>Ga0306926_10004976_pt1 | contig 14062 bp, 12 predicted proteins | sample flu12Cox44000178_FD_203759 | JGI IMG/M metagenome (GOLD analysis project Ga0306926, IMG submission 203759) | Lab enrichment of tropical soil microbial communities from Luquillo Experimental Forest, Puerto Rico - flux8day.12C.oxic.44.000.178 (v2)... | ecosystem: Environmental > Terrestrial >...
ATGGAGTACGTCATCGCCATTGAGGAACTGTCCCGCGTGGACGGTTCGGTAGGCATCATCGTTGCCGCGCACAATTCGCTCTGTTCCAATCACATCTTCAAGTTCGGCAGCGAAGCCCAGAAGCAGAAGTATCTGGTGCCGCTGGCACAGGGAAAGAAAATCGGAGCATGGTCGCTCACTGAGCCCGAAGCCGGTTCCGACGCCGGAGGCACGCGCACCACGGCCACTCGCGATGGCGACAGCTGGGTGATCAATGGCGCCAAGACCTTCACGACCAACGGACACTATGCAGACATCTGCGTGGCCATGGCGGTCACCGACCGGTCCAAGAATTCCCACGGCATCAGCGCTTTCATTGTCGAGAAAGGAACTCCCGGCTTCCGGCCCGGGAAGAAGGAGAACAAGCTCGGACTGCGCGCCAGCGACACCTCCGAAATGATCCTCACCGACTGCCGGGTACCAGAGGAAAATCTTCTTGGCGCGGAAGGCGAGGGCTTCGTCGGCAGCCTGAAAATTCTCGATGGCGGCCGCATTTCGATTGCGGCGCTCGGTTTGGGCATGGCGCAAGGCGCCCTTGACGCCGCCGTCAAATACGCCAAGCAGCGCAGACAGTTTGGCCAGTCTATCAGTGAATTTCAGGCTATCCAGTTCAAGCTCGCCGACATGGCTACCGAAGTCGAAGCTGCCCGGCTGCTGGTTTACCAGGCCGCTTGGCTTGCCGACAGCGGCGCCGCGCGCTTCACTCGTGAATCAAGCATGGCCAAGCTGTTTGCCAGCGAAGTCGCCGTGCGCGTTGCCAACGAATGCGTGCAAATCCACGGCGGCTACGGTTTCATCAAGGACTATCCCGCCGAAAAGTTTTATCGCGACGTTAAGCTGTGCACCATCGGCGAAGGCACCAGCGAAATTCAGAAACTGGTGATTGCGCGGCAGCTGCTCGGAAAGAAATAATAGGCGCATGCCTCCGTCCTCTGCCCAGGCCATCACCGCCTGGGCGCAGCAAATCCGGGCTGGCGAAATTCGCGCTATTTCGCGTGCCATCACCGCCATCGAAAACCATGCCCCGCAGGCCGAGCCGCTGCTGCGAGAGCTGTTCAGACACACCGGTGCGGCCTACCTCACCGGCGTCACCGGCGCGCCGGGAACCGGCAAGAGCACGCTGGTCGACCGCCTCGCAGCTCATTTTCGCCAGCGGGACCAGCTCGTGGGCGTGATCGCCGTCGACCCCACCAGTCCGTACTCCGGAGGGGCGATCCTCGGCGACAGAATCCGCATGCAGAGCCACGCCGGCGACTCCGGCATCTTTATTCGCTCCATGGCCACGCGGGGATTTTTGGGCGGCCTCGCTCGCGCCACGGCAGAAGTCGCCCTGCTCCTCGACGCCGCCGGCAAGCAGCAAATCCTCATTGAAACCGTAGGCGTGGGACAGGACGAAGTGGACATCGTCCGTATCGCCGACTGTGTAGTGGTGGTACTGGTTCCCGGCCTGGGCGACGACATTCAGAACATGAAAGCCGGGCTTATGGAGATCGCCGACATTTTCGTGCTCAACAAGGCCGATCGCGAAGGCGCGGACCGCCTCGAAGAGCAGCTGCATGCCATGCTGGCCCAGGTGATGCCCAAAAACGGATGGCAGCCGCCGGTGCTGCGGACGGTGGCCACGGAGAACGCGGGTATCGAGGCGCTCGCTAACGCCATGGCCAAGTTTCGCGTTCACTTCGAGTCGAGCTCCGAGCGCGCCCGACGGAACGCCGACCACTGGCGCCACCGCCTGGTCGAACTTCTGCAAGCGCGCGTCCTCGAGCGTGCCCTCAACACTGCGGGCGGAGAAGCGTTACTCAACCAACTCGCCGCCGAGGTTGCCGAACGCCATCTTGATCCCTTCGCCGCCGTCAACGAACTGCTCGCCAAGAGCGGATTGCGCCCCGAGACAGGCGGCGGATGCTAAGATTAGGTGTCACATCTGCCGCGATCCGTATTCCCGCCGGCAAAGGAACCGTTGCTTTGAAAACCGGGCCGAAGCGTACGGCAAAAACCTCCGGGACACCGCCAGCCAGCATTGCCATTATCGGCGGCAGCGGCCTCTATTCGATCGCGGGGCTTTCCGAAGCCAAGGAAGTGCGCGTCAAAACTCCCTTCGGTGATCCCTCCGATGCCATCGTCACCGGGCTGCTCGAAGGCAAACGTGTGGCCTTCCTCGCGCGCCACGGCCGCGGGCACCGTTTTCCGCCCGGAGAAATCAACTACCGCGCCAACATTTATGCGCTGAAGCTCCTCGGAGCGGACCGCATCATCTCGGTCAGCGCGGTCGGCTCCCTCAGGGAAGAATTGGCTCCCGGTGATTTTCTCGTTGCCGACCAGTTTGTCGACCGCACGCGGCATCGTGTCTCCACCTTTTTTGGAGCCGGGCTCGTGGCTCACGTCTCCTTCGACAAGCCCACCTGCCCCGAGGTGTCACGTGTACTTGCCGATGCCAGTGACCTCTGTGGCGTGAAAGTCCACCGCAAGGGCACCTACATCTGCATGGAAGGGCCGCAATTCTCAACCCTGGCGGAAGCCCATATGCATCGGGCCCTCGGTTTCGACGTCATCGGCATGACCAACGTCACCGAAGCCAAGCTGGCGCGCGAGGCGGAACTCTGCTACGGCGTCATCGCCATGATCACCGACTACGACTGCTGGCATCCCCAGCACGAATCGGTCACTGGCGCGCAAATCGTAGCCACTCTCAATCAGAATGCCGAAAAAGCTCAGCGCGTTCTGCGCGCAGCCATCAAGGCCGTGCCCCGGGAACACCGCTGCAAGTGCGGCGCGGCGTTGGCCCATGCGCTGGTCACCGATCCGAAGTGCGTCTCCCGCGCGACCAGAAGGCGTCTTGCCGCCATCACCGGCAAATACCTTCCGTAGTCGCCGGCTGAGAAGCGCCGGCTCGCGGCACCTTTTCGTTTCGCAGTCAATTCTGGAGCCGGTCCCGAGCCGGCCCACTCGAAGGGAACCGGCATGTCACTTCTGGTTGTGGGTTCTGTCGCCTTTGACGCCATCGAAAGCCCTTACGGCAAAGTGGACCGCATCCTCGGCGGAGCCGCAACCTATTTTGCGGTGGCCGCTAGCTTTTTTGCCCACGTCAATCTGGTGGGCATCGTCGGCGACGACTTCTCGGCAAAGGACGAAGCTATCTTCCGGGGACGAAAAATCGACACCCTGGGCCTCGAGCGCGCGCGCGGCAAATCCTTTTTCTGGGCCGGAAAGTACAGCGAATTCCTCAACGAACGCCTGACGCTGGCTACCGAGCTGAACGTATTCGCCGACTTCAATCCGAGACTCCCCGAAAAATTCCGCAACGCCCAGCACGTCTTCCTCGCCAACATTGCTCCGGACCTGCAGCGCAGCGTCCTCGAGCAGGTTCAGGGCACTCCCAAACTGGTGGCCCTCGATACCATGAACTACTGGATCGAGCGCACCCCTGCCGAACTCCGGCAAACCCTCAAGCACGTGGACATTCTCATGATCAACGACTCCGAAACGCGCCAGCTCTCGAACGAACACAATCTGCTGCGCGCGGCGCGCCACATTTTCAAAATGGGTCCCTCCACGCTGGTCGTCAAGCGGGGCGAATTCGGTGCGATGCTGGTAGACCAGCAAGGCGTCTTCTGTGTTCCGGCCTTCCCGCTCGAAGAGCCGCACGATCCGACCGGGGCCGGCGACTCCTTTGCCGGCGGCTTCATGGGTTATCTTGCCGGCTGCGGCCGCGCGAATGACGGTGCGCTTCGCCGCGCCATGGTCTACGGCTCGGTCCTCGGCAGTTTCGCCGTCGAAGAGTTCGGCCCGGAACGGCTGCGCAAACTGAAGCGCCACGAGATACATTCGAGGGCACGGCAGTTTTCGAAACTCACCCAATTCAAGCTGTAGCGCGTGTAGAATCGGCTCGTCGCCGGCGTGTTGCGGCGCGCCAAACCTCCATGCTTTCTCTGAGTGCGGCGGTCTATCGGCTGCTTTGGGCAAGCCTTCTCGGCGCCATCATCGGCATCGAGCGCAGCGCACGCCGGCGCCCCGCCGGGATGCGTACCAGCATCTGCGTCTGTTTCGGCGCAGCGCTGTTCACCATTGTTTCCGCACAGTTCGCCAAAGCCACCGGCGACATCAGCACCACTCGTATCGCCTCCAATATCGTGCAGGGAATCGGCTTTCTCGGCGCCGGTGTCATCCTGCGCGAGCGCGGCAGTGTGGTCGGCCTTACCACCGCCGCCGCGATCTTCGCCGAAGCCGCCATCGGCATGACTGCCGGCGGCGGCTTTTACTTGCTCGCGGGCATCTCTTCCGCGGTGGTGCTGCTCGCGCTGAGCGGCCTCATCTACGTCGAGGACTTTCTCAAGCTTAAGGGCCGCTACATGCTCTTCCGCATCACCAGCTCTGACGCGGGGGATATGGTTTCTGAGGTGCACCGCATCTTCGGAGACCTCAAGGTCCGGATCGACAATTTCCAGGTTTCCACCGCCGGTGAAAAGCACATCATCCAATTCGATGCCGACCTGACGCATCGCCAGCAGGAGCAGGTCCTTACCGCCATGACCCGCCCCGGCCTTGCTGTCGAAATGTTCCCGGTAGACAGGCAGCAGGAATGAGCGCTCGGGCCGTTCCGCAGAAACCAAAGTCTCTTGGGACGGGTTCCTGCTTTGCTGCGATCTCTCCTGCATCGCCCGCAAAAGAGGAGGCCATTGCCGCAGGAAGAAGGGAATTGGAGCGTCTCGGCTTTTCGGTCGCCCCGCCCTGCGCCATGAATGCCGAAGGCTACTTCGGCGGTTCTTTGCCCGAACGCCGTGCGGAGTTTTTTGGAAGGCTGGGCGACCCGGCAAGCGACGCGCTGATCGCCACACGCGGAGGCTTCGGCTCCGTCTATCTCCTCGAAGAGGGTTTCCCCGTTCGGCTTCCTCCCATAAAACCCATCATCGGCTTCAGCGACCTGACAACGCTGCAGATCTATCTGTGGCAGAAGAACCGCTGGCCCACTTTCTACGGCCCCATGCTCGCCGCGGGTCTCGCCGCCGGAGCCGACGTGCCGAACGGCTACGATTCTTCCTCTTTCCGAGACGGTCTGAGCAACTCCCGATCGGCCTGGCAAACCAGCCTCTCGGGCGAGACCGTTCGCGCCGGCGCGGCCGAAGGGATCCTGCTCGGCGGTGCGATGACGCTCGTCGAAGCCACGCTCGGCACGCCCTGGGAACTCGATACCAGCGGCGCAGTCCTGGTCCTCGAAGACCGCGCCATGAAGCCCTATCAGATCGATCGCGTCCTGGTGCATTTAAAGCACGCCGGCAAATTCAAGAACGTCCGAGGCATCGTGCTCGGCGATTTCCCGGAATGCGATCCGCCCGTTCCGGGCAGCCCTTCGGCCCGCGACGTGGCGCGGCGAATCCTTGTCCCGCTGGGGGTACCCGTGGTCTTTGGCGCTCCCGTCGGACATACCCTCCGCCCGATGCTCACATTGCCTCTTGGAGTACCGGTGCGCCTCATCGCCGACGGTCGCGGTACACTGGAGTTTCTGGAGCCAACGGTCCGTCCATGACGCTACTTGATCCATCGCCCAACCAAAACCAAAAGCACATCCACATAATCGGCATCGCCGGTTCGGCCATGGCGCCTCTCGCGGGAATGCTCCGGGAACGCGGCTTTCGCGTCACCGGCTCCGATTCCGGCGTCTATCCTCCGGCGTCCACGCTGCTCGACAGTCTCGGCATAGCGTACTTCTCGTCGTTTGACGCCGCACATCTCAGTCCGCCCCCTGCTCTGGCCGTCGTCGGCAACATCATTGCCCGCGGCAACCCCGAGCTTGAAGAAGTGTTGGAGCGCAAAATCCCGTACCGCTCCATGCCCGAAGTTCTCGAGGAGGTCTTTCTGCCGGGGAAGCATTCCGTGGTGGTCAGCGGAACGCACGGCAAGACCACCACCACGGCCATGCTGGCCTGGATTTTCGCCTCCGCCGGCAAACAGCCGACTTTCCTCGTCGGCGGGGTGGCCGAAAATTTCGGCAAGAGCTACGGCCTAGGCGACGGTCCCGAGCTGATCCTCGAAGGCGACGAATACGAAACGGCCATCTGGGACCGCGGCCCGAAATTCTTTCATTACCATCCCGACGATCTGGTCATCACCGCGCTCGAATACGATCATGCTGATATCTACCCTGATTTCGACAGCTACCAACTCGCGTTCCGGCGCCTGGTGAATCTGGTCCCACGCAACGGTCGCGTGGTCATCTGGGGCGACACCAGCGATTCCGGCCCGGCGCTTCGCCAGGCAGCCTCGCAGGCGTTTTGCCCGGTGGTCACTTACGGCTTCTCGCGCGAAAACGACTGGATCGCCTCGGAACCCGCCTTCGACGGCGAGTACATGAGATTCAGCGTCCGTCATTCCGGAGCGCTCTTCGGCACCTTCTCCCTGTCCGCTGCGGGGCGCCACAACGTCCTGAACGCCCTGGCCGCCATCATCGTCGCCGCGGCCAGAGGCATTCCGGTCGAGGCGATCGAAAAAGCCCTGGCCTCGTTTCGCTCCGTGCGGCGGCGCCTCGACGTCAAAGGCGAGCACCACGGTATCCTGGTGGTGGATGACTTCGCGCATCACCCTACCGCCGTACGGGCGACCATCCTGGCCGCACGCGGTCGCTGGCCCGGACGCCGCCTGTGGGCCATTCTCGAACCGCGCTCCAACTCCATGCGGCGCAAGGTCTTTGAGGACTCGCTGCCACAAGCCCTGGCGCTTGCCGACCGCGTCGCTTTGGGCGGCGTCTTCCGCGCCCAGCAGCTCGGTGACGAAAATCGCCTGGATCCGGAGTCCGTCGCTAGCAGCGTTCGCGCTCTCGGGAAGGACGCCCGAGTCGTCGCCGGCGGGGAAGCCATGGCCGAATTTCTGGCCGCCAATGCCCGACCGAACGACCTGTTGCTCATCATGTCCAATGGAAGCTTCGACGGCCTTTGCGAAAAACTGCTCAGCAAGCTGAGCGCCGCCGAGCGCGTACCGGCCGGAGCCGACTCTCGGTGAGCTACAGGGAACTGCGGCACGGTATGCTGCGAATAGCCCTGCTGCTCGCCGCCGCGCTCACTCCGGGCCAGGCGCGCGCCACGGTCGAGTACGGAGTCTCCCTAGCGCATCCTTCCGAGCATCTTTTCCACGTCACCATGACCATTCCCGACGTTCACGGCGAACTTATTCTCGAAATGCCTGCCTGGAATGCTCTCTACCAGATCCGCGACTTCAGCAGCCGTATCCAGCAACTCACCGTGCAGTGCGGAAGGCAATCGCTGGCCGTCGAAAAAGTCGCCAAGGGCACTTGGCGCAGCCACGCCGAGGGCACGGTTACCGTCCGCTACGCCATCTTCTGGGACTCTCCCGGCCCCTTTTCCTCTCAGCTCAACAACGAACACGCCTTCCTGAATCCCGCCATGGTGTTTTTGTATGTTCCCACCCGGCGCGCAGAAGATGTCTCGCTGTCGCTGGCCGACCTGCCGACGGGTTGGCGGATCGCCACCGCCCTGGCCGCGCCCGAACCAGCGAACGCGGCGGCCTCTTTCACCGCGCCGAGCTACGATGCCTTTGCGGATGCTCCTCTCGAAGTCGGTACGTTTGCGGAGTTTAGGGTGCCCAACATCACGCCGCCCATCCGCGTGGCGGTCGACGGTGACAACTGGAGACAATCCGAGGTCGAATCGGTGCTTCGCAAGATCGCTGCCTACCAGCTGCAGCTGATGAACGGGGCGCCATTTGACCGTTACCTCTTCATCCTGCACATCGGCAAAGGCGCTGCGGGCGCCGGGGGCGGCATGGAGCATTCTTTCGGTGCCGCTATAAGCACGGCGTCCGGACCGCAGCTCGCTGCGGTCGCCGCGCATGAGTTCTTTCATCTTTGGAACGTCAAACGCATCCGGCCGGCCTCCCTTGAGCCGGTGGACTACGGCAAAGAGCAGTACACCCGCGCGCTGTGGTTTGCCGAAGGGGTCACCAGCACCTACGGGTCCTACACCCTGGTGCGTTCCGGCATGTGGTCGAAACAGGACTTTTACTCGGACCTCGCCGAGCAGATCACCGAACTCGAATCGCGTCCCGCCAACCGCTGGCAGAGCGCCGAACAATCGAGCCTGGACGCCTGGCTCGAAAAATATCCCTACTACAACGGCCCCGACTTCAGCGTCTCCTATTACACCAAGGGCCAGGTGCTCGGCGTGCTGCTGGACATCCTCATCCGTGACCGCAGCAACGACGAGCGCTCCCTCGACGACGTGCTGCGCAAAATGAATGACGACTTCGCGAAGAAAAACCAGCCATACCGTGACTCTCTCGACGTACGTCTCACCGCCGAGTCGGTTTCGGGCGGCTCGTTCGAAGACTTCTTCCGCCGCTACGTAGCCGCTGCCGAGCCGCTTCCTTACGCGGAAATTCTCGGCAAAGCCGGCCTGCTCCTCGAGAAGCGGGAGATCACCCGCGCGGAGCTCGGCTTCACCGTGGAACGCGACCTGAGCGGAAAGGCAGTCGTGCGCGCGGTCGTGCCCGGCTCGCCGCCCGAGCATTCCGGTTTGCGCGCCGGCGATGAAGTGGAGTCCTTTAACGGCGAACCGGTTCCGCGCCGCCTCGACGGTTGGATACGCAGCCGCCGCCCGGGCGAGGTGCTGCGCTTAGAGATTCGCCGCGACGGCCAGCCGAGCGATCTTTCCTTCGCTCTCGGCGGCAAAACCGAAGACTTTTTTGTCGTCGACGAGGATGCGCAAGCCTCGCCTAAAGCCAAAGCCATCCGCGAAGGCCTGCTTCACGGCACCCCCGTTGCCGCCGCGGCGGTACCCTGAGAGTCGCGATTGCGGGCCGCTCGGCTGTAGTCGATCGTTTCGGATCGCCGCAAGCGATCCTTCGTCCACCTTGACGCCCGCTTCCGGTTTCGCCAAAGTTGCATCCACCCCATGCTCCGCACCCTCTTCGTCGCTTTCTTTCTTTCGCTCTACATCATCGTCGTCGGCATTCCGCTGCTGGTTTACACCGTGCTGGTGAAAAAGCCCGACGCGCTGTACTGGGCCGGCGCGCGAGGGACCCTGTTTTTCGTCCGCGCGGTGGGCGTGCGGGTGAAAGTGATCGGCACGGGGCGGATTCCGCCGGGCACCTGCCTTTTTGTCGCCAACCATACCAGCTCCGCCGATGCGCCCGCCGTGGTGAACGCGATCCCGCGGCGTATCGCCATCCTGCTAAAGAAATCGCTCTTCCGCTACCCTATCGTCGGCCAGGCGTTTCAGCTGGCGCGGTTCATTCCCGTGGAACGCTCCAAGCACGACTCGGCGATCGCCAGCCTCGAAAAAGCCATCGAAGCGATGAAACAGGGGCAATCGTTTCTGATCTATCCAGAAGGGACCCGTAGCCCGGACGGACGCCTGCAAGAGTTCAAAAAGGGCGCGGTAGTCATGGCTATCAAAGCCGGGGTGCCGATTGTGCCCATTGCCTGCTCCGGTGCGCACCGGGTAATGGAGAAACGCTCGCTCGTCATTCATCCCGGCGACATTCGGGTGGAGTTCCTCGAACCGATCGATGCCTCGCTCTACCCCTTCGAGCAGCGCGAGAAACTCAACGCCGTGGTGCACGACGCCATGGCCGCCGGCCTGCCGCCCGACCAGCGCCCTCCCGGCTTCCCGGGCGCCGCCTGAGGCGGCGCGGCCTTTGCGGCCTGAACTCCTGTCAGGAATGAGCTTCCTATGCGAAACTCGCATCGGTTGCTCACAGGAGTCCGTTGATGAAACTCTCCGAAGTCGCTCAGAAACTAGATTGTCGCCTGGAGGGCGATCCGCAGGTCGAAATCACCGGCGTCGCCGGAATGGACCACGCCCTGCCGGGGCAGGTTACGTTCTTTGCCAACCGCCGCTACTTCCCGCTGCTGGCCTCGACCCGCGCCTCGGCGATCTTTGTTGAGGAGGGGATTCGCATCGAACGCGGCCCGGGACTGCCCCCGCTCGCCGCTCTGCGCTCCCTAAACCCCTATCTCGCTTTCGCCCGCGCCATCGAGCTGTTCTACGAGCCGCCGCGGTACGCTCCCGGTATTCACCCCACGGCCATCATCTCGAGATCCGCCGAGGTCGGGCCCGGCGCCCACATCGGCCCGTACTGCTTTATCGATGAAGAAGTCACCCTAGGCGCTCACGCCGTGCTGCACAGCTTCGTTGCCCTGTACCGCGCCGCCAAGATCGGTGACCAGTTCTTCGCCCATGCCCATGCCGTCGTCCGGGAGCACTGCCGCATCGGCGACCGCGTGATCCTGCAAAACGGCGTGATCATCGGGGGCGACGGTCTCGGTTATGCCAAGCAAAAGGACGGCACCTGGTACAAAATGGCCCAGTCCGGTCCGGCGGTGCTCGAAGACGACGTGGAGGTCCAAGCCAACGCTTGCGTGGACCGCGCCACGGTGGGGGAGACCCGCATTGGGCGCGGCACCAAGATCGACGATCTGGTGTTGATCGGGCACGCCTCCGAGGTGGGGGCCAACGCCATGCTGTGCGGCCAGGTTGGTCTCGCCGGCTCGACGAAGATCGGAGACGGCGCGATACTTGCCGGCCAGGTTGGCACCGCAGGCCACCTCACAATCGGCAGAGGAGCGGTGATCACCGCCAAAAGCGGCGTACCCAACGATGTCCCCCCTGCGGCGCTCTATTCCGGATATCCCGCCGTCGAAAATCGCCAGTGGCTCAAGACCCAAGCCATGCTCAACCGTCTGCCGGACTTGCAGCGCAAAGTGCGCGAACTCGAAGAACAGGTCGCCAGGCTCAAATCGCGCTGAGCGGCCCGGAAGGATGGTTCCTCCATGCAGGCTGCCCTACTCGGATCGCCCCGGAAAATCTCCGAGTCGCCACTGGTCATCGAGGATGTCCGGACCCCGGAGCCCGGCCCGGGCCAAGTGCTCCTGAAGGTGAAAGCTTGCGGCGTGTGCCGTACCGATCTGCACATTGTGGAAGGCGAGTTGCCGCCACAGCGGCCGCGGACGATTCCTGGGCATCAGATCGTGGGCGAGATCGTCGGAGCCGCTACCGCCGGGCTGCCGCTGGGTTTGCGGGTGGGGGTCTCGTGGCTCGGCGGGGTCGACGGGACCTGCCCCTTATGCCGCCGCGGACTCGAGAATCTTTGCGATGCCCCGGTCTTTACCGGTTACACGGTGGACGGAGGTTACGCAGAATACGCCGCGGCACGCGCCGATTTTGTGTTTCCGCTGCCCGCTGTCTTCGAAGATACCCAGGCGGCCCCGCTGCTGTGCGCGGGAATCATCGGGTTCCGCAGCCTCCGAGTGGCGGGAGTCCTTCCCGGCGAACGTGTCGGCTTGTTCGGTTTCGGCGCCTCGGCGCACCTCGCCATTTCCGTGCTGCGAGCTTGGAAATGCGAGGTCTATGTGGCGACGCGCGGGGAATCGCACCGCAAGCTGGCGGATTCTCTCGGCGCCAAATGGGTGGGGACGGAGCGCGAGAAGCCGCCGGTAGAGCTGGACCGAGCCGTGACCTTCGCCCCGAGCGGCGATGTGGTCGTCGCCGCCCTCGGCAGTCTGCGAAAAGGCGGGATTGTCGCGATTAACGCCATCCACCTCGATCGCATTCCCGAGTTCGATTACGACCGCTTATTGTGGGGGGAGCGCCAGATGCGCAGCGTGGCCAACATGACCCGCGAGGATGCTCGGGAGTTCCTCGAAATTGCCGCCGCCATCGGCCTCAAACCGAAGGTGACGCTTTTTCCACTCGAGCGAGCCAACCAAGCTCTGAGCGCAGTGAAAAACGACGCCATCGACGGCGCGGCGGTGGTCGTGCCCGGATAGGCCGCGGGAGAACGGGCGGCGAGAAAGCGCCAGGCGGCAAAGATGATGATCGAGGTCCTTACTTACTCAGGCTACCGGGCCGACGAACGGCCGCTGCGCTTTGTCCTGAACGGCCGCGCGTACGCGGTAGCGGAGGTGGAGGACCGCTGGTATTCCCCCCGCGCCACCTATTTTCGCGTCGTGGCCGAGGATGGAAACCGCTACGTGCTTTGCCATGATGAGGCGCAGGAGGTCTGGACTCTCGAAGCGTTTCGAGCCACGAGCGCAGAGGAGTAAGCGGGCGCGGCGCGTTGAGCGCGCAACCGCGTGACGGCCTTCGGTCACTCGTTGAATAGGCGCGGCTGCGACACTGCTGGCCGAGCGGGTTTACGGCGGGCTATGCCCACCACGCCGAGGACGGTGACTTCGCTCAGAGCGACACGCGGAATGAAGATGCGGTCGGTATTGGAGTTCAGGTCGGGCGGGGTGATCTGAATACCGTTGTCCAAGAGGGAGAGCAGGTCGTTCGGGATGACGCCTTCGAGCGAGTCGCCGTCGAGGAAGCGGAGTCGCAGCCACAGGCCATCGAGTTTAGGGCGGCTCAGGAAAGCTTTGCGTTCCGGCTCAAACTCGTGCTCAAAATCCCGCACAAAATAGATCGAGCGAATCTTCGCGAGCGTCAGCTCATGATGCTGACCGTCCGGCGTCAGCAGGTCGAGCGGGTCGATCTGCCCGAGACGGGAAGGGTTCAAGTAACCCCGCATCGATTTGCGGTCGACGAGGACAACAATGACTTTCTTATGAGTAGAAGCTGGGGCGCGAAGTTTCAACGAAGACGCTCCGCCCCCAGAAAAGATGCCCATTTGCACATAATGGAGTTCTATGTTATGTTAAGCGCGATTTTCCTGTCAACTTATTGTTTTTAATGGAGTTAGGCGCCCGGGGGCGGAGTTCGTTGACTGAAAAGAAGCAGATCCTTAAATCAGCCTCGATCATCTCGCTCGTCACTGTTGTCAGCCGCATTTTTGGTTACGTCCGCGACCAACGCATAGCAGTGCTGCTCGGAACCACCGAAGTTTCGGTTGCGTATCAGCTGGCCTTCCGCATCCCCAATCTTTTCCGCAGGTTGGTGGCCGAAGGGGCGATGACCGCTTCGTTCATTCCGGTCTTCGCAGGGTACATGCGGGAGAAGGACCGGGAGGAAGTTTGGGAGTTCGCGAACAAACTGTTCTGGACGCTGGCGCTGGTGGTGGCCGCCATCACCGTGTTGGGGATGGTTTTCTCGCCCCAAGTGATTCACCTGTTCACATCGGACGTGAGCAGCGCCGGCGGGCTCGACCAGGCGGTCGAGCTGAACCGCATCATTTTTCCTTACCTGTTTTTCGTCGCGCTGGCTGCGCTGGCGATGGGCATCCTGAACTGCTTTCACGTATTCGGGCTGCCTGCGGCGACGCCGGTGCTCTGGAATATCGCCTCGATCGTGTTTTCCGTGGCTGCTGTCTGGAGATACTTCAAAAGTCCGGCGGTTTCCCTGGCGGTGGGAGTATTGGTCGGGGGGGTGCTGCAGTTTCTGATTCAAGTCCCGCTCCTCGTACAGAAGGGCATGAAGTTCGATTTTGGTATCTCCTTTTCCCATCCGGGAATTCGCAATGTGGCGCGGCTGATGATTCCGCGCTTGTTCGGCATCGGTGTGGCGCAGATCAACCTGCTCGTAGACACGCGGTTCGCGACGGCAAGCATCATGCCGAAGGGCAGCCTTACGGCGCTCTATTACTCCGACCGGGTGATGGAGCTGGTGCTTGGCGGGTACGCGATCGCGGTGGCTACGGCGATTCTGCCGATGATGTCGCACCAGGCGGCGGCCAACGACTACAGCGGGCTCAAGAAGACGCTGGCGTTTTCTATCCGCCTGGTGGCGTTCATCACCATACCGGCAATGCTTGGGCTGATGATCCTGCGGGAGCCGATCATCCGGGTGCTGTTCCAGCACGGGGAGTTCGTGGCAGAGTCCACCCGGCTGACGGCCCGGGCGCTCCTGTATTACGCGATCGCGCTGCCCGGACTGGCCACGGTCAAACTCGTGGTGCCGGCGTTCTATTCGACAAGGGACACCAAGACACCGGTGATCGTGGCGGCCATTTCCATGGTGATCAACGTGCTGCTCAACATCGTGTTCCTGCAGTTTTTCTTTAAGAGAGTGCAGAACGGCGGTCCGGCGCTGGCGACGGCTCTGGCCTGCTACTTCGACTTCTTCGCGCTGCTGCTGAT
>Ga0306926_10004977_pt1 | contig 14062 bp, 7 predicted proteins | sample flu12Cox44000178_FD_203759 | JGI IMG/M metagenome (GOLD analysis project Ga0306926, IMG submission 203759) | Lab enrichment of tropical soil microbial communities from Luquillo Experimental Forest, Puerto Rico - flux8day.12C.oxic.44.000.178 (v2)... | ecosystem: Environmental > Terrestrial > Soil...
CGCCTCGATCGCGGCGGCGGCGGACGGCACGAGCTCGATCGTGTAGCCGAGCCGGCGCAGCGCCCACTCGGCGACGAGCTGGTTCACCGCATTGTCCTCGGCGAGCAGCACGCGCACGCGGCCGCGGCGCGCCTCGGCGAGCGAGTGGCGCGTGACGAGCGAAGCCGACGCCTCCTGCGCCGGCTCCGCCTGGCCCAGCACCTCGACCAGCGCTTCATAGAGCTCCGACCACTGGAGCGGCTTCATGAGGTAGGCCGAGAAGCCCATGGCCTGCGCGCGCTGCGCGTCGCCCTTGCGGCCGAGGCTCGTCGTGAGCAGCGTGCGCGTCTGCTTCAGCACCTCGTCGGAGCGCACGGCGTGGCCCAGCTCCTCGCCGCTCGAGCCCTGGAGCTGCATCTCGATGATCGCCACGGAATACGGATCGCCCTGCCCGGCCGCCTTGCGCAGGCGAACGAGCGCGGCCTCCGCCTGATCCAGCGCTTCGGCGCGGCAGCCCCACGCGGTGAGCATCTCGACCATCGCGTCGCGCGCGGCGCGCGAGGGATCGACGACGAGCACGCGCAGGCCACGCAGCTGGACGTTCGGCGCCATCACCGACTTCGGCTCCTCGCCCTGCTTGTCGAGCGGCACCTGGAACCACAGCGTGTTGCCCAGGCCGGCGCGGCGCTCGAGGCCGATCGTGCCGCCCATCCGCATCACGAGCTGGCGCGAGACCGCGAGCGAGAGTCCGGCGCCGCCCATCCGGCGGGCCAGGCCGAGATCGTCGTCCGCGAAGCAGCGGTAGAGCTTGAGCACGAACGGCGGCGTGCTGCCGGCGCACGAGTCGCTGACCGAGAAGCGCACCGACACGCGCTCGTCGTTCTCCCCCGCGCGCTCGATGCGCATCGTCACCTCGTTTTTCTCGGTGGTGCGGATCGCGCAGACGCCGAGGTTCAGCAGCACCTGGCGCAGCCGGCCGGGATCGCCGATCAGGCGCGACGGCACCTCGTGGTGCACGCGGCAGTCGAAGTGCAGGCTCTTTTCGTTCGCGAGCGGCGCGAGCAGCTGCGCCACCTCGTCCACCGTGACGCGCAAGTCGAAGCCGAGCTTCTCGATCTCGAGCCGGTCGGAGTCGAGCCGCGAGAAGTCGATCGTGTCGTTGATGAGGTTCAGCAACGCGCGGCCCGAGGACTGCGCCACCTCGACCATGCTGCGCTGATCCGCGTCGAGCTCGGATTCGAGCAGCAGGTTCGTCATGCCCATGATGCCGGTCATGGGGGCGCGGATCTCCTGGCTCATCGTGGCGAGGAACTCGCTCTTGAGCTGGACCATCGCGCGCGCCTCGTCGAGCTGCGCGTTGAGTTTGCCCACGTCCGCCGAGCGCCCGTCGAGATCGGTCGCGCGCGATTCGAGCTCCGCGTTGCGGGACTTGAGCTCGTCGTGGCGCGCCTGCAGGTCCGCGAGCTTCGCGTTCGCGCCCGCCGCCGCCGTGCTGGTCGCGCTGTGGGCCGCGGCTTCGCGCGCGCGCGCGGCGGCCCGCGCCTCGTCCACCGCGCGGCGCTCCGCGTCGAGCTCGGCGCTCGCGCGGCGCACCTCGGCCTTCAGCGTCTGGATCTCCTCGTCGCGGCGCGCGAGATCGCTCTTGATCTCGGCCAGCGCATGGGCATGGGTCGTGGTGTCGTCGTCGTGGGCCCGCGTACGCGCCGCGTCGGCCGAACGGCGCTCCTCCGCGACCTTCTGCTGCGCATCGCGCAGCTCGGCCGCCTTCATCTCCGCGTCGGCCTTGAGCGCCGCCATGGCAACCTGGGTCTTCGACAGCTCGGCCTCGAGGCTCGCCGTCTCCTCGTTCGCCTTCGCGAGCTGCGCGTTGAGGTTCGAGCCCTCATCGCGGGACTTCGCCTGCTGGGCGCTCGCGGACGTCGCCTCCGCGCGCGCGTTCGCGAGCTGCGCGCCGAGGCTCGCGATCTCCTCGCGCGCCTTCGTCAGCTGTGCGTTGAGGCTCGCGCCCTCATCGCGCACCCGGGTGAGCTGCGCGGCTCCGATCGTGCCCTCCTCGCGCGCCTTCGTGAGTTGCGCGGCGACCCCGGCGCTCTCCTCGCGCGCCTTCGCGAGCTGCGCGGCAACGCCCGCCCCGTCCTCGCGCGCCTTCGAGATCTGCTGGGTCAGGCTCGCGTTCTCCTCGCGCGCCTTCGCGAGCTGCTGGGTCAGGCTCGCATTCTCCTCACGCGCCTTCGCGAGCTGCGCCGGGTCAGCCGTTGCGGCGTCCTTCGCCGGCGGCGCGCCGGGCTTTCCGCCCTCGTCGCGCGCCTTCGCGATTTGCGCGGTGAGGTTCGAGCTGCCCTGTTCCGCCTTCGCGATCTGCGCCTTCGCGAGCTGCGCGGTGAGGTTCGAGACGTCCTGCTGCGCCTTCGCGATCTGGGCCTTGAGGTCCGTCTTCTCCTGCCGCGCGGCGTTGAGCTCGGCGCGCAGCTTCGCGAGCTCGCCGTTCCCCGGTGCGGCGGCCATCGGCACCGGTGCGGCCTCCTTCTCGCCCGGCAGCCCGCGCCACGGACGCGCGATGCCGACGAACGAGATCTCGCCGTCCATGCGCTCGCGGCGCGAGACGCGCACGTCGAGCATGATCGGCTGCGCGCCCTGGGTGACGAGGTTCACCACGCGCTGGAATTCCGGCGACTTGCGGAGCGCCATGCGGCGGAATGCGCGGATGCTGGAGACGCGCGTGGCCGGAGCGAGCAGCGTCGCGAACGGATGGTTCAGGAGATCCGAGGTCTTGAAGCCGAGCAGGCGCTCGATCGAGGAATTCAGCCATTCGAACCGGCCGGTGGCGTCGCAGGCGAACACCAGATCGGGGGCGCCGTCGAGCAGCTCGCGAAGCCCGATCGGCGTGGTGGCAGCTCTCGGCTGACGCGATCCGTCCTTGAATTCGCTCATGAGCTCCTCGGAATGCCGCACATGCCGGCCCGCGGCGACGCGCCGGTAATCGGATGTCGGGAAGTTAGATCGGCGCATTCCGGTCCCGACTTGAGAGACAAAAAAAGAGCCCCGGCTCGGAATCGAGCCGGGGCCCGAGACTTTCGGCTTTGGTGGCGCTGGGTCACCCCGTCCTGGGATGGCCCCGGCGCGCCATCGCGCCCGGAGGTCCCCTACGAGGACGCCACCTCCACCGAACCAAAACTCTTACTGTCCAATGGATCACCTCCTTTTCGGGGCTCCCAATCACGGAGGGACCCATCCCTCCCGGCGCCTTCGGCCGCCCTAGCCTCGGGCGCCGCGCGCGATTCCGATCGCGCGGGCATGACGCCGGGATTTTCGGCCGGTCGGATGCGGAAGTCAACGAAAACCGGCGTCGCGGAGTCTGTCCTTGTGCATGGCCGGGGCGTGGTGCTAATGTATTAGCACAGTGCTGGTGCATTGACAGACCAGCGCCGCCTCCACACCGAAAGGGAATCCATGAGCGGATCGCTTTCCGAACTCGGCCGCCGCGAGCGGCAGATCATGGACGTGATCATCCGTCGCGGGCGCGCGAGCGCGTCCGACGTTCTCCGCGACCTGCCGGACCCGCCGAGCTACTCGTCGGTGCGCGGCATGCTGCGGCTGCTCGAGAGCAAGGGCTTCGTGCGTCACGAGTGGGATGGCCCGCGTCACGTGTACCTCCCGGCCGCGGATCCGGATCAGATCCGGCGCTCCGCGGTCCGCCACCTGGTCCAGACGTTCTTCAACAACTCGATGGAATCGGCCGTCGCCGCGATGCTCGGCGTCGGCGACCGCTCGCTCTCGGACGACGAGCTGCGCCGCCTCGGCCGGATGATCGAGCAGAAACGCAGAAAGAGAGGACGCTCATGATCCGTCCGCCGTTCGACGTTGCGGCGCTTCCGGGCGCCTGGATGCTGATCGCGAAGGTGACGCTCGTGCTCGCCGCCGCGTTCGCGGTGAACGCCGCGCTCGCCCGCCGCTCGGCCGCGCTGCGGCATGCCGTGTGGCTGCTCGCGCTCTCTGGATCGCTCGCGCTCGCGCTGCTCTCCCCCGTCGCGCCGCGCGTGCTCTTGCGCGTGCTGCCGCCGCGGATGTCGGTGGAGAGCATCCGCGCCAGCGCGGATGCCGGCGCCGCGGGTCCCGCACCACAGGCGAAAACGGAATTGGAGCCCGGCGCATCGACGCCGGTCGCGAGCGCGTCCCGGACCGTTGGAACGCCCCGCTTTCGGCTCGCGCCGGTCCCGATCGGACTCGCCCTCTGGCTCGCCGGGATGCTCGCGGTTCTCCTGTGGTGTCTGATCGGGCACCTCGGGCTCGCGCGGATCGTGCGCGAAGCGGAGCCGCTCGACGATGCGGACTGGCGCGGCCTCGCGAACGACGCGCGGGAGCGCGGCGGACTCGCGGGCCGGGTGCGATTCGGCCGCAGCGCGCGCGTCGGCTCGCCGCTGACGTGGGGATGGCGGCGGCCCGTGATCCTGCTGCCGCGCGGTGTGGAATCCTGGCCGCGCGAGCGCCGGCGGGTCGCCGCGCTGCACGAGTTCGCGCACGTCGAGCGCCTCGATTACGTCGCGCAGCTCGTCGCGACGCTCGCCTGCGCCGTGTTCTGGTTCCACCCGCTCGCGTGGGCGGCCGCGCATCGCCTGCGCGACGAGAGCGAGCGCGCCTGCGATGATCTCGTGCTCCTCTCGGGACAGGATGCGCCGGACTACGCGGCCCACCTGCTCGAGGTCGCGCGCGGCGAGCGCGCGCTCGGGCTCGCCGCGATCGTCGCGGTGAGCATGGCGCGCCGCTCGCACCTCGAGGGCCGCCTGCTCGCCGTGCTGGACGAGGGCCGCAGGCGCCGCGGGCTCTCGTTGGGATCGCGCCTCGCTCTCGCCGCCGCGCTCACCGCGCTCGTGATCCCGCTCGCGGGAATCCGGCTCGCCGCGCGCGCCGCGCCTCCGCAGGCCGAGGCGGTCGAGCTCGCGGCCGCGGCGAAGCCGCCGTCATCGTCCGCGACGAAGCCCGCTCCGTCCGAGGGCGGCGAAACGGTCAGCGGCCAGCGGGACTTCCAGCGCTCGATCGACGTGAAGCCCGGCGAGCTGTTGGATCTCGATCTCGACACGGGCGGCAAGGTCACGATCGTCGGATCGAATGCCTCGTCGGTCGTCGTCGCGGCGCACCTCGGCGGCACGGACTGGGACGACACGCGCGTCGCGGTCGAGCGCACGCCGGGCGGCGTGCGCATCACGTCCAGGTTCGAGGGATCGAGCTCGGGCCGCTCCACGTCGCACCGATTCGAGATCACGGTGCCGAAGAAGTTCGACGTCCACATCAATTCCAGCGGCGGCGCGCTCGCGATCCGGGACGTCGAGGGCGAATTCCGCGGTGAGACCGGCGGCGGCGAGATCACGCTCGAACACCTGAAGGGGAGCGCGCACCTATCGACCGGCGGCGGCGAGATCCGCGTGGACGGCTGCGATCTGAGCGGGAGCGTGACCACCGGCGGCGGGAGCGTGCGGATGTCGGGCGTCCGCGGGGGTCTGAAAGCCTGGTCCGGGAGCGGCCCGGTCGTTTACGCGGTCGCGAACCCGGAGGCGTCCGCGAAGGAGATGGCCGACCTCGGCGATCTCTCGATCGACGAGGACAAGGTCAGTTATGGAAAGGCGAAGATGGATTCGCGCGGTGTGCTCCACCTCGAGCGCGCCGGCGGCGAGGTGGATCTCGACGAGGCGCCGGGCGGCGCGAAGGTGACGACCGGAGGCGGCGACATCCGCATCGGCCGGGCGGGCGGAACGGTCGAGGCGCAGACCGGAGGCGGCGACATCGAGATCGGCCCGGTCGCGGGGTCGGTCGAGGCCGGCACCGGCGCCGGCGACGTGCACGTCACGCTCGCCGACGCTCACGGCAAGGAGCAGAACGTGCGCGTGACGTCCGGCAACGGAAGGGTGGTGCTGGACCTGCCTGGGAACCTGGACGCCCGGTTCGAGTTGGAGACGGCTTTCACCGACAACCACGGCGGGCCGACCCGGATCAAGAGCGACTGGAAGCTGACGTCGGAGACCACCGAGAAGTGGAGCGAGGACGAGGGGACCCCGAGGCGCTACGTCCGCGCCCAGGGCGTCGCCGGCAAGGGGACCGGCCTGATCAGGGTGAAGACCGTGAACGGCGACATCGAGGTGCGCCGGGCCGGGCAATAAGGCCAGGCTGCAACCCCGGGCTTTGGGGCTGCGTACTAGGCGGTGTGGCGCCGCTTCACCCCTTCGCCCGGAGTGTGCCCATGAAACCGACCTGGCTCATCGTTCTCGCTCTCACCGTGCTGCCCGCCAGCCTCGCGCTGGCCCACGAGCACGAGTGGAAATCCTGCTCCGCCGATTTCACCTGCTGCTCCGCCCCCGCGCATTGGCGCGCGCGGCACGACACGCGTGACGCGCGCCTCGCGATCAACACGGTGGGCGGCGAAGCCACGCTGCTCATCACCGACGACGTCGTCGCGGTCCAGCTCTCGGATCAGACGATGAAGCGCGTGCGCCACGAGCTGGATGCCAAGCTGGACGAGGACGATGAAAATGCGCTGGCCCAGTCCATCAAGGCCGTCGTGATCTCGAGCGTGCGCGCGCTGCTCAATCACAGCGCGGAGTGCCGCATCCGCGATCTCAACGACGTCGAGATCGAGGATGGGCGCCTGGTGTTTCTGTCGCGCCACAACGAGCACGTCTTCACGAATCTGGATCTCAACGACGACGACGTGATGAGCGGCTTCTCGGAGCGCGACGCGGAGGCGTTCGTGCGCGAGTTCCACCGCGTGAAGTCCAGCTGGCAGTAGCCGCGCGGCGCGTCGCGCCGATCAGGCATGGCGCATGGAGCTCAGGAAGCTGACGACCACGGCGAGACTGATAGCCGTGAACAGCCCAAACACCGCAATCAGCCCGACCCCCGCCGGCAGTCCGCGCGCGCGCAGCGCGAGGAACATGCCGACCAGGGCGGCGTCCATCAGCACCGCGAACTTCGCCATCCATGTTCCCATGATCGCGGCCCACGGCGCACGGCCGCGCAGCAGCGCGATGCCCGCGATCGCCATCGCGGGGAGCACGATCGCAAGATCCAGCACGTGCACCGGATTCGTGGCGAGCCCCACATCGGCAAGGCTCGCGGGCGGCGTTCCGCGCAGGATCGCGGGGATGTCCTCCGACAGCCAGAGCGCGGCGAACAGCAGCGCGGAGCCGAGCAGGTAGCCGCCGAGCAGCCGCCGCGGCGCGCGATCGTCGAACCACCCGTCGTGCCGCTTGCGGATCGCCTCGGCGGCGAGCCCACCGAGCCCGAACACCGCGAGCCCGAGCGTCGCGCAGTAGACGAGGAACAGCGAGTTGAAGTGGACGGCAAAGCTGTAGAGCACGAAGGAATACATGACGTAAATCAGGCCTCCGCCGAGCAGGACCGTTGCGAGACGCGAGCCGCGCAGCGCGAGCACGCCGGCGAGCGCGAGAAACGGCGCGACGACGAGCAGGTTGGCCCAGTCCTGACCCACGCCCTGCGCCACCCAGGTTGCGGTTTCGCGCGCGTACGTTGCGGGATCCAGGATTCCGACGAGCGAGGAGAGGACGACCAGCGCCGAAATGACCACCGCGCAGTACGCCGGCCAGCGGGTCATCATCGGGCGGCCGTCTCGCGCTACCGCCGCAGCGACGGCTCGGGCATCTGGAGGCGCTGCTCGAGCTGCGCGAAGCGCGGATCGCTGCGCAGCGGGTCGAGCCGCGGATCCACGCGCATGAACGTCACCCAGTGTGCGCGCTGCTCGAACGCGCGCTCGAGTCCCGCGAACGCCTCGTCGTGCTCGCCGAGTCCGATCTTCGCGAGCGCGATCAGGTAGCCCGACACGAAGTGCCGCGACGCCATGCCTTCGAGCTCGGCGAGCGTCGCGCGCGCCTCGTCGGCCAGACCGGCCCGCGCCTGCGCATACGAGAGCGACGCGAGACTCTCGGGCGAGCGATCCGAAATGCGCACCGCGGCCCGGAGGTCGATCAACGCCTCGTCCATCCGCCCGAGCTCGACGAGCGACCATCCGCACCACAACCGCGAGATCATGAACGTCGGGTCGAGCGCCTGCGAGCGCCTGAGCTCGGTCACCGAGCGCTCGAATTCGTGGGCGAAGAACGAAACCCACCCGTCGCAGGAGTTGATGATGAGCGAGAGCGGGTCCAGCTCCTGCGCGCGCCGCGCCTCCGCACGCGCCTCCTCGAAGCGCCCGCACACCGTCAGGATGTTGAGGTGCCAGAGGTAGCCGATCGCGTAGCCGGGATTCAGCTCGTGCGCTCGTGCGTACTCGCGCTCGGCGTCGTCCCAGCGCCAGTCGTAATAGTGGTACGTGTACGCGAGTGCCGCGTGCGCCTCGGCCGACCCCTCGTCCAGCTCCAGCGCATGGAGCGCCGCCTGGCGGGCGCGCTCAAATGCCTCGTGCGGCTCCATGTAGCCGTAGTAGCCCATCACGTCGAGCGTGGCCGAGAGGCCGGCGTAAGCCTGCGGCCACGTGGGCTCGTGCTCGATCGCGCGATTGAAATAGTCCAGCGCGCGGTACATCGCCACCTCGGTCCGCCGGTTCCACTGATCCTGGCCCTTGAGATACGCGTCGTAGGCCTGCGGCTTGACCTGCTGTGTGGAGCGCATTCTGGCCTCGGCCTGCGGGGTCAGCACGAGGTGGATCTCGCGCGCGATCGCGCGCGCGACTTCGCTCTGGAGCGACAGCACGTCGTTGATCGGGCGCTCGTAGCTCTCGGCCCACAAGTGCGTGTCGGTCGGCGCGTGGATGAGCTGGGCCGTGATGCGCACGCGGTCGCCGCCGCGCAGCACGGAGCCCTCGACGATCGCGTCCACGTTCAGCTCGCGCGCGATTTCGGGGAGCGGCTTGGTCGCGTTCTTGTAGCGCATCGCCGAGGTGCGCGAGATCACGCGCAGGTCCTTGAATCTCGCGAGGTCCGCGATCAGCGCCTCAGTCATTCCGTCCGAGAAGAATTCCTGCGCGCGATCGCCGGAGAGGTTTCCGAGCGGCAGCACGGCGAGCGAGCGGATGACCGGCCGGCCCTCCCCGCCCGCCGCCGCGACGCGCTCGAGCGCGGCCGCGGCGTCGCGCACCGACGCCGGGCGGGCGGCCGGATCGCGCTGGAGCAGATGGAGCAGCGCGCTCTCCAGGCCCGGTGACAGCTCGGGCCGCAGAGTGCGAGGCGCGGGCGGCGACTGATTGATCACCGCGTTCATCACGGCGACGGCGGTCGTCCCGCTGAACGGCAGTCGCCCGGTCGCGAGCTGATAGAGCACGACGCCGAACGCGTAAAGATCGCTGCGCTCGTCCGACGGCTGCCCGGCGAGCACTTCGGGCGCCATGTAATGAAGTGTCCCCGCGATCGCTCCCGTCGCGGTGAGCTGAGTCGTGGCGCCCGGCCCCGCCTGCCGCAGCCGCGCGACACCGAAGTCGAGCACCTTCACGTGGCCATCCGCGGTCACGAACAGGTTCGACGGCTTGATGTCGCAGTGGATCACGCCGCGCGCATGGGCGGCCGAGAGCCCGGCCGCGATCTCGAGCCCGATCCGGATCACCTCGGACTCGGGCAGCGGGCCGCGCGCGAGCCGGACGTCCAGCGTCTCGCCCTGGATGAACTCCATGACCAGGAACTCCTGGCCCGCCTCGGAGTCGAAGTCGAAGATCGTGGCGATGTTCGGATGATTGAGCTGGGAGAGCGCCAGCGCCTCGCGGCGGAACCGGCGCCGCGCGTGATCGTCGGTGAGGACACCGGGCCTCAAGACCTTGAGCGCGACGTCACGCTCGAGGCGCGTGTCGCGGGCCAGGTACACGACGCCCATGCCGCCTTCGGCGATCTTCTCGGCGATGCGATAACGAGAGAGTGTGGGACCGTCCAACGGGGCCTCTTCGCGGCGCGCGAACGACGGTGTTCGGGCGGCTCGCCCATCTTAGCGCGGGCCCGCGCAGGGGCGCGAATCGGCGGGGTGCGGCCGGGGGGCCGGGCACGATTCGGGCACGATTCCGGGGGCCAGTGCTACGCTGGAAGCTCACCGGGGGCAGGCCCGCTTCTCTCGCGCGCCGCGCACCTGCCACGGGGCATGCGTAGAGAGCGCGGACATGAACGCACATTCCATGAGCGCGGCGGCGATCATCGTCGGTGCGCTGGTCTGGCTCTCACCCGGCACGCCGGCAACGCGCTATCCCCAGCTGGCGATGTACTCGTGGATGCGCGGTAACGGCGCGCCATTCGTGCGTGCCGACGGAACGCTGGACACCGCCACGATCAAGATGCAGGCACGCTGGGATGTGGTGGTGCTCGATCCTGCCGGCGCGATGGAGCACCCGAACGTGCTGGCGATGCTGCGCGGCTTCAATCCTGGCATCCGGCTGCTCGCTTTCGCGCTCGCTCATTCGAGCTGGCCGACCAGCGACAGCGCGAGCTATCCCGCGCACTACAACAAGGCCGTCGCGCGGACAGACGGCTGGCTCTACGGCGTGGACGGCAAGCCGTACGGGAACGCGAATGTGAACCTCGCGCGCCGCGACAGCACCGGGCGCTATGTCACCGCGGAGGCCGTTGCGGACACGATGGCGGCGGACCTGATCGCGCCGAACCTCTGGGACGGCATCTTCGTGGACGTGAACTGCCTGAGCGTGGACGCGGGCGGCATCGACTACCAACGGGCCGGCTACCGGACGCGCGCGGCGTTCGACTCAGGCTTCGCGGCCGGCCACCGCGTGCTCGCCGCGCGCCTGCGCTCCCACGCACCCCCGGGCTTTCAGCTGGTCGGGAACTGCGGGCCGCATGCTGAGCGCGATCTGTGGAACGGGTGGATGCGGGAGAACTGGCCGAATCAGGATGGCGGGACGTGGACCACGAACATGATCGGCATGAACGATGATCCGGGCTACCTCGCCGACGATTCGCTCTACCGGGCTCCGACGCTCATGTGGCTCAGCTCGATGCCGGATGTGGATGAGCTCGCAGATACGCTGCGCGCCTACAGCGGGGAGTCCTGCCGGCGGCTGCGCTTCGGACTCGCGAGCGCCACGCTCGCGGGAGGCGTACACACATTCGTCTGGACACAGAAGGACCACCTGCGCGGCTTCACGCCGAGCTGGTACGACGAATACAGCGTGAACGCGCAGGGGCACGCGACCGGCGATGCATCGTGCAAGGGCTGGCTCGGCAGGCCGCTGGGAGGCTGCTATCAGGCTGGCGTGCTCTGGCGGCGCGACTTCGAGCACGGCGCGGTGCTGGTGAATCCGACCTGGCAGAGCGCGGCGACCCCGACCTACGGCTTCGCCCGCATCGCCGGGCGGGTGTGCCCGAAGATCAACACGGGCGCGGCGGACTCCATCGCGGTGCTCGGCGGGCAGGACGGCCTGTTCCTATGGAGGACGCCGCACTGACGCGGGTGCTCGTCCTCGACGGCCGCGAGGTCCGGCAGGGCCGCTTGGCGACCGGCGGATCAACGCGGTGAAGATGGAGGCGGCACCCGGATTCGAACCGGGGAATAAGGGTTTTGCAGGTCACTCTGCCCCTGTCGCCACTGTACGGCATGAAACGTCATGAGTAATGGAGCGCCGCGACGCGCAAGCGTTTGCGGCGCTCCGCGCGTTAGCGCCGGTAACCATGCCGTGCGATGCTGTTCGATGGGCTCGGGCACGATTCGGGCACGATTTTCGTTGGCGCGCCGGGCCGCCCGATGCTGTCCCTCGCGGACGGCCATGTGCATCTCGTGCGCGACGGGTTACTCGCGGTACGTCACGACGTTCCCCACCGCCTCCGGGTACCGGCGGCACAATTCGACGACAAGCGCGTCGGTTCGCTTCAGCAATTCGCGCATCGAGGGCCAGAAGGCCACCGACCCCGGCGAGTCGTTGCGATCCAAGGCGAGGGGGGACATGTCCCTTTCGAGCCTGCTGAAGTCGAAGCTCGGATGCGCGATGAACTTGTTCCTATATAAGTCCAGCGTTAGGCGCACCGTCTTGTCCCCGACGGGCCGTTCGAGAATCGCCACGATCGGATCGGCTAAATCGTCGCAGCCCAGCGATCGCAGAATTGGAATGATCCCGATGCTCTGATAGAACAAAGAGGAAGACGCTCCAGAGCACGGTCCAACTCAGGGCAAGGATCGAAAGACGCAGCGCGCGCGACGCGGTATCGTGCGGCCAAAGGTCCATGCGGCAGATTCTACAGGACCGAGCCCGCGCGGGTCCTTCCGCGGCCGTGTGAAGCGGGTCCCGGCGAGCGCCCCCCATCGGTAGCGTCGGGCCCTCAACAGCGTTTCCTCAATGGGGTTGAGTGCGACGATCGCCCGCAACCGACTCCCGATGGCGAGCCGGTCACGCGCGAGCCTGCAGTCCCGGAGCGGCGCGCAGCCAAGTCGAACATTGTCAGCGCACGCTCCAGTGGCGCGCGACGGGGTGCCTGTGCTGTGCTGGCGATCCTTGCCTGCGAGCGGCGGAAGGTGGCGCGCGAATGCCCGACTGGGCACTCAGCGCTGATGACGGCGCGTGATCTCGTTCACCGAATCACCGCCGCGCGGGCGAGGAGCGCTCGACCACCCTGGGTCAGGCGCAGCCAGTAGACGCCGGGGGCCGCGGCGGGTCCCAGATCGAGAGGCACCGTGTGATGCCCGGCGCCCAGGGAGCCGACCTCGCGCGACATGACGGCGCGCCCCGCCACGTCCAGCACCGAGAGCGTCGCCGGAGATCCGTCCGCCAGCGACAGCGACACGTTCACGAGCCTGACTGCGGGGTTGGGCAGTGCGCCTTCGAGCGCCAGCTTCGGAGCCGGCACCTCCACCCATGTCTCCGCGGTGAACTGCTCTGCCCCGCCGTCGCGATAACCCAACCGATACGCGTAGCGCGTACCGGGAGTCACATGCGTGTCGTCGTAGCGCAGATGGCCCGTGCCGTCGGCGGTGATTTGTGCGATGGAGATCCAGTCCGTTAGCTCGGTGCGGCGATAGGACGTGGCGGCGAGGCCCGTCGCGCCACTGTAGAACCAGTCCAGGTGGACGCGATCGGCATTGGCTAAAGCGCTCACCAGTGAGAGCTGTGCCGCAGTGACTCCATCCGTCACGTAGCGCTGAGCGTAGCCGACGGGTCCTTCTTCCCAAGCGACTATCGCGCCACCTTGCTCGTCGGACGTAATCCTTGGGTACAACTGGCCGGGCGAGCTCGAGAGTCCGATGCCGTAGGGCGGCCAGCCCGCAGCCACTTGGCCGCTCGCGGCCAGATGCTGCACCGCCGAGGTGCCGTCCTGATACCAGACGATATAAGCCCCGCCGGACTCATCCGGCGCAATATAGGGGGCAAATTCGAACACCGAATTGCTCGGGTCGCTGACCAGGGTGCCGTTCAATGCCCAACCCGGGGCGCGTGTGCCGTTGCCAAGTACGCGCGTGGCGAAGATCTCAGTGGCCGTGTAGGGTGGGCGGCCGTCGTACCAGGTCATCAGCATGCCGCCAGATCCATCCGTCTCCGCCGAGGTGGCGTTACGAGGCCCCGGGGCGCTGCATACCAATAGGCCTCCCGCCGGCCACCCCGGGGTGACGGCTCCCGAACCTGTCAGACGCTGCACGTAGTAGGTCGCTTCCGAGCCGAGGTAGGTGGAATTGGGCACCGCCGTCCACAGGTACATGCCGCCGCTTCCGTCCCGAACCAGCCCGCGCGGCACGAGCGTTGACAGCAGGCTTCCGCCCGGCGCCCACCCGCTCGCCAGAGAACCGTCTGATCGAATATGTACGCCGTAGGTCACTGCGCCAACCTGCGCCCATTCTATGAACGCGCCTCCTGTGTCATCGGTGATGATGACCGCGCCCGAGGTGGGCACTTGCGGAGCGTTCATCATCGCGCCCGTACTGGGCCAGCCAGGGGCAAGCGTCCCGTCGCCTAGCAAGTGGAGTGCGTATACGTCCTCGTCTCCAGTTGCATAGTTGCGTTGATCTCCCCACACCACGAACGCGCCGCCCGATCCATCGGGTGCGATCTGCGGCTCGTTCTGCCGATCTGGCGCGCGGATTCGAAGGCCGCTCGCTGGCCAGCCCGGCGCGACCGTGCCGTCCGCGCGAACGCGTTGGACGACCACGTCAATCGAGTCCAAGC
>Ga0306926_10004978_pt1 | contig 14061 bp, 11 predicted proteins | sample flu12Cox44000178_FD_203759 | JGI IMG/M metagenome (GOLD analysis project Ga0306926, IMG submission 203759) | Lab enrichment of tropical soil microbial communities from Luquillo Experimental Forest, Puerto Rico - flux8day.12C.oxic.44.000.178 (v2)... | ecosystem: Environmental > Terrestrial >...
CCGGTTGCTGCTGGTGGTCGACCAGTTCGAGGAGCTGTTCACCCAGTGCGACCAGGAGGGGCAGCGGCGGGCGTTCATCACCGCGCTGCACGCGGCCGCCACCGCCGGGCATGGCCCGGATCAGCCATCGGCGGCCCTGGTCGTGCTGGGGGTGCGCGCTGACTTCGAGGCCCGGTGCGCGGACTACCCGCAGCTGGTCGGCACGGTGCAAGACCGGTACCTGGTGACGGCGATGACCGAGCGGCAGCTGCGGATGGCGATCACCGAACCAGCCAAGAAGACAGACTCCAGTGTCGAGGACGACCTGGTCGAGGTCCTACTGGCCGAGGTGCGCACCGGCCAGCCCGGGACCTTCGGCGCGGGGATGCTGCCGCTGCTGTCGCACGCCCTGGACCAGGCCTGGCGGTCCCGGGCCGGGCAGGCCCTCACCCTGGCCGACTACGAGCGCACCGGCGGCATCGAAGGCGCGGTCGCGGGCAGCGCGCAGGGCGCCTACGACCGTCTGACGCCGGGCCAGCAAGCCGCCGCCCGGCAGGTGTTCACCCGGCTGGTCGCCACCAGCGCCGAGGGCGTGGACTCCGCCGACCGCGCCACCCGGGCGGAGCTGACCGAGGGGAAGAGCCCGGCCGAGGCCCAGGATGTGGAGGCGGTGCTGGAGGCCTTCGCCGCCGAGCGGCTGCTCACTCTCGCCGCCGGCACCGTGGAACTCAGCCATGAGGCGCTGCTGACCGCCTGGCCGCTGCTGCGCGACACCTGGCTGGCCGACACCCACGCCGACCGGATCGTCCGCACCCGGCTGCACGCCACCGCCGCCGACTGGGAACGCCACTCCGGCGACCGGTCCTACCTCTACACCGGCACCCTGCTGGCCACGGCGGCCGGCACCGCCGCCCGGATCGGCGCCGATCCAGCCCGCCATCCGCCGCTCAGCCGGGCCGAACGTGACTTCCTGCACGCCAGCAGCAATGCGCACCGCCGGACCGTCCGGCGGCGGCAGGCTGTGATCGCTGGCCTGCTCGCGCTCACCCTGACCGCCCTCACCGCCGCCGGGATCGCCGTCCACAACGCCGCCACCGCCGCGCGCAACGCTGCTAGCGCCAGCCACCAGCACGCCATTGCCCTGTCCCGCCAGCTCGCCGCCGAAAGCCTCAACATCGATGGCACCAACCCCGTGACCGCGCGGCGGCTCGCCGTCGCCGCCTGGGCCGTCTTCCCCACCGCCCAGGCCGCGTCCGCCATCACCACCCTGCTCGCCGAGCAGCAGCAACAGGGCATGCTGCCCGCAGACCGGTCCATCGTGTTCGCGGTGGCGTTCAGCTCCGACGGCAAGCTGGCGGCCAGCGCCGGTGCGGACGGCACGGTGCGGCTGTGGAACCCGGCCACCGGCCACCGCCTTGGTCCGATCCTGCACGCCAGCGCCCGGCACGGGGTGTACGGGGTGGCGTTCAGCCCCACTAGCAACCTGCTGGCCAGCGCCGACGGCGACGGCACGGTGCGGCTGTGGAACCCGGCCACCGGCCGCCTCGTCAAGACCCTCCACGCCAGCGCCACGACCACCGCCCGGTACGGCGTGCGCGCGGTGGCGTTCAGCCACGACGGCACGCTGCTGGCCAGCGCCGGCGCCGACGGCACCGTGCGGCTGTGGAACCCGGCCACCGGCCGCCTCGTCAAGGTCCTTCACGCCAGCGCCCGGTGGGGCGTGTTCGGGGTAGCGTTCAGCCCCAGCGGCACGCTGCTGGCCAGCGCCGGCGGTGACGGCACGGTGCGGCTGTGGAACCCGGCCACCGGCCGCCGCGTCGGCGCGCCCCTCCCCGCCAGCGTCGGCGCCCTCGGCAGCGCGGGCGGGGTGGCGTTCAGCCCCGACGGTAAGCTGCTGGCCATCGGCAGCGGCGACGGCAGGGTGCGGCTGTGGAATACGGCCACCCGCCGCCCGACCGGCAAGACCTTCGGGGCCGGCTCCGTGTTCGGCGTGTACGGGGTGGCGTTCAGCCCCGACGGCAGGCTGCTGGCCAGCGCCGACGGCGACGGAACGGTGGGGCTGTGGAACCTCGTCACCGGCCGCCCCGTCGGCGCGCTGCTCGCGGCCACCAACGCCCAGAACGGCGTTCACGCGGTGGCGTTCAGCCCTCGCGGCACGCTGCTGGCCATCGGCAGCGGCGACGGGACGGTGCGGCTGTGGAACCCGGTCACCGCCCGCCCCGTCCTCGCGCCGCTCCAGATCGCTGGCGGCGCGTCCGGGATCGCGTTCAGCCCTGTCGCCAAGCTGCTGGCCAGCGGCGGCGGCGACGGCATTGTGCGGCTGTGGGATCCGGCCACCGGCCAGCCGACCGGCAAGACCTTCCAGACCGGCTCCGGCCCTGCTGGCGGCGTGTCCGGGGTGGCGTTCAGCCGCGATGGCAAGCTGCTGGGCGCCGGCTACGGCGACGGCACGGTGCGGGTGTGGAACCCGGCCACCGGCCGCCACATCAAGACCCTCCGCGTCACCAGCGCCAGGTACGGCGTGTACGGGGTGGCGTTCAGCCCCGGCGGCACGCTGCTGGCCACCGGCAGCGGCGACGGCACGGTGCGGCTGTGGAACCCGGCCACCGGCCACCCTGTGGGCGCGCCCCTCCCCGCCAGCGTCCGGTACGGCAGCGTTCGCGCGGTGGCGTTCAGCTCCGGCGGCACGCTGCTGGCCGCCAGCGGCGGCGACGGCACGGTGCGGCTGTGGAATCTGGCCACTCGCCGCCTCGTCCGCGTGCTCCAGACCGGCACCGCCGCTAATTCCGGCGTGTACCAAGTGGCGTTCAGCCCCGACGGCAAGCTGCTGGCCGCCGGCTGCGGCGACGGCACGGTGCGGCTGTGGAACCTGGCCACCGGCCAGCGCGTCGGCAAGACCCTCCACGCCACCAGCGTCGGGGGCGCGGACGCGGTGGCGTTCAGCCCCGACGGGAAGCTGCTGGCCACCGGCGAAGGAGACGGCACGGTGCGGGCGTGGAACCCGGCCACCGGCCAGCCCGTCGGCGCGCCCATCCAGACCGGCGCCCAGGACCCGGTGTTCGTGCTGGCGTTCAGCCCCGACGGCAAGCTGCTGGCCAGCTTCGGCAACGACGGCACTGTGCGGCTGTGGCACGCATCACTATTCGCCCACACCTACGCGCAGCTTTGCGCCGACGCCGGACCACCAACACGACGAGAATGGAACCACTACGCCCCCGGCGAACTGCAGCCGAAGGTCTGCGCCTGAACCCGGCAATGCTCCATCACACAAACTGTTTCCAGCCATCCAGGCTGGAGCTTGGGTAAGGGGCAGCTGCGCGGGGTTAGGGTGCGGACCGGCCCGGCTCGGCATGTTGTGCTGGTGAGCAGGTGCGGTTGATACCTTGCCACAAATTGCTGGCCAACCGTGAGTTCAAGCTCGTGGCCCCGGCCAGCGGCGGAGGCAGCACCCCGACGCGCCCAGACTGTCGGAGCGACACCACACCCCGTTCGGGCGTGGCACAGGCGGTCACACTAGCACCGCGTTGCCGCGCCGATCGGCCTTACTTGCGCTTCACCGGAGCCGGTCCCGATCACGGAAAGTCACGCCCGTCGGGCGTGACGAGCGCCAACCCTGAGTTTGCTCCCGTCCCCGAAGGCGGGGCCGCCGGGGCCGCGCAACACCCGGGGTTGTTGCTGTCGCCAGCACAGTCCGGGCCGCCGATGACGGCCGTGTAAGTGCGTCATTTTCCGTACTGTTCTTTGCGGTTCCCCTGGCCTTGCTGACCTGCCCGTTTCCTGCCTGCTGTCCCTCTTGCCGATCTTGCTCCCCAACTTCTGTCCGCGCCTTGTCGCATCCTGTCCTCAGGCCCGAAGTGCGCTACGAGCCTTGCATTACCAATGATCATGGCCCGCGCGGCGCGCGAGGAAGGGCGAGCGGATGGCTGTCCGGGTGAGCGCCGAGTCGGGGTTCGACCCTGGGTACATGCTCAAAGGCCAGGCGGAGCAGGCGGCTGCCGAGCGGAGCGCGGGCGGCTACTACATCAACGCGGCGCAGGCGGGAGAGGCGCCGGGCCGCTGGTTCGGCAGGGGCGCCGAGGCGCTGGGGTTCGGTGAGGGCCAGGTGGTGGAGGCGGCGCCGTTCCTGGCGGTCTACCAACAGGTTCACCCGGTGACGGGGGAGCGGATTGGCCGCGCGCCGGGCGCTTACGCCAAGACGAAGGACATTTTGGCCCGGCTGCTGGCGGGCGAGCCGCACGCGACCGTGGAGCGGCGGATCGAGCTGGAGCGGGAGGCAGCGCAACAGACCCGAAGGTCACCGTTTTATACGGACGTGACCGCGAGCCATGACAAGACGATCTCGGTGGTGCATGCGGCGATCAGGGAGAATGAGCGGCAAGCCCGGCTGGCCGGGAACGAGCAGGTGGCTGTGCTGTGGGCTGCCCGGGAGCGGCGCTGGCAGGAGATTCTGCAGGAGGGCAATCGGCGCGGGTTGGAGTACATGCAGGAGATGGCCGGCTGGACCCGCACCGGCTACCACGGCAAGCGCGTCGACGGGGTGGAGCCGGGCCGGTGGGAGCGGGCGCTGCCGGTCGTGACCACATGGCTCCAGGGCACCAACCGCAAGGGCGAGCCGCACGATCACAGCCACAACCTCTGGGCCCGGATGGCGCTGACCGAGTCAGACGGGAAGTGGCGCGCGCTAGACACGATGCGTATCCGGGGGCACCTCGGCGCGATGTCCGCGGTGGTGGCCGCGTATGTGGAGCCAGCACTGACGCGCGAGTTCGGCGTGCGCTGGGTGCGCCGCGGGGACGGCATGGGCAACGAGATCGCCGGTGTGACGCAGGAGTGGAAGGACGCGTTCTCAACGCGCACCCGGCAGGTCGACGCGAAGGAGAGGCAGCTCGCGCTGCAGTGGGAACTTCGGTTCGGCCGCGAGCCGACCGCGCGGGAGATGGTGTTCATCCGGCACACCGCGCGCGACTACTCGCGCAAGGCTAAGGATGCCGCGCAGATCGACTGGGACGCCGAGGTTGAGAAGTGGGACGGGACGATCGGCGGCCGCCTCGCCGAGGTCGCCGAGGCCACGCTCGGCCACTGGCAGCCCGATGCTGCCGCGCCGGGATCGGACGCGCCGGATGAGGCGATCCTTGCGGCGCTGGCCCGGGTGCAGTGCGAGCACAGCACCTGGACGCGCTCGGACCTTATGAAGGCGCTGGGCTGGTCGATGGGCCCGGAGTTCGCGTACATGGACCCGGACGTCCGTCAGGAACTGCTGCTGTGCCTAACCGAGCGGGCGCTCAGCCCGGACTTTGGGGTCAAGTGCCTGGAGGCGCCGGAATGGCCGCCGGTGCCGCATGCGCTGCGCCGCGAACTTGACGGGCGCAGCGTCTACACCGCGCCCGGCACCGAGCGGTACGCCACGCACGGCCAGCTGTCGATGGAAGAGACGCTGCTGCAGCGCGCGCAGCGGCATGGCGCGCCGTGCCTTGGGCGGGAGGCACTGGCCGCGCAGCTTGGCGCGGACGCGGACGTGCTGGAAGCGGTGCTGCGTGAGCCCGCGCAGGACGCAGCGCAGCAAACGCGCGCAGGCCTGCGCCTGGACCAAGCGTCGATGATCTATGAGGCGCTCACCTCCGACCGGCGGGTGTCGGTCGGCGTCGGCCCGGCCGGTTCCGGCAAGACGCACACGGTCGCCGCCGGAGCCCGAGCGTGGAAGGCCGGCGGCGGACAGGTGATCGGGATCACCACGTCACAGGCCGCGCGGAACGTGCTCGCCCAGGCCGGGATCAGGAACGCGTGGAACTCCACCCGGTTCCTGAGCCGGATGAGAGAGGCGGGGGAGCGGCTGCCGGAGCGGACCCTGATCGTCATCGATGAGGGCAGCACCATCTCGATGACCCACCTCGCTGAGATCGTGCGCCTGGCCGAGAGGAACAACGCCAAGTTGCTCATCAGCGGCGATCACCAGCAGCTCGCCGCGGTGGAAAGCGGCGGCGGGATGAGCCTGCTCGCGGGCTACCTCGGGCACACCCAGCTCGCGGTGCCGGTCCGGTTCACCGCCGAGTGGGAGCGGAGGGCCAGCCTGCGGCTGCGCGAGGGCGACAAGAGCGCGCTCGAGGCCTATGACGAGCACGGCCGGATCACCGGCGGCGACCAGGCTCAGGTGTTCGAGGATGCCCGCCGCGCCTACGTCGCCGCCCGGCTGGCAGGCGAGCAAGTGCTGCTGATGGCCTATACCCGGGAGGATTGCCGCGAGCTGAGCCGGATCATCCGCGACGACCTGATTCACCTCGGCCTCATCGATAGTGACCGCTCGGCGCCGCTGGCCGCCGGGGCCCGAGCCTCGGCCGGGGACCTGATCGTGGCACGGGAGAACGACCACCAGTTCGTCACCGATCCGGGACACACGCTCGCCAACGGGGACCGGTTCGTCGTCGAGGCGGTCATCGGTGAAGGGCTGTTCGTCCGGCGGGTCCTTGAGGACGAGCAGCTGGCGGAGCGGCCGGTGCTCTACCCGGCGGCCAAACTCACCACGACCGATCTCGGCTACGCGGTCACCGGCCACACCGGGCAAGGCGGCACCGTGACCCGCGGCGAGGCCGTGTTCCGCGGCGGTGAGCCGCGTGAATGGGCCTATGTCGCGCTCACCCGCGGGCGGGAGCGCAACACCGCGCGTGTCATCACGCAGGTCCGGGCCGCTGACCCCCGTGCTGGGACGCGGGCTGACCCGGAACTGGCCCGGGCGGACCTGCTCCGCCGCGAGCGGGCCGGCCTGCCTATCGGTGCCGAGCAGCAAGAGCCAGAGGGACGGGAGCCTGTGGCGGTGCTGGCCGACTGCCTGGACCGGGAGGCGGGTGAGGACTCGGCGACCGAGTACCAGCGCAGGAGCCTGATCCGGGCCGATCACCTCGGCCTGCTGTACGCCCGCTGGGCCGACCAGGTCAAGGCCGCGGACCGCGAGCGCTACCAGCGGATAGTCCAGGAGGCCTTGCCGGGGGAGTGGCGCGGCCAGCTCAGCCCGCAGGCCACCTGGCTGTACCGGACCATGAAGGCCGCCGAGCTGGCTGGCCTGGACGCCGCCGAGGTCACCCAGACAGCGATCCGGTGCCGCTCCCTCGACGGGACCAGGGATGTGGCCAGCGTGCTGGACGCGCGGATGCGGGCCATGGTCGAGCCGCTTGTCCCACGATCGCTGAGCCCGTGGACCGAGCGGATACCCGAGATCACTGACCCCGAGAGGCAGGAGTACGTCAGGCGGCTCGCCGAGGTGATGGACGAGCGGACGGAACGGATCGGCGAGTGCGCCGTGCAGGCGCAGCCCGATTGGGCGCTGCGCGCCCTTGGGCCCGTGCCCGGGGAGCCGGGGGAGCGGCTGGACTGGCAGCAGCGGGCCAGCGTGATCGGCGCCTACCGCGAGTTGTACGGCGCCGGGGACCAGGCCGACCCGCTCGGCCCCGAGCCTGCGGGCAGCTCGCCCGAGCAGCGCGCCGCCTGGCATGCCGGGTTCGCCGCCCTCACCCGCACAGACACTGTAGACGTGCGCGCGCTGCCCGAGGTGTCGCTGTGGCACATGCGCGAGAGCTACAAGGCCGAGACCGAATGGGCACCACCGCACGTCGGCCGGCAGCTGCGCGGGGTACGGCTCGCCGCCGAGGACGCCCGCCAGCTCGCCATCCGCTCCCAAGCCGAAGCCGCGGCCGCTACCGACCCGGAGACCGCGCAGCGGCACTCCCGCATGGCTGCCTCCGCCGAGGCACTTCAGCCTGCCTACCGGCGAATCGAGGCCAGGCTAGAGGATGCGATGGAAGACCGGCAGGCCTGGGAGCAGATCGCCGCCGGGCCGCGCCGCCTGGCCGTCGCGGCCGACTCCGAACTCCGCCGCCGCAACCCCGACAAGCCGATCGAGCCGCTCCGTTCCGCCGAGCCCCGCGGGCCCGAATACGACGAGATCACCAAGCCGCAGCCAGAGGCCGGGCCTGCGGAGACGCCCGAGTGGGCGACCCAGCTCGCCGGGCAGCGCCGCGCCTTCCGGGAAAGGCTCGCCGAGCGGCAGAACGTCCTGGTCCCGGACGAGGATCCCGACTGCGGGTTCATCGGCCAGGCATGGCCTTGGCAAGAACGCGACCCCGACGCGATCCTGCAGCCACCCAGGCCCGAGCTACGGCCCTGCGCCGGGATCGAGCGGCTCACCGGGTACGAGCTGCCAGAACGGGAAGCAGGGAGCTAATGAGAGACCAGAACGAGGCGGCGCGTCGCATGGCCTTCTTCCAGCAACTGGCGCGGGAAGCGGAGGTCGCTGGCGCGCAGGATGAGTGCGACGACCCCGACTGCGCGTGCCATGAAGACGCAGGTGACCGGCCGGGTGACGGCGTCGCCGAGGTCACCATGACCGAGGTCTACGAGGACGAACCTGGATCGGGCCGGCCGGGCGGCCGGTAACGCTGCACCCTGGAGACTTCGGCTCCGGGATCCTAATGATCTTGCTGTCTGCACACTTCCTCGGTTTCTGCCATTCTCAGCTACGCCTGGCAACGACTACGCCCATGCGTTGAGATGATCAAGGCGGAACCGGTGAATAGCACGGACCTGAACGAGCGGCTGGCCTACAGCGTCGATGAGGCCGCGGCAATCACGGGGCTATCCCGCGACCTGCTGTATGACCAGATGCGCGCCGGAAAGCTGGCCTACCTGAAGGTCGGCCGGCGCCGCATCATTACGCGCCAGCATCTCGAAGCCTTCTTGACGGGTGCCACCTGACCTATCTGCCCGATTTTGGGCACTGATCAGTGCTGGAGCTCAGGCGGAGCGGGGCAGCGGCGCCACGAGCGAGCCGTGCTGGGCTGCTTCCCGGGCACTCACCTGGTGGAAGTAGACGAACCCGTCTTCGATCGCCTCAACCACAGCCCATGACCAAGCCCGAGGCGTGCCGGCGACCAGCACCGCCTCAGGCGTGACCGCCTCCGGGATGACCGCCTCAGCCAGCCGAGCGACGTTTCGACCCTGGTCATCTTCCAAGTTCAGGTCGGCCGGAAGGTCGATGTAGATCACCTCAGTGCTCCTCCCGGTCCACACTTGGGTTGTCCCGGATCACATGAGGCGTGGCTGCCATCAGCGTGACCAGTGACTCCAGGTCGTTCCGCTCGTCAACAACATCGTAGTGCGGGCGCTGGCCAGTGGCCCACAGCGAGAGCCCGCGTCCGGTCAAGCTGGCGACTGTGAACTCGGCGTACCGGTCGAACTTCACCAGCTTGGTGGCTTCCAGCCGCTCCCGAGGCCAGTCCCTATCGGCGACCCATACCGACACGCCGTAGAAGCCGTACAGCTCAGCGTTGAGCATCGCGGCCTGCCGCAAGTCACCGGCATCCAGGCCAGACTCGCCGAGGATGCCGCGCAGGACCCGCTGCCCGGTCCTGGGTGCGGGGTCATCGCGCCGGGCGCGTGTTTTGACCATCCGGCAATCGTTCCCTACCCGGCACGAGTGCCGCCTGATTCTCGCTAGCGAAAAGCTGGTCCATGACCTCGGCGCCGGTCGTGATCACCGGGCGGAGCTCGCGGCGGTAGATGGTCTCGGTGGTGCGGCTGGAGCTGTGACCGGCAAGGCGCGCGATCTCCTCCACGCTCACGCCACGGTGGCTCATCAAGCTGACAAAGGACGTGCGGAGTTCCTTGGGGACCCAGCGCTCGCCGAGGCCGGCGGCCTTGGTCACCTTGCGGAAGTCGCGCCGGACGTTGTGCGAGTCCAGCGGCGTGCCCACCGAGGTGGCCAGGACCAGTCCATGCTCTTGCCAGAGCGGCCCGGCGTTGTCCCGGTCCCCGGCCTGGCGCTCCCGGTGTTCGCGCAGCGCCCTGACAACTGCCTCGGGCAGTTTCAGGGTGCGGCGCGACCGCTGGGTCTTGGTATCGCCGTGCGCGCGCACCGACCGCCACACCGACACGGTCCCGGCGTCGAGGTCGACATGATCCCAGGTGAGCGCCCGCGCCTCCTCCGACCGGATCCCGGTCAGCAGGCACAGTGCGATGTACGCATGCAGGCGGGACCGCTCCGCCGCGGCGAGCAGCGCGGTGGCCTGCTCCAGTGTCAGCGACTGGGACGGGCGCCCCTCCTGGCCGCGGGGCGTATCGACCAGCGCGGAGACGTTCCTGCGCACCAGGTCCTGGGCCTCCGCGTGGCGGATGGCGCGGGTCAGGCAGTTGTGCGCCTTCTGCACGGTGCGGGTCGCGTGGGTGCCCGCCATCGCGGTCAGGGCCGCGCGCACGTCGGCAGCGGTCAGGTCCTGCAGCGGCCGCGCGCCGATCCTGGCGAGGACCGGTTTGAGCGAATCCCGGTTGACCTCGATGGTCTTCGCGGTCCGGCCCGGCAGGCCTGACGCCAGCCAGTCCGTTACCGCCTGCTCGAGCGTGTAACCGCGGACCGGCCGCACGCCGACGTCTAGGTCGGTGTGCAGGTCCTTGAGCTTGTCCTTGACCTCGGTCTTGGTCTTGCCGCTGACCTTCTTCCGGGCCCGCTTCCCGTCCGGGCCGTACCCCAGCGACACCACGCCGCGCCAGCGCCCCGGGCAGCTACGGTGATGAGCAGGATCGCGGCAGTCCCCACGGTGATCGAAGTAGATGCCGTCTTCGCCGTAGCCGCGTCGCGCCACCACAACAGGCTACTACTTGGCTCCCCGCTTGGCTCCCCAACCGAACCAAGATCAAATTCTATAAGCGACTGACCTGCTGAAACTGGGTGGAGCTGAGGGGATTTGAACCCCTGACCCCCTCGATGCGAACGAGGTGCGCTACCGGACTGCGCTACAGCCCCTGGAACGGCTGTCAGCGTAGCAAAGACCAGCGCATGCTCGCGCTTCAGTCGCCGACGGCCCGGTTCGCCGCGTCCGCGTACTGGTCGTAGACCTGATCGCTGATCCTGCCGGAGATGTCGATGATCTCGGCGGTGCCGGGTGCCGAGGGCGCGTCTGCCGCGGGCTCATGGTCGGGCGCGCCAGTGCCCGGAACCTGGAACGTACCTGGCTCCTGGGCAGCCCGGACCCGGGCATCGTGGCGGATCCGGGCGTCGCGGCGCGCTCGTTCGGCATCAATCTGAGTGAACTTGCGGAGTAGCAGCAGGTAGCCGGACAGCAGCACCGCCGGCGGAATGACGATCCAATACGCGTCGACCCGGGTGACCGCGAGTGCCACGGCGATGACGGTGAGCGCGATCATGGTGGCCAGCAGCCGACGGCGGGCCTTGACCACTTCGGGCCGCCGGCTGGTCGGGGAGGTGCCCGCCTCGGCGGGAGCGCCCCCGGAGTCGTACGGTGCTTGTTCACTCTCCGTGTCCGAGGCGCCCGCGCTCGCCGTCCAGGTCGCGGCGGCGTCCTGGTCCGGATCCGCGAGGTCCAGCCGGCTGGCGTCCGCGTCCTGGGCCGGCACCGGTACGGGCTGCGGCGGCGCTGGCCGGGGACGCAGCCATCGCGGCACCAGCACCACGGCCCAGATAGCCACGATCGCGAGATAAAGGATCGCGCCGCTCAACGCTCAACCCCTCGCGAAACTCTGGCCGATCAGGCCGCGCTGCCGCCGTGCAGGCGCCGACGCGGGCATGCTCACGTGACGCACGGTAAAGGTCGGGACCGCCGTTGACGAGCATTCGGCCCGGTGTGTCGTGAGATCGGCGAGGTGGGAGGCTTACCGCGGGCGGGTTATGAACGCGAAAACACTTTGAATGCGATACGCAACTTCCGGGCCGGTCCGCCTCCATCTCGCGCGGTATACCGTGGTGACGTGACCGATTCGCCGTTGTCCGCGGGCGAACTGCGCGCCGCCGCGGAGACCCATAAGGAACTGGGGCCCGAGTACCGGGACGCGGTACTTGAGTCGTTTGTGGAGCGCGTGGAGCGGGAGATCGACGCCCGGGTGGATGCCAGGCTCGCCCAGGCGGGAGTGCGGCCGACGGCCCCGCAACCGGCTCCCGCGCCGCCCGCGCGTCAGCCCAAGCAGTTCAGCCCGTTGGCGATGGCTCTCGGCTCGATCACGCTCGGCATTCCCATCACCGCCATTGTGGTGGCGGCCGGGGCGCACCCCACTGGGATTTGGGGACTACTCGTCGTGTGGATCGCCATCGCCGTGATCAACGTCGCCTACGCGGCGAAACTGCGGCCGCCCGGCGATCACGGCGGCCACCACTAACGGGCTCCGCGTCAGCTGACGGTACCCGAGCGCTGCGCGGAGAGTATGCCGCGCCAGCGGGGCAGCAGGCCCCCCGGCACATCCTCGATCGTGATGGCGTAGCAGAGGTGGTCCCGCCAGGCACCGTTGATGTGCAGGTAGCGGCGGCGCAGGCCCTCTTCGTGAAAGCCGAGCTTTTCCACCACGCGCCTGCTCGCGTGGTTCTCCGGGCGGATGCTCGCCTCGACTCGGTGCAGTCCCACCACGAAGAAACAATGGTCGATGGCCATGGCCAGCGCCGTGGGAATCACCCCGCGGCCGGCGGCCCGTTCGTCGATCCAGTACCCGACCTGCCCGGACCGGGCCGAGCCCCACAGAATGCTGCCGACCGTCAACTGCCCGGCGAACTGCCCGCCGTAGACGACGGACCACGGCAATGCCTGGCCCTGCCGCGCTTCCCGGCGCATGGTCCGCGCCATGGCCACGTACGGGCCGACGCTGGAGCGGTACAGCGGGGTTTCGGGGTTGGTCGGCTCCCAGGGCCGCAGCCAATCCGCGTTACGCACCCGGGAGTCGCGCCACGGGCGGGCATCCCTGACCCGGACCGGGCGCAACATGACCGGACGATCCAGCAGCGAAGGCTCAAGGAGCGTTACCGGCCACCCGCGCAAACGTCCCACGGGGTCATCATTCCCCTCGTCCGAGCAGGACGCACGGACTATCGGAATCGGGAAGTGTTGCGCCCAAGGCTTGGTCCCCCAGACTAAAAGGCTGATCTCAACGTTAATAAGGCCAGGCGGGCCGCTCTTATGCCAGCCTTCGGACCCTTGGCCCTAATGAGACGCCCCTGCGTGCGGGTCACCGCCGCGCGCCTGATCCGCTGCCGCGGGCCGCGGGTGGTCGCCGCCATGGGCCTGGTCCACCGCATGCCGCAGGACCGGGGCCAGCACCGCCATGCCATCCCTGACCCCGCCGGTCGAGCCCGCCAGGTTCACGATCAGCGTGTGGCCGGCCAGGCCCGCCAGCCCGCGGGACAACATCGCGGCCGGGACCCCGCCCGCGACGCCGGCCGCCCTGATGGCCTCGGCGATCCCCGGGATCTCCCGGTCCAGCACCCGGTGGGTCATCTCCGGCGTGAGGTCGCCCGGGGTCAGCCCGGTCCCACCGGTGGTCACGACCACGTGGTAACCGTTGGCGATGGCGTCGCGCAGGGCCGCCTCGACCGGCGCCCCGTCGGGCACCACGAGCGGGCCGTCCACGGCGCACCCCGCCTCGGCCAGCAGCCTGGCCAGCACCGGCCCGGACCGGTCTGCGTAGACCCCGGCGGCGGCCCGATTGGACACGGTGACCGCGAGCGCCCGGATCACTCCGGCGTCGTGGCTGGTCACGGGCGCCGCCAGGGGCCGGTCTTGCCGCCGGTCTTCTCCTCAACGCGGACGTCGCTGATGACCGCCGCCGGGTCGATCGCCTTCACCATGTCGATCAACGCGAGCGCCGCCACCGTCACCGAGGTCAGCGCCTCCATCTCCACCCCGGTGCGGTCCGCCGTGCGCACGGTCGCCTCGATGAGCACCGCGTCGTCGCCCACCGACAGGTCCACGGTGACCGAGTGGATCGCGATGGGATGGCACAGCGGGACCAGGTCGGGGGTGCGCTTGGCCCCCTGGATGCCGGCGATCCGGGCCACGGCCAGGGCATCGCCCTTGGGCACCCGGCCGGACCTGAGCGCGGCTATCGCCGCCTCCGACAGCAGCACCCGCCCCGAGGCGCGCGCCTCGCGCGCGGTCACGTCTTTGGCGGAGACATCGACCATCCGGGCGTGTCCGGACTCGTCCAGGTGCGACAGGCCTCGCTGCGTCATGGCAGCGAGATTACGTCGGCGACCTCGCCCGCTGCCATCGAGGTCACCTCTTCCGGCACCACGATCAGCGCGTTGGCCCGGGCCAGCGC
>Ga0306926_10004979_pt1 | contig 14061 bp, 15 predicted proteins | sample flu12Cox44000178_FD_203759 | JGI IMG/M metagenome (GOLD analysis project Ga0306926, IMG submission 203759) | Lab enrichment of tropical soil microbial communities from Luquillo Experimental Forest, Puerto Rico - flux8day.12C.oxic.44.000.178 (v2)... | ecosystem: Environmental > Terrestrial >...
GTGGTCGGATACCGCAGCGGCTCGACGACGCTGAGCAGGCGAACCTTCGTGCGACGCGGCAAGACGAGCGACTGAAGAAATCGTGCGGCCCGAAAAGAGTCCTCCGAGCCATCCATCGCCACTAGCACGCTAGTGAGCTTGCGCGGCCGGCCCTTGACCACCAGGACGGGACACGAGGCATGACGTGCGACCGCGAGCGACACGCTGCCCAGCAGCAACCGCTTGATCCGCCCGAGCCCGCGGGCCCCGAGCACGATCAGATCGGCCCGCCACTCGTCGGCCAGCCGGACGATTTCGGCCCGAGGATCGCCCACGACGACGTCGGTCTCCACGCTGAGCTCGCGCCGCACCAGCACGGCCCGCGCTTCGTCGGCCAGGTCGTGCGCCTCCTCGAGAACCGAGCGCTTGAACTCACGAATCGCAGGTTCTTCCAGCGAGAACCCCGGCAGCGTCACCGCGACGACGATTCGCACGGTCGTGGCGGGCGGCAGCGGGAGCTCCTTCAGGTACGCGGCCGCCGCCCGAGCGTCCTTCGAGCCGTCCGTGGCGAACAGGACGCGCATACGCTCAGCCTCTCCGCGGGTCGCGAACCGCGTATCCCCGGGCCTCGAGATTGGCGATGGCCGGGCGCGGGTCCATCGACCGCACGCGGATCACGACGTCCTTCTGGCCCGACCGGCCCGCGAGGGTCATGATGCTACAGATCTCCAACGACGCGTCCTCGATGGCGTGAACCAGCTCGGCGAGCGCGGTGCTGTTTTCGCCGAGCCGGACGTCGATCCGGCTCGACGGCTCTCCCGCTCCCATCCCCTTGACGAAGAGCTGCAGGACGTCCGTCTCGGTGACGATCCCGACCAGCTTGCCTCGCTCGGTGACCGGCAGCGCGCTGATCTTCTCGGTGACCATGAGCCGCGCCGCTTCCTCGATCGGGAACATGCGGCCGACGGTGACGACGGCGCGGGTCATGATCTCGTCGACGGTGAGCGCGTCGAGCAGATACCGGAGCTCGTGCGACTCGAGGGCCGTCGCGGGCGATGCCATGGCCCGCTTCAGATCACGATCGGAAACGATGCCGACGAGCCTGTCGTCGTCGACGACAGGCAGATGACGGATGCCGCGATGCCCCACGAGCCGCATCGCCTCGGGCAGCGAGGTCTTCGGCGTGATCGTGATCACGGCCGTCTGCATGACGTCCTCGACGAGCATCGTCTCCTCCTCACCCTCGCGGGGTGATCCGTCTCGACGACCCCGGCATCACTCGGGCCGCTCGGCGCGGTACAGCGTCACGGCCATCGGGGCCTTGCGAAACACCTGCTCGGCGACGCTGCCGATGAGCGCGCGTTCGATGCAGCCGCGTCCTCGCGTCGCCAGCGCGATGAGGTCGGCGTTCCACGCCTCCGCCTCCTCCAGAATCTGCTCGACCGGGTCGCCGTATCGTACCCCGAACTCGAGCGCCACGCCCTCGAGCCCGATCGAGGCCGCGTGCAGATAATCGACAGCTTCGGCTTCGAGCCGAGCCGACTCCTGATCCGCGTAGACCAGGACGTGGCCGTAGTCGTCCGAGATACTCTCCGGGCGCGGGGCCACGTGCAGCAGCCGCACGGTGGCCCCGGTGCTTCGCGCCAGCGCGCCCACTGCCTCGACCATGCTCTCCGCCTGAACCGCCTTGTCGAGTGGAACCAGGATGCGCTTCGCCATGGCATGGCCCTCCCGTCACGCGCTCGCCAGGACGCGCCTGGCGGCGAAGTACTTCTTCGGGCGTCGCTTCGAATCACGCGCGGTCTCACGGATCCGGCGCAATCGGCGATCGAGCTTTGCGAGCCCCGCCTGGAAGGCAAGCCGCGACGTGCTGGCCACGTCCTCCACGCGCACGGGCGCGCGCCGGGCCAGATGGACCTGGAGCGTGCAGCGGGTGGCCTCGCCGCCCTTCGGGCCGTTCTCGTCCGTGAACGCCACACGCGCGCTGGTCGGCTCGACCGGCATCGGGTCGAGCACGCCCGCCAATCCGGCCGCCACCCGCGCACGAAGCGCGCGAGGGGCCACGCTTCCGCAGAACTCGATCCTGGCTTCTGTCATGACGCTCTCCTCAGTCGGCGAGCCGGATCTCGCCTGCGAGTACCCGCCGGCGCTTGCCGAGCGAGTCACGAAGCAGCAGGAAGCCTTCGGCGTCGACGCCGAGCACCCGCCCCCCGTAAGCCGGTCCTTCGCCCCGCACCTCGACCCGGCGACCGGTGAGAATGTCCCGATCGCCCCACGCGGCCAGCAGCGGGGCGTGCCCGCGTGCGCGATCGATCTCGACCCAGGCGGCGAGATCATTGAGCAGCTCGGCGGCGAACGCGTTGCGATCGATGTCGCGCCCGGCGAACTCGGCAAGCGAGCCGGAGGCGCGCGCCGACGGCCCGAGCGCCTCGGTGAGCGCCGCGCGGCCGACGTTGAGGTTGACGCCGAAGCCGAGGATCACGTAGTCGATCCGGTCGTCGATCGTGGCGCACTCCACGAGGATCCCGGCCACCTTCTTGCGCTCGACCAGGACGTCGTTGGGCCACTTGATCGTCGAGCTGAGCCCCTCGGCCTCGATCGCGTCGGCCAACGCCAGCGGGCCGGCGAGCGAGAACCCGGCCGCTTCGCGCGGCGGGAGCAGCGGCCGGAACAGCACCGAGGCGTACAGGTTGACGCCGGGCGGCGAGAACCACGGTTTCCCCAACCGCCCGCGGCCCGCGGTCTGCTCGTCGGCGATCACGACCGTCCCCTCCGGCGCGCTCTTCAGCGCGAGGCTGCGCAGAACGCTGTTTGTGGACGGCACACGACCGAAGATCTGGATGTCGCTCGCGACAGCCGGGGTCGCGAGTTGCTTCCGGATGACGTTGATGTCAAGGCTCATACCCGTTTCCACGGGCAACCCTGGTGCCACGAGCGAAATCAAGCGATTTCAGCAGTTTCTGCGCCACAGGCCATCCGGCTGGCCCCTCGGGCTGGGGCTCCGGCGCCTCAGCAGGTGCACCGGCGTCCCATCCGGACGCGCGACGCCCGGACTACAATGTCCGCGTGACGGCCCTGCCCGACGGGTACCCGATCGAGCTCGAGCGCAAGATCGCGCTCCGGGACGGCAGCGTCGTGAGCATTCGGCCGATCCTCCCCGACGACGCGGCCCGATTGCAGGAGCTCCATGGGCGATTGAGCCGTGACACCGCGTACCAGCGATTCTTCGCGATCGTCAAGCGGCTGCCGCCGGACTGGGCGCGCGTCTTGGCAACCGTCGACTACCGCCAGCGCCTCGCGCTCGTCGTCGAGGCCCCGGCGGGCGCGGGGCCCGAGCTCATCGCGGTGGGCCGCTACGACGCCGTCGGCGAGCCGGACATTGCCGAGGTCGCGTTCGTCGTGCAGGACAGCTGGCAGAACCGAGGGCTCGGGACCATCCTGTTCGAGGAGATTCTTCGCGCGGCGGCCGCCCGATCGTATCGGCGGTTCCGGGCCTTCGTCCTCGCCGATAACCGGCGAATGCTCGATCTGATCACACGGTTCACGCGGGTGGAGTCGCGAACGAGCGAGCACGGCGTGACGGAGCTGGTCTTCGGCCTCCTGCCGGAGCGGGTCGGGGTCAGCGCGTAGCTCGGCTCAGAGGCGGGATCACGGATCCCGTCTCACGCTCACGCGTACGCGCATTCCGCGCCGCCGGCGATCGTGGCGCGCCCGCGCGGAAGGAATCGCAAGGCGCCCCGGACAGCAGCCGGACCTCGCGCGGCGTACTCCGCCGTCCATCGGTCGAGGGCATTGAGGAACGCCGCGACGGCGACGTTCCAGTCGGTCGATGCGCCGCGGTGGGCCTCCAGCGCCGGCACGTCGATTTCCGCGCCCAGGATGACGTGGCTCGGGCGATCGCCGGTCGGTGCGATGTCCACGACACCCCTGGCCACCGTTTCGCCGTCGATGGCCACCTGATCCGGCCACATCGGCGTCGCGGGCGCCCCGTTACTCCCGAGCGCTTCGGTCAGAGCCAGCGTCGCGATCGTGGAAAAGAGCGGCATGGCCCCGAGCCTCACGTGAGGCCGGAAGAGCACCGCTGCGCGGACGCGCGTGCCGGCCTCTTCGGAGAGGACCACCGTCCCCTCCTGCGCGCCTGCCTCTGCCAGTCGCCGCAGGACTTCGGTCGTCGCGGATCCGGCGCCGAACAGGTAGATGTGGCGACCCAGGATGTCGCTGGTGAGCCCGCGTCGGATCAAAGGGATGGAGATCATGGCTCCTCCTCCATCAGCTCAGCGAAGCGACGACATGAAGTCGGCCAGGGCCTTCGCCTGCTGCTCGCTCAGCTCGAGTTTCGGCATGTGCGCGCTCGGGCGCAGGGCGGCCGGATCCTTTAGCCACCGCTCCAGGTAGGCGCGCGAGTACTTCGCGCCGACGTGGGAGAGGTCGGGTCCGATCGGCGTGCCCATCTTCCCCACGATGTGACAGCCGTAGCAGCCGCTGTCCATGAAGTAGCGCTTGCCCGCATCGACGCCGTCCTGGGCGTAGGACGTCGTCGTCGCGAAGGCGACGACCGTGATCGCGAGCGCGAGCGCCTGGCGCATCACCGACTCCGCTCCGGCTGCCGCACCGTCAGCACGGGACACGGCGCAAGCCGGATCACGTGCTCCGCGACGGAGCCGAGGAGGACACGGTTCAGCCCGCTGCGGCCGTGAGTTCCGATCACGATCATCTCGGCGTGCTCCTCTCTTGCGACGTTCGCGATCTCCTCGAAGGGCACCCCGCCCATCGCGCGCCAGCTCGTCTTGATCCCCTGCCCGCGAAGATCGGCGCTCCGCTTCTCGAGGGTTTCCTCGGCCCACTTGCGGTGGGCGTCGTAGACGCTCTGGACACGCGGTCCGCTCAGCAGCCCCTCGCCGTAGAGCGGGGTCTCGACCAGCACGTGGAGCAGCACGATCTCACCACCGAGCCGCCGAGCGAGGTCGATCGCCATGGCCTCGGCGGCTGCCGCACACTCCGAGAAATCGGTCGGGACCAGGATCTTCACGTTGTCCTCCTCCGGCTGCGACCCTCTTCGGCGTCGGCCGCATCGCGCTCGAGGTGCCAGCGCAGGCGGTCGCGTGCGCGGAGAATCTCGTCGCTGGCGCGGACCGGGGCGTCGATCTCCTGCTCGACGCCGAGCGCCCGGCCGATCTCGTCCACGATATCCTGATCGGGCGTGGCGACGCTGCCGCCCACGGACTCCTCGCCGGACGAGTAGGCCGCCTGCCAGTCGGCGTCGATATCACCACCGGTCAGGCGGGGACTCGTCTCGGTGTGCGCGACCACCTCGGGCATGAGCCCGACGAGCTCCTCACGCGCCTCCAGCGTCGACTCGGCTGTCGTCTCGACGCCCCGTCTCTTCCGTCGCATCACGCATCCTCCCGTCCTTCAAGCCGCATACCCGAGAAGCTTCGCGCGCATGCCTGACCTTTGTGCAATGCGGCTGCCACGACCGATCGTTGCCAAGTCAATGAGTTGGGTCGCATCGTGCGAGCCGGTGTGGGGCATCGACGTCCCGCCGCGGGGGTATCGACGCCCCGCTCCCAGCCACGAGAAAGGCGTTTCCGCTGAATACCTCAGGGCATGCTGGTGCACTATGATTCGCGAGTCATGGAGCCGACGGAGACGCGAACGTTCGACGAGATCCGGGTGGGCGACTCGGCGACGCTCACGCGAGAGCTCGCCCGGAAGGACCTTCCCCACGTCGCGGCCCTGATCTCGACCTTGCTGGCCACCCAGCTCCCTGGCCCCGGGTCGGTGTCGCTGTCTCAGAGCCTTCGTGTTCGACGGCCGATCGCGCCCGGCGACGTGCTCACCGTCTCGGCGACCGTGGCGGCGAAGGAGCCCGGACAGAGGCGCGTGAGCCTCGATTGCCGATGCGTCAACCAGGCCGGGGAGGTCGTCTTCGAGGGCATCGCGGAGATGCTCGTGCCACCGGCGAAGACCGACTCCATCGCCGAGCCGCGCGCCGCCAACCGCGGACATTCTGAAACGCAGCAGCACGCTCTGCTTACACTGACGCGCGGCCTCGAGCCGCTGCGCACCGCGGTCGTGCATCCGGTCGACCGCAACTCGCTGCTCGGGGCCATCGAGGCTGCGCGCGTGGGGCTCATCGTTCCGGTGCTGGTCGGTCCCGAAGCGAAGATCCGGGGCGTTGCCGCGACCGAGACCGTCGACCTCGAGCCGTACCGGGTCGTGCCCACGCGTCACAGCCACGAGGCCGCCGAGCGGGCCGTGGCCATGGCGCGCAGCGGGGAAGTCGAGGCGCTCATGAAAGGCAGCCTCCACACGGATGAGCTGATGCACGAGGTCGTGGCCAAGGACACGGGGCTTCGCACCGCCCGCCGAATCAGCCACGTGTTCGTGATGGACGTGCCGACGTGTCCGCGACGACTCTTCATCACCGATGCCGCGATCAACATCGAGCCCGATCTCCTGGCCAAGCGGGACATCGTCCAGAACGCGATCGATCTTGCGCGGGTCGTTGGCGTCGCGGTGCCGAAGGTCGCGATCCTCTCGGCAGTCGAGACGCCGACGCCCGAGATCCGGTCGACGATCGACGCCGCTGCGCTCTGCAAGATGGCCGAGCGGGGGCAGATCACCGGCGGCATCCTGGACGGGCCCCTGGCCTTCGACAACGCGATCTCCGAGGAGGCGGCCAAGGTGAAGGGCATCGAGTCGCCTGTCGCCGGGCGGGCCGACATCCTGGTGGTCCCCGACCTCGAATCGGGCAACATGCTCGCCAAGCAGCTCGAGTACCTGGGCGAGGCCCGGGCCGCCGGCATCGTCCTCGGCGCGCGCGTGCCGATCATCCTCACCAGCCGCGCGGACAGGCCCGTGACACGAATCGCGTCGTGCGCGGTCGCGCTCGCGTTCGGCCGGCGAGGGCCGCGATATTGAGCTCGTCCTCAGCTCCTTCACGCGGCCTTGACGGCGAGCACGGGACACGCCGCCATCCGGATCACGCGGTCGGCCACGCTGCCCACCAGGAGTCGATGGATCTCACCACGCCCGTGCGTGGCCATCATCACCAGATCGACCTTCGATTCCTCCGCCTCGGTGAGGATCTCGCGGTAGGGCACGCCGACCCGAAGCACGGTGCGGACCTTGGCGCCGCCTCGCGCCCCCTTGGCCGCCCACGCTTCGAGTATGTCGGCCCACGCACGGCCCGCGGGCGAAAACTCGAGCGAAGTCTTCTTCGTGAACGGCCCCTCGAAGACCCGCGCCGCGGGCGTCACGGGTTCGTCGGCGCGCGGGATGCCGAGCTGGTGGTAGGCCTGCAAGGATCTGAGCTCGGCCTGTCTCTCTTCAGCCTCTAGCTGCATCTCCACGTTGAGGGGCGTCGCGGGAAGGACGTGCAAGAGGACGAGCTCCGCACCGAAATCCGCCGCCAGCCTCTGCGCCATCTCCCAGGCCTTTTCCGAGCCTCTCGAGAAATCCGTGGGCACCAGGATCCGAGCGAACGTCCCTTGGGTCGTCATCATGCCACCTCCCAGGCTCCCGCCTTCTTCAGCTTCTGTGTTTTGGCGACATTCAATGCGGGTGCCATGACTCGCGCACAGGCGTCTCGCGCTTGAGATCGAGCACTTGCACGCTCCGCGATGTGCAGGCCCGAGCGTGTCCGCGACGTACCCTGTGGCAGCGCCTCCTCACCAACCTGGGAGCGGACGCCCCAATCACGCACTGTCGTTGGGCTACGCGCAGATCAGAGTGTTTTGGCGGGCTTTGTCACGAGGAGGCTGCGGCATGGCGCTTGCCCACTCGTCGCGCGACGTCAACACGTGGGAGGCGCCGCGACGAGACAGAGCGCATCGATCGACGGATGTCCGTTCGCGCAGCCAGGTCCGCCGGTGTCAGAGACGGGTGACGGATTCTACTGCCGTGTTCCGAGAGGCGGGTGCACATCCCGGCGCTCGACGACATCCAGCGCTTTTGCGCCGGCGGCCGCTTCACCGCGCCAAGCGGCAACGAGCTGACGGTACCACTGCCCGCGGGTGGATCGGTACCACCAGTGCAATCGAGGGCTCGGACATGTGTGGCGCGGCACCACCGGGCGCTACACGCTGCCGATCAGGGGTCCAAGAAGGGAATCCTGCCGGCAGATCCTCTAGATGGGGCGCCCGCTACTTGAAGTGATAGGAGACCGACAGGCCCATCATGTGGGCCGTGTAGTCTCTCAGATTGTTGCCGAGCCAGATCGAGGACACGCCTGGGACGAACGGATTCAGCGTGTTGGTCCGCCAGTCGTTGTTGTCGAACATCTCGAACATGTAGCCGGCCTTTGCCGACCAGTTCTTGAGGAAGTGATAGATCAGCGCCGCCTCGAGGTGGACGAGCGAGTCCTCGAAGGCCGGGAAGCGCTGGGCCTTCGCGCTATTGTTCTGGGCCGCGGTCCCGCTGACCGGCGCCGTCGGGTTCCGCGTCTCGACCCGGCCGAGCGAGGTCGAGTAGTTCATGTCGATCCTCAGATCGAGCACTTTGGGAATGAGGGCCGCCTTGAGGCCTGCGTAGACCGTATGCACGGTGTCCTGGATGTCCGAGATCCAGTCGAAGTCGGGGGCGTCGAGCGGCACCGTTCCGTTGACCGGCCGGCTGCGTGAGCCCATCTTCTGAAACAACTGCTCGTAGGTGTAGCCGCTGGAGACAGAGACGCGCTCGTGAGGTCTCCAGGTCAGGTCGATTCCGGCGGTGTAGCCCGTTGCCTCCTGCAATCCGAGCGCCGAGTTGTAGTAGTCATCCCAGTAATAGGCGGCGGTCGGAGTCAGTGTGAAGAAGTCTCCGAGGCCGATCTGCAGCTGCCCTTCCACTTTCTGTCGATTGCGATCCGATTCGTCGAACTTCCTCAGGAGCACGCTTTGACCGGCTAGCGCAGCGCCCGGATCCTCCAGGACCGAGTGCTCGGCGTGCGCAAAGGTATTGTATTCGTTGATCCGCCGGAATGAGGGCGTGTAGGCGACACGCGCCAGCAGCCACTCGGTCGGTGTTGCATCCAGCGCGACTTTGGCGAAGTACTCGTTGCTGACCGGAACCTCGCGGTGATCGCTGCGGTCCCATCGCTCCCAGCCGACCCCTGTGGTGAGGGCCAGGGAGTCGAGCAACCTTGTCCGAGCGTCGAGATCGGCGTTCTGTTTCTGATAGCTGAAGCGCAGGGCCCTGCGCGCGGGGTCGATCGATCTGTCGTTGACTGCTTCGCCGGGGAACGTCATCGTGTCGCTGTTGTCGGAGAAATCGTAAAATCGGTACCGAAGCCCGAACGTCACAGGATCGAAAGGCCGGCTCGTGGCGCTCAGGTATATGAGCCAGGTCTGCACATTGCCATTGAGACTGTTGCGCGGCAGGGCGAGGTCTGGGGTGCTGGCGGCCAAGACCGGATTGATCGTCTGCGGCAAGAACGCGTCGTTCTGGAGCTGCAGGCCCCAGGCGAAGTTCCCGTTGATCCGCGTGCGCATCGGCAGGTTCACGCCTCCTGCCGCACTCAACGAGTGCGCCATGTTGCTCGGCGGCAGCGAGCTTTGTCCCGTCGCGGGGCCGGTGGCGTCGCTGCCGCTGCACGGCGCCACGTTCCCGAAACAGGGATTGTCTGCCCGGATGCGGGTCAGATCGTTCTCGAAAACGGAGAGGCCGTACTGGAACTGGAGCTGGTAGAGCGGGTCCGAGAACGCCAGGCGCACCCGGAAGTCGTGAATCGTCTGCTCGATGGGCTGTAGCACTTCGTAGAAGTTGTTGCCGGGACTCCCGAAGGCCATGCCCATCGGCTTGTCGCCTTCCTTGCGAGTCCGAGTGTATTCGGCGCTCAAGTCGAGATTCGGCGTCACGCTGTAGTTGAAGCGCATCGCCGCCTTGTCCCAACGCACGCCGATCTCGTCGATGAACGGGGCGCTGTTGTGCGCGGGCAGCGGAGGCCGAGGCGTGGGCAGCACGAACACACCGCGCTCGGGCTGAGTCGCGAGGAGCCGGGCGTCCGTCGAGATGACGTGGGGCGTCTGATCCCACAAGAAGTCGAACTGCCACGTACCGAGACGGCCGACCGACAGGTAATAGTCCTGGTCAGAGTAGCCCCACTTCGAGCCGCCGAACTCCGCGTAGAGGCTCTCGTCTGGGCGCAAAAGGCGCAGATTGAGCCCAAAGAGCACGGGCCCGGGGGTGAGATCCCGATACTCCTCGAGCTTGGCCCGGTCCTTAGGCGGCGGTCGATCGATGTAGAACCGGCCACCCGCCTCCACGTCGCCCTCCACGTTGAATCCGCCCAGTTGAGTCTGAGCCGATGCAGTATGCGCCGCGTCGACGACGCAGAGGGCTAGGACGATCAGCCAGGCAGCGCGATACTCGCGCATGGGTCCCCCCTATCGCGTGAACGCGAACCCGCCAGGGTGATTCGATCCGTGGATGTTGGCGTGACAGCTCACACACGACCTGCCCAACACGAATTTGAGTGATCCGGTGTCACGACCGTAGGGATTCGTCGGGTGGCGGGTCTCGATGTGGCACTGTTGGCACAGCCGCGGCTTGGCCACTTTCAGCATGTTCTCGTGGTTGGAACCGTGCGGATCGTGACAGTTCGCACAGTTCTCGCTGACCGGCGGGTGCGTCCAGAGGAACGGGCCGCGCTTCTCGGCGTGGCAGGTATAGCAGGTGTTGTTCAGCGAGACTTCTTTCAGCAGAGACGGCGTGACCGTACCGTGCGGGTTGTGGCACGAGGTGCACGTCATCTTGCCTTCGCGCAGCGGCATGTGGGACGAGCGCATCTGCTGGGCGCGCTTCTGGAGGTGGCAGGTTCCACAGGTTTCGATCTCGGTCGCCCGCGCCAGCTGCGCACGCGGCGACACCTCCTCCATCACCTTGTGGCAGCCGGTGCATCCCACATCGCGCGACTCGTGGGCGCTTCCCTTCCAGAAGAGGTGGGGCCCCTTCGAGTGGCAGGTGGTGCACATCGCGTTGCGCTGCTCGACCGGTGTCTTGTCGTTCTTCGCAAATGTGATCAGGCCACCGACGCCCTTGCCGCCGCCCGCCTCGACGTGCTTCTGACCCGGGCCGTGACACGTCTCGCAGCCGAGGCTCTCGGTAGTGTTGCGAGGCCGATGCAAGAATAGACGGCCCATCCGGGTTGCCTCGAATTTTCTGAACGACTCTTCGTGGCACCCCTTACAGGTCTCCGCGCCGACGTAGCCTGCCGGCAGTTGTGTCTCCGACGACGGAGGTTGTGCGGGGAGCGGCTGCTGGGCCGGCGGCGGCTGCTGGGCCGGCGGCGGTTGCTGGGCCGGAGCTGGCCACGGTCGACCGAGCGTGGCGACGAGAAGCATCACGATGCCTACTACCGCGGTCAGACCGACGATCGCTGTCCGAGTCAACGCGCAACGCACCTCTTGGCGCCTGGAGGGGCGCGGTTCGATGGACGCTGCGAATTCGGCCCGCAACATACTATCGAACGCGGCTCGAAGGCAACAAAGATTTGCGCGATCGCCCCTTCTCGGCCCGGCGTCATGGCGAAGCCGCATTCGCACGCGCTTGCAGTGCTTTCTCTCGGGCCGCGGCCAGCAGCGCATCGGCGGCCAGCGGATTGTGAGCGGCGCCCGAGGTGCGGACCAACGTCAGCGTCTCGCGGGCGTCGCGCAGAGCCGCATCGGCCTCCGGTGTCTTCTTGCCCGCGCGACGGGCAGCCGCAATCGCGGCCTCCGCGGTCTTGACCACGTCACTCGTCTTCTTGACGTCCGCGGCGAACCCGGTCGTCCACTCGGTGACGAGCCCGGCGTAGGGCTGCTCGTGGCAGCCGAGACACTTCTGGCCGATCGCCGTGCGCGGGTGCGCCTCGGCGAAATCGTGACAGCCGGTGCACGCGACCGCGTCGGCCATGACGTTCGGCTCGATCGTCGCGTGCGGGCTCTTGGTCTGCCCGCGGTAGAACGCGCTCTGCGCGCGGTGACACGACTCGCATCGGTCGTTCTGCGGACTGTGGTGGCACGCAGAGCACGTCGCGGCCGTGGCGGTGACCGCCTTGTGCGTCTCGGCCGAGTGGCACGACGTGCAGGTCGCCCCGAACTCCGCGACGTGCCGCGCGTGAGGCACCTTGACCTTTCCAAAGGTCACCGTCTCCCGCGGCCGTACGCGGGCGGCCTCGTGACAAAGGCGAGCGCAATAGCCCCCTCGGACCAGCCGGTCGTCGATCTTCACCGGCGGCTTGCCCGGCATCGCTTCGTCGAGCCACCCGTTCGCGAGCTTCAGGAGATCGGCCGCGTAGAAAACATTGTGGACGCCCTTGGCGAAGGCGACGTAGCGGGTATTGAAATCGGCGTCGTCAACGAGCTTCTCCGCTCGCCGTCGCTTCGGGTCGCTCCGGTCGCCGTCGGCGAGCGAGGCCCGCGTGGCCTTCAGCTTCGTCGTCACGATGCCGGTCATCTCCGCGAGCGTGGTCGTCCACTGGCCGAGCATGCCGCGGTACTTGTCACCGTGACAGCCCAGGCACGCTTGCTCGCTCGGCTTGAACGTCTGTGCTCCGAGCCCCCCCGATCCCTCGGCGACTCTTGGCGTCGTGTGGCATGCAATGCACTCCACGCGCACCTGGAACATGTGGCTTGGAATCGTCGGCGCGCCTCGCCCCCCGATGCCGATGTACATCTGCACGATGCCCTGATGCTGGCCGAGATGACAGTTGCGGCACTCCAACTCGCCCGTGCGATGGGGGGCTTGCGGCCGCCTGCCATCGGCCGGCCCCGTCTCGGGGGACTTCGATGGCTGCGCGACCGTCGGCGCGTGATTCGGCGTCTGGGCTCGCAGCGTCGCACCACCGAGCACGACGAACGCCAGGCCGAGCGCGAGGCCCGCGAACGGGATTTGCCTCAATCCGAGACGCTCCGGCCGGGCCCCGGCGTGACCACGGGCCCCCGCGCATGCGCCGCCGGCGGAGCGCCGATCGGCGGCAGGAGCCTGTGCTTGATCTGGTTGTGGCAGCGGACGCAGTCGATCGTCTTCTCCGTGACATGGACGGCGTGGATCCGCGCGAGGTCTCCGAGACGCTCGAGCTTCTCGGGCTGATTGTGGCATGTGATGCATCGCTCGCGCGGCGCTTCACCCTGTCCCTCGACGACGCTCAGGTGGCAGCTCTGGCATGCGACGCCCCGGCGCACGAGCTCACCGTGGTTGAACCGGACCGAGCCCACCATGATGTCGCTCGTCGGGACCACATGGCAGCCGGTACAGCCGGCGATGGGCAATAGCTCGCGATCCCCTTTCATGCCCTTGAAGTGGCATGTGAAGCAGGTGCTTCGCTCGACCTCGAAGTGCTTGTCCACGACGACCTGCGCGTGACAGCTCGTGCAGCGGAGCTGCCAGCCGGTCTTCGCCGCGTGCAGGTGCGTGCGGTGATCGAACCGGATCCCTCGCGCTGATGTACGGGAGCCCTCGCGTTCGAGCGCGCTTGTGGCATGACATCCCGATCTCAGGCAGCTCGCATCCTCGACTTCGGCGAAGGGCTTGGAGCTATACGTCCCGGTCGCCCACTTCGCGACCTGCGTGACCGCCTGGAACTTGACGCGGAGCGTGTCGCGCAGACCTGGTGGGTAATGGCACTGGACACAGGGCACATCAGCGTGTTTCGAGATCCGCCAGGCGTCCACGTACGGCCTCATGATGTGGCACGAATTGCAGAACTTCGGACTTGCGCTGACGTGCCAGAGGCCGGCTCCGGCGGCCCCGGCGATCAGCAGGAGGGCGGCGAGCCCCACGAGGCCGATGCTCCACCATCTTCGGCGCCCGATCACTTGTGGCACCGGTCGCACTCATCGATGGCGAAGACCGGTACGCCGCCGATCTTCCTCTGGCCGTCGTGACAGGCGCCGCAGTACTTACCTTCCTGCTTTGCGGCCAGCGTAACGGGGCCCGACGCGCCGCGCTTCATCTTGAAATCCTTCATGTGGCAGGTGCTGCACTTGTCCACCTTCGCGCTGTGCTTTTCGTGGCTGAACGTGACCGTACCCGGGCTGCTGTCCGCCTTCGCAAACGGGAAATCCGGCGGCCCCTTCAGCTCGGCGAGTCCCGAGACGTCGTCGACCACGGCGCTGCCGA
>Ga0306926_10004981_pt1 | contig 14059 bp, 12 predicted proteins | sample flu12Cox44000178_FD_203759 | JGI IMG/M metagenome (GOLD analysis project Ga0306926, IMG submission 203759) | Lab enrichment of tropical soil microbial communities from Luquillo Experimental Forest, Puerto Rico - flux8day.12C.oxic.44.000.178 (v2)... | ecosystem: Environmental > Terrestrial >...
CCACTGATGTCAGATTTTTTCACGCCTTCCTAGTCTAGCTAGCTATCGGTTAGGCCGGTTGCGGACGCTCGCGCTGGGGCATTCCCGGTGTAGGCTGGGGCTTCAAGACCTGAGTCTTATCCGTCTCCGCCGGCGGGGTAACTTCCGGCCGAACGCGCGCGGGCAAGGGCTTGCCGTCCATCAGCAGCTTGACCTCGGACGAATCCAGGGACTCGCGCTCGAGCAGTGACTCCGCGATGCGTACCAGCGCCTCGCGGTGAGAGGCGAGGAGGTCCTTGGCCCGCTGGTAGCCGGTGGTGACGAAGCGTTTCACTTCCTGGTCAATCTTGATGGCGGTGTCCTCGCTGAAGTCACGGCTGGTAGCCAGATCTCGTCCCAGGAATATTTCTCCCTGGTTCTTGCCGTAGGCTAGGGGCCCAAGGTCCGACATGCCGAACTCGCACACCATGCGCCTGGCTAACTCCGTAGCCTGCTCAATATCGTTACCGGCGCCCGTAGTAATGTGGTTGAGAAAGAGTTCCTCGGCCACGCGCCCGCCCATCATGATGGCGAGCTGGGACTCCAGGTAATCGCGGGTGTAGGTATGCTTGTCGTCCACCGGTAATTGCATGGTGACACCGAGGGCCATGCCGCGCGGAATGATGGTGACCTTGTGGACGGGATCGGCGTGGGGTACCATGCACGCCACGAGCGCGTGCCCCGCCTCGTGGTAAGCGGTATTCTTCTTCTCCTCCTCGGAGAGGATCATGGACTTGCGCTCAGCCCCCATCAGCACCTTGTCCTTAGCGGCCTCGAAATCCGTCATCAGTACCTGCTTGCGGTTCTGGCGCGCCGCCAATAGAGCTGCTTCGTTCACCAAGTTGGCCAGGTCGGCGCCGGAGAACCCCGGGGTGCCGCGCGCCAGCACCGAGATGTCCACGTCCTCGGAAAGCGGAATCTTCTTGGTGTGGACCTTTAGCACCCCTTCGCGGCCGCCCACGTCGGGGCGAGGCACCACCACGCGCCGGTCGAAGCGGCCGGGCCGCAACAATGCCGGGTCCAGTACATCCGGTCGATTGGTGGCAGCGATCAGAATAACGCCTTCGTTGGACTCGAACCCGTCCATCTCCACCAGCAGAGCGTTCAGCGTCTGTTCGCGCTCGTCGTGGCCACCGCCCAGACCCGCGCCGCGATGGCGGCCGACGGCATCAATCTCGTCGATGAAGATGATGCAGGGAGCGTTCTTCTTGCCCTGTTCAAACAGGTCCCGGACGCGCGAGGCGCCTACACCCACGAACATCTCCACAAAATCTGACCCGGAGATTGAGAAGAAGGGGACATTAGCTTCCCCGGCGATAGCCCGCGCCAGCAGCGTCTTGCCAGTTCCCGGCGGCCCCACTAGCAACACGCCCTTGGGTATGCGTCCGCCCAGCTTCTGGAACTTCTGCGGCTCGCGAAGGAAGTCGATGATTTCGTGCAGCTCTTCCTTGGCCTCGTCCACACCCGCCACGTCTTTAAAGGTCACCTTTTTCTGCTGGCTGGAGAGCAGACGGGCGCGACTCTTGCCAAAGGAAAGCGCCTTGTTGCCACCGCTCTGCATCTGGCGCATAAAGAAGATCCAGAAGCCCACGAGGATGATCATGGGGAGCAGCCCGTTACCCACCCATGTCAGCCAGGAGCTGCCAGAATCATTCTTCATCGTGACGATGACTTTCTTCTCGTCCATGATTTTGTACAGGTCGGGGTAGTTAGCCGGAATCGTGGTCTTGAATTTCTGGTTGTTCTTGAGGGTGCCGGTCACTTCGGTGCCGACAATCGTCACCGCCTGAACCTCCTCCTTGTTCACTGCGCTAAGGAACTCGGTGAAGTTCTTGTCAGTGGGCTTCTCGCTGGTGCTGGATTTGACCACCACCCACAGCAGAAACGCTGTGGTGGCCATGACCACCCAAAAAATGATGTTCTTGACGACCGAATTCACGGTAACTTCCTCCCCCTTAGCCTCTACTGTACAGCGCCTGTGCCTTAGGGTCCATCAATTAGATGCACCAGAACGCCCGTTCGGCCTTACCTTCCTGCTTCCGAGCCCACGACTTCGAGCGGCTCCTCGACAATGGTCAGCACGTGCTCCGTCGCCGATGAGACCGCTACCTGAGCGTCAGGCGGAAAACCACGGACCCAAATAACGGACTCTCCGCAATCTAGAATCGGCCAAAGCCTTCGGCACCCCAGCGGGATCCTCCGCTCCTGAAACAACTCCTTAACTTTCCTTATGCTGCGGCTGCCCACAGGCCGGAAGGAGTCACCAGCCTTCCAGTTACGAATTCGTAACTCCCCTTTCAATTTCGACAGGTCGACGTACGGCCCGTGAGCGCTATTATAGCGCTTTCCCGTTCCGTGTGAGTTGACTATTTTGAAAAGAAAAGTCGAACCGACCTCAGGGATCCGGGTCTCGCCGGGCGCCTTGACAGGGTAGGAATAGCCGTTTCTCGCCGTCACTCGCTCCGTCACGCCGATGATCAACCAGTCGAACTCCTTTCGCACCACCAATCCTTGAGGCAGGATCACGCTCCGCCCGCTCTGGCCCTCAACGGCAAACCGGCGCAGCACTTCGACGTGCCCGTGGGTGATTCCCCGCAGATGGCCCCTCGCGGCAGCGATCATTTGGCGCAGCACGCGTCGCCCGATTGAAGCCGGGAATCGAGCAAAGGCGCTCACAGGAATCTTCTCGTTACTGCCCTCCCGGATTCGCCAGGCGTGGGCTCGTTCCCAGGCCTGCCTTTCGAGAAACGCTTCATCGTCGCGCGCTCTGTCCGCGAGCTCGCCGAGTAAGGAGACGATCGCAGGGTTGTAGTTTCTCTCCAAGAGTGGCAGCAGCTCGGCTCGTACCTTGTTGCGCAGAAACCGGGTATCGCGATTCGAAGAGTCCACGCGGATCTCCAACTTGCGACGACTCAGCTCGGAATTGATCTCGGAGCGCGTCAGGTTCAGAAACGGCCTGGCCACCTTACCTTCCAGCACCGGGTAGACGCCTCCCAGGCCCTTCGAGCCCGAACCGCGCAGGAGCCGCAGCAGGACGGTCTCCGCCTGATCGTTAGCCGTGTGCGCGGTCACGACTTTGTCCACTCTACCCTGATCCACGAGCGAGAAGAAGAATCGGTAGCGAAGGTCCCTTGCTGTGGCTTCCAGATTGCGGTGACGTTCGCGCGCTACCTTGGCGACGGCGGCTTCCCCGAAAACGAACTCCATACCTAAACTGTCAGCCCGTTCGCGCACGAATTGCTCGTCGGCAGCCGACTCCGGCCCTCGCAAGTGGTGGTTGAAGTGGACTACGGCAAGGTGCAGGCCCAGGTGGTGCGAAAGTTGTTGCATGAAATGCAGAAGCAGCACCGAGTCCGCGCCACCTGAAACGGCCACACCTATCCGGTCGCCCGGTCGGAATAGATGAGTTTTGCGCATCTCCGACGACCATCGACAGAAAAGGTCGGATCGATGAGACATGTCGTCTCCAGGTACGGCAATTCCCTTCTGGTATTGTAACACCTCGACGCTGTTGGACCCCGAATGCTATCCTCGATCCATGCGAGGAACTGTGCTTACGGCACTGCTTGTTGTGGCCGGAGCAGCGGCCCCGGTTGGCGCCCAGGGTCCGACGTCTGGCGGCGCGCTGACGCGCTCGGTCAAGGTGTTCGATTACCGGAATCGGATCTTTCCCACCTCCGTCGAACTGCGGGGCACCGCGCTCCTTCCCGCGACAAAGGGAATCGCAAATTTCGTAGGTAAGGTGGGTGATCTCGATTTTACTGCCGCCTTCACAGGCCTGCCGCCGGCGAGCAGATTCGGCGCCGAGTATCTGACCTATGTGCTTTGGGCTGTCACCCCGGAGGGTCGGCCGGTCAATGTTGCCGAAATTCGCGTTGAGGGCACCATCGCCAGGCTCGTAGCCCCGAGTGGCAAGCGGAAAGTCACTACCAATTTGAAGGCTTTCGGATTCGTTGTGACCGCCGAGCCCTATTTCGCTGTGACCACACCGAGTGATGTCGTGGTGATGGAGAACGAAGCAAAGCCGGAGGCGGGGGAAAGGATTGAAGACACCGAACTGACGTACGATCTGCTGCCCAGAGGATATTACGCTATGAACGTGAATCCCCGGGAAGTTCGTCCGGTCGAGGCGGACCCCAACGCGACCTTCGAGATTCTCGAGGCGCGGCACGCCGTGCAGATTGCTCGGTGGGCGGGCGCCGAGCGCCACGCGCCGGAGATCCTCGGGGTGGCGATACAGCTCCTGCAGGGGGCAGAGGCCGAGCAAGGGCGCGAAAGGCACGATGCTAAACGGGTGAGGAAGTCCGCCCGCGAGGCGGTAGAAACGGCTGAGGATGCGCGGGTGTTCGCCTTGAGGCGGAAGAGACAACAGGATAACTCAGCTCAGTAAGGCGAAGGAGCTATAGCCCAGGAGAGCGCCGATGAGGCAGCCCGCGATCACATCACTGAGAAAGTGCATGCCCAGAATGACGCGGGACGCCGCGATGCTGACGGCAAGAAGCAGCATGGGGACAATGAGGGCCGGGTAAAAGAGGCCGATGGGAACCGCGATGGCGAAAGCCGAAATGGAGTGGCCGGACGGAAAGGAAAACTGATCGGGTGGCGGGATGTTTGCCCAGCAGTGAGGCTCTAGCGCGCAGGGCCTTTTGCGGCCGCTGGCTCGCTTCAGCAACTGGAATACGGCAATACCCACCATTGCGGACGCCGCAGCCGACACTACCGCGGCGTAACGCGCCGGGCCCCCCACGAGCAGCAGGACCGGACACAACCCGTAGTACAGCCAGCCGTCCCCTAGGCGGGTGGCCCAGACCATCCACAAACGAATCCATCGAGGCGGGCGCCAGCGGTTTACCCGCCGCATCAGGCGATGATCACGCCGCTCAACGTGGACAAGGATCGTCCGTGCTGCAGTCATGCCGGCGATTCCCCCGAGGCAGCCCCACCCCGCCAGACCGGAACCTGTCCCGCTCCCCCGTAAGCGCGGGTGACGCTGCGCATCCAGTAGCGGCCGAAAAAGACCTCCTTGCAGTAGTTGGTCAGTATAACTGGAGGAATCATCACAGCCAAGGGTGCCAGCAACATGGTCCAGCGCTTATCGTGCATCATCTCGAGGCTAATCAGAAAGACGTCGCGCATCAGTTTCCAGTAGCTCCCCGATTGGCCCCGCACGCGCCCTCGACCGCTTCGCAAGCCGGCGAGAAACTCCTGCTTGTTGCGCGCCCCTGGAACGACGGTGTACGTAGTACCGATCGACGCCAAAGTGTGGCCGTCACTACCTCCCAAGCCCACCTTTCTCGTCCAGCGCGCCAACCGGGCCGCCCCCCGGTTGTTCGACGCCAGCATGTGGCCATTACGCGTTTCGAAGGCGGGAAACCCGGAGATAAACCAGTCGAAGTCTTCCAACACTCGGCGCCCCGTCAGGCTGGAAAACACGTGGTTCACGGCGAAGAACAGCCGTTGTTCCTTCAAGTGGGCGATCAGGGATTCGAGATCGTTGCGCCGGCTCTGAATCCCGATATGCTGCGATTCTGTCAGATCGTAAACGCCTATGTGGACCGTCGTGCCGCTGGGCATCCGGCATGTAACCTCTTCGCTGGCGAAGAAGTCCTCGTGGCGACGCAACTCCTCAGCGCCTTCGATCGAGTCATGGTCGGTCAGGGTCACCAGATCCATGCCGCGCGTCTTCAAAGTGGCGTAAACCTGCTCGGCCGCGCTGTAGCTCTCGCGGCACACTCGCCGGAGAAAAGCCGGGGACACGCATCGGCCGGAGTACTCAGAGTGTACATGCACGTCACATTTCATATAGTATTTATACCTGCGATAGGTTACGGGAATGTTAACCACAGGAGAAGATTTGGCGAAAGGTGCTGAGATTCCCAACTGCATAATATGCATAGGGAAGATAGTATGTTGTATCAGATCGGGCGGGGCTGGCGCAGACCTCAAGGTCTGCGCCAGCCTGTTTTGCGGCTTCCCGGGGGCATGATTCATGGCTATGAAGCGAATCCAATTTATCTTTTTCGATGCCGGAGGCGGGCACCGTAGCGCAGCTACCGCCCTGGAGATGGTTGTCCGGGAGCAGCGCCGACCCTGGGAGGTGCGATTGGTTAATCTCCAGGAGGAGCTCGATTCGCTGGACCCGGTGCGCAGGCTGACTGGCGTGCGGATGCAGGATTCTTACAACCTCATGCTGAAGAAGAACTGGACGTTGGGGAGCCCGCAGATGCTGCGGGTGATGCACTCCTTCATTCGGGTCTACCGGCCCGCTGTTGAGCGCCTGTGGGAGAAGCACTGGGAGGCGAGCCGGCCCGATTTGGTGGTGTCGCTCGTCCCGCACTTCAACCGGCCCCTATGCTCGAGCCTGCGCCGGGTTCTGCCCGAATCGCCCTACGTCACCGTGTTGACAGACCTGGCTGATTATCCCCCGCACTTCTGGATTGAGCGCCAGACTCAGTTCTTCATCTGTGGGACCGAACGCGCAGTGCAGCAGGCGCGAGCCTTGGGCCATGCGCCGCAACGCATCTTCCGCGCGTCAGGAATGATTCTTCACCCCCGCTTCTACGAACAGTTTCAATTGGAGCAGAGCGTTGAGCGAGAACGCCTGGGTCTGAGGCCTGGCGTACCGACGGGTCTGGTACTGTTCGGTGGGCAGGGATCCCGCGTGATGCTGGAGATTGTTGAGCGCCTGGACCGTGCCCGGCTCAATGTACAACTGATTCTGTTGTGCGGGCGGAATGACGCGTTGGTCTCGGAGCTGCGCCGTCGCCGCACGCGAATTCCCATTATCATCGAAGGGTTCACAACGGAGGTCCCGTACTATATGCGACTGGCCGATTTCTTTATCGGTAAGCCCGGCCCAGGCAGCATCAGCGAAGCACTGGCGATGAGGCTGCCGGCGATCGTCGAGTGTAACGCCTGGACGCTGCCCCAGGAGCGTTACAACACCGAATATATCCGCGAGAAGCAGGTCGGACTGATTCTCCCCAATTTTCGAAAGATTGCTCCCGCCGTCGCCGAGCTCCTCAACTCGGAGAAGCTGGACCGGTTTCGGAAGAACGCCGCAAAGCTCGAGAACCGGGCCGTGTTTGAGATTCCGGATATGCTGGAGCAGATTCTAAAAGCGCGCAGCACTGCCATCGAGGGAAACCAGCACGAGCCTGGGCCCTCGCTCCCATCGCGCATCAGTTTTTGACCGATCTCATATCTTTTCGGTAAGATCATGGGTGAATGGGCTGCGGGAGAAGCGTACCTGCCATGCTGAGTGTTAGATGGACCCTCGGCCCACGAATGGACATAAAAGTCCCCCGGCCTGTCATTCCGATCGCGCATGCGGGAGAGGAATCTGTAAGTCCTTTAGATTCAGCACAGACTCGATTCGTCGAGTTAACTGCGAATTGTGGGCAGCCGAAAGGCTGTGAGTGCTCGGGATGACATCGTCGGGGGGCTTACTCCGCAGGCTATGAAGCCGTCGGTGGCGCCCTATGCTTCGCTTTCAGACCACAGGAGAATCGCACGGGCAGGCCTTAGTGGCCATCCTTTCCGGCTTGCCGGCGGGACTGCCCATAGACTTCGGTTACGTCGACCGCGAACTGAAGCGTCGCATGGGTGGCTATGGGCGCGGCGGGCGCATGAAGATTGAATCCGACACCTCCCAGTTCATGTCCGGGGTGCGCCACGGCAAGACGATCGGTTCGCCTTTGACCATTCTGATCGAGAATCGCGACTGGCAGAACTGGAGGGACGCAATGGCGGTGGAAGATAACCCTGAGTCGCGGGCCAAGTACAAGCCGCTCTCCCCTCCGCGACCCGGTCACGCGGACCTGGCTGGATGTCTCAAGTTCAACTTCCGTGACGCGCGATACGTGCTGGAAAGGGCAAGCGCCCGTGAAACGGCGGCGCGCGTGGCCGTCGGAGCCGTCGCCAAGCTTTTCTTGCGGGAATTTAGCACCCAGATTGCCAGCCACGTAGTGGCTATCGGCCGCGTCGCGCTCGGCGCCGTCGTCGCACCCTTCGAAACTATACTTGCCTTGCGCGACCGCGAGGAGATTGTTCTGAACTGCGTCGACCTTGAGGCCGAAGCGCGCATGAAGGAAGAGGTCGATCACGCCCTGCGGGAGCGCGACACCGTCGGTGGTATCTTTGAGGTTGTCACCCACGGATTACCGCCGGGGCTGGGCTCGTGCGCTCAGTGGGATGAACGGCTGGACGGGCAACTGGCCCAAGCCGTGATGTCGATTCAGGCCGTCAAGGGGGTCGAACTGGGAGCCGGGATCGAGGCTGCGACCGACTTCGGCTCCGACGTCCACGACGAGATCGGCTACGACCGCGAACATTCACGCTTCACCCGCAAGTCCAACCGCGCCGGGGGATTGGAAGGTGGCATCACGAACGGGGAAGATCTCGTGGTGCGGGGATATGTGAAGCCGATTTCCACGCTGCGCCGGCCGCTGGAGTCGGTGGATTTCGATACCCGGGAATCTGTTAAAGCAGCGTATGAGCGTTCCGACGTCTGCGTGGTGCCGGCGGCAGGCGTGGTGGCTGAATCCATGGTGGCTCTGGTACTGGCCCGAGCCTTCCTGGAGAAATTTGGAGGCGATTCACTGGGTGAGACGCGGCGAAACTTTGACGCATACCGCGAGCAAGTACGTCGGTTCTGATTCGCGATTCGAGAGGCTCGCTCTGGTTTGGGATTTCGGCAAGACAAAGTAAGTAGCGCCCGATCTGGCGGGCGTGCTTCCGGTCTGTTCCAGTTTCGAATTTCCAGTTTCGAGCTTCGACTTTCGAGCATGATTTATCCCATTGTTAAGTACGGCCAGCCAGTCCTGGAGAAGCCAGCCGAGCCGGTTGCTGTCTTTGACGGCGAGCTGGAGAAGCTTGTGGCGGATATGTTCGAGACTATGTATGCCGCTCACGGCGTGGGCCTGGCCGCCCCGCAGATCGGCATTTCCAAGCGCCTCTGTGTCATCGACATATCCTCCGGCAAGGACGCAAACGCCAAAATTGTACTCACGAATCCCGTCGTTGTGGCCACCGAGGGCCGGGAGCTTCACGAAGAGGGCTGCCTCAGCCTGCCCGTGTTCCGTGCCGAGACGCCTCGTCCCCTACGGGCTACGGTGAGCGGGCAGAATCTGCAGGGCCTGGAGATCACTCTGAGCGGTGAGGGATTGCTCGCTCGCGCTTTCTGCCATGAGATTGACCACTTGAACGGCACTCTTTTCATTTCGCATCTAAGCAGGCTGAAGCGCGACTCTATAAAGCGCAAGATCAAGCAAATGATGAAGGCGGGAGAATGGTAGAAGCATTGCCAGCAGCCCGTTGTCCTTATGAGGGAGTGGTTAGTGGCTAGTTGCTAGTGGCTAGACACTGACTAGCCACAGACCGCTGGCCACTGGGCCAATGAACCTGATTTTCTGTGGTACGCCTCAGTTCGCTGTTCCGACCCTGCAAGCGCTCATCCGGGAAGGATTCGCTATTCAGTTGGTGGTGACCAACCGCGACGAGCCCAGTGGCCGCGGGTATGAACCGAGACCGTCACCGGTCAAACGGCTGGCCGAGGAACGTGGTTTGGTGATCCTTCACCCGGCCCGGCTCAGGGATCGATGGACTCAAGTTTTTCTTAGCGGCTTTCAACCCGACGTGATAGCCGTTGTCGCTTACGGACACATTTTCCCTCCTTGGATGATTGACCTGCCCCGTCTTGGTTGCGTCAACCTGCACGCTTCACTCCTGCCCAAATACCGTGGCGCCGCACCCATACCGTGGGCCATCATTCGGGGTGAGCGCATCACCGGTGTCAGCACCATGAAGATGGACGCGGGCCTCGATACCGGGGACGTTCTGCTGCAGCGAGAGATCGAAATTGCAGACGAGGATACGACTGAAACTCTCTCCGAACGCATGAGCGCACTGGGCGCCGAGCTCCTGGTGGATACGCTGCGCGGGCTGGATCGGGCCGAAATCAGACCGCACCCACAAGAGCATGGCCTCGCCACTCTCGCCCCTAGGCTGAAGAAGGAGGATGGTCAAATCGATTGGTCGCTGACGGCGGACGAGGTCGCCCGGCGAGTTCGCGGTCTGCGACCCTGGCCGGGAGCGTACACCAGGTTCCGCGGCAAGACCTTGCAACTTTGGTCTGCAACTGCGGTCGAAGTTGGGACGTCCGGCGCGATGGAGTCCGGTGCGTTAGTGGCAGAGGGAGGAAGGCTGCTCGTGGGCTGCGGTCACAGCACCGTGCTCGAGATCCGAGAAGCGCAACTAGCGGATCGCAAGCGAATGTCGGCGCGCGACTTTTTGAACGGCGTGCGGCTGGCGGCCCCAGAGAAACTGGGCCCCTAGGATTTCAGATTTTGGATTGAAAGAAGTCCAAAAGCTGGGTAGTGCAGACTTTCGCCTTCTCAGAAAGTCTGCGCTTCTCCGGGCGAAGAACCGCAGAGTTCGAAAAGCACGAACTCTGCGCTACCTATCCTCCACAAACTGGAAGCTGGAATTGCAAACTAGAAACCGCAAACCCACAACCGGGAACTGGTCCCCACCAGTTTCCGATTTCGATTTTCCAGTTTCGAATTTCGAGTTTCGAATTGCGCCTGCGCGAGCGGCGGCATACCAGATTCTCCGGCAGGTCGAGCAAGGCCGCGGCTTTGCTGTGGAACTGCTCCAGCGACCGCGGGTAGCGGCGCTCAGCGAATTGGATCGCAGGTTGGTCACCGAGCTCGTTATGGGAGTGTTACGCTGGGGTGGGGAACTCGACTACCGCATCGAGCAACTCTCCGGCAGGCCTATCAAATATTTCGATCCCGAGGTAGCCACCATATTGCGTCTCGGTATTTATCAGATGCTTGTTCTCGGCAAGGTCCCCAAGTCAGCGGCGGTTAACGAGTGCGTGGAGCTGGTGAAGCGCGCCCGCAAGCGCTCGGCCGCAGCCTTGGTCAACGCCGTCTTACGCAAGTGCCCTGTAAGCCTTCAGCAGGGAGAGGACAGAAAGGCCGCTCTTCCCGATCCTGAAACCGCGGAAGCGGCGCTTCGGTCGCTGCCCCAGTGGCTGCGGGAGCGCTGGGTGGTGAACTTCGCACCCGAGGTCGCGGAGTCGCTTGCCCTGGCTAGCGTCTCGACACCGAGCACGATCTTGAGGATGACCGCGTGCAGCCAAACCCGCGAGGAACTACTGCATGAGCTTAGCCGGGAGGGCATTGAAGCTCTGCCAGCGCGATACGCCGCGGGCGCGCTCGTGGTGGAGTCCGGCTCCGTGCAAACCTCTAAGGCTTGGCGCGAAGGGAAGGTAGTCATCCAGGACGAGGCGTCGCAGCTTGTCGCGGAACTTGTGGCGCCCCAGGCCGGGCAGTGCCTCCTGGATCTGTGCGCAGCGCCGGGAATGAAGGCAGCTCAGCTCGCTGCCGCTCTCAACTCTGGGACGCTAGTGGCCTGCGACAGCAGCCTCCGGCGCCTGGGCACGATGGCAAAGCTCCTGCCACAGCGCCTGCCGAACGACGTGCGGGCGCATGTGGTGTGCCAGGATGCGACGCGGTCTTCCGCCCTGGGGATGCAATTTGACCGAATCCTTCTCGACGCACCCTGCTCAGGCACGGGGACGCTCGCGCGCAATCCCGAAATCAAGTGGCGGCTGCAACCCTGCGACGTGCTCCGGCTGGCCGAGGTTCAGAAGAACATGCTGCGCCATGCTCTTGGAGCCCTGGCGAAGGGCGGGCGGCTGGTGTACGCCACTTGTTCACTCGAGCCGGAGGAGAACGTGCAGCTCGTGGAGAAAACTCTCTATGAAAACCGCGATTTCCGCCTCCTTACCAGGGGTGAGCTTGTGGCAGAGTTTCCGTCCTTATCCGAGTTGTTCGACCCGCGCGGCTGCTTTCGCACCCGCCCGGATTTGCACCGGATGGATGGCTTCTTCGCCGCCGTGCTGGCCCGGGTGTAACGACATGACGCACACTGTAGGGTGTCAGAGTAAGCGAAGTCGTCGCCGTTGAATGTCGAAGGACGTGCGGCGGTCGATGTCACAATTCATGAAAATCTGTGTCGCGATTCCTGAGAAAATTCTACGGTGTCACAGTTACTGAAAAATAATCCTACCCGGAACGCCTTGCTCCAGCTTTCGGATGGCGGACACTCGGGGAGTTCGGCGCTTGACTCAACACTACGCCGTTTTTCGCGAGTTATCGGGCTCGATAGAAGGTTCCAAGCCACATGGTGCTCAGTTCACAGTATCCCGATCCTATTGGGTGACGGGCTACGCCTGTTTGACAACTCCGGTATCGAAAGGAGATGGCATCTGAAGAACGTAGTCGCTTACAACACCGGTGTTGTTGAGTTGTTGTATGGGAGCCAATCAACTAGCTCCCAGCCCCTGAAAGGGGCGAAGTTAGGCGTGGGGGAACATCATGTCGAAGAAGGGTGGCATCATCGGCGTATCAGATCATGGCGGTTGGGCGGTGCTGGTGACGGTGGCGCGTGACGGGACGCTCCTCGACCGCCGCCGGGTGGAACTCGTGGGCGAGGGCCTGCCGAAGCTTCCGCACCACAGCGAAGGCCAAGGACTCCCGCTCTACGAGGCCGTGGAGTTAGTAGAGCGCGTGCGGGTGTCGGCGGAGAGGCACGCGGTGCTCGCCTTGGACGCTGTCACGATGGCGGTGCCGCGTGTCCTTGGTGTCGCCCTTCGCAAGTGTCCACAGCTTCCACCCACGATTGCCGAGCGAATCAAGGACTACCGTGCGCAGAACGTTGCCGACTGGGTGATGTACCGCAAGGCCCTGGCCTCCGCGGCCGAAGCACGGGGTTGGCCCGTCCACTGGTACGACGCGAAGAGCGTATTGGATGCGGCGCGCCAGGCCTTGCGTGTGGAGAACCTCGACGCTCACTTCCTCCAGGTGCGGAGGGCCGTCGGGCCGCCCTGGGACAAGGATCACAAGCTCGCAATGGCGGCGGCCATAGTCACGGCGCCCGCGGCTGTGGAGTAAGCCGCGGCACTCTGGTCGCCTTTCAGCAAGGCAACGACGGAACTGGTATCCCGCCTCAGCAGTCGAAAAGTCGAAGGTATGAACCGGGCTGGTCAGGGTCGCTCGGGTCGCCAGGGTCTCACGGCAGAGATGCGGCGGTGGCCTACGCTGTCAAATGCCGGCGTACCACGCGTACCCACTTTCCGGAGACGCTGAGCCCAAGCCCTTGCCGAACCGCTTGAGGCTATCGGTAAGGGTGAGGCGAGTGATGTATTTGACGTTCTTGTAGCCGAGTTGCCGGGGAACGCGCAGGCGAAGAGGTCCGCCGAAAGCGACGGGAAGCTCACCGCCGTTCATACTGTGGGTGACGAGGGTCTGGGGGTGCAATGCATCCGCCATGTCGATGCTCTCCCACCAGTCAGGTTGGAACGAACGATAAACAACATATCGGACCTGGGGGAGAGCCCCCACGAGTTCCAGGATGTGAGAGAGCGGCACGCCGCTCCATTCGGCTATATAAGACCAGCCCTCTTCGCACTGAACCGACGTGATCTGGGTGCGACAGGGAAAGCTCTTGAGCTCCGCAAGTGAGAACGATGCCGGGCGGGCGACCATGCCATCGACCGCCAAGCGCCAGTCCGCAAACGCTCCCTCCTGAAGGCGCTGGAACCCTTCGCCCAGGGGAGCGACTTCGTTGGCGAACGGATCTTTCGAAATCTGGCTGCGAGCAAACTCACGTGCCAGGGAGCGGCGAGTCAATAAACGCTGCGCAGCATAGGTCAGAGTTTCGCCAGCGCCGTAGAGGCCACCCGCGTCGGGCGGGATAAGTCCGTAACGCTCGGCGAGCTTCGCAGCCACGGCGACCCCGGATGCGCCCGCGGCTGCTACCAGCCCGGTGCTAATGAGCTTACGTCGTGAGAGCTTACTCATGTTCGCTCCATACGTTCGGTAGGGCGACCGGTGATCATGGCGCCCACTCGGTTTCGGAATCCGGCAAGACAAACCATAAGGACGTGAACCAAAAGGAAGAGCACCAGGAATCCAGACACGAAGAAGTGTATCGTGCGCGCGGACTGCTGGCCGCCCAAAACGGTGACCGC
>Ga0306926_10004982_pt1 | contig 14056 bp, 13 predicted proteins | sample flu12Cox44000178_FD_203759 | JGI IMG/M metagenome (GOLD analysis project Ga0306926, IMG submission 203759) | Lab enrichment of tropical soil microbial communities from Luquillo Experimental Forest, Puerto Rico - flux8day.12C.oxic.44.000.178 (v2)... | ecosystem: Environmental > Terrestrial >...
ATTTTCCGGGGCGAGCGACAGTATTGCTGACATTTCCGAGGCCGGGCTCAAACCAAAATGCAAGCGGTGTTGCGACTTGTCCCCGCTATTCACGCGGGCGAGGCGGGTTAGGTAACGATCTGACAGCACGACATCGTGACCGGCACATCGCGCAGTATCGACCGCGCCCACGCCGCGCGTTCCTCCTGCCGAGCACCGGGTCCCACAATGACGCGTTTGACCGGCAACTGCAGGTCTAAGCCGTCGAACAGGGCGATGTAGCGTTTACCCGTATTGGGCCGAGCTTTGATCTCCGGCAGCGGCGCTCTTGCATCGAACTGATCCGGGAATTCCTTTGCCGCTTCCCTCGCTATCTTGGCGGTGCCTGGGATCGCGACGATGCGGACCTCGCGCTCGGACTTGTAGGTCGCACCTTTGAGCAAGGTGGTGCCGGCGAGAAACTGCGGGACCGCCACCTCCGGAAGCTGTACACCGTCAATGAACTGTCGCAGCGTGTTTGCCAAGCCATCCACTAATTCCTTGAAGATATCCTCCACCGGCCGATCGGCATAACGGACGGGTTCCAGCATCAGCCAAGCCCAGCAACGCGCGTTCCCTTCCTGCCTGAGCATCCGCGCGACCTCAGCGATATCAAACACGAGGCAGTAGCCTTCACGCTTAGCATATCTTTCCCATTGGCTCGGTATGCGATGCTCACGATCAAACTCGGTATCCTCGGCGTGAGTGGAGAACGAAAATAGGTACGGATCGAGTGTGGAGTAAACCGCCCGGCCATCGAAGGTCGCGCCGTATAATGAGTTTATCAGATCGCGCGCCGTCTGGGCGCCGCGGCCAGAGGCAGCCCAAAGCCGGCGCATTTTTCGGTTGAGCTTCTCCACGATCGCATCCATTCACGGGGCGACGGCCGCTGGCAGCAGGGTACGCATCAGCGAAACTTCGTCGGTGTCGAGCATCTCCCGATAGTGCGAGCACCACAGTGTCTGCGAGCCAACGATGCTCTCGAAGGCCGTGAGGTTGGTGTAGTGGTAAAGCTCGGGATGTCGTGACATGGTCTCGATGGAGCAGACCACGTTTTCGACATTGGCAATTTTGTTCATAGACGAGTGGGTATCATATGGGTCCGCAGGCCGGATCCGCTTGATGCGCTGAGCCCGCCAACGCGACAAGTGCGGTCGGGCGGAGCGGCGATCCGGGGCCCGCCAGTCGCGCCGGAAGCGGCGGGGGCTAGGCCGGGCCGGGCCGGCTCCCAAAGCGCACCGATGGGCTCGGTTGCGGCTCCCAGGCGCTTCCCAGACCCCTGCATTCTGCAGGGGCTATAGCGGAGAGCGGCCAATCGTCGGCGTTTCTGATGCTCTTGGGAAGCAGGTTGGCTGAACCTTCGACAGGTGCCGCTCTTCCTTTGAGCTACATCCGCGGCCGCTTTGAGGTGTAACCCCTTTGTATTAATGGACCTTCAACCCCCCAAGTGGCAGTCGCTTCGACCGTCCCGGCCTCTGTTGCCTCTCGATGCCAGCAGCAAAATCGCGCCTGATCGATCCGGGGCTGGAACCCGTTCCCGCAGTCGTTCCTACCCTTCGCCCGAAGGGACGCGAGGTATGTGCTGACCCGGGAGAAGCGCGCTCTGATTCCCGGGCTGGATACTCGAATCCGGGGTTGAGCCCGCGAAACCGACTTAAGGTTAACCGTCAGCCCTGGCTGGCGGAGCCCACAAAAAGGGAAAGCCGCCGGGTGGGGACCCGGCGGCTCCCGTACGTCGGCGATCGTGTCGGGGGGCTGGGAGTGCGACCGCCGGCGTTGGCCGATATATGGTAGCTATAGGCGTTCTGCGCCAGAGCGCTCCATATGTCCAGTCCCGTCGTCCTGAGTACGATTGGGGCCGAAATGGAACCAACCACCCTCCCGCCACCCGAATCGGTCGCGGAAATGGGGCCCTCCGCCCGGCCCGGCCAGCCTATTGAGAGCCGCAAAACGCCGCTTCTGGTTCTCGTCGAGGGTTCTATACAACGGATCTGTGGCGTCCGCCAATTTCTTCAAGGCCGCCCCGGTATCGGAAAGGGATGTGGCGCGCTGCCGCAGGCGCTCTACGGGGTCGTCGGTGCGAGGCGCATTGCGCCGCGCGCTGATCCGGTCGAGCCGAAGCTTGCCGAGCTCGCGCGCGGCCTGCTCGAAGGCCGGCCAGTTCTTCTCCTGCTCGGGCGTCAGAGTAAGGCCAGCCTTGAGCGCAGCCAGGCGCGCCTCACCGAATGCCCGGAAATCCTCCATGCTGGGCTGCCACCGCTCTCGCCCCTCCTCGCGCCCGCGCTGCGCGTAAACCATCGACGTGCCCACAATGGCGAGGGCCGCCGTTCCCGCAACAATGGACTTCCACATAGGTTCCCTCCAGCAGTCGCGCCCTCTTTTGCCACCATAGTACAAATCGAAATGGCCGCCGGCAGCAAGTTAAAGTTATGTTAGACAAGAGTTCGTGACCGAATGTTACGACCCTGTCATGTTGGTCATGTTGCTGCCTATTTGTTCATCTCGCCGAGCACTTGCCGGTTACGCTCCCTTTACCCCACGTCAGTCGAGTGGATGCGGCGTCCCGCGATCAGCGGTTCCGACCTGTCCTTGCGGCGCCTGACCATGAGCTTGTTGAGCGCACCGAGATAGGCTTTGGCGGAGGCCACCAGCGTGTCGGGATCGGCGCCCTTGGCGGTCACCGCCCTGCCCTGTTCCGACAGCCGCACCGACACCTCGGCCTGCGCATCGGTGCCCTCGGTCACCGCGTGCACCTGATAGAGCTCCAGCACTGCCTCATGCGGGATCAGCGCCTTGATGGCGTTGAAGGTTGCGTCGACCGGCCCGTTTCCGGTCGACTGCACGGTGTGGTGGCGGCCCTCGATGTCGAGCGTGGCGGTGGCCGATTGCGGCCCCATGGTGCCCGCGATCACGGTGAGGCTGACCAGCTTCACGCGATCCTGCGCGTGCGCGATCTCCTCGTCGACCAGCGCCTCGATGTCTTCATCGTAGATGTGCTTCTTGCGGTCGGCGAGCGCCTTGAACCTGACGAATGCATCCTCGCTCTGGTTTCCGGAGAGATGGTAGCCGAGCTCCTCGAGCTTGTGGACGAAGGCGTGACGGCCGGAGTGCTTGCCCATGACCAGCGAGCTCTGCTTCACGCCCACGCTCTCCGGCGTCATGATCTCGTAGGTCTGCGTATGCTTGAGCATGCCGTCCTGGTGGATCCCGGACTCATGCGCGAAAGCATTGCGGCCGACGATCGCCTTGTTGTACTGCACCGGGAACGAGGTGGCGGCCGCCACCAGCTTCGATGCGCGCGTGAGCATGGTGGCATCGACGCTGGTCCAGTACGGCAGCACATCGTTGCGCACCTTCATCGCCATGACCACTTCCTCGAGCGCGGCATTGCCGGCGCGCTCGCCGATGCCGTTGATGGTGCATTCGATCTGGCGAATGCCGGCGCGCACGCCGGCGAGCGAGTTGGCGACCGCCATGCCGAGGTCGTCGTGGCAATGGGCGGAGAAGCGCGCCTTGTCGGCGTTGGGCACGCGCTCGCGCAGCATCTTGATCAGCGCGAAATACTCCTCCGGCACCGTGTAGCCGACGGTATCGGGGATGTTGATGGTGGTGGCGCCGGCATTGATCGCGGCCTCGACGCAGCGGCAGAGAAAATCAGGCTCGGTACGCGTGCCATCCTCGCTCGACCACTCCACGTCGTCGGTATAGTTGCGCGCACGGGTGACCTGCGCGATCACCATCTCATACACCTCGTGCGGCTCCTTCTGGAGCTTGTATTTCATGTGCACTGGCGAGGTGGAGAGGAAGGTGTGAATGCGGCTGCGTTTAGCCGGCTTGATCGCTTCGGCACAACGATCGATGTCGCTGAAGGCCGCGCGCGAAAGCCCGCAAATAACCGCATTCCTGCTGCGCCTGGCGATCTCCTGCACGGCGGCGAAGTCGCCCTCGGAGGCGATCGGAAAACCGGCCTCGATGATGTCGACGCCCATCGCATCGAGCAGGTCCGCGACTTCGAGCTTCTCCTCATGTGTCATGGTCGCGCCCGGGCACTGCTCGCCGTCGCGCAAGGTGGTATCGAAGATGAGAACGTGGTCCTGCTCGGACTTCACTGCGGTGGACATGGGTCATGCTCCTTGATCGTCGGGGCGCCCCTGTTTCGGGCGCTGGCGGTGTCCTTGCGGGTCTCCCCTGAGCGCCCAGGCGCAAGCGCCCGGCCGGCTCTCAGGGGATCGTAAGGAGCAGGAGCCCGCCGAGAATGAGGACGGCGCGGGGCGTGCCTTGCGGCCCCCGGCTGATCGCGCAATCGTTAACGCGCGTCGGCATCAAACGCCCTCGTCGTCGATATGGCAGATTCGCGCCAAAACGCAAATCTGGCTCTCGGCTGGCAGACCTTGTAGCGGAACAACAGCCGCGTGCGCAAGCTGAAAACCGATGTTCCCGCGACGGCGGCCCGCCTCAGGCGCCGTCCGTGCGGGCTTCCTTCCAGACATGCCGCATAAAAGCAGTGACGTAGGGCGGCATCATGCGATCGAAATCGGCGGGACTGCGCACCACGCGAACGTCGGCGAGCTCCGGCTGCGCCTCGCGCGCGAGATACGCCAGAATGCGTGCACGCAGTGCCTGCGCCGTCTCCTGCGCACGCAGAACCCTTATCTGCGCCACGAGCATGCCCGCCAGCACCGTCGTCCAGCCCTTCTCCGCTTCGAGCTCGCAGGCATCAAGACCGGTTTCCTCGCGCATCTCGCGCTTGAGGTTGCCTGCAAGATCGACCCGCGCGCCATCAACGTCGCTTCGGTCAACGACTCCGGCGGGAAAGTAGATCCATCCGGCATGTGCGGTATGCGGCGCCATCACTCCGAGCACAAAGGCACCGTCGCTGCCGCGCAATGCGCCCATGGCAAAGCAGCTCTTCACCGCCGGATCGGGGAAGCCCCAATGCCGCCAGGCCAGCAGGCTCGCATAATCGGTCTCGAAATAAGCGCCATGGAATACTCCGTGCGCGATCGTATGCTCGTGCAGCAACAGCACCGGGCCGTTCCACAGCGCCGGCTTGGAGCATCGCAGGGCGGCAAAATGCGCTTCGATCTCGGCGCGGCGCTTTTGCGCGAACGGCCAGGGCCGCGGCGCAAAAATCAGATCGAGCCGCTCGACCGGCACGATCACGGTCTCGATCCCCTGATCCGGAGCTGCCGAAGCGTCCGCCATCAGCGCGTCAAAGCCCCTCGATCAGGCCCGCATTGATGAGCAGACGATTGAAGCGGCGTGCCTCGGCGCCATCGGCGCAGAAATAGAACAAACCATGGCAGCGTTCGAGGATCCTTTTCTGCTCGGCGAACGAGGCATCGAGCGGCAATCCTGCCGCCTCCAGAATGACCAGCGGCAGATGGGGGGCATCAAGCGTCGCGAGCGCGCTGGAAGCATCGGCGGGCTGAAAGTTCACCCCGTCGAGCGCGTAATAGGTGGTGAAATAACGTGGATCGTGCAGGGCAATGCGCTGCGCAAGGGCGGGCTGATCGAGCCCCGGCTCGAGGAATTGCTTCGCGAAAAACGGCTGGTGATCGCCAAACCGCACGAGCAGGAAATGCTGCGACGGAAATTCGCGCGCGAGCCGCTGCTTGAACCGGGTGTAGTCCTGCAGGCTTATCTGCTGCCGGCGCAGATATTCGTCGACGTCATGCGGATTGCCCGGATTCGTCCAGTCGACCAGGAGGTCGGGGCGGTAGCGATAGGTCCAGGGGAAATGGTTCATTGCGAGGTAGACGAAGACGAAGACCGGTCCCCTCTCCTGCTCCGTGCCGAGCACGTGCAGCGCCTGATCGTAGTAGAAGCTGTCGGTATCGGCGGATCCGACTCCCAATTGCCGGGCATCAAGGAAATGCTCGATCCCGGCGGCGGTCTGAAAGGCGCGCGCGCCTGCGAAAGCCCCGAACCAGGAATAGAGGCTGTACGTATTGTAGCCGCACCTTCGCAGAGCCTCCGGCAGTCCGCGCCTTACGTGACCGGCGGCGAGCCGGGTGACGGAGTCTGCAAAACGGCCGTAGGAGCGCACCGAGAGCCCGGTCAGCACGTTGTACTCGGTGTACCAGCTCGGGCCGCCGGCGCCCTCCACTAACAGAGAGCGCATCTTCCCGTCCGCCGATCGGAAGCGCTCCCGGTATCCCGGCGGCACGATGACGTTCGGCATCATGGTCGCATCGAAGCTCGATTCGTCGAAAACCATGATGATGTGCGGGGGCGCGTGGCGCGTTTCGCAGCTCGCGGCCCCGCCGGGCTGCAAGCGATCGGGTGTTGACGGGTCCGCCTCCAGTACGCCCCTCGTCAGAAGATCGACGGCCGCAACGGCGCCGGAACGGGCGAACTTCGAGACGTATTGATGCAGCACGAACTCGTCCTCGCGGTCGAGGGGGACGAGAAACGACAGCGCGGCAAGGGCAAGGAAACAGCAGACGCCTCCGGCAAGCGCAAGGCTGCGGCGAATTCGGAACGGATCGAGTTGCCAGAGCAGGACCAGAAGCGACATCACCAGCACACCGGCGACCGCGAGCTTCCAGGGGAGCCCCGGAATGTGAACCACGAGAAACCAGACGGTTGCGAGGTCGATGAGCATCACGTCGACGAACGTGGCGGTCATCATGGAAACGCCGTGCTTGAACTGCGAGAGCGCGCTCAGGGTGACGACGAGGGTGAGCGAGAGCGCCGCGGCGACCGACGGACGGCGCAGCAGGACCATCCAGAAAAAATTGAGAAACCCCCAAGTGAGCAGGAAAGCCACCCGCGCATGCCACTCGGTCTCGGACGAGAGCAGTATCGCAAGCGCCGTGAGATGGATGGCAGCCAGGGGCGCAAACCTTGTAAGCGCCCGCTCGCCGCCGGCCGCAAGGCCGGTCTCCGGTGATACCCCACGCAACATGGCCGATAGCCCGCCCTCGCAATGCCCCACGTCATAATTCTGTAATCAGGCTGTCATGGCAAGGCCCCGTGCAACTTGGGTCCGGTAGGTCGGGTTAGCGCGGTCTCGGCTTGGCATTGGATCCCAACCTTCGATCCGCGCGTAACCCGACAGCCCGTCCGCGCGTGATGCGGCACGAATGTCGGGTTACGCGCGGAATGAGCTATGGGTGCACAACTCGTGGTCCGGGGCCGCGCTAACCCGACCTACGCACGGTTCAGCCGCCGGCCGCTTTGCGAACAAAGCGATCCTCAAACGTCCTGGAGAGATCGACCTTGGCCGCCTTGAGCTCGGGGTCGAAGGCCGTAAGCATGTCGGCGCTCGACTGCATGCCGGCCGGCGCAACAAGGCCAGTCAGCGAATAGACCTGCTTGTTGGCCTTGACCGCCGCCAGGTAGAGCGCCTTGTCGCCCAGAAAATACTCCTCCGGCACCGTCGCGGCGATCGCGTCGGGCGTTGCTTTCTCGAGCCATTTGAGCGTCTTGTAGAAGGCGTTGACCAGCGCCTCGACGGTATTCGGATTGCTCTGCGCAAACTGATGCTTGAGATAGAGCACGGCTGCGGGGTTGGAGCCTCCGAAGATGGCGCGGGTCCCCTCCTCGGTCCGGCTGTCCGCGATGATCTTGATGTCGCCGTCCTGCTCAAGCCTGGTGATCATGGGATCTACGTTGGAAAGCGCGTCGATCTCGCCTCTTTTCATGGCGGCGACCGCGGAGGCGGCTGCGCCGACGCCAATGTAGGAAGCATCCGACGGCGCAAGTCCCGCCTTCGACATCAGATACATGACGAAAAAATGGGTTGAGGAGCCGGGCGCGGTGACTCCGATCTTGGTCCCCTTGAGGTCGGCTGCCGATTTGTAGGCCGGCGCCCTGTCCTTGCGCAGCCCGACGGCGATGCCGGGGAATCGCCCGAGCTCGATCACCGCCCTGATATCCTGGCCCTTGGCCTGCATGCGGATGGTATGCTCGTAGGCGCCGGTGACGACATCGACCGAGCCTCCCACCAGCGCCTGCAGCGACTGCGCCCCGCCGCGGAAGTCCTCGATGATGACATCGAGGCCCTGCTCCTTGAAATAGCCGAGCCGCTCGCAAATGGTCAGCGGCAGATAGTAGAGCGCACTCTTGCCGCCCACCCCGAGCGTGAGCTGCTTCTTCTCGATCGCCTGTCCGCGCGCGCCGCCGGCAAGAGCAAGGATTAGGGCCAGCACAAGGAGCGAGAGCCTGGTGTGATTCATTGTTGTCTCCTGTTGGGGGACTTGGCTTTCAGGCTCGCGTTTCGGCGGTGATCGGCCGCCAGACCAGGAGACGCCGTTCGGCAATGGTGACCAGGGCGTCGATGGCGAGCACGAAGGCGGTCAGCACCACCATGCCGGCGAAAACCCCGGCAACATCGAATACGCCTTCGGCCTGCTGAATGACGTAGCCGAGGCCGGCCGCGGAGCCGAGATATTCGCCGACGACGGCACCGACCACGGCAAAGCCGACGGACGCATGCAAGGAGGAAAACATCCACGACAGCGCGGAGGGCCAGTAGACATGCCGCATGAGCTGATGCTCATCCATCCCGAGCATGCGCGCGTTGGCCAGCAGCGTGGGGCTGACCTCCCGCACGCCCTGGTAGACGTTGAAGAAAACGATGGGAAACACCAGCGTGACGCCGAGCGCGACCTTCGACCAGATGCCGAGCCCCAGCCAGAGCGCGAATATCGGCGCAAGCACGATCCGCGGCAGTGCGTTGGTCATTTTCACATAGGGATCGAAAACTTCCGCCACGGTGGGCCGCCGTGCAAACCAGAATCCGACTAAGATGCCTGCGATCGAGCCGATCAGGAAGGCAAGAATCGATTCAAGAAGCGTGATCCAGAGATGATGCCAGATCGTCCCCTCGATCAGCCATTTGACAATGCGCCGCCCCACATCCGAGGGGGTCGAGAAGAAGAACGGCGGCAGCAGCGTAACGCCGGCAATCTGGATGGTGGTGAGCGCGTGCCAGAGCAGCACCGCGACCACCGCGACCAGAATCTGCAGTGACAGGAGGCCGGGGCGGGACACGCCAACACTCGGGCGCTCAGTCGCGCTGGCTCATGTTCCGCCCATTCGGCAAGATGCCTTCACGGCTTGGAGAACGTACCGATGATGCCGGTCGCGCCTTTGGCATGGCCGTCCAGCGCCTTCATGAGTTCGTCCCGCGTCATGCCGGCTTGCAATGCCGTCGGCTCGAGATCGGTTGCGATCAGCGTGAAGGTATAGTGGTGCGGTGCTCCTGCCGGCGTACAGGGCCCGAAATAATGCGCAAGACCCGGGGTGCTCTTGCCTCCGACATACTTGTCCGTCTGCACGCTGGTCTCGCCCTCGGCAAAGCCGGTAACCGACGCCGAAATGCCGTACGCCACCCAATGCACCACGCCCAGGCCACCGCGCCCCTCCGGGTCGTACATGATGAGCGCGTAGCTCTTGGTTCCGGCCGGCGGGTTCGACCAGGACAAGGCGGGCGAGACGTTCTCGCCGACGCAGTTCGGATTCTGCTTGTTATTGCCGGCCATCTTGGTGGCGAGCCGCTCGCCGTCCTTGAACGATGACGAGCTGATCGTGAAAGCGCCCTGCGCGTTGGCATTCGGGCCGCCGCAGCAAGCAAACGCCAGCGCGATCACGCCGGCCACAGCAGGATTGCACTTTACCAACATGACGTCTCCTCCATTGGGGCTGTCGCAAGCGAGTGTAGACGGCCTCGCAAGAGCAAAGCAATCATCCGCCGCCGCTTTGCGCGTAGCCCTTGAGCACCTCGGCCTTCAGCACTCCCCAGATCTTGCGATACAGCTCCTGGAATGCGCGATCGGTCCTGATCTCGGAGATATCGCGCGGGCGCGACAGCGTGACGCGCCATTCGTTGATGATATGCGCGGCCGGCCCCGCCGACATGACAACCACCCGGTCGGACAACGCTATGGCCTCTTCAAGATCGTGGGTGACGAACAGCACCGCCTTGCGCTCCGCGCTCCAAAGCTCGAGCAAAAGGCTGCCCATGATCTGCCGGGTCTGCGCATCGAGCGGTCCGAACGGCTCGTCCATCAGCAAAATCTTCGGGCCGCGGATGAGAACCTGCACGAGGCCGACACGCTTTCGCTGACCGCCCGAGAGCATGTGCGGATAGCGGCCGCAGAACTCTGCGAGTCCCACGCGGCCGAGCCAGCCTTGTGCGCGCGCGCGCGCCTGCCTGCGATCGATACCCGCGGTTTGCAGACCAACCGCGACGTTGTCGAGCGCATTCTTCCACGGGAACAGGGACTCGGCCTGGAACAGATAACCGGCCTGCCGATTGAGGCCAGCGAGCCGCTTGCCGAAAACGTCGACGTAACCGGCCGACGGCGCAATCAACCCGGCCGCGACGTTGAGCAAGGTCGATTTGCCGCAGCCGGTGGGCCCGACGATGGCGACGAACTCACCGTCGGCCACCGAAAGCGAGGTGTTGCCGACGGCGGGATAGGCCGTACCATCGGCGAGGCGGAAGCTCACGGCGACATCATGCAAGCCGATCGCCGGGTCTTGCGCGTGCGCCTCAACGGTGGTGAGCAAGCCCGGCCAACCGGATGCACTTAGTTTCGGCTGCGATCCACCAGCGCCCTTTGCTTGATCCACGGCATCATGGCCCGCAGCTTGGCGCCGATCTCCTCGATCGGATGCGCCGCCATGCGGGCGCGCATGGCCTTGAACGAGGTCTGGTTGACGCGGTTTTCCAGCATCCAGTTGCGGGTGAAGATGCCGCTCTGGATGTCGGCGAGAATGCGCTTCATCTCGGCGCGGGTGGCCTCATTCACGACTCTCGGCCCCGAGACGTATTCTCCATACTCCGCCGTGTTGGACACCGAATAGTTCATGGTCGCGATGCCGCCCTCGTAGATGAGGTCGACGATCAGCTTCATCTCGTGCACGCACTCGAAATAGGCCATCTCGGGCGCGTAGCCGGCCTCCACCAGCGTCTCGTATCCCGCCTTCATCAGCTCCACCACTCCGCCGCAGAGCACCGTCTGCTCGCCGAACAGGTCGGTCTCGCATTCCTCGCGAAACGTGGTCTCGATGATGCCGGCGCGCCCGCCGCCGATGGCAGCCCCGTAGGACAGCGTGAGATCGTGGGCATTGCCCGATATGTCCCTGTGCACCGCCATCAGCACCGGAACTCCGGCGCCGCGCTGATACTCCGCGCGCACGGTGTGGCCGGGACCCTTCGGCGCGATCATCATCACATCGAGATCGGAGCGGGGCTCGATCAGGTTGAAATGGATGTTGAGCCCGTGCGCAAACATCAGCGCCGCGCCGTTCTTCATGTTGCCAGCGAGCTGGCCGCGATAGATGTCGGCCTGCAGCTCGTCCGGCGTGAGCATCATCATCACGTCGGCCCATTTGGCGGCATCGGCGACTTCCATGACCTTGAGCTTCTCGCCTGCGGCCTTCTGCACGCCCTGCGAGCCTTTGCGCAGCGCCACCACGACGTCCTTGACGCCGGAATCGCGCAGGTTGAGCGCATGCGCGTGGCCCTGGCTGCCGTAGCCGATGATGGCGACCTTGCGGCCCTTGATCAGGTTGATATCGGCATCGCGATCGTAATAAACGCGCATGACGCTGTCCTCTCACTGGATTGTTACGATGCCACTTATGCCGCCTTGGCAGCGTACGGTTTTACCCTGATGCTTTTTGACTGTCTGCGAATCTGCGCGGCGTCATAGGCCGCTTGAATTCGCAACATGAGATCGACCTTGGGTCCAAACGCCTTTTCAATCCGAAGTGCAAGGTCTGGAGACAGTGCCGCCCTTTTATTGACAACAGCCGACAGAGTCGCGCGCCGAATGCCCAAAGCGCGAGCGGCTTCAGATATACTGATATTCAACGGCTCCAGCACCCCCCAGTAAAAGACTTCTCCGGGGTGGGAAGGGTTTCTCATCGACATTTGGCAACTTCCTCAGTGATAGTCCTCAAAATCAATTTCGCTTACCGACGAGCCCTGGACTCTGAACGTCAGTCGATGGTTGCGAGTAACCACCAGACTCCATGTACCTTTCCGATCTCCCTTGAGAGGATGAAGCCGCCATCCCGGAACCGTTTCGAGTTCCGAAATATTCTCGGCCTCCTCAATTGCTGTCAGCATAGCTCGCAGTTTTGCTTCGTGCTGACGAGCAACCCCACGCACCTGATCCCGCCACCAGAATCGTTCAAGGTCCTTGTGCCGAAAACCGGCGATGCGCATGATCGACGTACGGTATCAGCGTACATAGGTCAAATCAATTACATGTCCGACGGTCACATCCCCTCCGGGCCGCGCGCAATCGCCACAACGCCGGTGCGCGAAACCTCGACCAGGCCGAGCGGGAGCATGAGCGCGATGAAGCTCTCGATCTTGTCGCTGGCGCCCGTAATCTCGAACACGAAGCTCTCGGTCGAGGCGTCGATGACACGGGCGCGAAACGCATCGGCAAGCCGCAAGGCCTCCATGCGGTGCTCGCCCTTGCCGCGCACCTTGACCATGGCAAGCTCGCGCTCGAGGTGCGGCCCGGCCACCGTCATGTCGATCACGCGGTGCACCGGCACCAGCCGCTCGAGCTGGTTCTTGATCTGCTCGATCACCATCGGCGTGCCGCCCGTGACGATGGTGATGCGCGAGAGATGCCGCTCGTGCTCCGTCTCCGAAACGGTCAGCGAGTCGATATTGTAGCCGCGCCCGGAGAACAGCCCGATGACCCGCGCGAGCACCCCCGGCTCGTTGTCGACGAGCACCGACAAGGTATGCGTCTCGACCTGCTGCGATACGGTCGCGGCGGGATAATGGGTGGAAGTGGTGGTCACGCTCACACCATCACCTTGCCCTCCTCGGTGACCGCGTCATCCGGGCTCAGCGCCGAATCGCCGAGCAGGACCTCGTTGTGAGCGCGGCCCGAGGGGATCATCGGGAAGCAGTTCTCCGCCGGATCGACGACGCAGTCGAAGATCACTGCCTTGTTCACCGCGATCATCTCCTTGATCGCGGCATCGAGATCGCCCGGCCGTTCGCAGCGGATGCCGACCGCGTGATAGGCCTCGGCGAGCTTCACGAAGTCCGGCAGCGCGTCCATGTAGCTCTCGGCATAGCGACCGCCGTGCAGGAGCTCCTGCCATTGGCGCACCATTCCCATGTACTTGTTGTTGAGAATGAAGATCTTGATCGGCAGGCGGTATTGGGCCGCAGTCGACATTTCCTGCATGGTCATGAGCACCGATGCCTCGCCGGCGATGTCGATGACCAAGGACCCGGGGTGGGCAAGCTGCACGCCCACCGCGGCCGGCAAACCGTAGCCCATGGTGCCGAGACCGCCCGAAGTCATCCAGCGATTGGGCTCCTCGAAACGGTAGAATTGCGCCGCCCACATCTGGTGCTGGCCCACTTCCGTCGTGATGTAGGTGTCGCGGCTCTTGGTCAGCTCATACAGGCGCTGGATCGCATATTGCGGCTTGATGACCTCATTCGAGCTCCGGTAGGCAAGCGACTTGCGTGCGCGCCACTTGTCGATCTGCTTCCACCACGTCGCCAGCGCGTGCTTGTCGGGCTCGCGCGCGGTCGAGCGCCACAACCGCACCATGTCCTCGAGCACATGGCCGCAGTCCCCGATGATCGGAAGATCGACCTTCACGTTCTTGTTGATCGAGGAGGGATCGATATCCACGTGGATCTTCTTCGAGCCCGGCGAGAAGGCGTCGAGCCGGCCCGTGATGCGGTCGTCGAAGCGCGCGCCGACGCAAATCATCAGGTCGCAGTCGTGCATCGCGAAATTGGCCTCGAGCGTGCCGTGCATGCCGAGCATGCCGATCCATTGCGGATCGGAGGCCGGAAAGGCGCCCAGCCCCATCAGGGTGGAGGTGATGGGAAAGCCGGTAAGCTTCACCAGCTCGCGCAGCAGCTGGCACGCCTCCGGACCGGAATTGACGACGCCGCCGCCAGTGTAGAACAGCGGACGCTTGGCGTGCTGCATCAGGCCGATCGCTGATTTGATGCGGTCCAGGTCACCCTTGACCTTCGGCCGATATCCGCGGTGCTGAAAATCCCTGGGCCGCGAGTATTTGCCTT
>Ga0306926_10004985_pt1 | contig 14053 bp, 13 predicted proteins | sample flu12Cox44000178_FD_203759 | JGI IMG/M metagenome (GOLD analysis project Ga0306926, IMG submission 203759) | Lab enrichment of tropical soil microbial communities from Luquillo Experimental Forest, Puerto Rico - flux8day.12C.oxic.44.000.178 (v2)... | ecosystem: Environmental > Terrestrial >...
GATCGGTACCCTTGAAATTGATGGCGCCGGACGGATGCCGCGCCGCCGGGTAAGGCAACAGCTTGAGGATCGACAGCGCCGTCGCCGATTTACCGGATCCGGATTCGCCGACCAGCGCCAGCGTCTCGGCCTTGGCGATGTCGAACGAGATCCGATTCACGGCCAGCGTCTCGCGGCCGCCGGAGCGAAAGGCGATGGAGAGATCGCGGACGGAGAGGAGCGGTGTTGTCATGCGAATGTCTTGCGTGGATCGAAGGCGTCGCGGACCGCCTCGCCGATGAAGATCAACAGCGAGAGCATGAGTGCGACGGTGAAGAATCCGGTCAGGCCGAGCCATGGCGCATGCACATTGGCTTTGCCTTGCGACAGCAATTCGCCGAGCGACGGCGAGCCCGGCGGCAGGCCAAAGCCGAGAAAATCGAGTGCCGTAAGCGTCATGACCGACGATGACATGATGAAAGGCAAAAACGTCATCGTCGCCACCATGGCGTTCGGCAACAGATGGCGGAACATGATGACGCGATTGGAGACGCCGAGCGCGCGCGCCGCCTGGATATATTCGAAATTTCGGCCGCGCAGGAATTCGGCGCGCACGAGTCCGACGAGCCGCACCCAGGAGAACAATAAAAGAATACCGAGCAGTACGAAGAATCCAGGCACCAACACCGAGGAAATGATGAGGAGCAGATAAAGCTCCGGCACCGAGGTCCAGATTTCGATGAAGCGCTGGAACAACAGATCGGTCCAGCCGCCGAAATAACCCTGCACCGCGCCGGCGGCGATACCGATCACCGACGAGACGATGGTGAGGATCAGTCCGAAGAGCACCGAGATGCGGAAGCCGTAGATCAGCCGCGCCAGCACGTCGCGGCCCTGATCGTCGGTGCCGAGCCAGTTCATTTCCAGCGCGTCGCACGGCGTATAGCCGTTTTTAACGGCGAAGTCGCAATCGCGCTTGTTCAACAGCCAAGTCGGTTTTGAGGGAAATGCCGACGGCGGCCGATCATTGATCGTGTGATAGGAGAACCGGATCGGCGCCCAGATGACGGTAGCGTTGTGTTCGTCGAGAAAGTGCTGCAGGTAAGGATCGCGGTAGTCGGCGGCGGTGCCGAGCGTGTCGCCAAATTCCGTATCCGGATAGGTCACGAAAACCGGAAAGTAATTTTTGCCGTCGAAATGAATGAAAAGCGGCCGGTCGTTGGCGATGAACTCGGCAAACAGCGAGATAATGAACAGGGCAAGGAATAGCCAAAGCGATAGATAGCCGCGCCGGTTGGCTTTGAAGTTACGCCAGCGCCGAGCGTTCAGTGGCGAGAATTCGAAGCCCCGCGGCGGCGCGGTCACCCCCATCGGGCCGGCCGGCTCGACGTCCGGCTGCAGCTCATCACGGGCGAGCACGCTCTCCGGCAGCCTGATCTTTTCTTCGGCCTCAAGCTTGGCGTCCACCTCAGACCTCCCGCGTCTCAAAATCAATGCGAGGATCGATCCAGGTATAGGTGAGGTCGGAGATCAGGTTAACGACAAGGCCGAGCAGCGCGAAAATATACAGGGTGGCAAACACCACCGGATAATCGCGATTAAGCACGCTCTCGAAGCTCAGCAAGCCGAGTCCATCCAGCGAGAAGATGGTCTCGATCAACAAGGAGCCGGCGAAAAACGCCGCTACGAATGCGGCCGGGAAACCAGCGATCACCAAAAGCATCGCGTTGCGGAACACATGACCATAGAGCACTTGGCGCTCGGAACAGCCCTTGGCGCGCGCCGTGAGCACATATTGTTTGCGCAGCTCCTCGAGGAAAGAATTCTTGGTCAATAGCGTTATCGTCGCGAAAGCCGCCAAGCCCATCGAGGTTACCGGCAGCACCAGGTGCCAAAAATAATTGAGGATTTTCAGCCACCACGGGAATTGCGCCCAGCCGTCGGATACCAATCCGCGCAGCGGAAAGATCTGGAGGAACGAGCCGCCGGCGAACAGAACAATGAGCAGAATGGCGAACAGGAACCCCGGAATGGCGTAGCCGACGATAATTACGCCGGAGGTCCAGATATCGAATCGTGAACCGTCCTGCACCGCCTTGCGGATGCCAAGCGGAATCGAGATCAAATAGCTTATCAGGGTCATCCAGATGCCAAGCGATATAGAAACCGGCAGTTTCTCTTTGATCAGCTGCAACACGCTGACGTCGCGGAAATAGCTCTTGCCGAAATCGAAACGTATGTAGTTCCAAAGCATAATGAAAAAGCGCTCATAGGCCGGCTTGTCGAAGCCGAACTGTTTCTCGAGGCTCTTGATGAATGCCGGGTCGAGCCCCTGCGCGCCACGGTATTTGGAATTGACCTCGGCTTGCGCGCCGCTTGCCGCGCCACCGCGGGCGCTGAAGTCGCCGCTCGCCGAGCCGGAAATCCGCGAAGTGGCACCGGTATCGGCGCCGGAGAGCTGTGCAATCACGCGCTCCACCGGTCCGCCGGGCGCAAATTGAACCACGGCAAACGAAATCAGCATGATCCCGAAAATGGTGGGGATCATGAGCAGTATGCGGCGGATGATATAAGCGGTCATGCGTGTGTCAGCGACCCGGCATTGCCATGAAAGACTTGACACGGAACTTATTCCGGTTCCGCGGCGGCAACCGAAACCGTAAGGCTGAAAGCGGACGTCTGCGTTTCCTCAAGGCGCCAGCATAAAGGCACGGGAGGCGGCGACAAGTGTGACGATCAACCCCTGAGCTTGATTTTCGCTCCTTTATCGGTCTCATACCACCAAATGTCTGGAATGCCGCGAAAATATCGCGGCTGCGCCGGGGGGCGGCCGAACACGTCCCAATAGGCGATCCAGTGCGACGCCTTGTACCAATTCGGAATCCAGTAACGGCCAGAGCGGATTACCCGGTCTAGTGCGCGGCAGGCGGTCACCAGGGCCGGTCGCGACGGCGCCGCGATGATCATCTCGATCAAGGCATCGACCGCGGGGTCGGCGATGCCGGCGAGATTGTTGGATCCTTTGAGCGCAGCAGATTGCGAGGAGAAGAATGAGCGAAGCGAATCTCCCGGGGTCGACGAAAAGCTGAACCGGTCGATGGTGATATCGAAATCGAAGTCGTCGCGGCGTGCGCGATATTGCACCGGATCAACGATGCGCAGGCTCGCATCGATGCCGAGCGCCTTGAGATTGCGGATGAACGGCATGTGATGCGGCTGGAACGACGGCTCGTCGATCAGAAATTCGATTGTGAACGGCGTGCCGTCCGGCAGCACGCGCTTGGCGTTCTGGATCGGGTAGCCGGCATCAGTGAGAAGTTGCGCGGCCTTGCGTAGGAGCACGCGATCCTCGCCGGAACCGTCGGACACCGGCGGCGTGTACGGCTTGCCGAACACTTCTGCGGGCAATTGGGCGCGGAATGGCTCGAGCAGCACCGCCTCCTCGGGACTGGGTTCGCCCTGCGCCATCATGTCGGAATTCTCAAACACCGAGACGGTGCGTTTATAGGCGCCGTACATGATGGTTTTATTGGTCCACTCGAAATCGAAGGAGTCGTTAAGCGCTTCGCGCACGCGTGGATCGACGAATTGCCGCCGCCGCGTATTGATGAACCAGCCTTGCGCGCCCGAGGGCGTATCGTCCGGTATTTCGCCGCGTAGAACGCGCCCGTCTTTCACGGCGGGAAAATCGTACCGCGTCGCCCAGAATCGCGAAGTGAACTCCTCGCGGAACAGATAAGACTGTGCGGAGAAGCCTTCGAAAGCCACGTCGCGATCGCGATAATATTCGAAGCGCAGCGTGTCGAAATTATTCTGGCCGCGGGTGACCGGCAGATTGGCGCCCCACCAATCCGTCACGCGCTGATATTCGATAAAGCGGCCGGGCTCGAAGCGGCCGACTTTATAGGGTCCCGAGCCCAGCGGAATGTCCAAAGTCGACTGGTCGAAGGGGCGCGTCGCGTAATAGGCGCGCGAAAAAATCGGCAAACCGGCAACGAACAGCGGCACGTCGCGCGCGCGCTTGGGCGCGAAGGTCACCGTGACGCGCGTATCGTCATCGGCTTGGGCGCCAAGAAAATCGCGCAGCAATTGGTTGATCAGCGGATGGCCTTTCTCTTTCAAAATGTTGAGCGAGAACGCCACGTCTTGCGCGGTCAGCGGCGAGCCGTCGTGGAACTTGGTGCCGGTGCGGATGAAGAATTGATAGACGAGACCGTCGGCCGAGCGGCGGACTTTTTCAGCGGCAAGGCCGTACATCGCATCAGGCTCGTCACCGGAGCGGACCATGAGCGAGGCGAAGGTCAGCTCCATGCCTTGGGCGGCGTCGCCCTTGAGGATGAAGCTGTGGAGCGAATTGAAGGTGAGGAAATTCTGATTGTAGAGGCGATCCGGGCCGACTTGCGAAAACATCCCGCCCTTGGGCGCACTCGCATTGACATAGCGAAAATGCGGGAAGTCGGGCGGATAGGCGAGGTCGCCGAAGGCCGAGAGCCCGTGCGACTCGATCATCTCGGCGGCGCGAGCGAAAGATACGCCACGATCGGCGGCGCGCAATCCGGCAACAGCGCTGGCGACGATCTTGAGCATCGCGCGACGGGTGGACGAGGTCATGCGTGTTGCCGAGCTGGTTTGCCGCTTTACTGCGCTCTGAGCGTGTTCGTCACTGCGAGGAACGTAAGCGGCGAAGCAATCCAGGGCGAATGGATCGAAACTCTAAGATTGCTTCGCCGCGGCGCGCAATGACGGGTGAGCTCGCCGGGAAACGAATTATCCCGCCGTCTTCGCCGCTTTGTCGGCGTCCCACCACCACACCGTCGGGAATGCCGCGCGGCCGTATTTCGGCATCGGATCGGGATGGCCGAAACGGTCCCAGCGCGCGGTACGCACTTTGCCGTAAGTCCATTGCGGAACGACATAGTGGTTCCACAACAGGATGCGGTCGAGCGCGTGCGTGGCGGCTTCGAGATCGGGGCGGTTCTTGGCAAAGATAATCTGATCGATCATGGCGTCGACCGCCGGGTTCTTAATTCCGATCATGTTCAGCGACCCCGGCTGGTCCGCGGCTTGCGAACCCCAATAACCGCGCTGTTCGTTGCCTGGTGTGAGCGACTCGGCCCAGGCAAAGGTGATGATGTCGAAATCCCAGTTGCGCAGCCGATTTTCGTATTGCGCCTCGTCGACGGTACGCACCGCGACCGTGATGCCCAGCCGCTCAAGCGATGGCTTGAACGATAAAAACACGCGCTCGAAGCTTGGATCGGCGGCCAGCAACTCCACCGAATAAGGTTCGCCGGTTTTCACATTGACGAGTTGCTGATCGCGCACCTCGTAGCCGGCATCCTTCAAAAGGCGCAGACCCTCACGCAGATTGGCGCGGATCTGTTCCGGGGTGCTGTTGACCGGATTGGTGTAGGGCTTCTTGAACACTTCCGGCGGCACCTTGTCGCGAACGCTTTCCAAAAGTTCGAGTTCGCGCCCGCTCGGCAGCCCACTGCTGGCGAGCTCGGTGCCTTCAAAGTAGCTTGCGATGCGCTTGTATTGATTGAAAAAAATCTGTTTGTTCATTTCCTCGAAATCGAACGCGTAATTGAAGGCGAGCCGCAAGCGCGGGTCCTGGAATTTCGGCCGCCGGATATTGAAGGCAAAAGCCTGCATCACGCCCGAATTGCGGATCGGGAATTCCTCAAGCAGGACGCGCTTGTCGCTCACCGCCGGGAAATCATAGGCGGTGGCCCAATTCTTAGCACTGTTTTCGTTACGCCAATCAATGTTGTCGGCCTTGAACGCTTCGAGGGCGACGGTGGTGTCGCGGAAATAGAGGAAATGCACCTCGTCGAAATTGTTGGCGCCGACGTTGACGTTGAGGTCGCGCGACCAATGATCCTTCACGCGTTCATAGACGATGTCACGGCCAGCGGCGAAATCTTTGATGCGATAGGGCCCGCTGCCGAGCGGCGGCTCCAGCGTGGTTTCGCCGATATTGCGCTGCTTGCCATTCTTGTCGGTGCCTTCCCACCAGTGCTTCGGCAGCACGGTGATCTGGCCGATGATTTGCGGCAGTTCGCGATTGCCCGGCGCGTCGAAGACGAAAGTCACCTCGCGGTCGCCGGTCTTCTCCGCTTTCGCGACATGTCGGTAATATGCCGATAGCTGCGGGCTGTATTTCTTGAGCGATTCAAAAGAAAAAATCACGTCCTCGGGCGTGATCGGCTTGCCGTCGTGCCATTTGGCCTGCGGCCGCAACCGGTAGGAGACCGAGGAGAAGTCCGGCGGAAAGCTTACCGCCTCAGCCACCAGGCCGTATTCGCTTGAAATTTCGTCGAGCGCCGAGACCGATAGCGTCTCGTAGAGAAGATCGACGCCGGTGGCGAGCGAACCTTTAACGCCGGCTACCGCGGTGTTGAAATTGTCGAACGTGCCGATGGCGATTTGCCGCGCAGTCCCGCCTTTGGGGGCACTGGCATTGACGTATTCGAATTGCTTGAAGCCCGGCTGATATTTCAGGTCGCCGTATAATGACAGGCCGTGCCGCCAGGTCTTGTCCTCGGCCAGCGCCGGCCCGATCCAGTCGGGTAAAGGCAGCCGCCGCGCGGCCATCGCGAGAAGCGCAGATTTCAGCACGGATCGGCGGTTCACCTGATACTCCTCAAGTAAGCTGGAACGCATGTTGCGCGACATTATTGTGCCTTTTGCATTGTGACACCAGCGTGCTGGTGTGCACCGCGACGAAAAGCACGGGCGGATTGCGCCCGTAAATTGAGACCAATGTCGCGGCCCCTCACGGCCCATGTTTGGGGCCATGTTCAGTTCGGGGGCATGTTCAGTTCGGGGGCATGTTCAGTTCGGGGCCATGTTCCGTTCGGGGCCTTGTTCGCCGCCTTTGCCCACCGCCTTTGGGTCTGTCAGCCAATCCTAATGATTGGCGGGAGCGGACCCAGTCGACTGTGCCGGTGCGCCACCGGGCGCCGGATTTGCGGGCGCTGGATTTGCGGGCGCTGGATTTGTGGGCGCTCCTGCGGGTGGATTCGATCCTGCCCCCGTGGTCGAGGGTGGCGTGGCGCTGGCATCCTGCGGTTTTGGCAGCGGCACCGGATTGGGCGAGAGCGTGTCGAGATAGGCGATCACGTCGGCGCGCTGCTTATCGTTCGACAGACCAGCAAAGGTCATCGCGGTGCCCGGCGCAAACGCGCTCGGTTTAATCAACCAAGTGTTGAGTGTGGCGAAATCCCAGGTGCCATTTTTCGATTTCAGGGCGGACGAATAATTAAAGCCCGGCGCGGCGGCGATCTTGCGCCCGACTACGGCGTAGAGATCCGGCCCGATCTTCGGTCCTTGGCCCTCCTGGAAGTTGTGGCAGGCTTGGCACTGCCTTGCCACATCTGCGCCGCGCTCAGCAGACGCGCTTGCCAGCAAGTTTTCGATCGGCACCGGCGCCGGCGCCGCAGGAGCCGCGGCGCCTTGCGTCGGCTGCTCCTCTTTGACCGCTACCTCATAGCCGGGCTTGGCTGGCGTCTCCGGGGTAAAAATGGCTCCGGCCGCAATGCGCATGGCGACAAGAACAAGGCAGGTGCCCAGCAAGGCGCCGAGGACCTTATTGAGTTCAAACGAATTCATTGGTTGATCGCTCCGCAGGCGGGCGCCGTGGTGCGGCGGTGTTGGGCGGCGCACAAATAGCCGGTTTGCTGCGCCGGTTGCAACCCGTATAAGCCCGCTCGTGAGGGACTGTGCGCCGCGATGGCTAACGTTCTGATTTTGATTCCCGCCCGAATGGCCGCGACCCGGCTGCCCGGCAAGCCGCTCGCCGAGATCGCCGGAGAGCCAATGATCGTACATGTCCTGCGCCGGGCGCAGGAGGCCGAACTCGGCCCGGTTGTGGTCGCCACCGACTCGCGCGCCATCGCGGCGGCGGTCGCGAAGGCCGGCGGGGAGGCGGTACTCACGCGCGCCGATCACGCTTGCGGCTCCGACCGGATTTTCGAGGCGCTCGGGCAGGTGGATCTGCAGCGCCGTGCCAAGGTCATCGTCAATCTGCAAGGCGATTTGCCGACGATTGCGCCAGCGGCCATCGCCGCCGCGCTCACCCCGCTCGACGATGCGGCCGTGGACATCGCCACGCTTGCCGCCGAGATCAAGGCGCCCGAGGAAGGCCGCGACCTCAATGTGGTGAAGGTCGTCGGCACGCCGATTGCGCCGCGGCGGCTGCGGGCGCTGTATTTTACCCGCGCCACCGCACCGGCAGGCGAAGGACCACTCTACCATCATATCGGGCTCTACGCGTTCCGCCGCGCCGCGCTGGAGAAATTCGTCAAAATGCCGCCATCGCCACTGGAGCGGCGCGAGAGGCTCGAACAACTCCGCGCGCTTGAAGCCGGGATGCGCATTGACGTCGCGCTGGTCGATACCGTGCCGCTCGGGGTCGACACGGCGGAGGATTTGGAAAAGGCCCGCGCCGTGCTAGAGCATGATCGGGAAAAGCGGAAACCGGTTTTTCCAAAAGATCATGCTCCATCAAAAAGTTAGAGCAACAAGCAATTTGACCCAGATGGATTGTGTTGTGGTACGGCGCGTATGAGCAAACGCAAGGAGATGCCGACCAAGAGCGGGAAAAAACGCGCCATTGCGTTCCAAGGCGAGTCAGGCGCCAACTCGCATATTGCATGCAAACAGGCCTATCCGAATTACGAGCCGCTCCCTTGTGCCACCTTCGAAGACGCCTTCGCTGCGGTACGCGGGGGCCGTGCCGCGCTGGCGATGATTCCGATCGACAATTCGGTCGCGGGACGCGTCGCCGACATTCATCACTTGATGCCGGCCTCGCAACTGCACATCGTTGCCGAATGGTTCTTGCCGGTGCAGCACCAGCTCATGGCGCCGCGCGGCGCGACACTGCGGACGATCCGGACGGTCGAGAGCCACATCCACGCGCTCGGCCAGTGCCGCAACATGATCCGCAAGCTTGGCGTCAAGCCGGTGGTGGCCGCCGATACCGCCGGCGCGGCGCGCGAAGTCGCCGAAGCGGGCGACATCACGCGGGCGGTCTTGGCGACCAAGCTGGCGGCTAAAATCTACGGCCTTCGCATTCTCAAAGAGGACGTCGCCGACGCCAAGCACAATACCACGCGCTTTATCGTTCTCGCCCGCGAGCCAAAATGGGCAAGCCGCAAGGAAAAACGCATCGTCACCACTTTCATTTTTCAGGTGCGCAACATTCCAGCCGCGCTTTACAAGGCCTTGGGCGGCTTCGCTACCAATGGCGTCAACATGACCAAACTGGAAAGCTATATGGTCAATGGCAGCTTCGCCGCCACGCAATTCTACGCCGACGTTCAGGGCCACCCGAAACAGCGCGCGCTTGAGCTGGCGCTGGAGGAGCTCGAGTTCGTTTCGCAGCCGAAGTCGCTGAAAATTCTCGGAGTCTATCCCGGGCACCGCTTCCGCGACACTTTCAGGTAGACTGTGGCGCCGAATGCCACGTGGCGCCGGCTTTCGTGAATTGTGATTTCACCCGTCAAGGAAACAAAGCCGATGAGCAACGAGGAAGCCAAGGTCCGGCGGACACTGCAGCTGCGGTTTACGCTGCCGACTTCAGATTCGACGCAGCTTGTCGCCATGATCAAAGCCGCGACGCCGTTCTATCAGATGTTCGGCAAGGCCGAGGTCCGTCTCTTACAGAACGTCGACGATCACACCAAGTTCGTGCAGGAAATCGAATATGAGGCGCGGGAGGATTGGGAACTAAACCGCCAGCGCATCGCCAGCGATCCGCGCATGCAGGTCTATTTGCAGACCTGGCGCAATCTGTTTCCTGGCGCGCCCGAGATCGACGTCTATCAGGATGTGTGAAGGCGCCGTTGGTAGGTTGGATAACGGGCGACCGAAGAGAGCTTCTAACAGTCTATTTCTGCTGCTTGCGCGTAGGGCTTGCAGCTTTGGTAAGCAAGCAGCGGTAGTTCGAGCCGCACAATCTGGCCTGGGCTGCCCTTGATGAACTCCACCTGGGCGCCGAGATCATGTGCAATGCTTCGCATCAGCCGCGCGCCGGCTCCATTCGCTGGCCGGTCCGTTGCGGCAAAATCCAAAGGCGCTCCTATACCGTCATCGCTAATCTCAATGAGCAAGCCCGCCATTTCTGCGTGCTTGCAAGAGATGCAAATCGTTCCCGACTGATCGAGCGGATGGGCGTGCCTTATGGCGTTGACCAGGGCCTCAGCTACGAACAAGCCGATGGCGGCCGCCTGTTTGGCGGAGACAGTCGTCTCTCCCTCAAAGCTGCACTCGATTTTCGTCTGCTCGGGATTGGTAAGCGAGCAAGTCGCGGCATCCGTTATCTCGCGCAGATAAGCGCAGAGCTCAACGGCGCCGCGATGATTGGTATTCATCAGCAACCGATGCAGGCAACCCACGGCATCTATTCGCAGCGACATCTGCTGCAATAGGCGCTCGATGTATTCGATGTTCGGCCGTGCGTCCGCCGTCAGCGTCAAAAGTTCGCGCCGTATCAGCCCGGCGATGATCGACAGATTGTTTGCAATGCGATGATTGGCTTCGAGTACCGGGTCGGCGGCAGGGATCAATTCTACAGTGGAAATGCTATCGACTATGTGCCCTGGCATGACTGAGCCTCACCTTTCAGCCTGCGCACAAACAAGTTATTAACAAATCAGGCGAGTGAAATTGACTTTAATCAAAAACAATCCGCGCACGTGGTTTTGCGCAGCCCAGGAAACCAGCGTCTACCCCTTAAGAGGCAGGCTTTTTCGGATCATGCTTCAATACCAAATGGTAAACGGCCGATACCAAATGATTGAGACGCGATACCAAGGCTCGATGAAAACTTGAGAACTGCTTGTCCGGGCGGGAGAGATTGTCAGTTTATCGCGCGCAGCATGGCCTGTCGGCACGGTCGGCCGACATCGCCCATCGACGTGGCCCAACATGATTAACGAGTTTTGATTTCGATCAAATACACGCAAGGTTCAAGTTGATTGAGTCTGAAATTAGCGCCCCGGTTTTTGGTCTCCAACCTCCGGTCAGCGCTAGTGGCCCCGGACATCCCCATCCCCCGAACCCCCTGTCCGGGGCCACGCGTCCGCAGCTTCCGACCAGATATGCCGCTCGATTGAATGGTCACCCGCTGCAGCCGGAACATGCAAACCGACTGTCGTGGCCAAATTGTGCGCTGCACTGGGCTAAATTCCGGCTGTCCCGGTGAATCGGAGACTCGGAGTCCGGACGACAGATGATGAGAGCTTCCGCTACGCTTCATCCGTCGTCCGTCATCCGTCCTCTATTCTCCGCTTCAAAAACTGCGATCTCCGGCGGTTTGCCGGTCAGCCCCAGTTCGCTCCAGCGCGACACCACGCGATCATAAGTGCTCTTGTCCAGCTTGGTGCGCGGCGAAAATGTTTTGATGTGTCGGTAATCCATGCAGGCGTTGATCAGCGCCTTCGAACCCCAGGGGCGGATTTCCGGCGGATTAAGGCTCGGATCAAGAAACGTGCTCCAGGTCTCGCGCAGGATGTCGATCGATTGCGCCGGACGCGAGCGTGTGGCCATGGCCCATAACACCTGGCCGACATTGGTCGGATCGATGTCGTCATCCACCACGATGACATATTTGCCGAAATAGGCGCCGGCCGTGCATTGCGCCGCGAGCGCCATCACTTGCGCCGCGTGTCCGGCATACATTTGTTTGATCGCGACAACGGTCATTCCCCAGCCGGCCGCTTCCGGAATCGACCACACGCCTTGGATGCCCGGTACGCCAAGCTTTTGCAGATCGGCCCAAATGCCCGCCGAGCGCGCCGCCGCCCAGAACAGCCCGCATTCATTCGACGGTCCGTCGGCCATCAGCGCGCAGGTCAGCGTCGGATTGTTGCGGTAGCGCAGCCGCTCGACGCGCATATAGGGCGTCGCGCCACTTGGCCGTCCGTAATAGCCGGTGAATTCGCCGAACGGGCCTTCGGCGAAGGTCTCATCCGGATAGAGATGACCTTCGAGGATGATCTCGGCATGCGCGGGCAGCGGCAGGCCGGTGAGATCGGAGGTAAACAGCTCAATCGGCGCGCCCTTGATGCCGGAATAATATTCATACTCGCTTTCGGTTTTCGGTAGGCTGGTCGCGCCAACGAGGAAGAGCAGCGGGTCGATCCCGTATGCCGCCGCGATCGGTGCCGGCTTGCCGAGCTTCCACCACTTGTCGCGGTCGGCGCCGGCGTCCTTGCCGGGAGACGTGTAAACGCCAATCTCGCGTGGTCCTTTGATCATCATCCGGTAGGTGCCGACATTGACGCGGCCGGTCTCCGGATCCTTGGTGATGACGGCGTCGTTGGTGCCGAGATAAAGACCGCCATCGAGCGGCCACATCCGCTGCGCCGGAAATTTGCGGATGTCGATAGCCTCGCCTTCGACGACGTTCTGGCTCGAGACGGCGCGCTCGGCGGGCACTTCGACGGGCGCCATTTTGCGCCCGAACTTGTTCTGCAGCAGCTTGACGGCTTTGAGCGGATGGTCCACCGGCGCCTCGCCGATCATCAGGCAGAAGCGCGACAAGTTGCAGCCGATCATGTTGTAGAGGACCTTGTGGCCGGGATGGCCTGTGATGTTCTCGAACAACAAAGCAGGGCTCTTGGTCAGGCCGACCAGATAGGTGATATGCGCTGCTTCGAGCTCCGGGCTGACTTCGGCCTTGATGCGCTTGAGTTCGCCCATTGCCTCGGCTTTCTCGAGCCAGGCGTCGAGCTCGCTGGCGTTGCGCCGGCCATCGCCGGGATGCGCTTTCGGCTGCTCGAGCGTTGTGGCGTTGTCGCCGGGTCGCACTGACATTTCCATGACACCGCTCCGTGATCTGACTTAAGCGCTGCGGCCGAAGAGCTCTGGTGCGCGCGCACGCCTAGGGGTAGCGTTTGCACCATGATTTTCGGCTTGTTGGCGCTTGCAAGCGCCGCCATTTTCTTCGGAGCGGCATTCTACGTCAATTTTGCCGAGCAGCCGGCGCGGCTTGATCTCGATGACCATGCGTTACTGGCCGAATGGAAACCCGCCTATAAACGCGGCTTCCTTATGCAAGCGCCGCTTGCCGTCTTCGGCTTTGTCCTGGGAATTCTGGCGTGGTGGCAGACTGGCGTTTGGCTCTGGTTTATCGGGGCGTTGGTTCTGCTCGGCAATTGGCCTTACACCCTCTTGGTCATCATGCCGACCAACAACAGGCTGATGGCTACCGATCCGGCGCAGGCAAATCCCGAAACGCGCCGCCTCATCAAAAAATGGTCAAGCCTGCACGCGGTTCGCACCGGGTTTGGTCTTGTCGCGACATTGATCTTCATCGCCGCGTCAGTGCGCTGATCTGCGGACGCGCACTGGAACAAGCGCAAGCGTCCTATTAGAACGCGAGCGCTCGCTACCGCGCTTCAACTATAGAAGCGGTCAGTAGCGATACCAGCCGTTTGGCCAATAAGGATACGGACAATACAAGCTGTAATATTGACATGGGATTTTGGGTCCAAATCACTACAATATCACCAACAAAATCAAGTAGTTAAGCACAGTTTTCAGCATCTCGATCTTCCCAAAAATCGGCTCCAGGGAAGCCTGGGGGAAGATTGATGCGCTGCCCCGGAGTCCCGGCCCGTCCGCATTTCCCCGTTCATTGATAAGGAGCATCCGCTCCCGAAAAGCACGGAGTCTATTTTCATGGACGGCAATATTATCGACCGCGTTTGGCGTCTTGGCCCGACCGCGGAAAGTTTAGGTATTTCCAAAAAGACTTTGCAGAGGTTGGTGGCTCGCGGCGAGATTGCCACGGTCGCCATTACCGGCCGCATCAAAGGGATCAGCGAGAGCGAGCGGCGGCGGTTCATTGAGGCCCGCACAGGCGGTGCGCGATGAGCTGGCGTGATCATATCAAGGTCCATCCCGCTGCCGATCTGTTTCCGATGATGTCGGAAAGCGAGCTGCGGGAGTTGGGCGAGGACATCAAAGAGAACGGACAAAGAGTTCAGGTCGTCCTTTGGAAAGACCCAAGCCCCGGTGGCGAGTATTGGCTTATTGATGGTCGCAACCGGCTCGACGCTAT
>Ga0306926_10004987_pt1 | contig 14053 bp, 15 predicted proteins | sample flu12Cox44000178_FD_203759 | JGI IMG/M metagenome (GOLD analysis project Ga0306926, IMG submission 203759) | Lab enrichment of tropical soil microbial communities from Luquillo Experimental Forest, Puerto Rico - flux8day.12C.oxic.44.000.178 (v2)... | ecosystem: Environmental > Terrestrial >...
GCCCCCGGCCAGCGACGGGACCGGGGCGACGCTGCCCAGGAACCTCGGAGCGTAGGAAGCCATGGCCGTCCACCAGGTCACGGCGCCGGCCACCAGGGCCGCCATCACGCACGTGAGGCCGACGGCCAGCCCGCAGCAGTACCGCAGAACCGCCGGCGGAAGCTCGAGCCGCCGTGCGGCGGCGGTGATCGCGGCGGCCCAGGCGACGATCGTGGCGGTGGCCAGCAGCGCGACCACTCCGAACAGCGCCGAATAGGCCCATGACCCGCCGTTGCGCTGGGCAAAGTCGAGCCGCATGGCCCACGTCTTCATGGCGGCCGCCGTGGCGATGGTGACCGCCAGCAGGACCGCGGCCTGCAGCACCCGGCGGCGGATCACCGGCCAGCCGCCCGCTCCCAGGAACCGGGCCAGGGACGGCACGCAAGCGCAGGCGGCGAGCAGCACGATGACACTGCCCGCGAAGCCCGCTCCGAGCACCGTGCCGTAGCCGGCCATCGGCAGCCGGACGGCGCCGACCGGGACCGCCGCCTTCCAGTTGTCCGCCTGGTTCGCGAAACCGGCCCCGGCCACCAGGAACACCGCCCAGCCCCACAGCACCAGCAGCGAGCCCGCCCGGGCCCCGTCCGACGGCAGGGTCGCCGAGCCGCGCAGCCCGGACTCCCGCAGCCGCTCGGCCGTGCCCGCCCAGAGCAGGCCCAGGCGGCAGCGCCACGGAACCGGGCCCGGGCCGTAGGTGTCCTCGAGCAGCGTGACCAGCTCGGCGCCGTAGCGGCGCCGCCACGCCGCCGGGTACCAGCGCAGCACCCGCTCAGGGCGCCGGCCGCGGGTCATGACGTCCACCCCAGCGCCTGGCCCCGGGACTGCCCACCACTGGGCTGCCTGCCATTGGGCTGCTTATCACTGTGCTGCGCACCACTGGGCTGCCTACCACGGGCCAGGCGGGCGCTGCCCTCGTCGGCGATCGCGCGCATCTGGGTCACCGCCGCGGCCAGGGCGGCGCGGCCTGAGGCGGTGATCCGGTAGGGGCGCCGCCGCTGCTCCTCGCCCGCGGGCTCGATGAAGCCGCCCTCCTCCAGCCGGGTGATCGCCCCGTACAGGGTGCCCGGGCCGAGGACCACCCCGGCGAAGCCCTCGATGTCCTTGGCCAGGGCGTAGCCGTGCTTGGATCCCGACGCCAGGCTGGTGAGGATGAGCACGGCGGGCTCATTGGCCCGGCCCAGCTCCCCGTCAGCACGCGATCTGCGGCCCATGCGCGGAAGATTACTACGTTTAACGTAGTAACGCTACTCGCGGGCCTGCCGCCGGGCACGGGGCCGGCTGTCGAGCCACAGGGCCCAGGGCTGAACGGTCCCGACGTGCAGCAGCCCCATGGCGGCCCACGGATCCTCGCCGAGCCGCGCCGCGATCTCCCGCTCGCCGGCGGCCTCGGCCAGGAGCAGGGCGCCCTGCTGGCCGTCTCCGACCGGGCCGCCCAGGATGATCAGGCCGTCATCGACCAGGCCGTCCATGAACGCCGCGTGCTCGTCCCAGCCGTCCTGCTGCCGGATCGGCCGCGAGCGGTCCCAGTGCGGCCCGTGGACCATCGTCACCGCGAAGGTCACCATGAGACCGAGCGTAAGGGCCGCCACTGACATCGGAAGCCGGGTGCCGCGGTGATGGACTACATGGGCCGGGCGGGCCGTCCGCTGACCGGCGGCGGGTGCGGCGCAGGCGGCTCGGGCCCGGTGAGGCCGAACAGCGGCTCGTCCGCGGACCGGATGTCGGCGTTGGGCAGCCCGCCGGGGTAGTGCTGCCGGACCTGGCCGGCGACGGCGATCGCGATCTCGACGTGCTGCCGCCGGGTGGCCGCGTAGAAGTCCTGTGCCTCCCCGCTATGCTTGGGGCGCCCGTGCAGCGGCTTGTCGCTGACCGCGAGCAGCGTGGCCGTCGGTATCCGGTAGCGGAAACCGTTGGCGGCCACGGTCGCGGACTCCATGTCCACCGCGACCGCGCGGGACTGCCGCAGGCGGCCCGCGACCAGCGAGAACTCCAGCTCCCAGTTCCGGTTGGCGGTAGTGAAGACGATGCCCATCCGGCTGCGCAGGCAGCGGGCGGCCAGCTCGTCGAGCAGGAGCGTGTTCAGCGTGTAGTTCGAGGTGACCGGGACGCTCAGCGGGAGCATGTCGTCCAGCACGTGGTCGTCGCGCAGGTAGGCGCTGGCCAGCACCAGATCGCCGATCTCCTGGTGGTTGCGCAGGCCCGCGCAGTGCCCGATCATCAGCACCAGGTCGGGGCGGAGCACGGCCAGGTGGTCGGTGATGGTCTTGGCGTTGGACGGGCCGACCCCAATGTTGATCATGGTCAGGCCGGTCTGGTCGGCCCGGACGTGATGCCAGGCGGGCATCTGGTGGTCGTCGGAGTCGGGGCCGACAGTCTCGCCCAGCGCATCGCGAAACTCCTGCACGTGCCAGGCGTAGTTGGTGAGCAGGACGTACCGCTGGAACGCCTCGGCCGGGGTCCCCGTGTAGTGCTGCAGCCGGTCGATCGACAGGGCCATCCGTTCCGGCCCGAACAGGAAGAGCTTCTTGCGCCGCAGGTCCCAGCGGGTCTCGTCGAGGGCCCGGGCCAGCTTCGGGTCGTGCAGGTCAACCGCCTGGCGCCCCGGGCTCACGGTGATCCGGGCCCCGGCCGCGGCCAGCCGTCCCAGCTCCCGCAGCAGGTACCAGCGGATCGCCGCCGGCCAGGCGAACTGGCCCTCCAGCACCCGGTTGTGCTCCGACCATGGTCGCTCCACGGTCAGCCGCGCGTAGCGGCCGTCCTGGCCGGCCGCTTCCATGGCCGTGTACAGATCTTCGACCTTCTCCGGGCGCTGTGCCGCGGGGATGGCCGCGAAGTCCGCCGTCACCCTCACGCCCGTCATCATGCCAGCGCCGGGCACGGCGGCCGCGCGGGCACCGGCCGGCGCCCGCGGGCACCAGGCGGCCGCGGCCAGGGCCAGCCGCCGCGGTCAGCGGCCGGATCCGTTGCTACGCCGGGGCTGCAGGCCGCTGATGATCTTCCCGACGGCCACGACGAGGAACAACTGTCCGAGCAGCGCCTCGGCCACCGCGAGCGTCTGCCCGGGATTGGCGGCCGGGACCAGGTTCCCGTACCCCACGGTCGTCATCGTGACGAAGCTGAAGAACAGGTCCTGGCTGAGCGAGCCATGCCCGGCCGAGCCGAAGAACGGGACGCTGCCGAGCTCGCCCGCCGCCTGGTAGGCGTAGGCGAAGAACATGCCGATCAGCAGGTAGGCCGAGACGGCCCCGAGCAGCGCCTGGATGTCGATTTCGCGCCGGATCATCAGGTGGCGCACGATGGAGAACGGCGCGATCAGGTACAGCAGGCAGGAGACGGCGAATATCCCGCCGAGCTGGGTGCCCTGCTGGTGCACGAAGAAGCTGAGGATCGTGACGACGGCGGCCAGAACCAGCACGATGTCGGCGATGCGCCGCACTATGGGGCGCGCCTCCGACGTCCGCAGGGTGAGCCAGACCGTGGCTAGCTGGACGACCAGCACGATCGAGGCCGCCCGCGCCTCGTCCACCGAGACGGATACCACGTAGGTCACTATGACCAGCAGCAGCACCAGCCCGTAGCTGTCCGTCGACACGAAGGCGCGGGCCAGGCGGCGCCACCACTGGGACTCGGTGTCTGCCCCGGCGCCATGGTCAGCAACGTCCGCCACCTAAACCTCCAGCACTGCTGGGCAGGGGCCCCGGACCTGCATAAGTCCCTGCCGGCGTGTTCCGCATCCGCACATTCTGCACCGCAGGGCCGTACCCGGCGCCGAAGCGCTGGTCAAACCCGGCGCCCCGGCCGTTGAGCGCGTCGCCGGGCGGGCGGGTATGGTGGCGCGGTGGTGCCTGGGATCTACCGGGATCTGTTCGCGGCGGTCGCCGCCACGGCGGGCTCGCTGACCGGCCTGCTGTTCGTCGCCCTGTCGGTGGGCGCGGGCCGGGGCCCGGCCGCCGGCTCCCCGGCCATTCAGCAGGTCCGGGCGGCCGCCGCGCTGCTGGCGTTCAGCAACGCGATGGCGGTCTCGCTGTTCAGCATCGTGCCCGGCACCAACCCGGGGTACCCGGCGACCGCGCTGGGTACCGTCGGGATCCTGTTCACCGCCGCGGCGATCCGGTCCATCCGGGCCAGCCAGGCCACCGAGCGCCAGCAGCTGCGCCAGCTGGAACTGATCATGCTGCTCCTGCTGATCTTCGGCACCGAGCTGGTCTGCGGCATCATCCTGCTGGCCGACCCCCGCCGCGCCATCCCCCTGCAAGTGATCGGCTACGCCCTGGTCACATCGATCATCGTCGGCATCGCCCGGGCCTGGGAATTCGTCGGGGAATGGCACGCCGGCGTGCTGAGCTCACTCGCCGTGCTGACCGGCCACCGGCGCGGCCCGGACGGCGCTCCTGGTCCCGAGGCCGCCGCTCCTGGGCCGGGCGCCGCCCCGGGCCGCGAGCCCCGCGATCGCCCGGCGGACGAGCGCGGCGAGTGACTCAGGTAACGGCCCGCTCGCGGCGCTCGGCGCTCTCGCGCGGGTCGTGAATGGTGGTGACCTCGCCGGGACCGGCCTCGGTGTGGTGCTGGCGGGTGTAGAAGCGGACCTCGTGACCGTCGGGGTCGTGCAGCTCGGGCAGGATCCAGCCGATGCTGGCCCAGTGCACCCCGGCGTGCCGCTCGCCCAGCGCGGTCAGCCGGTCCGCGAGCTGGTCGATCGCGTCCTTGTCCGGCACGCCGATGGCGAAGTAGTCGAAGCCCGCGGCGGCCCGGGCCCGGGCGGGATCGAGCCGCAGGCCCAGCCCCGGGCCCCCGTTCGGGTGCGCCAGGGTGATACGCAGCCCGTCGACGTGCTGGGCCGGGACTGGGCGCAGGCCGCGCTGACCGCCCCCACCGCCGCCGAGCGGATCGCCGCCAGCGCGGCCGTCGGCCGCCAGATCATGGAGCGCACCGGTGCCCTGTTCGCCGTCGCCCAGCAGGCCGCCGCCGTCGAGCCCCTGATCGCGGGGTTCTGGCAGCAGGGCCGCGAGCAATCCCGGCACGCCAACGCCGTGTTCTGGACCCGGATGGCCGACGACGGCCTGCTCGATCCCGGCATCGACCTGGCGTGGGTGATCGATACCTCCAGCATCCTCGCGGCCGCCGAGACCTACCTGCTCATCACCCGCATGACCGGCTGGGACCTCGACGCCTACCAGAACTGGCTCGTCACCACCGGGATGCGGCTGATCGCCCCGCCCCCCTCCAGCGTCCCACCAGTCCCTCCGGCAAGCTGAGTCCCAGCAGGCTACACTGCCCTTGACCTGCGGGCCTTCGTTTTCCGGCCCGTTGCGGGCTTATCGGCGATTCGCCGGACAGATGTGCCCGCCGACCGCTACCTTCGCATGGTCAGGCGCTCCGCGGTCTCGTTTCCGCCCCTGCCCCCGGCTGACACCTTGCTCCGCTTTGCTGAGCGCGCCCCCCGATCCGGGGAAGGTGCCGGTGTCCGGCTCCCATCGCAAGCTGCTGCTGTCCCTGTCCGCCGCGGCCCTCCTGGCCGCATTGACCTTCACCACCGCCGGCCCGGCCCTCGCCGCGCCGGCTGTTTCCGTTAAGAGCACCGAAACCTCGGCGCGGTCGGCCGCGGCGAAGACGGTGCTGCCGGCCCGGCTGCGGGCGTTCTACTGGGCCAGGACCCAGTACGGCAAGCCCTACGTATGGGGTGGCACCGGGCCGGGCGGCTATGACTGCTCCGGCCTGGTCATGATGGCCTACCGGCACGCCGGCATCAGACTGCCGCGCACCACGTACGAGATGCTCAGTAGCTGGCATCTGGTGCGGGTCCGCGTCCCGGCCAAGGGTGACCTGGCGTTCTACGGGTCCGGGCACGTGGAGTTGTACGCGCGCGGCAACCTGACCTTCGGCGCGCACGCGCCCGGGCAGATCATCGGCTGGATCGCGTTCGGCCCGTGGTGGCATCCGACCGCCTACTACCGGATCCGCTGACCTCGCCGGGCCGGGTTGCCCCCGGGCCAGGGTTGGCCGCCGGGCCAGGTATTACCTGTCCGGGTGGACCATGGTGTCGATGACCGCGGTCGCGGCCAGGATCAGGATGTCGTTCTCGCCCGGGAACACCTCGACCCCGTAGGTGTCCCGGACGCGGAACCACCGCTTGGAGACTTCGGCGACCTTGTCCCCGTCGCGCTCGAAGGTGTACTCGTGGTCGACGAAGTTGCCCTGGGCGTGCAGGTCCGGGCCGTCCTCGATCTTGAGCACCCACCGCTCCCGCAGCGGCGTGATCATGGCTTTCTGGACCAGGGCCACCCGGTTCCCGTCCGGGCCCTCGATCTCCATGCTGTCCCGGACGTGCAGCATCCGTTCCTGGATCCTGCACAGCTCGCGCCCATCCATGTCCTCGAACACGATGGTCTTGCGGACCCGCAGGGCCTTGCCGTCCAGCCGGAACACGCGCTCGCCGCGGTCATTCTCGATCACGTAGTCGTCGCCGATGGAGATCATGCGCTGGCGCATCTGGTAGCGCGTGGCGTCCCGCTCTTCGCGCCGTTCCCGGCGCCTCTCTCTGCCCAACACTGCCTGCCCCGATTCGCGGTCGTCGTCAGTGACCCCCGCAGTGTCTCTCATACGGAACCGGCGCGCATCACCCGCCGGGCGGGACCAGGCGTTGACATGCCGCCACCAGGCTGAAGTCCCGGCTCGAGACCGGCGATGCCCTCGCGACCGGATAGTCAGCCGAGGACCAGGCCGTACTGGCGCGCCGTCAGGCCGAACCAGCGTCCGGTCACGCCCTCGTCCCGCATGCCGAGGCGCTCGGCTACCCGTTGCGAAGCGACGTTGTCGAGATCGGTGAGGGCGAGCACCTGGCCGATTCCCGCCTTCCCGGCCATGGCGAGGATCGCGCGCGCGGCCTCGGTGGCCAGCCCCTGGCCCTGGTGCGACGGGTGCAGGTGCCAGCCGACCTCCACCAGGCCCGTGGGCCCGTCAGCGTCGCTGAGCGGCAGCAACAGGAGGGTTCCCACCGGTTGTCCCGGCGGTTCACCCGGACGCAGCGCGACGATCGCCCACAGGCCCAGCGGAGAGGGAAGTCCCTGCTCGTGGTGGCGCCAGCGGCGGAGGCGGTCCCGCGCTTCCTCATGCGTCGCCAGCGGCCGCCGCGGATGCGGGCCCAGCCAGCGCGTCACGTCGTCACGTGAGTAGAGGTCGAAGAACGCGGCCAGGTCCGGCTCCTGCCAGTGCCGAAGGAGCAGGCGCTCTGTCCTCAGCAGTGCATCCTCTTCCTCCGCCGACCGCACGCCCACAGTATGCGGGCCGCCGCGGGGAGCTATCCGGGCCGGGGTGCCGGGATGGCGGGCGGCCCGGCCAGCACGGCTGGCGTAGCCGGACGTTCCGCCGCCGTCCCGTTGCCCCCCGGGTCGCCGGGCGCGTGCGGCAGGTCGTCCGGCCCGACTAGCCCCCGGACGGCGATGCCGAAATAATCACCGCCCTTGTAGCGCGGGTTATCCGTGCCCCAGTGCCGGACCCGGGACTGCGGTATCAGCTTGGGGATGTGCTTGGAGCAGTGGATATATGCCTCGGTGACCCTCACCAGCACCCATTGCACTGGCTGCCGGCCCGGTTGCAGCGGCGGGCCGGGCAGGCAGCCATCTATTTCCTGCATGTGCGCGGGCGTGACGATTTCGGCGATGCCGTTGACGTGTAGCCCGATGAGATCGCGGGTGAAGTCGACCATGAATATGCCGATGTGCGGGTTCTCCAGGATGTTGCCCAGGCTCGCCATCACGCCGTTGCCCCGGAACTCGGGGTAGGCGATGGTGCGCTCGTCGAGTACCCGCAGGAAGCCGGCCGTCCCGGCCCGGAAGCTGCAGTCGCATTCGCCGCCCGCGTCGCTCGTGGCGATGAACGCCATCTCCATGCGCCCGATGAACTCCACCATCTTCGGAGTCAGCTGGTCGCTGAGCTGACGGTCGTAGAACCGGCCGGCCCGATCCCTCGTGCCGTACCAGTCCTGCAGGACATGCTCGCCTCGTGATCCGGGCCGCGGGTCATAGCGGCGCCCGCCGTCCCACAAGCGCCACCGCGCGGCGAAGTTCAGGACGTTGATGGACCATGCCCTTCCGGAGACCCCGGGAGGGGTTCGATCGTGGCTCAGGTCCATGGAAACCTCCCCGGTAGCCCGAGCGTGTGCGGTGCCCCCCCGGCAGCGGGGGTGGGCGGGGGGGCGACCCCCGCTGCCGAGGACTGCACCACCATCGTGTGCCACCAGCCTGGACGCTTATCTTGCACTCGCCTTGACGCCTACCTTGCACCCCAGGTCACGGGGCACCGCGCGGTGATCGCCGTGCCAGGATGGCCATGCGGGTTCGCTGGCGTCCCTCGAGGAGGATCTTCGATGCCGGGTGAGGTGGCCGGGCCGGTGACGGGCGCCAGGATGACCGAGGACTATGTCCGGTCGGTGGGCCGGGTGGCGTACCTGTGGGGCTGGCCGCTGGTGAACATGCACAACCGGCTGTCGGTGATGGAGCAGGTGCCGGGCCCGGGCCTGCTGGGCGGGGTGGTGCCGGCCGCCCCACCGGGCAGCGTCGGCATGCTGCACGACTACATCATCCCGCAGGAGCGGCTGGTCGCCTGCCCCAACCAGGATGTCGTGTACGGCTTCGGGATCATCGATGCCCGGCGCGGCCCCTCGGTGGTGCAGGTCCCCGACTTCGGCGACCGGTTCTGGGTGTACCAGGCGGTGGATCAGCGCACGGACTCGTTCGTGCGCCTGGGGGCCATGTACCAGACCAGGCCGGGGCGGTACCTGCTCGCCCCGGCGTCCTGGGACGGCGCGGTGCCCGGCGGGATCACCGAGGTGTTCCGGTTCGACACCCGGATCGCGGTGTGCATCCCCCGGGTGTTCATGGACGACACCGAGGACGACCGGGCCGCGATCCAGCCGGTCATCAACCAGGTCATGGCGTACCCGCTGAGCGAGTACACCGGCGTGATGCGCACCACCGACTGGACGGCCGCGCCGGTCTTCCCGGCTGGGGGAGCCACCTCCGGGGAGCAGGAGACCCAGTGGGTCGATCCCGCGCGGTTCTTCGCCGCGCTGCCCGACGTCATGACCGAGGTCCCCGCCCGGGCCGGGGAGGAAGCCTGGTACGCGTGGATGGATTCCCTGCTGCAAGCGGCGGCCGGCCACCCGCGGGTGGCGGACCTGCTGAACGAGGCGGCGGCGGACGCGGACGCGGGCCTGGTGGCCGGCTTGTTCCAGTTCCGCAACATCGGCCTGCCGCTGCCCGGCCACTGGGGCACCCAGCGCAACGGCGCCCGGTTCGGCACCGACTACCTGTCGCGGACCGCAATGGGCAGGGCCAACATCTTCGTGAACACGCCCGAGGAAACCGCCTACTTCTACCAGGACCTCGACGCCCGCGGCGAGCGGCTGCACGGGTCCCGCTCTTACTCGGTGACGTTCCCGCCCCATGACCTGCCGCCGGTGCGCGGCTTCTGGTCGCTGACGCTGTACAACGAGCATCACTTCTTCCACCCCAACGAGCTGCACCGCTACTCGCTGGGCACGAAGAACAAGAACTTGCATCACGCCGCCGACGGGTCACTGACCCTGACCGCATCGGCCACGCCGCCCGACGACGACGAGCTGCGAACCAACTGGCTGCCCGCCCCCGACGGCCCGTTCTCCCTGTACCTGCGCGCCTACTGGCCGCAGCGGCCGATCCTCGACGGCACCTGGGCCCCGCCGCCCGTCACCCGGTTCCGCTGAGGCATGACCTCGCGCCCCCGTTACGGCCCTCGGGGTCAGCCGCTCAGGATGCGGGCCTTCTCCTGGTCGAACTCCGCCTGGGTCAGCACGCCTGCCGACAGCAGCTCGCCGAGCTGCTTCAGCTGGGCGAGCCGTTGGTTCATGTCGGGTGCCGGGGCAGCTGGGGCCTGCGACGGCGGGGCCGGCTCGGCGTGCGCCTGCCGCGCCGGGGCCGGGGCCGCGTACTGCGGAGGCGGTGGTGGCGGGGCGGCCGCGGCCGCCGCGGCCTGGTCCTGCGCGGCCCACCGGGCCTGCTGGCGCCGCTGGATCCGGCCGTGCACGGAGCTGGCGACCGCGACCGTGGCGGCGGTCTTCAGTAGGCCCACGGTGACCTCCTCGTCGTTGGCTTCGTCGCTAGGGTCAGGAGGGCTCGGTCGCGTCAAGCGCGGCGACAATGTCGTCCGCAGACAGCCCGCCGTCGGCGATCAGCCGGGCGCCCTCCCGCCGCCAGGCGTCCACCAGCCCCAGCACCCACCGGTTCTCGTAGATCACCACGACGGCGGCACTGCCCGGCTGCATCGCGGCCGAGATCTCGCCCACGTCCGAGTCATCGAGCAGGCCCGACGACGCCCCGGCCCACGCGCTCAGGTCGACACCGCCGGGAACGGCGAACTCCCAGACGTCGACCTTTTTGCCCCGGCCGTCCGCGTCCCTCGTGATGAACTCCATGTCCAGGATCTCGATGACGCCCTGGTCCGCCAGGGAAAGCAGCTTCTCGAACCCCGGGGCGGTCAGCCGGCCTCCCGGGAACTCGATCGCGAGGAAATCGACCGGCCCCAGCTCATCGCCTGATCCCGGCTGTACTGCCTCCGTCATGCCTGACCCCCTGGAAGCCCTAGCCGGCCCGCCGGGCCGCTGCGGGACAAATCTAACAGTCCGGCCCGGGGGCGGCCCGGCTAGGGCGCGTCCGGGGGGTGCCCGTCCTTTCGCAGTTTCTCGGTCGCGGCGAGGATGCTTTTCTGCAGGTCGTTGAGCTGGTGATCGGCGGTCCTGGGGCCGGCGGATTCGGCCCGCGCCGCGGCCTGCCGGACCAGGGCCTCCCGCGGCGGGGCAGGTCGCGGCGTCGTGCGGGTCAGCAGTTCCCCGAGGTGGTTGGCCTGGGCCACGCGGGTGCCCGGGTGTTGCGGGCCGGGGCCCAGCCGGGGCCGTTTCGCGGCGGCTGGCTGCGGATCGCAGGTCCCCGGGCAGAAGCGCTGCAGGATCGTCTTGATGATCGAGGTGTGGTCGAACAGGGTGTGCGACACCGCGCGCGGCTCGGTCCACGGCGAGACGATGATCGCGGGCACGCGCACGCCGTAGCGGCCGAACATCTCGGGCTCGTCGTCCGCGGCCGCAGGCGGCGGGACGTGATCGTAGAAGCCGCCATTCTCGTCGTAGACGATGACCAGCAGGCAGCGGTCCCACTGCGGGCTGGAGGCCAGCGCGTCGTAGGCGGCCAGCACCAGGTCCTGGCCGTCCGTGATGTCGGCCATCGGGTGGTCGTCGTTGACGGGGAAACCGAGCGGGTTGAAGTTGGTGAACGCCGGGTCGATCCAGGACACCTGCCGCAGCGTCCCGGCGGCGGCGTCTTCGAGGAAGCTGGGGATCTTCGGGTTGCAGGTGATGTCGAACACGGTCTGCCACGGCAGGCCGGTCTTGCTGAAGTAACCGAACCGCTGGTGGTGCCCCAGCCGGTAGTGCACGTCGGCCAGGCGCAGCGTCCCGGGATCGAAGGAATACCAGCGCCAGGAGACGCCGTGCGCGTCCAGGTGCCGGACGAACGACGGCTGGTGGTAGAGCGGCGGCACGTAGGGCGGCCGGTCATCGCGGCTGCCGGCGGCCACCCCGCACAGGGCGTACAGGCGGTTAGGCAGCGTGGCCCCGGGCACCGAGCTGAACCAGCGGTCGCAAACCGCGAACTGTTCGGCCAGGTGATCGTAGACCGGCACGTCGGCGGCGTCGTAGTAGCCCATCACGCAGCCCGGGTCGCCATCGCCGTCGCCGCTTCGGGCCAGGGTCGCGGCCGCGCTGGCCACGAACCCGGTCATCTGGCCGGCTGCTACCTGGACGTCGATCGCGTCCGCCGAGTGGTCGGGATCCATCCCCAGGGCCGTCGCCGCGAGATGATGCACGGGGTAGCTGCGCCCCTGGTACTGGTTGGCCAGGCCCGGGCGCAGGCCGTCGATGTCCGGGCGCCGGCCCGTTAAGGACAGATATCCGAGCATATGATCGAAGGAGCGATTTTCCGGCATCATGACCACGACGTGGTCGATCTTCTCCAGGTTGGCGGCGCTGACTGGATCGCTCTGGGTGACTTCCATCGTTCCTCCGTCGCTGGCCAGCCAACTCCTTCGGGCCGCGAAGCGCAATAGCGACCCTTTCATCCTCCACACTGCGGCCCGGTGGCCCGAGCCCGAGGCCGACGGATGAAAAGAGTTCGAGCTCAGCCGCTGACCGAGGACCAGTCCGCGAAGCCGGTCGGGTCGTGCCGGCCCATGCTGGCGTGCTCGAACATCCCCCAGCCCTCCTCGTCGCCGAGCCGGGCGCGGACCAGGTGATCGGTGACGCCGAACGGGATCCGGCCGGTCACGGCCGGATCGGACAGGTCGTAGACGGCGCAGCTGCTCCACTCCCGGCCCATCCACCGGCCGTGCGACCAGTCCGGGTCGCCGGTGTACCCCGCGCCCACGTGCAGCGGCACCGAGGTGACGGTCTCCAGGTCCACGGCCAGCGGGGTACCGTCCCGTTGCGTCAAAATAATCCGGGCCGATTCCGGGTGCCGGGTGCCGGCCCGGTAGCTGATGCTCAGCCGCGGCCAGCCGAGTTGCTCCACGCGGCCGTCCGGCCAGACCCGCCGGGCGTCGTTCAGCGTCCGGTAGCCGTCCGGTTCCTCCTGCAGGATCACGATCAGCGCGCAGGACTCGAACCGCAGCGGCGCGTACACCCACCAGAACCCCCCCAGGGGCTCAGCGGCCGCCCGGCCCGGGGCCTCCGGCTCGCCCACCGGCCTGATCCCCCAGGAGCGGTCCCGGACGCCGGCCCACCGGTCGCTGGTGACCGCGAACTCGGAGTCGCCCACGCGCAGCCGACCGCTCCAGTCGCCCACCTGCGAGAAGCGGGAGGCGTCCGCGACCGGCCGGCGCCCGGCCAGCAGCAGGTGCGGCTCTTCCTGTACCGCCGGGAACGCCCCGGTCCAGTGCAGGTCGAAGTCGATGCTGCCGTCCAGTGACGCACAGCTGAGGTCCAGCCGCCGCAACGGCTCCACGACCTCGACCCGGTAGCCGCCGACCTGCTGGTCGAGGCTGCGCGCGGCCAGGGCGTCGGAGAATCGCACGCTCCACTGGCGGTCGCCGCGCCGCGCGGTGGCGTACGCGTCGATCACGCCCAGGTTCGGGTAGACCCCGAGCCCGGTGACCAGGAAGATCTCGCCGGTCCGGTCGTGCGCGTTGAAGTAGCAGCGGTCGTAGAAGTTGCGATCGCTGCTGGCCACGCGGTCCATCGGCAGCGGCGTCTGGTGGATCGGGTACTCGTCGAGCGGAGTCGGCACTCGCCTCAGTCCCATCGGTAGGTGCCGGCGAGCAACTGCTCCAGGCTCGCCCGGTGCATCACGTAGTCGTCTGGATCCGCGGGCACCTGATCCTCGCCGAAATGGATCATCCGCCGCTTGATCCTGGCCATTATGATCGCGTGCCGCAGCGCGGCGTAGGTGAGGTAGAAGTCCATGTCCCGCAGCGGCCAGCCGGTCAGCTCCTGGTAGCAGCGCTCCACGTCCGAGCGCCGCAGGAAGCCGGGCAAGCCAGGCTGGCCGAAGAACTCCGCGATGTCCTGGAAGAACCGGTGCAGGAACACCAGCCAGCCGACGTCGAGCTCGCGGGGGCCGAGCGCGGCCATCTCCCAGTCGAGCACGGCGGCCGGCTCAAAGCCCCGGTAGATGATGTTGCCGATCCTGGCATCGCCCCAGCACAGCACGTCGGGCCCGGGATCGCGGGGCCAGTGGTCCTCCAGCCAGTCCAGGCTCCGCTCGATGATCGGCACCCGGAAGCCGTCGTCGGCCAGCGCCCAGCGGTAGTAGTCGCGCTGCCGGGCGACGTGGTAGCGCAGCGCGTCCCGGCCGGCCGGGGGGCGCAGGGCGGGGAACCTGGCGGCGGGGCCGGGAATCGCGTGCACCTTGGCCAGGATCGCGACGCTGGCCCGCTGCAGCCGCGCGGGTTCGGAGGGCGCGGCCTCCAGCAGCCACCCCGTGAACACGTAGGG
>Ga0306926_10004989_pt1 | contig 14052 bp, 10 predicted proteins | sample flu12Cox44000178_FD_203759 | JGI IMG/M metagenome (GOLD analysis project Ga0306926, IMG submission 203759) | Lab enrichment of tropical soil microbial communities from Luquillo Experimental Forest, Puerto Rico - flux8day.12C.oxic.44.000.178 (v2)... | ecosystem: Environmental > Terrestrial >...
TAAGTCGTTCGACGCGCTGCGCTCTCGTTTCCGTCAACTGCTCTGCCATTGCTGGCCTCTGGCTGCAAAAAATAAAAACCCACGTGTCAGGGGGTGATCTGACGCGTGGGTTAGGGAAAAACCTGCAGAAATAAGTGCTAGGTGCTCATCCGTCAGCGTCAGAACATGTGATTCCGCAACAACAGCGGGAGATTCCACAAGACATATGCTGACGGCAAGACGACATAGGCTTCTAAGAAAGATAGCCCCAAAAAGCAATAACAGTCAAATCGCCCGACAGCGTATTGTGCGCGCTCACCCTTTCGGAGAAGCGTTATGTCCCGATTCCGTGCAAAAACGAAATCAGGCTGGAGTTTAGTGATGGATGCAACACGGTACAGACGGGAAACCGAGCGCTAGTTACCCAGTAGGATGCCGCTTTCTAATTACAACCAAGCAGCAAAGCCTGGGGGCATCTGTCGTCCAACCCCGGTAACCTCTGCAGTGTTCAAGATCCGCTTGCTTCACCCCAGAGAGGACTTGAGTCCGAACTAACGGCCGGTCTCGAGAATCAGCTTCTGTACCCGCCAATTCAACAATTCGGCCACGTAGAGTTCAGTCTGAGACGGACACGCGATTTCGTGAATCCAACCGAACTGCTTGAGTTGTTTACCTGATTCTCCGAGCACGCCCAAAACTCTCCCATCCAATGTCAGCTTGTAGATCCGGCCTGGGTAGGCGTCGGAGCTAAACAGCACTTGATTTGGCCCCGGCGTGATACAGATCGCCCAGGGCGCGCCCGGCGCCATCGCCCCCGTGGTTGCGATCGGCTTGTTGCCGATCGCTGGGCGGGCGTCGGCATCAACCGGCACGTCCACGGTGATCTGGCGCAGAAACCTGCCGTCACTGTCGAACACCTGGATGCGGCGGTTACCGCGGTCCGCCACATAGACTCGCCCCTGCGCGTCTACTGCAATGCTATGCGGAGTGTTGAACTGCCCTGGGCCGTCGCCGGGCTCGCCCCACGACTTGACCCAGTTACCGTCTTTGTCGACCTTCGCTATACGAGAGTTGATATAGCCGTCGCTGATATACGTATTCCCGGTTGCATCCCAGGCCATGTCGGTTACTTGCCTGAACATTCCATCCACTGGAGGCTGAGGCGGCTTAGGATGGCGGAGTGGTCCGGTCCCCTCGTCCGACGCTTCCTGTTTACGCCCAAAGACCATTGCGACTCGGCCTTCAGGGTTGAACTTGATCACCATGTCGGAACCTTTGTCCGCGACCCAAATGTTGTCATCGTTGTCGACCTTCACCGAGTGCGCGAACGACCAAGCATACAAATGATGCCCGATTTCCCGAATGAATTGGCCGTCCGCAGCGAACTCCAGAAGTTGTGCGGCACCAGCCCCGTAAGCGGGCCCGGTCGTGTTACCACGGGAGAAGACGAAGACATGTCCCTTGGAGCTGACTGCCACGCCAGCGACTTCACCGAAGTAGATGTCCGGCGGGGTTTTCAGAAAATCGGAAACCGATTGGTAACGGATCTTGGGCGGCTGTTGAGCGAAGAGGGAAGCACTGAGCAAGAACATTAGAAAAAGAATGGAGCGTTTCATCCGAGCCTCCTGGAAACGAGCACTATGCACATGCCCGCCTGCCCGTACTTGTGTCGCTTCGAGTTCATGTTACGTTGCATCTTAATTTTTTCGGCTTTGGCAGCTGTGAATTTTTCCTTGATCCCCATTGAGTAGCCTGTTTTAAGCACAATCCAGAGACATCCCCGCAAGCTCGGCGTATAGTGTGTCTGCACGTTGAATCAGCAAACGGAAACTCCTGTTGCGGTTGCAGGTCTGCCGCGCAAGCTCGGCTTGGTCGACGCGGTGTCAATAGTAATTGGCATCGTAATCGGGGCCGGCATTTTTTTGGTCCCGAACTTGGTCGCACGGCAAATGAGGTCCGCGACGGCGATTCTGGGAGTGTGGATATTTGCTGGGGTGATCTCGTTCTTCGGATCGCTCGCCTGTGCAGAGCTGGGAACCATGCTTCCCTCCACAGGGGGGCAGTACGTATTTCTGCGCGAAGCCTACGGCCCCCTAATTGGATTTCTTTGCGGCTGGACAATGTTCCTGGTAGCGCGGACTGCGCAGGTGGCCTGGCTGGCGGTGACGTTGGCCCTCTATGTTTCCTACTTCATTCCGCTTTCAGCGTCGGCATCGAAACTGCTCGGAATCGGTGCGATCCTGGCGTTCACTTGGATCAACTATCGCGCCGTGACAGCAGGCGCTATGGTTCAGAAAATTTTTACACTGGCCAAGGTCAGCGGGCTGCTCCTGATTGTGTGCAGCGCCTTTCTATGGGGAAGCAAAGCAGTACCGGCTGCTGATGCGTCGGGGGGAGTATTCACCCTCAACAGCTTCGGGATCGCGCTGATTGCATGTCTGCTGGCCTATGACGGCTGGGTGCAGTTGAGCTTCGTAGCCGGTGAGATACGGAACCCGCAGCGTAATGTGCTGTTTGCGCTCGCCTTCGGGTCCATCGCTTGCATTGCAATTTATCTACTAGCAAATGTGGCCTATCTGCGTGTGCTCACGATCCCGGAGATCGCTGCCAGCGAGCACGTCGGCGCAACAGTAGCTGAGCACGCGCTCGGCGCTGCCGGGGGGAGGCTGGTTTCCCTTATCATTCTCTTGTCGATCATCGGCACACTCAATGGCTGCTTTCTTACGAGTCCGCGGATCTATTTTGCCCAAGCACGTGATGGCCTCTTCTTCCAAAAATTTGCAGAGGTGCATCCTCGTCATCAAACCCCGAGCTTCGCGATCCTGGCTCAAGGCGTTTGGGCGGCGGTGCTGCTAGTGAGCGGTTCCTACGAATCCCTTCTCGACTATGCGATATTCGCGATTTGGCTTTCCTACGGCATGATGGTCGCCGGGGTCATCGTATTGCGGATCAAGCGGCCCGACCTCCCGCGACCGTACCGAGTGTGGGGATATCCCATCACTCCGGCGGCATTCGTGGCGATCACGTGCTGGTTTTTGCTCAATATGATCCTCACGAGGCCGACACCGTCGCTGGTGGCGCTGGTCCTGATCGCAAGCGGTATTCCCGTCTACCTCCTATGGACCCGCCGTCAAAGCCGGCCGCACGGCTAAGTCGATAGTCGCCATCCGGAGGTAGTCCAGGTGCAAAAGCCGCTGCGATCCTTACCTGCTACGTCGGGATTCTAAAACCATCTTTCCCACCTGCCGTCAACCGTCTCGTGGAAGGCGTCAACAACAGCATTTCTCGAAACAGAAGCCATAACAGGTTTTAGCGAGTGCGGTAGGCATCGCACTGACGGAGTGCTGTCCATCCCAGTGCGGGGCAGAATCTAGCAATCAGGCCGACGCTCGGTGCTTCTCATGTAGTACCAGTCCTTGTGGAACGACCTGGGATTGGCGCTCGAAAGGGAAAATAGGAAGGACGAATCGTTGCGCGAGATGCAGGACGCCGTGCGACTGGACCCTGACCTGAAAGAAGCACAAGCGGACCTGACGTGCCTCAAGAGCCACTAGGCCTTCGCCTCAATTCAACCGGCGCTGCGGTCTGGGCTCAGCGGGCTGTGACTCTAGGCGAACCCGTTAGTCATCCGAAAGCTTAGACAACCTTGCTTCCACCATCTCCGTTGCTGAGAAATCCTGAGTCCCGTGTCAACTGTACTCCTTCGACAAGTCTGTGCGCGTGGCATAGCAGCTGGCAGTGACCTCAAATTGCTGTCGTGCAAGCGCTCTTAGGCTAAGCGAAGGCCGAGTACTGACGATAGGAAGGCTAGTGCAATGGTCACGCAATGCAGGGCTTGATTACTGTCGGAATTGCAGGGTTTGCAGGAAGTAATGTGGCCATCAGCCACCTGGAAGGCGCTGCCCTTCATGCCGCAACACTCGCGGCCTCGAAAAACATTGCCAACGGTTTCCGACCCGGCTTTTCTGCCTTCGGCTAGCGTGCGCAAACGCATTGTCAGTCGTGAGCAAGCGATTTAACTATTCGTGGGCAAACCCAATGCGCCTTGAAGGTTTTTGAAACGCGGGTGCTGTCGCAAACCCCTCCAATCCCAGCCCACACTCAGGTGCAGCAACGTCGATTCTCGATTTGTACGCGCTTTCTCCAACCAGTCGATCGCTCGTTCAACGTCCGCCGCATGCGCGTAAAAGCGCGCAACCCGAATACACGGAACGTAGGTTTTAGTTGCCCGTGCGGCTAGGACCTCAGCCGCAGCTTTCATTACACCTTCATATTCTTTCCTGGTGCGGGCGTCTGAAAACACGGAGGTGACTTCGCTATCGCGCAACAAGAAAAAGAAGATACGTGCCTCTGCCAGAGCATCCGCATACCTTGCGAGGCAAAAGTAGCTTCCCCAAAGAGCGAGATGTGCGGCGGGAAAGTCAGGTTCCGCGGCGATTACCTTAAGGGCGGCTGCGAGGGCGTCGTCGTAATTTCCGTCGTATAACAGATGCCAGCTTCCGAAGCACTCATAGGCAGGGTTGAACGGATCGAGACGCAAGACCTCGTCCATCTGGTACCGCGCTTCCTCCCGCCGTCCCATGGAAATAAGGAAATCCGCGTATAAGAAGCGGGCGTGAGCGGAGTTGGGGCCGAGCTGAATGGCCCGTTGATACCCCACCTCGGCGGCCGGCCAGTCATACTCGCAAACTCGGTAGAAAGCGAGGGCCACGTGAATTTCGGGCAAGCTGTCGTCGAGTTCAACAGCTTTCAACGCCGCAGCCTTGCCGTGCTGAAAGGCTTCATGTGGCGCAATGAAACCAGAATCGCCCCATGTGTACCACACCAGAGCCCTTCCCGCGTAAGCCAGAGCGCAGCTCGGATCCTTCCGCAGCGCAAGGTCGAAGTAGTTGTTGGCAATTTCCTGATGCTCGCGTGAGAGTTTGTACCAGTGGAACATTCCCTTCAAATAAAGATCGTAGGCTTCGGCATTAACCGGCTTCCGCTGAGCCAAGCGGTTTTTTTCTTCAGGACTGAGTTCAACTCTAATTTGTTCCGCGACGGCACGCGCCACTTCACTTTGGAGCATGAGGACGTCGCAGGAACTGCGCTCGTAGCTTTCCGCCCACACAGGGGAATCGGTGGCCGCATCCACAAGCTGGAGGGTAATTCGCAGCCTCCCGCCGGCACGTAACACCGAACCCTCGACCACTACATCGGCACCTAGCTCGGCCGCGATCTGGGGCAGCGATTTCTCAGTCCCTTTGTAGCGCATGGCCGAGGTTCGGGAGATGACGCGCAACGAACGGACTTTAGCCAGTGCGGAGATGAGTGTGTCGGTCATGCCATCCGCAAAGTATTCTTCGCTCCCTCCGGGAGAAAAATCGCCCAAAGGCAACACGACCAGTGACTTTACATCGACCGAACCATTGCTCCTCCCCCGTGCCCGAGATTTGCGGTTTCCGCATGAGGGATAACGAGAAGCCCCGTGCGAAGATCCCTTCACGATCATTCGCGAGGGTTTTCGCGCGGGCGAAACCGTAGCCAATTTCCGCAAGTCAAAAAGCAAGTCTTCCGCAGTCTGGTAGCGTCGGCCAGGATCTTTCTCTAGACTCCTTGACACGACTCGATCGAACGTAGGAGAAACGTCTCGGTTAAGTTGCGAAGCGGGAACAATCTCACGATTCAGGATGGCATCAATGAGAGGGGGGCCAGTCTGCGGGAATGGCAGTCGGCCAGTTGCCATTTCGTACAACACAGCGCCTATGGCCCAGATGTCAACCCGGCGATCGACTTCCTGTCCACGAAGTTGCTCGGGAGCCATATAGGGAATCGTACCCGCGATTGAAAGAACCGATTTCGTAGTTGTAGAGAGATTGCTTGTTGGGTCCAGGACGGCAAGGCCAAAATCCAGGATTTTGAGGCGACCGTCGGGGGTGACCCGAATGTTTTCCGGCTTCAGATCCCGATGGACGACACCTTTTTCATGTGCTGCGACGACACCTTCAGCAAGTTGGATACCCAGGCGGAGGACTTCTCGTTGTGGTTGGGCACCCGCAGTAACTAGGTCGCGCAGGCTGCGGCCTTCGATGAATTCGCCGGCCAAATAGTCTATGCCGCCGTCAGAATCAAAATCGTGAACGGTTTCGATATTCGGATGGTTTAGCCTCGAGAGAGCCAAGGCCTCTATGCGAAACCGTTTTCGGGCGAGCTCGTCGACTAGACTTCCGAGGGGCAGAACTTTGACTGCAACTCTGCGGTCGAGATGTTCATCATGCGCCAGGTACACAGTACCCATTCCGCCATCGCCGATCTTCTCGACGATGCGGTAGTGGCCAAGTATCATGCCCTCTAGAGAGCTCTGGCCCAAGGCACCTTGCGCCATGGGAAGACACTCCTTAGCCCCGCAACCGTTCGATGCGCCTGGGACGCGTGAGTGGGCGGGGAATAAAGGATTTGTGTTCACAGGCAACTTGGACAGTCACGCCAGAGTGGTCAGAGCGCAGCATCGTCCATAGGTTCCGCCTGTTGGACTGCCCGTTTTTTCCCGCCGAGAATCTCGGTCTCGGCCTGAAACCAGTCGTCCAAGTCGTGACCGTCCTGGCCGCCGTTTTCTTCCCACAACTGGTACGCTCTTTTGCGAATGATCTGTTCGGTCAGTTCCAGAGAACTGGATTTTGATCGGCGAGTGCCTGGTGGCTCTCTCAGCCATAACACTCGTCCTACCTGTGGCGGACAAATTTTGTTTCCTCCAGAGGTTTAGACCCAGCCATCTAGCCATTCAATGGCAGTCAAGATTTTCTCTCAACAAGCGACGCATGAATTGTTCAGCGAAGCAGTATTGTTGTCAGTGATGTAGCGCACAAGGCTGGGCCACGTGGAAAGAATTTCCCTGCTGGAATTCCAGGTCAAGGAGAAGCCTCCTTGCGCATCCTAGGGCGCCTATTGCCACTCTGGTTGGCAACAAGTCGCTGTTCTCGAAACCGAGACCGGCAATGCTCTCTGGCCCAAAACCACTCGTTTTCCATTGTGGCCAAACTCCGCGTGTACAGAAGCGCAGATATGGAGCACGGGCAGCCACAACCGGTCACGATAGAATATCCCCTGCCCGGAGGCGTGAACTTGTGACTGCTGGAGTACATTGAATTCTGAGGTCACCAGGACGGTCGCGGCGGACGAGTAACCCCACCGCTTGAGTCGATGAAGCAAGTTGCGGTTGCGGTGGTTCTTGTTGAGCTTGTCGCACCCGTTAGCCGGAAAGGAATCAAGCACCGCAGGTCCGATTCGGCCACGAGGCGACCAATTTACCGCTGGGCAAAGATAGCCTCGGCGTGAGTGGCTCTAGACCTCGTCGCTATGGCTCACACCTCCTTGTGCCGCGGCTCACTGTTTTGCGCGTGCCAATAGGCAAAGATTAGTCGTTATACATCCGCCGATATATGCACGGAGATGCACGATGCCGGAGACTTTGGTAAGTGAGCCGATCACACCGCGAACGGAAGCTATTGAATCCCGTTCAGAGCCGACGAAGGCCAAGGCCTTCAACTCATTTCAAATCGCGCAGGCGCAATTCGACAAAGTGGCTGAATACCTCGGCCTGGATCCCGCCACACGCGATCTGCTGCGGTACCCTCTGCGGGAATACCATTTTGCGATTCCGGTACGCATGGACGACGGAACCAGCAAGATCTTCCGCGGTTTCCGCGTCCAACACAACGACGCCCGCGGGCCGGGAAAAGGCGGTATCCGTTTCCATCCGCAGGAAACCGTAGACACGGTGCGCGCATTGGCGATGTGGATGACATGGAAGTGTGCTGTAGTTGATATTCCGCTTGGCGGAGCGAAGGGGGGCGTGATCTGCGATCCGCACAACCTGAGCGTCCATGAGCAGGAGCAGATCTGCCGCGGCTGGGTCCGGCAGGTGGCAAGAGACGTCGGGCCCATCTCGGATGTCCCTGCACCAGACGTAATGACAAACGCGCAGCACATGCTGTGGATTCTCGATGAATTCGAACATATTCATGGCGGGCGCTATCCCGGATTCATCACTGGCAAGCCGGTCGAGATGGGTGGATCGCAAGGTCGAACGGAAGCCACCGGCTATGGCCTTGTTTTTACCTTGCGCGAGGCGCTGAAAGAGCTAGGGATTCGTCCGGAAAATACGACCGCCGCCGTGCAGGGTTTTGGTAACGTGGCGCAGTATGCGATCGAGCTGTATCACCGGCTGGGTGGCCGGGTGATTGCCGTCTCCTGCTGGGATCAGAGCGACCAGTGCTCGTACACTTATCGCAAACGCGAAGGGGTAGATCTGCCGCAATTGCTGTCGATAACCGATCGATTTGGGGGAATCGACAAAACCAAGGCAACCGGCCTGGGATACGAGCTCCTTCCTGGCGGTACCTGGATCGAGCAGGACGTAGACATCCTGATTCCGGCTGCGATTGAGAACCAGGTCACGGCGGACAATGTCGGAAAGATCAGCTCCAAGGTTCGGATCATCGCCGAGGGAGCCAATGGACCGACAACGCCCGAGGCGGACGTCCAGATTCGCAAGCGTGGGATCCTGCTGATTCCCGATTTCCTGGCGAATGCCGGCGGCGTTACCTGCAGCTACTTCGAGCAGGTGCAGAGCAATATGAATTATTTCTGGGAAAAGGACGAGGTGCTGGGTAAGCTCGATGTGAAGATGACATCCGCGTACTTCGCCGTTTCCGATCTTGCCCGGCGAGCGAACCTCTATATGCGTGATGCAGCCTATGCCATCGCGATCGACCGCGTAGCAAAGGCGTGCCACGAACGTGGGTGGGTTTAGAACCAAACCATTTCTGCGCTGCCAACAATGCCGCCGCGCAGGCTCGCTGCTGCCCGACAACCGGAGTGAGCCATGGAGACCAAGCTCGCAGTCGCCGATTTGCCGGTGTTCGACCGCAACTTCTGGGACGGCACGTTTCGTTTCACCCGCATTGGAACCGGGTCGCTCGGAGGTAAGGCGAGCGGCCTGGTCTTGATCAAGGAGCTGCTGGCGCAGGGGGTTGATGAAAGCCCGTTTCCCGGTTTCGAAGTTACCGTCCCCACAATGTCAGTCGTTGCCACCGGCTGTTTCGACAAATTCATCGAACGCAATCGTCTGCATCAGCTGCCCCTTGAGGAGCTGTCGGACGACCGCATTGGGCATGCGTTTCAGCGAGCTGACCTTCCGGTCGAATTGCTGGGCGACCTCCGGGCCTTGAGCCTGCAAGTCAAAACGCCTCTCGCAATCCGCTCTTCGAGCCTGCTAGAGGACGCATTGGATCGTCCTTTTGCCGGCGTCTATGCCACGAAGATGATCCCGAACAACCAGCTTGATGCCGATACGCGATTCCGTCGCCTGACGGAGGCGATTAAGTTGGTTTACGCCTCCACCTACTTCCGCGAAGCACGCGATTACATTAAGACGACAGGCCATGATCCTCAAGAAGAGAAGATGGCCGTCATCATTCAGGAGGTCGTGGGGCTCAGGCATGGCGATCGGTTTTACCCTAACGTGTCGGGCGTGGGCTGCTCGTTCAACTTCTATTCCATTCCTCCGGCTCGGCCTCAAGATGGCGTGGTGAACTTGGCGCTTGGGCTGGGAAAGACAATCGTAGACGGCGGGATTTGCTGGTCCTACTCGCCAGCGTATCCAAAGAAGCCTCTGCCGTTCGACTCCATAACGGAATTGCTCCACGGAACCCAGACCAGGTTCTGGGCAGTCAACATGGGAAAGCCGCCTGCATTCGATCCGGTCAGCGAAGTGGAGTATCTCGTTTACGCCGACTTGAAGGATGCTGAGGCGGATGAGACGTTGCGCTTCGTCGCCTCAACCTACGATCCTGCACGCGAGCGAGTTATCCCGGGCGTCGGAACACGAGGAGCGCGCATCCTTGATTTCGCGCCGCTGCTGGTGCTTGAGCAGGCGCCGCTCAACGCTGTTATCCAGAGGCTGCTACACGCGGCCGAGGACGACTTCAACGCGAAGGTCGAAATCGAGTTTGCGCTCACCATTGACCAGCCGCGCGGCGAGCCAGCCAGATTCCGTGTAGGGTTCCTGCAAGTTCGACCCACGGTCGTGTCCAACGAAGCGGTCGAGGTGACGGCTGAAGATCTTTCTCACCCGGCGGCAATCGTTGCCTCGGACATGGTGATGGGCAACGGCACCGAAGATGGTATTCAGGACATCGTGTTCGTCCGCCCGGCGAAGTTCTCCTCGATGCAGACCCCGAAAATCGCGCTGGAAATCGAGGCGATCAATCGAAGACTCGTCGAGGAACACCGCCCTTACCTGCTGATTGGTTTCGGCCGCTGGGGCAGCTCGCACAGCTCGCTGGGCGTTCCGGTGGATTGGAGCCAGATATGCGGAGCCAAGGCCATCGTCGAAGCGACGCTTCCAAGCATGAACGTTGAACTCAGCCAGGGTTCACACTTCTTCCACAACCTCTCCAGCTTCCGCGCCAGCTATTTCATGGTGAGACACGAGGGACCGTTCTCCATAAACTGGGATTGGCTGAACCAGCAACCCATGGCGAAAGACACCGAACTCGTCCGTCATGTGCGGCCCACCGCGCCTGTGTTAGTGAAGGTGGACGGCCGTACTGCGCGCGGAGTAATTAAGCGGTCAGGTTAGGACCCCAGCGAAGGTCTAATGTATGAATCGCGAAGAGACCCGGGTAGCTTCCATACTGCATGAGCTGCAAGAACGCGCCAAGGAGCTGAACTGCCTGTACAAGGTAGACGAACTGCTCAACCGGTCCGATCTGCCGCTCGAAGATGTGTTGCGGGGCATTGTGGAGATACTCCCGCCAGGATGGCAGTATCCGCACGACTGTCAGGCCCGGATCGTGCTTGAGAACAAGCCGATCGAGCCTGCGGATTTTCAGCCCACCGAATGGGTCCAAAGCGCCCCCATCGTCGTGCAAGGTCAAACGGTAGGCAGGGTGGAAGTGTCTTATCGGCAGCCGATGCCGCGATCTGACGAGGGTCCCTTTCTCAAGGAAGAGCGCAAACTCATCACCGCCATTGCAGATCGGATCTCCGATCACATCATGCAACGGCGCCTCAAAGCGGCCTTTGCGAGCCTTTCTGCCGCCGCCGACGGCCACGTTCCCCCTAAGGGTGAATGGCGAATTGTGCTCGAGTTTCTCAGCGCCACTGATCCAGTCTTGTTGCAGAGGATTTCGCGGAAACTTGTCAACCACCTTGCCTGGAACGGTGTCACTGACGCCAAACAACTATTGCAACGCAGCGGTATCGCAGGCGCCATGGGCGCTGGCGTTGCCGGAGGAGAGAATCGCCCGATTCCGCGCGAGGGCTCCGCGGGATTCAAGGACCTGACCGGCGAGGCCTTTCGCATCGCGAGCGAACGGCTGGGAGAAAACGAAATTTTGGAGTGTGTGACCACCTGGATTAAGGAGGAAAAATCCAGTTTCCTTGTGCGAGCTTTGGAACAGCTCGACACTCCGCTGGGTGAAATCATCGAGGCGATTGAGCGTTATCGCCATACGGACATCGACGAGGCTGATCTATCGCTCTCGATGCAGAAAGGTCTACGCGTATCCCTGATTCGGAGATTCTTCTCCGAAAGCCTGGACTTCATCAATGTCGCCAAGAATGTCGTCGGCATCAAGGATTTCTACGACCTGCTGGGGGAAATCATTTTCCCTCCTCGCTGCCACGGTAAGCTTGGCGGTAAAAGCGCAGGCCTATTCCTGGCGAAAAAAATCATCGACAAGCACGCGCCATCCGGAACTGTGCTGCGGCAGATAAAGCTTCCAAAGAGCTGGTTCATCACCTCTGACTGGATCCTCCACTTCGTTCATCACAACGAACTGGAAGACGTTCTCAACTGGAAGTATTTGGACATTGATCAGGTGCGTCAGGAATACCCGCACTTGGTTGCCTTGTTCAAGAGCTCCTCGTTTCCGTCGGAGCTTGCCAAAGGTCTATCTCTCGCCTTGGACGACTTCGGCGACCAGCCCATCATCGTGCGCAGCTCCAGCCTACTGGAAGACCGGGCAGGTTCGGCGTTCTCAGGAAAATACAAGAGCCTGTTCCTGGGAAATCGAGGCACGAAAGAAGCGCGTTTGGCTGCCCTCATGGATGCCGTTGCGGAGGTCTATGCATCCATTTTCGGTCCCGATCCAACCGAATACCGTGCTGAGCGTGGGCTTCTTGACGTTCATGAAGAGATGGGCATTTTAGTGCAAGGAGTGGTGGGCCAGGAAGTTGGCAAATACTTCTTCCCAGCATGTTCCGGAGTGGCGTTCAGCAACAACGAATTCCCCTGGTCGGCGCGGATCAGCCGCAGCGATGGTCTGATTCGGATGGTTCCGGGCCTGGGCACCCGTGCGGTCGATCGTGTGGCGGACGATTACCCGGTGCTCGTTGCTCCAGGCCAGCCAAACTTGCGTGCCAATGTCACTGCCGACGAGATTCTCAAATACTCCCCTCGGCGCATGGACGTGATCAACCTTGAGACAAATTCGTTCGAAACCGTCGAGGTGCAGGAGATCCTTCGCTCCTGTGGCGCTCATTATCCGCAGATACGCCATCTCGTGTCGTTGGTAGACCACGACCGGATCGAGCAGCCCGTTGGACTCCTGCCGGACTTTGATAGGACAGACGCTGTCTTCACGTTTGAAGGACTCATCCGCAAGACGCCTTTTGTCAGCTACGTTCGCGAACTGCTTGCCTTGTTGCAGGCCAAGCTCGGCAGTCCGGTTGACATTGAATTCGCTTACGATGGCAACGACTTCTATCTTCTGCAGTGTAGGCCGCAGAGCTACAGCGGAGATGCCGTGCCGGTAGCGATCCCGCAGGATATCCCCGCCGACCGCCTGATTTTCTCGGCCAACCGCTACGTGTCGAACGGCAAGGTGCCGGAGATCACACACATCGTCTATGTCGATCCTGAAGGCTACAGCCAGTTGCCGGATCAGAACGCGATGCGTGATGTAGGACAGGCAGTGGGTCGGCTCAATAAGCTGCTCCCGAAGAGGCAGTTCATCCTGATCGGCCCGGGACGCTGGGGAAGCCGAGGCGACATAAAACTAGGTGTGCCCGTCAGCTACTCCGACATTAACAACAGCGCCATGCTGATCGAGGTAGCGCGACAGAAGGGAAACTATCTTCCCGAACTGTCGTTTGGTACACACTTTTTTCAGGACCTGGTGGAGGCTTCGATCCGTTATCTTCCTCTCTATCCCGACGATGCTGGGACTGCTTTCCAGGAGGACTTTTTGCGTCATTCGCGGAGCGTACTCGAGGAACTGCTGCCCGAGTTTTCGTACCTTTCGGACATGCTGCGGGTGATCGATGTGGCGAAGGAAGCGAACGGACAGATTCTGCGTGTGCTCATGAATGCTGATTTAGACCAGGCTATCGCTTTCCTGGCGCCGCCCCAGAAAGAGACAGAGCGGCTGCAAACCGAGACTACAAGCGTTGGCCGGGCAGGCGATGAGCACTGGGGGTGGCGTTACCGCATGGCACAACGAATTGCCGAGCAACTGGATCCACAGAAGTTCGGCGTGAAAGCGTTCTACGTTATAGGCAGCACCAAGAATGCGACGGCCAGCCCGCAGAGCGACATCGATCTCTTGCTTCATTTTTTGGGAACGGAGGAGCAGCGGAGAGACTTGACCTTATGGCTGGAGGGTTGGAGCCATTGCCTGGCTGAAATGAACTTCCTTCGCACAGGCCACCGCTGCCAGAGTTTGCTTGATGTCCATTTGATCACCGACATCGACATCGCCGAGAGAACACCATACGCGGCGAAGATCGGAGCAATCACAGATCCGGCTCGCGAGCTGCCGATGGGACGAGCTTATGTTGGATAAGGTAGAATCCGTCGCTGGCGGCCGCTGGAAAAGGCCACGACGCTGACGATCGAGCTGACCTTGGTTGGGCCCGACGTGGTAACGTACAGCAGTTGAAGTTCGCACACGAGCCTGTCATGGACCCGCCCGTGCCGCGGAGAGGGCGGCAGGGTGGCTCGCCTCACCTGCCGCTCTCGTTAAGCCGGCGTTCCGGATCAGTTGAGACAGTATTCTGCTGATTCACCGAGAGATAGTTCAAAATTCA
>Ga0306926_10004990_pt1 | contig 14051 bp, 21 predicted proteins | sample flu12Cox44000178_FD_203759 | JGI IMG/M metagenome (GOLD analysis project Ga0306926, IMG submission 203759) | Lab enrichment of tropical soil microbial communities from Luquillo Experimental Forest, Puerto Rico - flux8day.12C.oxic.44.000.178 (v2)... | ecosystem: Environmental > Terrestrial >...
GAGATCGAAACTGCCCCAAAATAGATGCACCGGGCTGACCTTCCCGATGTACGCGGTGCGAAATCGATTAAGCACGTGATTGGTTGCGACGATCGCCTGGTAGAAGCGCCTTACGGCATCGGCGTCGTAGGGCCTCGGTTGGCGGTCATCCCGGAACGGGATCGGATTGGGGACTTCATTTGGCCGACCGTCGAATTGCGGCGTGCCGCCCAGTTGGCTGATCAGGTCCAAGAAGCGTCGATGAAACCCGTCAACGGACATCGGGCCAAGCGAGAAGCTCGCTTTGCGTCCATCCGTTGTTGCGCCAGTGATTGCATGGTCGAGAAGATCGAAGACGACCTCCACGCCCACTGTACCGTCCGGGATTATCGAAGTGGTCAGGCCCCGTGCGTTGACGTACAGGGTGGCGTGCCAGGAGTGGTTAACCCACGGCGTGCGAGCGAGGCGATATTTGCCGACGATCTGGGCATACAGGTGGAGCGCAGAACAGGTCTCGCGCCAGGGTTCATAGGGAATTTCGGGCCACATGGCCTGGAAGCACCTTCAATTACCGATAACTCTGGACTGTAGAGCAAGCTCCGGGATGCCGACAACGACAAGCGCATCTCAGAGCCCTCAGGTCGATTCGCCCGTTGACCGCGATCCTCCCCGTCGCCGGGAAGGCCGTTGCGGTGTTGTCGGAGCTTCGGTTGACCCCGGCTCACTTTCTTGAGGGGATACCCTACGACCGCGACCAAGCCCAAGCTGTTTGGCAAGCCCAGATCGGCGTTCCGAGTAGCTGGGCGCGGTGATTGGATGCTCTCGCGGGAGTTTCCGACGAGCCAGAGAGAGCCTGATGGACGGTCGAGATCAAGGTCGCAAGGTGATCGGACGCGATTTGGTTTCGCCGAACATATGCAGCAACGATATTGGTAGTGAGTTCTCGATCGCGTGATGCGGCGGGCGGTTCGTCCGCCATTTTTGTCCTCCCTGTCCAGATCGAGAAAATACCACGCCGCGCAAAATCAAAGCGATGATTTAGGATCTCCATAAGATATTACGCCGCTCCGCTTACCTCCTTCCGGTTCCGCCTGTCCCAAGAGACCCCACCCCGGTTCACTTCACAAAAGTGACCGGGAGGTATTGGAGCCTCCCGAGTACAATAAATGTTCAGATCCCGGCATTGGCACGCGATACCGCCAGTGAGCCGATCGCTGCCAACCTGATTGGGACAAGTTAGACAGGTGCCGCACGTCGTCTAAGCCATCGCCGTATGGCGACCAGCGACCAAATTGCCTCAAGCACTCCGAACGGCCACGCTCCTTGCAAGAACCCGTAGGCGGAACTCAGGACGCAGGACGCCGCGAAGGCCAGGATGAACGTTCGGCTGCGATCTTCCAAAGCGTAGCGGATCAGCATCGCCGTAACAGCCGACAAGCCGAAAAGAGTGAGGGCATCCATTGGGGGGCCAAATCCGACCGGAACATTCGAGCTTGAGCAATCGATGAGTAGCTGCTAAGTATCTCGCGTCTTTGTGGAGTAGCCGCCCGCTCCATTACGGGGTCGGCTCACTCACGGCAAGGCGATGATCATAGACCGTAAGGTCGTGCTTACGGGGACCATGAACTGGACTGCAAGCGCCCCTCGCATGTCGGAAGACATCAGCCTCGTCGCCGACGAGGCGATCGCCGCTGCTTACACGGTCCATTGGCAAAATCGCCACGCTGTTACCGTGCCATTCACCCGGCGAGGCGACTGGTGCCGCAAGCACGAGATAGCCGACTCGGAATCGCCGCTCAGATGAAACCAGACAGGACGACCGCTCAAAGCGGAAAGGCGTTCTCAGCCGCCCCGGTGAATACCCTCGTGAGAAGCTACAACCACCCGAGATCAGCGCAGGTCAACAACCCGATGCTCGAAACGGTGCGCCGTCTCTGGTGGCGGACATTCGATCGTCTCTTCTATTGCGTCGTGCTCCTTGGGCAGGCGATCCTTGACTGTATCTGCGGACCAGAACCGCCCACGCCTGCCGACTTACAACGCGCGCGGCCGAGCACGAACAGCGTCTATAATCCCCAGGTGGCCAGATAGCGAGGGGTAAGTATAACCAGAATGAGGTCGCCTGTCTCGACCATGCCCAGCAGGACGCGGCGCGTCTCGGTGTCACTTCCTCCGGTATACCGGTCCCATTGGTCCTGCATCGCCTTGCGCAACCGCTCCCGATCAGGATCAAAGGCTGCTCTGGCTTTGCCCCGCACTCCAAAGATGCCAGGCCCCTTATCGTCGACGGTGAAATATACCGTAGGTTGCCTCTCAATGGCCATGCGTTTACGCGACGTTGTGGGGATGTGCAGGAGAAACTGTTCCTGCTCCCATGTATACCATACCGGATGCACCAGGGGCGTGCCATCAGGCTCAGTCACCCCTAGCCGCATGAGGCGTGGCGCGGCGAGAAAGCGGTCGACAGCAGCCCGCGTTGCCGGGCCGCTCTGAGGTATTGTATAAGCCGGAACAATTCTCATGGATATTGACCTCCAACCATGGGATTGCCTCCTAAGTCAACACCCCGACACGCAGCGCGTTGATCCACGCCACGACGGTGGATGAAGCGATCGACCCGACCAAATGCCATGCCGGGCAAAATAGAAGCGGCGAAATAGGATCTCATTATCTATAACGCCAATCCCTTACCATCCCTTTGCGGTTCCGCCCAACCCTGAGATCAAGGCCCCGCCTTTCCCTGAAGTGGTTCCATGCCGGGAGGTAAAAAGCGAACACCACGAGCGCGATTTTTACCCACATAGCACAGCGCTGGTCGAATGAGCATTGGGAGCAGGCGATCTGCCGATTCGGCCAGCCGCGCCCCTCTCGGCAGCCGCACGAGCCGGGTTGGGAATGCTTCGCCGTTAACCAAGTTCTGATTGCCCAAACAACCAAAACACTTGCTATAAACGCCATCGTGCTCACAGTCAGGAACCGCATGTACCTTGATCTCGCGAACAGCTTTGGGCGATCCGCGCATCTGCATTCTAGCAATAAGAGCGTCCGGGAGTAACGCGGCGATGCCGGTCGAGCTACTCTCTGGGTTTCTTCGCTACCGCCGAGCTATCGTGTTGGGCGCGCTTGGCGGTGTGATCGCGGCGTCGTGGGCCTATCTGTGGCTCGGCGTCGGCGTCGAGATGGAAATGATGGGTTTGGGCGGCGGGCACCTGATGACGATGCTGCCCGAGTGGAACCTGCCATATGCACTACTGATCTTTGTCATGTGGGTGGTGATGATGGCAGCCATGATGCTGCCGGGCGCTGCGCCAACGGTGCTGTTGGTCGCCGTGCTCGCAAAGGGTCGTCTCGCCAGTTCGACCCGCCCTCTCGCCACGGCAATGCTGTTTGCAGCAGGCTACCTTCTTGTCTGGTGTGGGTTCAGCCTCGCCGCTACCTTTGTGCAATGGGGCCTCGACGAAGCCGGGCTGTTATCCGTGACGATAGCATTTGGCAATGAGACCCTGGCCGGCGCGGTACTCGCCTTTGTGGGTCTCTATCAATGGACTCCGCTGAAGGGTACATGCCTCAGGCATTGTCGCTCGCCCACCGAGTTCGTGGTTCGTAATTGGCGTCCAGGCGCGCTGGGCGCAATCTTGACCGGCATACGGCACGGCATCTTCTGCTTCGGTTGCTGCTGGATGCTGATGGCGTTGCTGTTCGTCGGCGGACTGATGAACCTCGCCTGGGTTGCTGTGATCGCGCTCTTGGTGCTGCTGGAAAAGACAATCCCGTGGGGCCGAGAGATGAGCCTGCTGACGGGGATGGTGTTCATCGAATTAGGCTTTTTTTACTTAATCAGAGTGGGATTTGCCTGATAACTGCGCGGGCTCTTCCCCGGTCGCCGCTGTCTCGCTGGTTCAGTGTGTGTGGCCGAGGTGTTCGTGACCGAACTCGCCCTTCGCCATCGCAAGATGATGCGGTTGATGCATCGAACCGCTGACTAGGAGGCCGATAAACCCCAGGCCGCGAATGTGCTGGACCTCCTTCGGGTTAGCCGCCGTGACGGTAAGAAGTTCGCCATTCGGCAATGGGGTAGCTTTAGTACTCCAACCCTGATGACCATACATGGTCTGCGCCCAGGCGGGGACCATCCGCTGGATCGCGATGAGCGTGCGCCCGGAGCCGGTGACGGTGACCTCTAAACCCCCTTCGACCTGCTTCGGGTCAGCGTCGGCCCTCAGTGTCACCTCGTTCATGTCGATGAGATGCTGCCGCAGCGCTTCCAGATCGACTTTCGACCAATCGGTGTTCGGGTCAGCGTCGAGGGTCCGCACGATCTCCTGGATCGCTCCAAAGGCATCCTGGCTGGGCAGTGTCGGGGTCGTCGAGGCCGCGTGCATCCCGCCATGACCGCCCATCGGCATTCTGCCGTTGCGCTGGCGCATCATCTCCTGCATCTCGCCCGGCTCCATCGGCTGCTTCCCGGATTGCATCATCTGTTGATGCGCCGGTCTCATCTGATGGTCGTCGGGCGTGGTTTGCGCGACAGCGATTCCGGAGGCCGCGGTGGCAAGCACAGCCACGAGGACAACGCTTGTATGGGGGAAAAACATGGAGACCTCGTTTGAGTTAGTGCCCCCAATCTAATCCACCATGCTCACCACCACGCATGATTGGAATCATACCGCGTCAGATTTCTTGAGAAGGATCGCCGTCTTAGTGCGGGTCAGATGCCCCTCGGTTTCGAGCGCCGCGAGCGCCCGATACAGCGCCTCGCGTGTCATGCCGATTTCCGCCGCGATGTCTTGCAGATGGCCCTCTATAGCAACGCTGCGACCGTCGATACCAGCCCGCAGCCGTAGATATCGCAGGAGACGATCTCGCGCCGAACGGATGTTCCGCAATTCCATCCTCGCCCTGAGTTCCTGTAGCTGGCGGGCAAGCAGAGCCATGAACGCTTCGGCGAAAGCCGGGTCCGCACGAAGCACGCCCATGACGATTTCCTTAGGATACACCCGAACACTCGATTCTGCGGCAGCAACGGCATCGCAGTGATAGGCGTCGGCAAACAGCGAGGCTTCGGCGAAGAACTCGCCACACCGCGCGGTGTGCAGGATCACGAGATGGTCATCGACAGTGCGCCGCATCAGGCGCAGTCGACCGCTTTCGACCTTGTAGATCGCTGTCGCCCGGTCGTACTGCCGGAATAGTAGCTCGCCCGGAGCGAGGACACGGACGATGCTTCCGGTCTCCAGTGAAGACGGTAAGGCGTCAGGAGACATGACCGGCTCTTCATTGCCGCGACGGAGTTAAACCCGGAGCCACTCGCGCCTCAATGCGTAAGCAATGGGCAGGCCGACAGCAAATGCCGCCGCAGGATTCAAGGCGACCCCAATCGCAGCCATCAATAAGACAAGGAAAAGGTCGCTGCCCTGGTGCTCGTGCAGCTTTGCAGACAGAGCGAGTTCGATGCCTGAGAACATCAATAGTCCGCCCAATACGGAATCGGGAATCGTCCTGAGTATCGCATACCCGCTTTCGCCAAAGCCGATCCCGAGAGTGACAAAGATCAGGCCGATTAGCACGGGCGCGGTCGCGGTTCGGGCTCCAAACCGAAAATGACCAGCGATTCCACCGGCTCCGTGGCACATCAGGTAGCCGCCGAACGGCGCGGAAAGCAGGTTGCCGAGACCCGTCGTGATGGTAAGGTTGCGCTCGTTGACCGGGTGCTGCTCCCTCGGGAATAGGTGCGCCGCCGTGACGATGATCGCATTGGTCAGGGTCAACGGAATCTGCGGCAACACCGCATATTCAGTGCCGTGGATGATCTGCGCCCAGGTCGGCATGACGAGGTGCGGCAGATGCAGACCGAAATCGGGGATCGGGAACGGCGGCGCGATCTTGAGTATTTGACCGACCGCAATGCCGACGAGAACCGCGACGAGCGCGACCGGCGAGCGCTGATAACGCATAAGGCCAAGCATCAGCGCCGAGATCGCCACACCCAGCCAGATCTGCGTCTCGATAAGCCGGATGCCGAGCGCGGCGAGGGACAGCCCGAGGCCGAGTTGCAGGCCAGCAGCAATACTGCCCGGCAGAGCGCGGGCTAGGCGGCTTACGACGCCGGTTATGCCAAGGATCAGGAATACCGCCCCGATAACAAGACCTGCCCCGGCAATCGCTGCCGGCTGCATCGGTTCGATCAGCACCGCCGCCGATGCGGCCTTCATCGGCTGCACCGCCATCGGGACACCATAGAAGGCTCCCGTGAACGCATAGAACAGGCCGAATGTCGTGAGGATGCCGGTCGGGTCCATCTTCACAACCGTTATCGCGCCGACGATGTGCGGTAGGAATGTTCCAAGGTCGCCAAGCGACCCAGACACTTCTCCCATGTTCAAGGCAAAGCGGCGACGAGCCCGCGGTACGGCCTCGTCCTCAAGTTCCACCTGGATCTCAGTCAGCCGGGACCACCGGGAAGCCCGAGCGGCGTGGAGGGACGGCGGCGACGGTTGAGTTTCCACGCTCATGAAGCCGAGCCTTTGGCGTCCGGGAAAAAGAGTTGCGCACCGTTGATCTTGTATCCAGCAATGGTTCGTTGTCCGTCTGGCGAAGTCAGCCAGTCGATAAACTTCTGACCCAGGTCACGCTTGACATGCGGATGTTTCTGTGGGTTCACCAGCATGACGCCGTATTGGTTGAAGAGTCGCCGATCACCCTCAACGACTATTTCGAGGTTCTGCTTGTTCTTGAAGCTGAGCCATGTTCCGCGATCCGACAGCGTGTAGCCGTCCATAGCGGCAGTGGTGTTGAGGGTCGGACCCATCCCGGAGCCGGTGTCTCGATACCAGCCAGTCCCGGCTGTCTTGGGGTCGATCCCGGCTTCCTTCCACAGCTGCAGTTCGGCTTTGCTGGTGCCGCTGTCGTCGCCGCGAGCCACGAAGGGTGCCTGGGTCGCCGCGATCTTGCGGAACTCGGCCACGATGTCCTTGCCGCCAGCTACATGCGCCGGGTCGGATTTCGGGCCAACCAGGATGAAGTCGTTATACATGACCTCGCGCCGGTCTATGCCGAACCCGTCCTCGACGAAGGCAAGCTCGGCTGGCCGGTCGTGGACGAAGACGACATCACAGTCGCCGCGCTCGCCGATCTTGAGGGCCTGCCCGGTTCCGACCGCGACCACGTGCACCTGGATGCCGGTCACTTTCGCGAACGCGGGTAGAAGATACCCGAACAGCCCAGATTCTTCGGTCGAGGTTGTAGAGGCAACCGTGATGAACGGCTGTTGCGCGAGCGCGGTTGATGCCGCCGACAGCAGCCAACTCACGGCCCACAGCCGGAACCAGCCCCAAACCATCATATCGCTGCGGCTCTGCTGCCGGTGTTGCGAATGAACTGAGCCGTCGCGTTTATTGCCAGGATCAGGCTCAGAAGGATGATGCCGAGACCGAGAGCCAGAGTGAGATCACCCCGGCTGGTCTCCAACGCGATGGCGGTGGTCATTGTGCGGGTGACGCCCGCTATGTTGCCGCCGACGATCAGGATCGCCCCGACCTCGGCAGCGGCTCGTCCCATTCCAGCCAGTACCGCCGTAATGAGGCTGAACCGACCGAGCCACAGCAGCGAGCAGATGGTGTGCACCCGGCCTGCGCCGTCCAGGATGTAAAGATCGCCGTATTCGCGCCAGAGGTCTTCGACCATCTGCCGGGCAACCGGCCGCGATGATCGGGGTAACGAGCACTACCTGGGCGATCACCATCGCAGTCGGCGTGAATAGAAGCCCGAGGCTGCCAAGGGGACCGGAGCGCGACAGTAGCAGGTGGACGAACAAGCCCGCCACAACGGGTGGCAGCCCCATCAGGCGTTCACGATCACGACTACCGCGTTCTTGCCGGGAAACCGCAGTACCGCCAAAGCCGCGCCGAGCGGCAACCCCAGAACGGACGCGAGAAGGACTGCCGTGAGGCTGATGCTGAGCGAGAGCGAGACGATACCGACGAGAGTGGGATCGCCCGAGAGGATTAACTGCCAAGCAGCAGCCAGGGCATCGAGAATGTCGTGCACAGGCGAGCCTCATGAACCGAGTGCTCGCCTAATTGATCACATCAGATCACCAAGCCCGATATGGTATTTGCTTCATATCGCGGTGCCGCCCCGTCAGTACTCCGGGGGTATCTCGACCATCAAAGCGCGGAGTTTCGCCATGTCCCCGACGACTGCCGTGGCCGCGTGGTCCTCCATCGCTCGGTAGAGTGACAAGACCTCGCGGCCCATCGGGGTCAGCCGAGCACCGCCGCCGCCGACGCCTCCTTTCACTCGACCTTCCATGCCCCGTGTCGCAGATTGCGACCTGAAATATCCCTCAGCCGTTGAGACACCTGGGGAATCGGCAGCGACGCCGCACCGTGCCGACAGGTTCAATGGGGTCGTCCCGGAGGCATCACTAGGGTCGGCAGCGGGGTTTCAGGAATAATCACCCCTTGCTCCGTCAGCGCATCGATGAGTTGAGTGAGTAAATCTCTAAGCTCTATGGCCCCGATTATCGGCATAACAATTCGGGCTGAGACGATGCGTTTTGATGCCGCTTGCGGCGCGCTGTGATCTGCCGTGACCGAGGCAAAGGTCATGTGCAAATTTCCATGCACGAAATTAAGCCCGGTGCAAAATTCGACAAACACATCTTTTACTGTGGGATCATCGATTAAAGGGAGCGCCGTCAAATCGTAGTGTTCCGTGTCCCATTTATCCTCTGTATCATTATCGACATGAGCCGTTATGTCGGAAAGATATTAGGCCCTGTTCCTGATGATAATGCATCACTCTTAGCTGCCAACTCGGCCTCGTCGTCGGTCAAGAATTTCGCACCGTAGCGGGCGCGCCCAGATCTCAAGGGGTTAGGCGGTGCAGAGAGATTCGGTGCGAGCGCCCATTTGGGGTCGAGAGGGGGCCTCCTAGCCGGTACCAAGCGTTTGACTTGCACCACTTTGGTGATCCGGTAGATCGCGATGGAGGGCGGAGATGGACTTGATTAGGTGGCCATCACAGAGGGGCGGGCGAGCAGAGAGAGGGGGCCAAATCCCCATAGGGTACCTATCCGCGGAATCTTATGCGGGTTCCTATCGGGGAGGGCGGAGGACTCTGGTTGTCTCGCTTTAGGCGATAATCCATCCGGCGTGGATGACGCATTTGGACTTCTCGTTCCCGAAGATCGCGACCGGTGATCTCGATATTCCCATCGTAGGTCAACTGCCGTCGCCGAACCTTTCGCTTGGCAATGAGTTCGAGCCGGGTCCGGTGAAGGTGGTAGGCTTCGAGGCAACGTGCAGGTGTGGGGGCCTCTAGAAGCAGGGTTTGGAAAACACGCCGGGAAACGCGCACCACGCCTTCATATTCGCCCACTCCAATGCCGAACTCGACGACGCCAGCGGAAAAACATGCACCTCCTGAAGTGTTCCGCTAATGTTCTCAGGAACATCTCACAGGAGCATCGCGGCGTCGAGTCTTTGGTGTTTGTGGGCTACAGCCCGGTTAGTGGATCAAATCTGACGCTTGCTGCCTGCTCCGGGGGTTGTCTCGGGGTGGAATTCGCGCCGGATTTCTGCGTGGTTGTTCCGGTAGGCCAGCACTCATGGTGCGAAAAGTCAGTTCACTCGCTTGATCGGCGGTGGATTCCAACCTCCATTCGCCACCTGCGGCCTCGGCGCATAGAGACGCAACGTCAGTCCAAGGCGACCGCTTCTCGGGGCGGGTAGCCAGTTTGCTTCCTTGTCGGAGCCGGGGTTTTCGCTCTGGATAAACAGATCAAGTGACCCGTCGCCATTGAAGCTGAGTGAGTCGCGGTCGCCGATGGCAAACCGGTTGATCGAATTGGCGACTTGGAAGCCCTCCGCGTCGTACATGGTCAACGACCAAAATGCGTCCACGGGCGGCAGTTCGTCCTTGCTGAAATGTAGGACATATTTGTTCTCCGCCATGACCGGGTTGCCGTCAACATCTGAGATGTTGAGCGGGTAGATAGCGTCGTCGGGCTGGTTGGCACCTAGGCCGGCCAGCGCCACAATCGATCGCTTGAGGTAATAGTTACCGTATACACCCATCGTATCCGTATTCATCTGCCAGCCGTTGGTGACGCGGGCTATCGTTGGCAACTTGTCGTGCATGAGTTTCAGGCCTGCGGCAGCGCTGTGCGCGAGGACATCACCGCTGACCTTGGTAGTATCGAAGCTGTTGCCCGGCTCCAGTCCTATTCGCTTCATGCGAGCGATGATCGACCAGTCAGTGACGTGAGGCGGGTTCTGCTTCATCAATTCGGCAGCATACTTAAAATATTCCAGTGCCGGCATTTCATTGACCTGCCTCAACGGTTCGGTCTTGGTATCGACCGCCGCGTCAATCTTTTGTTCAATCATCCGCGGCGGTTTCCCCCAATCGGCGAGCAGAGTGATCTTGTAGCTGTCCTGGATCTTGTGGATGGCATCATAATCCTTCACACCGTTCGTCTGCGTGCGCCCGATGATCCAGACGTACGGCGTTGGCGCGTCGATCCGCTCGACTTCCTGCGGAAGATTTCCGCCAGCACCCGTGCCGTTCGTCCGTTTGCCCGGTACGGCGAACACATCAGTCCACATATCCAGCATCGGCAGCAAGAAATAACGGCCCCCGGTGTCCGCCGTAGAGACGACAACAGGCCCATTGGTCAGATCGAGCCAAGCACTCGAATAGAGTGTATCGAAATTCGGACGAACAACAGCCCTCATCTCGGCGGTCGGGAACGCTCGGATATGAGTAAAAGCGTTAGCCGGCCCGCCCATTTGACTGACCTTAGGGTCAAGGTTGATGAGTTGCTTGCGCGTTAAATCCATTAAGATCAGAGGGTAGAGATATATATAGGCCTCTTGGGCAATTATTTGTAATGCGTCGGATTGAGATGGAGATGTATTCATGTCCTTCCTATTCCTTTCTCTCGAATGCTTGTTCGCTGGCGTTCCGTTTGAACGCAGGTTCGAGAAAGTGCGGTCAAGTTGGCTGCGGGCCGCTAGCTTAGCGAGCAGAGTTTATCAGCCTAATCCGGTTGTAGGTAGGGCAGCATTGCCGACACGTTGGGACCGGAGGGCCTCAGGAAAGCGGCGGAAAGAGCACATCGAAACCGTCCCGAGGTTCTCGTGTAGGGCGATCCTTCGGCGTCGGCCCGCTATCCCGGAAACTGATCCGGCCTCGGAGAACAACCCCACACCCCTTCCGAAAAGGGACTCCGGAATTGATGGAACGATCCACCCCACCGTAGCTCGGAGGGAGGCTCGCCGGTCTCGATCTCGCCTGTACACAACGCGGAAACATTTTCTGATTAGCGGCGGCTTGATTTGTACTGGCTCACCGAGATCTACGGCTGCAAGAGCGCTTCTTGCCGCTCGGCTCGCGCAGCCTTGTAGACCTCTCGGGAGGCGTCCAGGTTCATCACTAAAATACCGACGCCGACAATAAGATCAGGCCATGGCGAGGGGACCAAGGCCGTCACCAGCCCTGCTGCGATGATAGCAATATTCGCGAGGGTGTCATTTCGGGCCGAAAGAAATGCCGCTCGGGTCAAGCTCCCACTATGAGTGCGGTAACGAGCGAGAAGCAGCGCACAGAACAGGTTTACAGCGAGTGCTCCCAACCCGGTGATTGAGAGCGGCATCGCGGCTGGCGGCACTGGCGTGCTGAACTTTTCCCAAGCCGTCCAGGCGGTCGCTATGGCAGGGGCAAAGAGGATCGCGGCAAGGATCATTCCGACGATCGATCTTCGATGGGAACTCCACCCGAGAGCCGCGAGGATCAGGCCGTTGACCGCCGCATCTTCGAGAAAATCGATCGAGTCCGCGAATAACGAGACCGACCCGATCGCTCGCGCGACTGCGAACTCGATCCCGAAATAGCCAAGGTTCAGCAAAGCGACCACCCTAACCGCTCTGTTCACCGCGAGCATTCTGGTACTCTGGCTCTGGGTCACACTCCTCTGGTGCACGACCGCTTTTTGCCTGCGGTATGGTACTGTCAATCTCGGGAGACCGGTGATGCGAACAAATTTCGGGCCGGGCCTCCGCACGTGACATCCGGTCGGGGACCATCGGGTTGGCCAACGGTCGCGCCTCTTTGTCCCAGCGGTGCTTGCTGCTGCTGAGGTAGGGTCTGGGTGGCATGTGCTTGACATTTCGACGAGGACGGGCGAGGCCGCGCTGATGACGCTCCCGATCGTCGGCAGTTTGGGCGTCGGTGATATCCGAGCGGTGATGCTGTACATTCACTTCGATGTCGCCCCGCAACCTGATTGGCGGCACGCTCCCCATCTCTAGGGAGCAGAGACAGCAGGAGACCGACATTGTTCAAGAACATCCTGGTCCCAACCGATGGATCGGACCTCGCCGCCAAGGCGGTCGAGCAGGCTATCGTTTTCGCCAAGGAGATTGGTGCGAAGATTACCGCTATGACGGTTACCGAGCCATTCCCACCCCATTTGGGGTCGGTCGCTTCGAGCGAACTCGAATACGCCCCGATCGAATACATGAAGCACGCGGAAGCTTACGCCGAGACGGTGCTCGGTACGGTATCGGCTGCGGCCAACTCAGCAGGTGTCGCCTGCGAGGTGCTTCACGCCGAGCACGGACACATCTATCAGGCAATCATCGATGCTGCCGAGGCCAGGAAGTGCGATTTGATCGTGATGGCTTCACACGGGCGTCGCGGTGTTTCGGCGGTTGTTCTCGGCAGTCAGACGGTCAAAGTGCTCACCCACTCGAAGATCCCCGTACTCGTGTATCGCTAGTGGATGAATTTGACGATTCGCACCTGCGCCGGGGGCGGCTCAGGGTGGTTTTCCGTCCTCCATTGCAATGGGTTATTTAATGCAATGCTGAAAGTCTGCTCTTACAGTAGTCGGTGGTTGCGCGTAACCTTTTCGCCGAGATCGATCTGCTGAGCGCCTTGCCGTATCCTCAGTCTGATACTCGGCTCCACGTGGGAGCAACTAACTGCCCCTGCAACCCCCCAGATCGGTCAGCAGCAAAAACCTGGGTGGCTAGGAGACTTCTTCCCTTCCTTGTCGCCGCATTGATTACGAAGTCGTATTTTTCCGTGCCGATAGGGGTGCCGTCCGCAAACTTGAACGCGAACGTAGCAACCCCCGTCCCATCCGAGTTAACTGTGTAGGTGCCGGTCGCGATAACATCGGCAATAGTTCTATCACAAGTCTGACCTGGATTAGCGCATGGTAAGTTAACTTTCTCCGACAGCGTAACACCGCCACTTCCATCGAAATTCATCGGACCGAAACTGGCCACTCCTTCAGTATTATTGACATAGGCGTAACGACCCTGAAGACTAGCAACTGTAAAACTGCCGTCGTCTGCGCGGCCAGAGTGGGCCGCGCAAATACCTAGCGCTAGTGTAACCCCTGCTAGTGCACTCAAAGCAGTCCTTATCAGAGTCGGTCGTTTGTTCACCTTACTTTGCTCCCCCAAAGATCAGAAAGCTAGACCTCCCCCGGTTGGGGCATAACAAGGAAGCCTAACGCCTGCAAGCCACGGGTTACCATAACCCCCATAGAATGTGCTTACTATCGCTACTCTTAAACGTCAACGGCAAGATACGGTCGTGCCGATCCCTCCTCGGCATCACGGCATTCTTCTGCGGCCCCTAACAACGCTCGGCACATTTCGGTCAGACCCGCCTTCTTAGAGGGCATGGCCTTGTGCTAATGATCGCCTCGAATCACCTGGTCGAATTAGCGCGGTATGCTGCCGATAGGGTCCAACAGTGGTTTCCGATCGGGAGGTTGTGAGGGGAGACAGACACACCGAAACCGACTGCCGCGACCTACGCGGCTGACTAGTTTCGGCCCTCTGTGCTCCTGTTGACCTGCATCAAAGCCGTAGAACCGCCCATCAGCCAAATTTTCGCTCGGCTTCTACAATTCGGGGAGGGCTTATGGACGACACCCTGAAATCCAAAATCCTTGAGCTTTTGGATCAACATCGGCTTATGACGATCGCAACCAACAGGTTGGACGGCTGGCCGCAGGCAACGACGGTCGGATACGTGAACGAAGGTCTGAT
>Ga0306926_10004991_pt1 | contig 14049 bp, 14 predicted proteins | sample flu12Cox44000178_FD_203759 | JGI IMG/M metagenome (GOLD analysis project Ga0306926, IMG submission 203759) | Lab enrichment of tropical soil microbial communities from Luquillo Experimental Forest, Puerto Rico - flux8day.12C.oxic.44.000.178 (v2)... | ecosystem: Environmental > Terrestrial >...
GCAGGAGCCGGATCACCTGCTGGCGCACCCGGTTCAGGTCCGCGCCCAGCTTCACCAGCACCTGGGCGGCCACGCCCTCACCCTCGCGGATCAGGCCGAGCAGGATGTGCTCGGTCCCGATGTAGTGGTGACCGAGCTGCTGCGCCTCACGCAGGGAGAGCTCGAGCACGTTCTTCGCGCGGGGGGTGAACGGAATATGCCCCTGCTGCTGGCCCTGGTCCTGGCCGATGATCTCCTCGACCTGCTGCCGCACCGCTTCCCGGCTGATCCCCAGCGACTCCAGGGCCTTGGCCGCGACGCCCTCACCCTCGTGGATCAGGCCCAGCAGGATGTGCTCGGTGCCGATGTAGTTGTGGCCGAGCATTCTGGCCTCTTCTTGCGCCAGGACCACAACCCGCCGCGCCCGGTCGGTAAACCTTTGGAACACCTCACCGCCCCGTCCCGGCCGGTGCCGCTGCGGGCCATCCGTGGCCCCAGCGGCCGCCGGGCCACACAGGAATTGACCGCTGCCAGCTCCATTGCCGGGAAGCCAGCAGGGGATGGGTCGACAATAGGTGCCAGCGGCGGCGGGCAGAACCATCGGCGATCTTGAAACGCCCGGCTCACGCCACCCTCGTACTCACAGAGAGCTGGGCGGCGATGGCCGTCACGCTTCGTAAGAGGCAGCTCATACGCCTGACGCACCCGAGCCGCCGATAGGCGCGGCAACCTGGTCGCCGGCCCTGGCCGCTTGTGCTTGCCCGGAACTGGTTGATCTGCGCGGCCGCGCGCATGGCCCGGCACGGGCTGACCGGCGCCCAACTCTGCCGTGAAGCGCATGCGCGGGGCCTGGCGCTTGCCCGTGCTCACCTGCCGGGAGGCGCCGGATGGCGTATCAGGGGGCTGGCACACTTGTCCAATGACGCCGTGGCGTATCCGTGACTTTCACGAGGATGACCTCGACGCGGTGGTCCGGCTGTGGGACGACCCGGCGGCGGGTACTGCGGCGCCGGTGTTCGGGGTCTCCGACTTGATTTCTGCGGTCCGCGCGGGCGCGTCGGCGGTGGTGGCGGTCGTCGGGGACGACGTGGTCGGAGCGGTGGTCGCGGCCATCAGCGGGGCCCGGGCCCAGGTGATGCGGATCAGCTTGGCGCCGGGCTGGCGGGGGCGGGGCATCGGCAGTGCGATGCTGACCGAACTGGAGCGGCGGCTGGTGGCCGCGGGGGTCCACCGGGTGGGGTGCCTACTCGGCGATGAGACTGAGATGGGCGCGGCGGCGCTGCGGCACTGCGGGTACACCGTCCGCGGCGGCATGGTGTTGTACGAGAAGCTGGAGCCGGTCGGGCCGGCCGATGTCGGCATCTTGGGGCAACTGGGTGGCCGGATGATCCGGCCGGGCACCTGGGACCAGCTCGGCGGGATGGCCCGGGAGAAGGAGCTGATTGACCGGCGGGTCATCCTTCCGCTGGCGAATCCTCAGCTTGCTGGCCGGCTGGGGCTGGTCCCACCGCAGGCGGTCATCTTGTTCGGCCCGCCGGGGACCGGGAAGACCACCTTCGCCAAGGGCGTGGCCTCCCGGCTGGGCTGGCCGTTCGTGGAATTGTTCCCCTCCCGGCTTGCCGGGGACTCCCCGGCCGGCCTGGCGTCCGCGCTGCGGGAGGCGTTCGCCCTCGTCGCGGAGCTGGACAGGGTGGTGGTGTTCATTGATGAGGTGGAGGAGATCGCTGGGCTGCGGCAGCCGCGAACCATCTCAGCCGCCCAAGGCGTCACCAACGAGATGCTCAAGCTGATCCCGCCGTTCCGGGAGCGGGAGGAGCGGCTGCTCATCTGCGCCACCAACTCCGTCCGTGACCTGGATGCCGCGTTCTTGCGGCATGGCCGGTTCGATTACCTGATCCCGGTCGGCCCGCCCGATGACCAGGCCCGGCAGGCGATCTGGGACCGGTACCTGGCGGTCATGCCACACGGGGACCTGGCGATGGCGGAGATCGTCGAGCGGTCCAGGCTGTTCACCCCCGCCGACATCGAGTTCGCCGCCCGCAGAACCGCGCAGCTGGTGTTCGAGCGGGTCATGTTCGAGCACGGTGAGGAACTCACCACCACCGCGGATGTCCTGCGCGGGATCGCGGAAACTCGGCGGACCCTGACCGAGGAGATGGCCACCCAATTCGAGCAGGACATCCAGGACTACGCCCGGCTGTAGCGGCGGTTCGGCGCCAATCACCGCGCTGATCGCCGCCATCACTGCCAGCCAGCCAACGCCCACAACCCGCGTACCGCACTCACGTGCCGCCCCGGGCACACGGTCCGGCCGTCGGCCGTGCGATCCTGCTGGATTGTCGGCTGGCATGGCCCGCGGTCTCGCCGATTGCGGTGCCGATGACCCCGCTGCCTAGCTGCGGGACGGGCAGCCAAGATCGTCTTGCGAGTACCAATCCGTGCCACCATCCAGTCGTGCCGAGCCGACGCGCGGGCACCTGTAGGGTTCCATAACCTTGTCACGGTCCTCTGAGCTGCGACGTCGCAGCTGGGCTGATGGCCGTCATGCCGCGCGGTCGTACTCATTGATCAGTCCGCCGAGGATCCTCCGTCGCCGTATCCTCGCCGCCGTCAGGTCGGTGATCTCGGCTGCGGTGCTGGCATCGCGGTCCGGCGGTCGCAGGTTCCGGGCCCGGTGCGGACGATGCTGGTTGTAGTGCGCGACGTACTCGTCCATGATCACGCGCAGGTGCCGCCGCCCGGCGATCAGCATCCGGTCGGTGACCTCTGCCCGGGCTGTGCGCACCCAGCGCTCGGCATAGGCGTTCGCTCTGGGGCTTCGCGGCGGGATCTTCACGACCTCGATCCCGGCACCGGACAGCACCGCATCGAAGGCCTCGGCGAACTGCCCGGCCCGGTCCCGGACCAGGAACCGGAACCGGCTGGCGCACTCCCCCAGGTCCATCAGCAGGTTCCGTGCCTGCTGCACCGTCCACGCGCCGTCCGGGTGCGTGGTCACGCCCAGGACATGGATACGACGGGTGCCGACCTCGAGCACGAAGAACACATACAACCGGCGCAAGGTGACTGCGCAATCAACGTGGAAGAAGTCGCACGCGAGCATTGTCGAGGCCTGGGCGCCGGTGAACTGCCGCCACGTGGAAAGGGTACGTTGCGGTGCGGGCGGCATGCGCAGCCGTTTCAGCACCCGCCGCACCGTGGAGGCACCAACCCGGTAGCCGGGGCCGAGCACGGATGGAACGGGTGAGTCTCGAACAACTCGCTGCGCCGCGACGTGATCGGGCGTAGTTGACGACGCGGAATAACGCGCTGGCCGAGACCACAATCGGCCTGTTCAAGACCGAGCTCATCAAGGCCGAAGGGCCCTGGCGAGACCTGGACCAGGTCGAAGCCGCCACCCTGGAATGGGTGCACTGGTACAACACCGAACGCACCCACCAGGCCATCGACGACCTCACTCCGGTCGCCGCAGAAGAGTTCCGCTACCGTTTCAGAGCCACCCTTGATAGGGCTGGATGACACAAAAGACCGAGTCCCCGGACATCCCGGGAGGCCCCAGTATGGGGCGCGCCGGTGCCTGGCATGAATCCGTCACCGCCTTGTGGTTGTTGCCGGGCTAACGCCCGCCGGCCGCGTGGTATTGCTCGGCCACGTTGACTGGGATGCGCCCGCGCGCACTGACCGCCAGGCCATGCTCCTTCGCCCACGCCCGGATCTCGCCAGAGCGCTGACGGTTGGCCGCGGTCCGCCCCGGTCGCCGGGGACCGGGCCTTACCTGCGGCGCAAGGCCCGTCCCAGCCGATGTGGGCTTAGGGGAGGCTCACCGAGCCGGACTCTTTGAGGATCACCTGGAGGGCGACCGGGGGCGTCGTGGTCGTGCACTTGCCCGAGGCGCGGGCTTCGATGAACAGCGTGCTAAACACAAGCGTGCCGCTGCCGCTGATTCCGGTGTACTTGCCGGTTCCGTGGCTGATCGTGTACGTGCCCTTCAGGGTGGCCTGGCCCAGGCAGGTCTTGGGGTTGAAGTGTTGGATGGCGCTCGTCACTTTGTGCGCGAGCTGGAAGCTTCCTTTCTGCAGCACGAAGGTGTCGACTTTGGGGCCGGGATGGGACACGCCGTGGTCGGTGAACACCCCGCGGGCGATCACGACCGGGGTGGCGGCCGCTGAGGCGGCAAGGGACTGGAAGTGCTCGGTTCTCGATACTCCGGAGGTGTGGGCGCTGGCCGCGGTCAGCCCGGTGACCGCGAGCGACACCGCGGCGGCGACCGCGCCTGCAGCGGCGAGAAGTCTGTTGTTCAGCCTGAGGTCCATAACTCCCCCTCGATAGCTGGCCAAGCCCCTGGTGGGCTTACTGGCAGACGGCGCGGCGGCAAACCGCGCAATTGCCCACGGTGCACCCGCCCGGGGCAAGAGCGAGGTACACGAGACCAAAGACCCGGGAAAACCTTCGGAGCTGCGGCGGGCAGTTCCCACCGCGAGAGTGGGCTTTCAAGTATCAGGTGGGGCCACTTGTTGCCTTTGCGCGGACGCTAACGCGCGGACGTCGTGTGCCCGGTGATTCGCAGCTGCTGGGCTCGCTTGCAGAGCCCGCCTGCCAAGTGATGCCACTGGTGGGGGACATAGGGGAAATAGGGGACCTAGGAGTGCCTGTCAAGTGCCTGCCAAGCCGTGCCGGAAGGCGGAGCCCCGATGCGGAGCCCGATGCTTTGCCCCGATGGCATCGTCATGGCCCTTCGTTGCCCTTCGTGTGCCGTTGCCCTTCGTGTCTGACGACCCGATGCCTAGGTTCAACTGATCGTTGACGAGGCGGATTCGCTGAGTGATGCTTGACGGTTTCAAGGGTTCGGTTTGGTTGACGATCCGGCACCGGGGGTCCACGATGGCCGCCATGAAGTGGCCATACGCTGCCGTCGCGGCCGTCGGACTCAGCTTCGTACTGGCGACGCCCGCCTGGGCAGGCGGGCCACCGGCGGCATCAGGCGGCAGCGGCACGATCACCCCGGTGTCGATCAGCAGCCGCACGGCTGACGGCAACACTTTTCTCGATATCAGCTTCGCTGGAACGATGACCGGAACCTTCGCGGGAACATTCACCGAGACGGCGACCCAGGTGATTCATCCGGATGGGACAACCGAGGCCCACGGCTTCGGAACCTTTACCGGTCAGGCAGGCTCATGCGGCAGCGGAAGCTACGGCTTTCAGGTCGGAGCCCGTGGGACCGTCGCCTTGCTGATGGGACGGTTCGGCAGTATCGACCAGTCTGGAGCCACCGTCACCATCCACACCGAGAACACGTTTGTGTTTCCTGGGCCGGGCGGCCCCGGGACCTTCGTCTACTCGGGCCGGTATACCTGTTAACGGCCTAATCAACCGCGGCGGCGGGCGGACTGCCGCGCGGCTTGAGGATGATGGGCTTGGTCTCCTCCACCGTGAGCTGGAGCTTTAGGCTGCGGCGTCAGATGGGTGTGGGGCTCCATAACCATGTCATGGCCTCCGACCTGCAACGTCATGGCTGGGCCGGTGGCCGTCATGCTGCCCATTCGTACTTGTGAATCAGTCCGCCCAAGACCCTCCGCCGCCGTATCTTCGCCGTCGTCAGGTCGGTGACCGCGGCCGGGGTGATGTCGTGGCAGTCCGGTGGCCGCAGATTCCGGGCTCGGTGCGGCCGATGGTCGTTGTCGTGCGCGAGGTAGTTATCCAGGACCGCGCGCAAGTGCAGTGGCCCGGTGATCAGCAGCCGGTCGGTGACCTCGGCGCGGATCGTGCGGACCCGGCGTTCAAGCGTAGGGGTTCGCCCTGGGGCCGGGCGGCGGGATCGTCACCGCCTCGATCGCCGCACCAGAGGGCACCGCCCCGGGCGCCTCGGTGAGCTGCCCGGCCCGGTCCCGGACCAGAAACCGGGATTCGGCGGCGCGGGGCCCCAGGTCCCTCAGCAGGTTTCTTGCCTGCCGCACGGTCCACGCGCCGTCCGGGCACGGGTGATGCCGCGGACAGGAACATGGCGGGTGCCGATCTCGATGACGAAGAACACATACAGGCGGCGCAAGGTGACGGCGCCGTCCACGTGGAAGAAGCCGCATGCCAGCACGGCCGGGCCCGCGTGCGCAGGAACTGCCGCCAAGCCGATCTGCTCCGCTGCGGCGCGGGCGGAATCCGCAGAACCTCTCCGCGCCCGCCGCACCGTAGAGGCGCCTGCCCGGATGCCCAGGCCGGGCAGCTCGCCTTGGATCCGCCGGTAGCCCCAGCCCGGATTCTCGGCCGCCATTCGCTCGATCAGCACCGCGAGCGCGGCAGCAACCGGCGGCCGGCCACCCCGATGGGTGCAGGTCCACCGCCAGCCGGCCAGCCGCCGGTGCCAGCAAAGCAGCATGTCCGGCGTGACCAGCCGGCTCGCCCACACCGGCCTGGGGAGCAACCGGGCCAGGGCAGCCAGCACCGCCCGATCACCCCAATCCAGCCTCGGCCTCGGGGTTCTGCCGCCGCACCACCGCCACCTCCCGCCGCAGCACCAGCAGCTCCGCGTCCCCCGGACGCAGCCGAACGCGCCAACAGCACCATTCACCCGGCCACGCGGACAAACATCAGATACAGCACCCCTACCGTCACAAGCCCGCGACGCTGCCAGCCACCGGCCACTACCGCAGGCAACCCAACAGGTCAGCGACCCATGCCCCGGTTTGCAACCCCATAGCTTCGCCGTTCGGCGGCATGGCGATGCTGCACGTCAGCCAGCGTGAGTTTGACCTGGTGCCGGGTGTGACCGTCATCGGCGGCGGGCCAGATGTGGTCCTGCGCCTGGGGGGCTGGCCGCCCGGCACGCCGAGATCCGCCGTGACGGCGGTATCAGCTTCCTGGCTCCGCTCGTTCTTTTGTTCCCGCCGCCGCCCGGCAGGCTTTGCAGGGAAGGACCGGGTCGACGGCGGCATCTACGTCAGCGGCAGCGGCACCCTGGTCCGCGCGCTTCTCGCCGACGGCCTGGTCGACGAGCTGCACCTGTTCGTGTTCCCGCTGGCGCAGGGCGCCGGTCAGCGGCTGTTCGCCGACAGCGGCCCGGCGATCAAGCTCGCCCTCGCCGGATCAGAGGCCTACGGCAACGGGGCACTGCACCTGACCTACCAGCGCGCCGCATAGGCCGCAGCGCCTGATCCAGTCCGTCGTTCCCATAAGCACCGCGGCTTTCACCGCGGGCGCGGCCGGCTTTCTGGTCGGCTCAGGGATCGTGATGGCGATCCGGCGCCTGCTGCCCTTGCCGCGTCGCTAAGGCGGCTCGCCGGTGTCCAGGGCTGTTGTCACCAGGTCCTGCAAGGAGCCGATGAGGTTCTCTTCGTTCACCACCACGGCGCGGTCACCGGCGCGTAGAACGTAGACCGGGCGGCCGGGAGTTGCCCGGTATGCCGGGGGAACGCTGAGGACCTGCTCGAGCAGTTCGTCCCAGCGGCAAGGGCCGGTCAGGCCGCAGGTGTCCAGCGCGCGCCGGCGCAGGCGCCCATTCCAGGCGATCTCGGTGACCACCACCTTCACCCCGCCAGTTCGCCCGCATCCAGGTAAGAAAGCTGGACGCTGGCGAGTACCCGCGGACCGGTTCCTGCTGGACGCGAACCGGCCCGGGGTGGCGAGGGGGGGAGTCGTCACGCATCCGGGCCGGGCAGTTACTATAACGCGCGAATCCAGGCGGCAGGTTCCAATCTGCCGGCCATATCGTGTGGGGCGCGTTGGCGAGGTCGTTGATCACGGATTTTGCCGGTTCTGCGCGGCACGCAGCGGGCGCGGCGCCGCGTGCGTGGGGCGGGCCGACCGGCTGCCGTGCCTGACGCGCGGTAGGTGATTGTGACGGCGTGCTTCCTGCTGGAGATGGTCTTGGCCTTGATCGTTCCGGCGGTGAACCACCGTTTCGTGCCCATGCCTGCTTCGTCTCGTGCTGACCGGTTCGGGCCTGTGCCGCAACCTTCAGCCCCCGCCATTCCCGCACAGCGCCGCGCAGGCAGAACCGGATCAGGCAGGCGGTGCGCCCTGGGCGCATGAGTGGGTGAGCGTTGTTGGGTATCTGCAGTCTCCTGGGCCCCCGCCTACACGACGAAAACCCAACAGAAAACTCAGATGCTCTCCCCCGGTCGAGCCGAGCCGTCACCCGCGCAGCGCCGGCGGACCGGCCAGCGCTCCCATCGTAGAAACAAGGAACCGTGCTGGAGCGGCATGGTCAGCCGGTGGTCGTCCCAGGACTGCGGGCCGTTGCCAGCGTGCTCAGCGTCAAATAGCTGCGCGCCGAGCTTCGCCGCCCGGGCTCGGTCGGACTCCGCGCCTGATAGCCCGCACCCACGCCGTCCCGCAACAGTCCGGTCTTCGGGAGGAGACGACCGGCAGCGGGCTTGGCCCGACAGCCGCCGCCGGCGGTTTGATCAGCGCCGGATGGTGTAGTGCAGGTGCAGCACGCGGTCGCCGCGGACCACCTGGTCGGGGTCGTCGAGCAGGACGGTGCCGGTGTGGCCGCCGAAAAAGCGCACCCCTTCACCCAAAACCACCGGGGCGACGTCCATCGCGATCTCGTCGACCAGGCCTGCCGCGAACGCCTGCCCGCCGAGGTCCCCGGCGGTCACGCAGACCAGGCCGTCGCCGGCGAGCTTTTTGGCGAGCGCGATGCCTGCCTCGACCGACCCGGCGGTGTGGAACGGTGCGTCCGGGTGGCCGGCGAGCCACGCCTGCGGCAATGGCCGGTGGGTGACCACGACCAGCTCGTCTCCCGCGGCTGGGTCGCCGTCCCAGCCGTTGGTGGTGTCGAACAGGTGACGGCCGATTACCGTCACCTTGATGGCGTCCCAGAAGGGCTGGACGTACTCCGCGGACGCCCGCGAGACATGAAACGTCCAGCCGCTCGCCCTGGCGGACACCTCGGTATCTCCGTTGCCGTACCAGTCGAACAGCGGCCCGACCGTGTCATCCGGGTAGGCGATGTAGCCGTCCACCGACACGACCGCCTGCATGACAACCCTGGCCATCCCCCGCTCCTCAGCCGCACGCCGCAACGATTACCTGCGCCGGTTTGACGAGGATATCCAGCTTGCCCGCCGGCTCAATTGATCCGGGTTGTCGCCCAGGTGCCGGGACGTGACATCGGGCCGCATCAGGCCGCACGGGATGCCGGTGGCTGTCACAGACCGGACCTAATCGACACTCGGACTGGGGCGCATCGGCGATACACGGGTGGCTCTGGTCACCAGGAGATGGGGCATCGGCGAAGACCCGCTGGTCATTCGTCTTGGATGCCTGCCGCCGCGGGGCACCCATCGGCCGACGGGGAATGCGGGCGGCGTTGCCCCCGGCATGAGGCCTACCTCGAAGACGCCCACCCGGCACCGTCGGCCGGTGCGCCGCTGCGCCGGTCGGCTGCGGGGAGCCCAGCCAGCTCGCCGCCCTCACAGCAGGGGAGAAGGAAGTGGCACCGGGGACAGGCCCACTTCGAGCCGTTGCCATACGGGCGCAGGTCGCTGTCCCCGCACGCCGGGCACTGCTCGCCACCGCCAGCCTGACCGATGCTCACCCGCCCACCGTAACCAGGCAGCCCGCCGCGCCGATGGCGACACGCCTGCCAGCCGCCACCTGTCGGCACCGGGCCTCCTGGGGGGCATCAGCATCGTCTGTGGCGGGACGTGGATTCACGTGCTGTTGACACTGTCCTGGGCAGTGCGGCCGGCGGTCCGCTGCCGGTGGCCGCCCGGCTGGACGGGCCAGAGTCGTTCGGGATGTCCTCGAGCGCATCCCATTCGTCCCCGCCGAACATGTTGATGCCCTCCCCAGGCGGCCTGTGCCGCGTCGGCCTCCATCCCTTCCCCCGCCCTCGATGCCGGGCCCGATGCGCGCGCCGATCGTGGTGCCGGGCTCGATCGCCTCGGCTGGGGAGAGGTTGCCGGGGTGTGCTTCCTGGCCTTCGCCTGGGTCCGCTGCGGCATGCCCCGGCGCGTATCACCGCACCGCTGTGAGCCGGGCGGCGCAGCGCAACCGCACAGCGCGCCGACACAAGCTGGCAGGAGCAGACGATGAAGTTTCGATCTTATGTCGAGCCTGCGGAGCCCATGAGGGGCCTGGAAGTTCCTCCAGAGGTTGTGGAAGCGCTCGGTGGAGGCAAGCGGCCGGCGGCGACCATCATGATCAGCGGGCATTCATGGAAGAGCAGGGTGGCCATCATGCGTGGCCGCTACCTGCTCGGCCTCAGCAACGCCAACCGAAAAGCCGCCGGTGTCGCGACCGGCGACCGGGTCGAGGTCGAAGTGGAAATCAATGCCTCGCCCCGCGTGGTGGCCGAGCCCGCGGCCTTCGCCCGCGCCCTGGACGCCGATCCGGCCGCCCGCACCGCCTACGACCATCTGACCTACAGCCACCAACGGGAGCACGTGCTCGCTATCGAGAGCGCGAAGAAGCCCGAGACGCGTGCACGGTGGATCGAGAAGGCCCTGGCCATGCTGCGAGACCAGGAGCCGGCGAAGGGCCGTGCGGCCCGCGCCAAGACTCGAGGCGATCACCCCTGACATCTTCGAAAGGGGGACCACGCCTGCCATGGCGCGAAACCAACACTCCACATGGGCCGGTGCGCCGGTCGCTGGGGAGTTAGCGTAACTGGGTTACTCAGCGAGCACAGGCCTGAACCCCCTTGGTCGGCGATCCTGCGGGCGAACCTTCCAAACGGCGCTGCGCCCCGCCTGTGCATAAGGGGGGGCGCAGCATCCAGGTCTTTCCGGGATCGTCGTTATTATGAGTGACCGGGCCGGGTGCTTCTCATCCCGACTCCGCCCGGCCTGCTGCCAGGCGGGCAGTGGCCGTTCCGGGTGACGAGTCCGATGCTGAACCCGGTTCCCTGCACGGCCTCGATTGCGATCTTGTCGGTCCGGGGCACGGCCGCGGGGTCGATGTAGAGCAGGTACCGGCCGTGGCTTGCGGCGGGCGGCTGGGCGAAGACCCGGCTTTCGATGGTGGCGAGCTTGCTCGGGACCGAGGTCGCGCAGCTTGGCATCGATGAGCCAGGCGGGTAGAACCGGACGATGGCGGGCACGCCATGTGCGCGCAGGGCGCGCTGCAGCCCGGCGGGGTCGCGCAGGTCGCGGATGGTGACGGCCACGGTTCCGCTGGGCTCGGTGCTGACCGTCCAGGCGGTCAGCTGGACCGGGGCGGGACGGCTGCCCGGGAGGGCCGCGACGGCGACCAGCACCGCCGCGGCCGCCGCCGCGGCCACGGCGCCGGTGACTGCCCGCACCCGGCGGCGGTGCCGCCGGATGGCCTGGCCGCGGCCCACGACCGCGTCCATCGGCGCGCCCATGCGGATACCGGCGAACGGTTCCCGCACCGTGGTGATCAGATCGCGGGTGATCATGTCGTCATTCATCGTTGCCTCTCCTGTGGTGAGCGCGGCGCAAGCTGGGCGCGCACCGCGGAAACGGCGCGGGCCAGGTGCGCGGTGACCGTGCCGGGGGCGATGCCCAGCGCCCGCGCGGTGCCGGCGGTGTCCAGGTCCAGCAAGATCCGCAGCGCGATGACCTGGCGCTGCCGCTCGGGCAGGCCCGCCAGGATCGCCATGATCTGCGGGTCCACCAGGCCGCTGCCAGGCGGGGCGGCCACCGTGCGCGAGGCATCCCCCGCCCGCTCGCCCAGCACCTCGTGGCGGCGCCGCCGCCAGTACGAGGTGCGCAGGTTCAGCGCGGTGCGCACCACCCAGGCCCGCGGGGCAGGATGCCTGCTCACCGTCCGCCAGGACGCCCAGGCCCGGGCGAACGCCTCGGCCACCAAGTCCTCGGCCAGCTCCCGGTCCCCGGTGATCGCCAGCACCGTGCGCAGGCAATCGTCGCGCGAGGAGGCGTAGAACTCGGCGAAGTCAATCCGTGTCGGCCCCATGCCCTTCCAACGCGCCAGCCCCCCGATCCACTTACCTGCCCTGGAAACGGCCCGCGGATCGCCTACACCCTATGCGCGCAGCGCGGGACGGTCGCGAACCTCGGGCGACGGATCGCGCTCCGAATGCTCCGGGTCCGCCGACAGGAAGGGAGATCAACGACCAACGCTCCTGGCGGTGCAGAACGGGCCGTTATGCGAGCTATAGCGCGAAGGTAGTCGAAGATTGCGCCGCGCCGGTTCTTCCATAGTTCCAGGCATCCCACCGGCCAGTGGCGATCGGGATCAAGCCAAGGTAGGGGATGGCTTCCTTCAGTGGAAACTAGCCCCAAACGCGACGCCGACGGCCAGAGCCAAGATCACGGTGAAGGCGTAGTACCGCCCGATCAGCCCCCGCCTGGCCCAGCCACGCTCCTCAGCACCCTGGCCGAAACAGCGACAGCATCACGATGTCATCGAAACGAGTGGATGCTCGTCCCCGGTGCGGCCGCTGCCCAGCACGTCGGCCTGCCCGACATGGAGCCCTGCGCGCCCGGCCCGTTCGCGTTGGCCGACGCTGATCGGGTAGAACACCTCCTCGCATCTGCCCGATTCCAAGACGTCTCGCTCGAGTCGATCACACGGCCGATGCGCGCTGGCTCCGATGTCGATGACACGGTCGCCTTCTTCGATTCCACCGACATCGCGCGCCGGCTCATGGCCGATGCGCCGCCCGACAAGATTGCTGCCGCGCTCGACGCGATCCGCGCCGCGCTCGTCCCGTACGCGGGCGACGAAGGAGTCGTACTGAACGGAATGGCGTGGCTCGTCACGGCGCGCAAGCCCTGAATCATCCAGCGCCCGCGGGCTGACCAGGGCGCAAACTGGCCTCCTTTCACAATGACGCGCAAATGCCGTCTTCCGCGGTCGTCACCCGCCGGGCCGGGCCGATCTCCGGCCTGGCCGGTTTGAGTCTGTCATGGTGGCGACGGCCGTCCCGCGCCGGTTTCGCCGTCCTGCGTCGCGGCGCTCGGGACGGTCGCCTGTGACCCGGCGTGATGAATACCGGCCTGGCCGCTGGGCGGCTCCGGCCCGATGCCTGAGGCTGGCAGTGCTTCGGCCTGCTGGGCGCGGGGCCGGTTGGGGAGCAGCGTCAGGGCCAGCAGCGCGCCGACGGCGGCGACGGCGGCGGCGACCAGACAGGCTCCGGTGAGACTGTGTACGAACGCGAGTACCGCCGCGTCATTGAGTGCGCGTGCCGCCCTAGTGAACCCGGCCTCGGCGAGATGCTGGGCGGCGATCGCGGCGCCGCCGACCGACCCGCGGGCCGCGGTGAGGACGCCGTCGGGGAGTCCGGGGGGCAGCAGCGCGGCGAGCCGGCTCGTGTACAGGGAGGCGGCGGTGCTCCCGATTACCGCCACGCCCAGGGTGCCGCCGAACAGCCGGGTGGAGCCGTTGACCGCCGAGGCGATACCGGCTTTCTGCTCGGGCACCGCGCCCATGATGGCCTCGGTCGCGGGTGCCTGGGTGAACCCCATCCCGATGCCGAGCACGACCATGCTCGCAGCGATGATGGCGTAGGAGGTGCCGCGGTTGAAGGTGGCGATCCACAGCAGCGCGGCGGCGAAGAACAGCATCCCGCCGCCGACGATGACCTTGTTGCCGATCCGGACTGCCAGCCTTGTCCCCACCACCGAGGCGACCCCGACCGACGCGGCGACCGGCAGCAGCCGCACCCCGGTGGTCAGCGGGCTGTAGCCGCGGACGACCTGGAAGTACAGGGTCATCAGGAAGATGAACCCCAGCAGAGCGAAGAACGCGATCGCCACCGATCCGGCCGCAGCGGTGAACCGCGGGTTGCGGAACAGGCTCGTATCGATCATCGGGCTGGCGGTGCGGCGTTCCGCGGCCATCAGAGCCCCGAGGACGGCGGCGCCCGCGGCGAGGACGCTGAGGGTCGCGGGGGAGGCCCAGCCCCAGCCGGGTGCCTGGATGATCGCGTACACGATCAGGCTCATCCCGGCCGCCGACAGCACCAGGCCGCGCCAGTCGACCGGCGGGGTGCGCGGGTCGCGGGACGTGGGCACCCGCCAAGCGGCCAGGGCAGCGACCACGGCCGCCAATGGGACGAAGAACAGGAAGACGGCCCCCCACCAGAACCGTTCCAGCAGCCAGCCGCCGGCGATCGGGCCCAGCGCGATGCCCACCCCGGCA
>Ga0306926_10004995_pt1 | contig 14045 bp, 8 predicted proteins | sample flu12Cox44000178_FD_203759 | JGI IMG/M metagenome (GOLD analysis project Ga0306926, IMG submission 203759) | Lab enrichment of tropical soil microbial communities from Luquillo Experimental Forest, Puerto Rico - flux8day.12C.oxic.44.000.178 (v2)... | ecosystem: Environmental > Terrestrial > Soil...
TCTTGGCGTCGGCGACCGGAAGCATCGGCTACGAAGGCCGCGGCGACTTCGCCATGTTGCCCAACGGGCGCCTGACGCGCCGCGGCGAGCGCGACGTGGTTCCCTTCGTCTACGCTGGCGCCGCGGTTTTGTCGCCGAAACTGTTCGCCGGCGCGCCCGCCGGGGCGTTTGGCCTGACGAATTTGTTCGACAAGGCCGGCGATGCCGGCCGCCTCCACGGCCTCCGCCTCGAAGGCGTCTGGATGCATGTCGGCACGCCCGAAGCCGTCGCCGCTGCCGAAGCGGCGCTGGCCGCGACGCATTAGGCCAGGTACGGGCAATTCTCGCCAGGACTTGCTGCTGATCGGTCAGATTTCACACGCCGATCTCAATCTGGAAACGCGAGCGTTGTTGTCGGCGAGGCAAGCGGTGCGGTTGGCGTCGACTCCGCCCCGCGTCCCTGCGGTGTCGAATCGGGCCAGACGACTTGCGTCTGCAAGGTATAATTCGATCCGAACAACGCGCCGAATAGTCTATTCGCCAGGGAACCATGGTTGTCGGTCCAGGGGATGGGCGGCAATTGCGGCAGCTCAAGCCCAGACCCGGGCGGCAATACCCTCGCCAGCGGGATTATCTCGCCCGGAAACTGCGCATGGAAAACCTCGTTCATTCCGCCGTCGAGTCCGCTGTAAATCGGGGCGACCGATATGTTGGTCTCTACCAACTGCGCGTATTCGACATCGTCGGCGCGCTGCTTCCGCAGCGCCGCCCGGGCGACTTTCGGATTGACGACAAAGGCGGGGCACGGACCTTTCGGATCGAACACAGCCGGGTTCGCTGAATTTGGGGGTTGTTGGGCATCGAACACGTAACGACGATTGCACACCTCCACCTGAGGTTCGAGATGCGTCGCCTCGAAATGATCGTTCCCGATCTTGAGCATCTTCCAAAAGGCCAAGTGCGGATTGGTTCGATGACGGGCCAAGTTCGCAGGTGTCATGCGGAACGGATAAGCCTGGACCTGGAATGACGGCCGTCCGCGCAGCGAGTCGCGCGCCAGTGAGTAGATTTCGCCGATCTGCTCGTCGGTCATGGCATAGCAGCCGCTCGACGAGCAATCGCCGTGGATCATGAGAAAGGTACCGTTGCGGTTGTTCGCCTTGTCGAAGGCGTTGGGAAAACCGGTATTAATCGCTAGATAGAAGTTTGAATTCGGATTCATCAATTGGGGCGTAATTGTATAGAAGCCCTCAGGGGTCTGACGGTCGCCTTCATACATTTTTGGCCCGAGGTCGCCCGACCACCGGCAGACCGGATAGATTTTGAGAAGCTGGAAGTGGCCGGTAGTGTCTTGCTTCCAAACTTCAAGCTCTGCTTCGTCTTTGAAAATGCGCAGAATGATCGGTGAATTTTTCGGCATTTTCTTTTTGTGAAGGAGTGAGAGCAGCTCGGGCGACAGCTCTCGCGTTGCCTTTTCCGGCAACGGATTGCCAACTTCGCCAAAACATCGCACAGGCGTCATTGCGCCAGCGAAAGCTGCTGACAGCACAAGCGCGCGAAACAGCGTGGCGTGGATCAATGCTGCATACCCCGGCAGTTGGGTCTTCTACCTTTAACGGATCATCTTCGTGAGGCAAGGACAAACCAGACCATGTATTTCAAAATGGGGGAGGCCTACCGGCAAAGCGATTTTTCACGATACTGGATCGCTCAGCGATGTCACCCCTTGACATCCTGATTTGTTCGGAACTTTCTGTGGCCCTTGCGATCGACGGCGCACTGCGATCAAGCTTCACGGCGAATCGGTCGTAAGCGCCACAAACCTAAAAAATATGGCACCACGCGTCTTCAACATCCCGGCGTCGGCGCCGTTTCTGCCGACGCTGATCGAGGCATTGCTCGGCGGCAGGCTCGGCGTTACGGCGACGCGCGATCCGCTGGCGCTGGCCGCGGCGACCCTGTTCCTACCGACGCGGCGCGCCTGCCGGCTGGCGCGCGACGCGTTTCTCAGGGTGCTCAAAGGCGACGTCGCGATTCTGCCGCGCATCGTCGCCATCGGCGACATCGACGAGGACGAGATCGTGTTCGCCGAGGCCGCGACTGGCGATCTCGCGGCCGACGCGCTGGCCTTGCCCGAGGCGCTCGGCGGCCTCGAGCGGCGGCTCCTGCTGACGCGGCTCATCGGCGAATGGGCGAAGGCACCAAAATTACACGGCGCGGCCGGCTCGCCGCTCGTGGCGCAGACGCCGGCGGCGGCCTGCGCGCTCGCCGACGATCTCGCCCGCCTGATCGACGATATGACCATGCGCGGCGTGCCGTGGCAGCGCCTCGACGAGCTCGTGCCCGACGACCTCGACAAATACTGGCAATTTACGCTGCAATTTTTGCAGATCGCAAGCCACCAGTGGCCGGCGATCCTCGACGAGCGCGGTGTCATCGAGGCCGCCGCCCGACGCGATCTTCTGATCAAGGCCGAGAGCGCGCGGCTCGCCCGCAACAGCCATGCGCCGGTAATCGCCGCGGGCTCAACCGGCTCGATCCCGGCCACCGCCGAGCTGATCGCCACCATCGCCCATCTGCCGCACGGCGCCGTGGTACTGCCCGGCCTCGACACCGATCTCGACGAAGCGTCGTGGCGTTTGATCGGCGGCGACGAGAAAAAGCGCGTCGCCGCCGCGCCCGGCCATGCGCAATTCGCCTTGCAGGCGCTGCTGGCGCGCATCGGCCTCGGCCGCGACGCCGTCGTCAGCCTCGCTGCGCCTCGCGGCCGCGAGCGCTTGGTGTCGGAAGCCTTGCGGCCGGCGGCCGCCGCCGATCTGTGGCAGCAAAAATCGACCGACATGATGTTCGCGGCCGAGGCGGATAAGGCGCTCGAACGGGTCAACGTCATCGAAGCCGCCACTGCCGAGGAGGAAGCGCTCGCCATCGCGGTGGCGTTGCGCGAAGCGGTGCACGAAGGCAGGAGCGCGGCGCTGGTCACGCCCGACCGCGCGCTCAGCAAGCGCGTGCTTGCGGCGCTGACGCGATGGACCATCGCGGAGGAAGATTCCGACGGCGATGCGCTTGCCGACACGCCGGCCGGCATCTTCGCCCGCCTCGCCGCCGAAGCGGCGCTCGGCGGTCTCGCGCCGGTGACGCTGCTGGCGTTGCTCAAGCATCCGCTGCTGCGGCTCGGGAACAACGACTGGCACTTTGCCGTCGCCACCCTCGAACGCGCGGTGCTGCGTGGGCCGCGGCCGCGCCCCGGTTCGCGCGGGCTGGCGCAGGCGTTGCAAACGTTGTGCACGGTGCTGGAAAAATTCCGTCGCGGCGAAAAGACCGATCTGCATCGGTCCGATCCGCGCACCGCGCTGAGCGATTCCGCGCTCGCCGCCGCCACCGATCTGGTGGCGCGGCTCGGCGCGGCGCTCGCGCCGCTGGAGAGCCTCGGCAAGGCGCCGCAGCCGCTTAGCGTGCTGGCGGAGCGCCATCGCGCCGTCGTCGTCGCGCTGTCGCGCCATGGCGACGCCGAAGCCGCCATCGCCGGTCCCGACGGGATGAAGCTCGCTAAAACGCTCGATGAGCTGGCCGCGAGCGACGCCGCGACTGGGCTTAGCGTCGAGCCATCCGACTATGTGGAATTGTTTGCCGCCGCGCTTTCCGGCCGCGTGGTACGCCGCCCGGCCCGGCCTGGCGCGCGCGTGCGCATCCTCGGGCCGCTCGAAGCGCGTCTCACCGAGAGCGACCGCGTCGTGCTCGGTGGCCTGGTCGAAGGCACCTGGCCGCCGGAGAGCCGCACCGACGCCTGGCTCAGCCGGCCAATGCGGCTTGCGCTCGGCCTCGATCTGCCGGAGCGTCGCATCGGTCTGTCCGCCCACGACTTCGCGCAGCTCCTTGGCGCGCCGGAAGTCTTTCTGACCCACGCCGGCAAGCTCGCCGGCGCGCCGACCGTGCCGTCGCGGTTCGTGCAGCGGCTTGCAGCGATCGCCGGCCCGCGATGGCAGGCGGCGCGCGCGCGCGGCGACACATATCTGCACTGGGCGCGCGACCTCGACCGGCCGGAAAAAATCACGCCCGCGCCGCAGCCGGCGCCGAAGCCGCCGCGTGCGGTGCGGCCGCAAAGCCTGTCCGTCACCGACATCGAGAACTGGCTCCGCGATCCCTACACCATCTACGCCAAATACATTCTGCGTCTCGCGCCGCTCGATCCGGTCGACATGTCGCCCGGCGCCGCCGAGCGCGGCACCATGATCCACGCCGCCATCGGCGAGTTCACCCAAGACTTCGCCAACGGTTTGCCGCCCGATCCGGCCGGCGAGATCGTCGCGCGCGGCCGGCCGCACTTCGCCACACTTGAGGATTTTCCCGAGGCGCGCGCATTCTGGTGGCCGCGCTTCCTGCGCATCGCCCACTGGTTCGCCGGCTGGGAACGCTTGCGCCGTCCCACCATCACCAAGCTCGCCGCCGAGATCCGCGGCGAAATCCCTGTAGTCGACGGCACGTTCAGCTTGCGCGGCATCGCCGACCGCATCGAGTGCCAGACCGACGGCCGCTATGTGATCCTCGATTACAAGACCGGCTCGACGCGCACCGAGAAACAGGTGCGCACGGGCCTCGCGCCGCAGCTTACGCTGGAGGCCGCGATCCTGCGCAAGGGAGGCTTTACCGATATTCCGGCCGGCAGCTCGGTTTCGCAGATCGGCTACGTGCTGCTCAAGGGCGGCGCGCGCGCCGGCGATCCGAAGATGATCGACTTCGAGCAAGGCACGGCCGACAGCCAGGCCGACCGCGCCCTTGACAAACTTGCCGAGCTCGCGGCTCGCTTCGCCGACGACAACGAGCCCTATCGCTCGCTGGTTCATCCGATGTGGACCACCCATTACGGCGACTACGACCACCTCGCACGGGTCAAGGAATGGTCGGCGACCGGCGGCGAGGTCGACGATATCTGGGGCAGCGAATGAGAGCGGTCCGCGTCATCCCGCCCGAGGTTCGGCAGCGGCAGGACGAAGCCGCCGATCCCACCGCGTCGGCCTGGGTCGCCGCCAATGCGGGCTCGGGCAAGACCCACGTGCTGGCGCAGCGGGTGATCAACCTTTTGCTCGACGGCGTGCAGCCGGAAAAAATCCTCTGCATCACCTTCACCAAGGCGGCCGCCGCCAATATGGCGAAGCGGGTGTTCGACCAGTTGGCGGAGTGGACCACCTTTGATGACACCAAGCTTGATGAGGCCATCGGCTCGCATGGCAGCGGCAGCGCCGCGGCGCGCCGAGCCTTGGCGCGGCGCCTCTTTGCCCACGCACTTGAGACGCCGGGCGGCCTGAAGGTTTACACCATCCACGCCTTCTGCACCCAGCTGCTGCACCAGTTCCCGTTCGAGGCCAATGTCGCCGCCCGCTTTACGGTGCTGGACGAGGCCGAGCAGTCGCAGCTTCTCGAGCGGCTGACGCTCGGGGTGCTGCTCGACGGCGCTGCCGCGCCGGACGGCGCGCTCGCCCGCGCGCTCACCACCGCCATGACGGCGGCCGCCGACCAGACGTTCCGCGACGTGGTGCGCGAGGCCATCGCCAACCGCGACGCCATCAACGCCTGGGTGACGCGGACCGGCAGCGTTGACGCGGCGATCGCACAGCTCTCGGCGACGCTCGGCGTCGATCCGTCCGAAAGCCTCGACGCCATCGAGGCGGAGTATTTCTCCGGCACCATCATCGCGCCCGACGAATGGCCGGCGCTGGCGGACATCCTCTCGCGCGGCAGCAAGACCGATTGCGAGCAGGCCGAGCGCTTCGCCCGGCTGCCGGCACTGTCCGGAAGCGAGCGGGTCGAAAAATATCTCGACATATTCTTGACCGCACAAAGCGGCGGGCGCACCCCGCGCCGGTCCATCGTCACGCAAGCGATCGGCGATGCAGCGCTGCGCGGGCGGCTCAACGCCGACCAGACCCGCGTCGACGCGCTCCTGCAACGCTACCGCGCCGCCGCCTGCCGTGAGCGCAGCGCCGCCCTGCTCACCGTCGCCCACGAGGTGCTGACCCGCTACGCCAACGAGAAGGAGCGCCGCGGGCTGCTCGATTACGATGATCTGATCGATAAGACGCTAAAACTTCTCGCCGACGTTGACGCCGCCTGGGTGCACTTCAAGCTTGACCTCGGCATCGACCACGTCCTGGTCGACGAGGCGCAGGATACAAGCCATAAGCAATGGGACATCGTGCGCCGGCTCACATCCGAGTTCACCGCTGGCGCCGGCGCGCGCAGCGTGCGCCGCACCTTGTTCGCGGTCGGCGACGAGAAGCAGTCGATCTACTCGTTCCAGGATGCAGCACCCAAGGAATTCGCCGAGATGCTGCGCTATTTCAAAGTGGCGCACGAACGAAGCAGCCTGAAATTCGTCGTCAGCAAGTTCGAGCACTCGTTCCGCTCGGGCGATGCGATCCTCGGCGCGGTCGACGAAGTGTTCAAGCGCCGCGAGATTGCGCTCAGCGTCACCTCCGACGATGGCGGCTTCCCGCCGCACATTGCGCTGCCCGACGCACGGGCGAGCGTGGTCGAAATCTGGGAGCCGGTGCAGCCGGAGCCGCGCAAGGAGATCGAAGGCTGGGACGCGCCGTTCGATACCGTGAGCGAGACGAGCCCACGGGTGCGGCTCGCCCGCCGCATCGCCCGCACCGTGCGCCGCATGGTCGATAATGGCGCCGCGCGTTACGGCGATGTGCTGATCCTGGTGCGCCAGCGCGGCGAATTGTTCGAAGCCATCATACGCGCCCTTAAGAATCAGAACGTCGCCGTGGCCGGCGCCGACCGTCTGATGCTCACCGAGCATATCGCGGTGATGGATCTGGTCGCGCTCGCCGATGCGCTGCTGCTCCCCGAGGACGACCTTGCGCTCGCCACCGTATTGCGCAGCCCGCTGTTCGGCTTGTCCGACGACGACCTGTTCGCGCTCGCCCACGATCGCGGCCGGTTGCCGCTGCGTGAGGCGTTGACGAAGAAGTCGGCGGAGCGGGAGATTTATGGGCAGGCGGCGGCATGGCTGGAAGCGCTTACAGACGACGCGCGGACGCACACGCCGTTCACATTCTACGCCACGCTGCTCGGCTCGGGCGGCGGGCGAAAGAATTTCCTCGCCCGGCTCGGCGCCGAGGCCAACGACGCCATCGACGAATTCCTCAATCTCGCGCTCGACTACGAGCGGCGCGAGACGCCGTCGCTGCAAGGCTTCGGCGCCTGGCTGCGCGACGCCCACGCCGAGGTCAAACGCGACATGGAGATCGCCCGCGACGAAGTGCGCGTCATGACCGTGCACGGCGCCAAGGGCCTCGAAGCGCCGGTCGTCATCCTCCCCGACACCATGACGCCGCCGGCCGGAGCGCGGCCGCCGCGACTTCTGCAACTCGCCGGCGGTGCGACGATCTGGGTTGGCCGCAAGGCCGACGACGGGCCGAGCGTGGCGCAGGCGCGGAGCACCGCCGCCGCCGAAGCCGAGGACGAATACCGGCGGCTCCTTTATGTCGCCATGACGCGCGCCGCCGACCGGCTGATCGTGTGCGGTGCCGACGGCCTGCGCGGCCGGCCGAAGAATTGCTGGTACGATCTGATCCGCGACGCGCTCGGGCCATCGCTCGTTGCCGAAGGCGACGGCGACGAGAAGATCTTGCTCTATCGGAAAGCCACGGCCGCAGCGTCTGCGACGCGCAAGTCCTCCGGCGGAGAGACCAAGAAAGTAGAAACGCATCCGCCGCCCCCCTGGCTGCGGCAGCCCGCGCCCGCGGAGACGCCGCCCCCTGCGCCGATCGCGCCGTCGTCGGCGTTCGACGAAGAGATCGGTCAAATGTTTCCCGCGGGCGGCACGCCGGCCGACCGGCAGAAGGCGCTCGCTCGCGGCCGCCTGGTGCATCGGCTGCTGCAATCGCTGCCCGATATTCCGGCCGAGCGCCGCGCCGAGGCCGCCGCACGCTTTCTCGCCAAGGCGGCTGCGGACTTTTCCGAAGCCGAGCGCACGGCGATCGCGCAACAAATCCGCACCATCCTCGAAGACCAAAGCTTCGCCGAAATCTTCGCGCCGGGCAGCCGCGCCGAGGTACCGATCGTGGGCCGCATCCCGCGCCCCGGCGCTGAACCCGTCGCTGTCGCGGGACAAGTGGATCGCCTCGCCGTCACCGACGGCGCCGTGTTGATCGCCGACTACAAATCCGATCGCGTCGTGCCGTGTACGCTCGATCAGGCCGAAGCTTACGTCGCGCAGCTTGCGTTTTATCGCGCCGTGCTCGCGCGCATCTATCCCGGCAAGACGGTGCGGGCGGTGCTCATCTTCACCGCCGGTCCCACGGTCATGGAACTGCCGGCCGCGGACATGGACAAAGCGCTCGCGACGGCGTTGGCGAAAATCTGATCTCGGGACCCTCATGGTGAGGAGGGACGCGTGAGCGTCGCGTCTCGAACCATCGTGGTCGGAGCAGCATCCTGCGAAACGCGCCCTTTCGAGCGCTCCTCAGGATGAGGAGACCGGTCACGCCCTGGTGATGCTCCCTTGACGCCCCCCGACTCGGTTCATAGCTTGATCGCCCCAGGGCCGCCGATTCTTGCAAAATGTGAGGTTTTTCCCATGGTCGATAAGGTGACGGACGCGACGTTCGAGCAGGACGTCTTGAAGGCGAGCGAGCCTGTGGTGGTCGATTTCTGGGCGGAATGGTGCGGCCCGTGCCGCATGATCGCGCCGGCGCTGGAAGAGATTTCGAAGTCGCTCAACGGCAAGGTCAAGATCGTCAAGCTCAACGTCGACGAAAATCCCGGCACCGCGGCCAAGTTCGGCATTATGTCGATCCCGACCCTGATGCTGTTCAAGAACGGCGAGCTCGCCTCGCGCCAGGTCGGCGCCGCGCCGAAGCAGAAGCTCGAGCACTGGATCACCAGCTCGGTCTAATTCCGTTAGTGCCTGAAATGCCGTGTGCCGGTGAACACCATGGCGACGCCGGCGTCGTCGGCGGCCTTGATGACCTCGTCGTCGCGCACTGAGCCGCCGGGCTGGATCACGGCCGTCGCGCCGGCCTCGATCGCCACCAATAATCCATCGGCAAACGGAAAGAACGCATCGGAGGCGACCACCGAGCCCTTGGTCGCCGGCTCCTTCAGCCCTGCGGCCTCGGCCGCATCCTGCGCCTTGCGCGCGGCGATGCGCGCCGCATCGACGCGGCTCATCTGGCCGGCCCCGATGCCGACGGTCGCCGACTCTTTGGCATAGACGATGGTATTCGACTTCACGTGCTTGGCGACGCGGAAGGCAAAGCGCAGGTCGCGCAGCTCCGCATTGGTCGGCGCGCGCTTGGTCACGGGCTTTAATTCCATATCGTCGACAACCGCGTTGTCGCGGGTCTGTACCAGCAAGCCGCCGGCCACGGTCTTGGCGGTGAGGCCCACGCCACGCGGATCGGGCAGGCCGCCGGCGAGCAGCAGCCGCAAGTTCTTCTTCGCGCCGACGATGGCGATGGCGTCCGCTGTGGCGTCGGGCGCGATGATGACCTCGGTGAAAATCTCGGTGATGGCGCGCGCCGCGTCGGCATCGAGCGTGCGGTTGAACGCGACGATGCCGCCGAACGCCGACACCGGATCGCAGGCCAGCGCCTTGCGGTACGCATCGACCAGATTATTGCCCTCGGCGACGCCGCATGGATTGGCGTGCTTGATAATTGTGCAGGCAGCAGCGCGCGCCGGATCAAACTCGGCGACGCATTCGTAGGCCGCGTCGGTGTCGTTGATGTTGTTGTAGGACAGCTGCTTGCCCTGGGTTTGACGCGATGTGGCGACGCCGAAGCGCCGATCGGGCGCGCGATAGAACGCCGCCGCCTGGTGCGGGTTCTCGCCGTAGCGCAGCTTCTCGATCAGCCGGCCGCCGAAGCTGCGGTAGTCGGGCGCGATGTCGGCAAGCTCGCGCGCGAACCAGTTAGCGATCGCCGCATCGTAGGCCGCGGTGCGCGCGTAAGCCTTGGCGGCGAGCCGGCGGCGCAGTGTCAGCGTGGTCGCGCCACCGTGCTGCTTCAGCTCCTCGAGCACGGCCGCGTAATCGTTCGGCTCGACCACGACCGCGACGTCGTCGTGGTTCTTCGCCGCCGCGCGGATCATGGCCGGGCCGCCGATGTCGATATTCTCGATGCAGTCGGCAAAATCGGCGTTGCGCGCAACCGTATCCTCGAACGGATAGAGATTGACCACCAGCAGATCGATCGGCTGGATGCCGTGCGCGCCCATCGCCGCGACGTGGGCCTTGTTGCCGCGCATCGCGAGCAGCCCGCCGTGCACTCCCGGATGCAGCGTCTTGACGCGGCCGTCCATCATTTCTGGAAATCCGGTCAGCTCGCTGACGTCGCGCACCTTCAGGCCCGCATCGCTCAAGCTCTTGCGCGTGCCGCCGGTCGAGACGAACTCGACGCCGTGGCCGGCAAGCGCGCGGGCGAACTCGACGACGCCGGATTTGTCGAACACGGAAATCAGGGCGCGTGTGACGCGGCGGAGCTGTTCGGTCATCGCCTCTCTCTACTCCCCCCCGCGGGCGCGGGGGAGGCGAAAATGCGATTAGTTCACATTGGCAGTTTCATAGTGGCAGCCGCGGTTCCTCCTCACGGGCGCGGCGCGTGGTGTCGGCGCCGGCGATCGTGGTGGCGCTGGTCTGCTGGAACGTCCAGGTGACGCGCGGTGTTGCCGCCGCGTGGCCGTGGATCGCCATCTGCACGGTGCGGCGCGGCCCGTCGGGGCCGGCGAGGTAGACGCCGTCCTCGAGCTCGACGCGCGCTTCCGGGCTAGAGAAGGTCCAAACCTCCTTAGTCGCGGTCATCAGCATGACGCCGTGACCGTCGGTCAGCCGCGTCGCCTTGACGGACGGATGCAGATGGAAGCGCACCGCGAAGCGGTCCTCGCCGCGCACCTGCGCGCCGCCGTCGGCGGCAATGAACATGTCCTCGCCGTCGAACCGGGTGCCGTCGGCACTGAGCGAAACGGTGCGCTTGTGCAAAATGCCATAGCGGTCGGCATAGCCGTCGTGGGTGGCGCCCAGCACGACGGAGTCGGCGGCATCTTCGCGGGTGACCGCGACATTGCCCGGCCCGCCAAGCAGCGGCGAGCCGCCGAGCATGCGCTTGAATGCCGCGGTCTCGACGAACCGCGCCGCCGAGGTCTCGTTGAAGGTTACGGTGGAATGGGCCGGCGTCGAGCGGGCGAACGGCCGCCAGTCCTCGCGCGAGGTGCGCGGCATGCCGCAATTAACCACCATGAGGCTGCCCTTGGGCGTGGAGTATTCGAACGACAGAAAGCCGGCGTGGGCTTCGAGGCTCAGCTCGATCGCCGGCGCGCGGCCGGTATCCATGATCAGGATGCCACCCCCGGCTTCGAGCCGCTGATAGGCCGAGTGCGGCGCGTTCGACAGCGGCGCGCCGTGCACCTCGTCATAGGCAAGCAGCGTCAAGAGCTGATCGGCCGGCGTCGCGCCCATGCCGTTGAAATGCGCGAACGTCCCGTCGGAGTGCCGGAAGAAGCGCAGCATCGGCATCATCCGGTCGATGGCGTTAAGCAGCGCCTGCGGCGGTGCCTGGTTGCGCGAGGAGAACACCTGGGCGAGCGGCAGGAACTCCAGCAGCACGTCGATGACGGCCCCCGGATTGCGCGAGGCGTGGCCGCCGTCGGGCAGGATCTGCCGCTCGATCTCGGCACGCAGCCGCTCGGTCGCCGATTTGACGTGGCGCGACTGGCCGGCGATGCACAGCGCCGCGTAAGTCAGCGCGATCGCGCCTTGCATGCGGGCGACGCCGCGGCGCGCGTCGCCGGCGGTGTGGCGCAGATAGCGCACCTGCCGCACCAGGCTGCGCAGGAAGCGCCGGTAGAACGCCATGTCGGCGTCCTGCAGCACCAGCGGCGCCTGGCTCAGCCAGGAAATGATGCGCCGCGACAGCACGTCGGGCCGCCAGGCGACCGGATGCCAGGAGCCTTGCAGCGTGATCCACTCGTCGACCAGGGCGCGTGCATTCGCGCGCGTGATTGCGGAGTCGGCGGCGCGCAGATGGCGCAGCCAGCCGAATCCGAGCAACGTCTTGGCCCATTCTTCGGACGGCGGCTCCATCTCGAAGATGGAGCGGCCGTCGCAGATCACGACCTTGCCGGCGAAGGCGAAGCGCCCGGCATAAATCTCGGTGGCGCGGGTGGCGTCGGCCGTGCGCAAATACTGCGGCGCGATCAGGAGGCGGTCGGCGCGAAACTGCGGCAACGGCCAGCGCAGCAGGGGATGGCCGTTAAGCCGGCCGGCGGCGCGCCGCACGCCCCCGCGCAGCAACAGCCACGACAGCTTCGCGTTATCGGCCAATGAGACGCGCGACATCGACGCGTTGGCCCCTCCTCGGATGCGGCCGCACCATAACGGAAGGATGCCCGAACGGCCAATGACAGTGCAAGCTTATGGTTTATTTGCGTTTTTCGAGCCGTGCCGCGTAGAAGCCGTCCACGCCGGCAAGCCGCGAATCAGCGTCGGGCAGATGGCACGGCAGCGTGCGCAGGTCGCCGTCGGCTGAGATGAACGCAACCTCGCCGCCCACGTCCGATGCCCCGATCGGCACGCGCCGTAAGTTTTGATCGCGCGCAAGCAAATCGGCGACGATGGCGCTGCCTTCCTCCGGTTCGAGTGAACAGGTGCAGTAGACCAACGTGCCGCCGGGCCTGGTCAGCGCCGCCGCGCGATCGAGCAAGCGGCGCTGCAAGTTCGAAAGCGCGACGATATCGGCGGCGCGCTTGAGCCATTGCACCTCGGGATGGCGGCGGATGGTGCCGGTCGAGGAGCACGGCGCATCGAGCAGCACTGCGTCGAATGTTTGTTCCGCGGTCCAGCGCTCGACGTCGGCGCAGACGAGCGCGGCCTCGAGCGACAGCCGAGACAAATTTTCGCGCAAGCGATTGAGCCGCCCCGATGCGCGATCGATCGCGGTGACGTGAGCGCCGGCGCAGATGAGTTGCGCGGTCTTGCCTCCGGGCGCAGCGCACAGATCGGCGACGCGCAATCCCGTGACATCGCCGAACAACCGCGCCGGCAGCGCCGCCGCAGCGTCTTGCACCCACCAGGCGCCTTCTTCAAAACCGGGCAGCGCTGTCACCAACCCATACGCGACCGCACGCACCGAACCGGTCGGCAGCACGCGGCCGCCGAGCTTTTCCGCCCAAGCGGCGGCGGCGGATTTCACGGTGAGATCGAGCGCCGGCTCGCGGCCGTTGGCGGCGGCGATGTCGCGGGCGGTGGCCTCGCCGTAGGTTTTGCTCCAGCGCGCGAACAGCCATGGCGCTGTGTCGAGCACGGGCCCATCGAGGCTCGCGAGTTTCTCCGCGCCCTCGCGCGTCACGCGGCGCAGCACGGCATTAACGAGGCCGGCGAAGTGCAAGGCGTTGCGGTCCTCGCGCGCGAGCCGCACTGCAAGATCGACGGCGGCGTGATCGGGCACGTCGAGAAACAGAATTTGCGCCGCGCCGAGCAACAGCACGGTCTCGACCCGCGGCGCTCTTTCCGGCAGGCCGTGGTCGAGCAACAGACCGAGCAGGTGTCGCAAGGTACCGAGCCGGCGCAGCACTATGGCGACCAGCGCCCGCGTCAACGCACGATCGCGTTCGTCGAGGGCTGAGAGCGCCGCGGTCGCGGCGAGCGCGTCGGCACCTTCCAGCATTTCGTCGAGCGCGCGGTGCCGGCGCAGCACGCCCTCGACGATCGTCGCAGCGACCCGCCGCACCGCAAGGCCGGGCGCCTCGACGCTGTCGGGGGCGTCGGCACCCTGGCCGCGCGCTTTCGGCTTTCGCGAATGTTTGGCCAAAGCGCCTCCTTGCAAGAACGGCACGGCTACGCCAAGTCAGAGGCGATGCCAACCGACCCCAACGAGCCAAAAAAGCGCCCCCTGCCGCCGGCCGCCGAACGCGCGCTCGCCGAGGCCGCCGCGCGCCGCGCCGAACGCGACCGCGCAAAGACGGAAAGACCTAAGGAAAGCGGTGGCCGCGGCGGCCTCGAGCCGACTCGCTACGGCGACTGGGAAAGGGACGGGCTGACCTCGGATTTTTGAGATTTCGCCGGC
>Ga0306926_10004998_pt1 | contig 14044 bp, 16 predicted proteins | sample flu12Cox44000178_FD_203759 | JGI IMG/M metagenome (GOLD analysis project Ga0306926, IMG submission 203759) | Lab enrichment of tropical soil microbial communities from Luquillo Experimental Forest, Puerto Rico - flux8day.12C.oxic.44.000.178 (v2)... | ecosystem: Environmental > Terrestrial >...
ATAATTCTAAAGGTGTAATCACTCGCCATTTTGACAGGGTTTCGATTTGGTGGCGACTGCGCTACGATCCCTGCTTGCTCCGATGACGACAGGTCACCCCGTGGATAAGCCGGTTGGCACATTGGCATCGCGCGGAGGCGGTTCGGTCACCCCCGCTCAGGGCCATGGTAGGCTGCAATCTGGCGCGGTGGGGCTGCGAGCGGAGCGTTCCCGTCTATCGGGGTATCGACCTGCGCTGCCACGGCCGGTCGCCCACCGCTTCGGCCCGGTTTTTGCGGCGCTTGATCTTGGCACGAACAACTGTCGCCTCCTGGTGGCACGGCCGTCCGGCCCGAGCTTTCGCGTCGTCGATGCTTTTTCTCGGATTGTCCGACTCGGTGAAGGTATGACGGCAACCGGCGCTCTGTCGGAGGAGGCGATTTCGCGAACCCTGGACGCGCTTAAGATCTGTGCCGACAAAATCGCCGCCCGCAACATAGCCGAAGGACGGTACGTCGCCACGGAAGCCTGTCGCCAGGCGGTCAATTGCGAGATGTTCGTCGCCCGGGTGCGCGAGGAGACTGGGCTCGAGATCGAAATAATCACAAGCACTGAGGAGGCCCGACTCGTCGTCGCCGGGTGCGCGCCGCTGCTCAATCCACGTATCCCATACGCCATCGTCTTCGATATTGGTGGCGGCTCGACCGAGATCGTGTGGTTGCGGCTGATGGGCCCGCAAAACCGCCGGAGGCGACCGCATATCATCGGCTCGATTTCATTGCCGTTCGGGGTGGTTACCCTGACCGATCGCTTTGGCGGCGCTGAGGTTTCATCGGCGACCTACCGAGCCATGGTTGCCGAAGCGATGGCGGCGCTGGCGCCGTTCGAGCGAGCTCACGAGCTTTTGCGCCACGTCAGGACTGGCCGGGTGCAGATGCTGGGGAGCTCGGGAACGGTAACGACCCTCGCCGGCATTCACCTCGCGCTGCCGCGCTACACCCGTGCGCTGGTCGACGGCAGTGTGTTGACGTTCGAGCAGATCTCGACTGTGTCGACCCGGCTGGCGGGTCTCGACCTCGCCGGGCGCGCCGCCAATCCTTGCGTCGGCCGCGAGCGCGCCGATCTGGTGCTGAGCGGCTGCGCGATCCTCGATGCGATCTGCAAGACCTGGCCGGTCGGGCGCCTGCGCGTTGCCGATCGCGGCGTGCGCGAAGGGATCCTGTTCGACCTGATGCGGGACTGACATGGCGGTGCGAGTTCGCAACGCCGGCCGACGCAAACCGTCCTCGACTGCGTGGCTGTCGCGGCAACTCAACGATCCTTATGTTGCCGAGGCCCGGCGTCTCGGCTATCGGTCGCGTTCCGCCTTCAAGCTGATCGAGCTGGACGATCGGTACCGGCTCCTGCGAACTGGGGCGCGGGTCGTAGACCTTGGCTGTGCGCCGGGAGGCTGGACGCAGGTCGCCGTAGAACGCGTCGGCGCCAGCGGCCGCGTCGTCGGGATCGATATTGCCGAAACGGCGCCGATCGTCGGCGCAGCGATCCTGCGAGCAGACATTTACGACCCCTCTGTCCCAGTGACGGTCATGACTGAGCTCAGCCGTCTTGCCGATGTCGTGCTGAGTGATATTGCGCCGTCGACGACCGGTCATGCTGCGACCGATCACCTGCGAATTGTCGCGCTAGCCGAGGCGGCATTCGCGGTCACCTGCGAGATCCTGAAGCCCGGCGGCACCTTTGTCGCAAAGGTATTTCAGGGTGGCGCTCAGGGCACGCTACTCGCAGAGCTCAAGAGCGGTTTCGCCGAGGTCCGCCACGCGAAGCCTCCGGCGAGCCGCACCCGGTCGGTGGAGACCTACCTGGTCGCGCAAGGATTTCGGGGCTGACGTTAGCGCTCAGCCAAGACCAAAGCTTCGCGCTGAGGATATCAGCCGGCGAGGCGGATCGAGGTATCGGTCCCCGGCATCAAAAACGAGCGCGGGAAGCTGCCCGCTCCGACAGCACCGGGACCGCCGAGCTTCGTATTGACGCCCGCTGGCGGAGCGCCGAGTTGGGGCCGATCCGTCGCCACCGGTTGAGCGCAGCCCGCGAGCGTGACCGCGATGGCCAGTCCGCCAAGAGCGGCGGCAACGCCGATACGCATTACAGGCGGGAGATCCGGTAATTCGTTTCGAGGCTTGGCGGGCCGTCGCTCTCAACAAGGCCGCGGGCGACAAGGTCGATCAAATGCGCCTGCACAGAGCGCCCGGCGGCGCGGCGCAACGCCGGTTGCAGCCCGACATAGAGCCGCTCGACAACCGGATCGATGCGGCCCATGCCGGTGCGCAAGCAGTCGAGAATGCCGGCCTCGCGCTCCCGGCGGTGGGCGATGAAGGCGCGGACGTGCTCCTGCGGCTCACTGATCGCCGGCCCATGGGTCGGCCAATAAACTTGGTCCGGGCGGCCGAGCAATTTGTCGAGCGAGGCCATATAGGCAGCCATGTCGCCATCAGGCGGAGCGATAACGCTCGTCGACCATCCCATGACATGATCGCCGCTGAACAGCACACCGTTGTCGGGCAGCGCGAAACACAGATGGTTCGAGGTATGGCCTGGTGTGTGGATGGCCTCGAAGAGCCAGCCTGCACCCGCGATCCTTTCACCATCGCCAAGCGTAACGTCGGGAACGAAATCCCAATCCCCGCCTTCCTCCACCGCTGGGTCACTGCGATTGCCACCCGCGTGTGGGCCGAAGCCGTAGGTCGGTGCGCCGGTCGCCGCCTGCAGCGGTCGCGCCGCCGGCGAATGATCGCGATGCGTGTGGGTGATCAGGATATGGGTGACTCTCTCGCCCACGAGACCAGCGAGGAGCGCCTCGACATGCTCGGGAAGATCGGGGCCCGGATCGATCACCGCGACCGTGCCCTCGCCGACCACATAGGTTCCGGTGCCCCGGAATGTGAACGGGCTCGGGTTGCGTGCGACGATGCGGCGGATCATCGGCGCGACCGGTTCGAGCCGGCCATATTCGAAGGAAAACTCGCGGCGGAACGGGATCTCGACGGCCATGGCCAAGAGACTACACGAAATCTTCGACACCAGGTGCGTTCTCGCGCAGCTTCAGTCAATATTCCCCGCCCGGAGGAAATACTGCGATGAAGTTCAAGATCGATGTCGATTGCACGCCGGAGGAAGCTCGCGCTTTCTTCGGGCTGCCGGATGTGAAGCCGCTGCAGGAGGCGCTGCTGCCCGAAGTGGAGGAGCGGCTGCGTGCGACGCTGAAAGCGATGGATCCCGAGGCGATGCTCAAGACATTGCTGCCGGCGACCCTCAAGGGTTTCGAGCAGCTGCAGGAGATGTTCCTGTCACAACCCGGCGGCCTCGGCAAAAAGAAATAGCTGTGGCCGTTTCGCTTCGGACCCCGCAGCTGCTGCTGCGCCAATGGCGCGACGATGACGTCGCGGCTGCTGACGAGCTTTCCGGCGATCCCGCTGTGATGGAGTATCTGGTCCCGAGACCGGACTGGGCGGCCCGCAAACGCGCGCACTGGCACGAATACGGGTTCGGCGAGTGGGTCGTCGAGATCCCCGGCGAGGCGAGCTTCATCGGCGCTGTCGGCCTCGAACATGTCGGCTACGACGCGCATTTCACCCCGGCGGTCGAGGTGGCGTGGCGGCCCGCGCGGCCCTATTGGGGCAGGGGATACGCTACCGAATCCGCCCGTGCCGCGCTCGATTACGGTTTCGAGCAGCTCGGTCTCTCAGAGATTGTCGCGATCACCGTGCCCGCCAATCGGCGCTCGCGTGCGGTCATGGAGCGCCTGGGCATGACCCGCGCGCCGGAGGATGATTTCGATAGTCAGCGGCTGCCGCTGGGACACCCGTTGCGACCCCACGTCCTTTACCGGCTCCGCCGGCCGTGATCGGTTGCATCCTGCTGGTCCGTCACGGCGAAACCGAATGGAACCTGGAGCGGCGGATCCAGGGCCGCTTTGACTCACCGTTGACCTCACGCGGCGAGGCTCAGGCGCAGGCCGTAGGGCGGCTTCTCGGGAAATTGCCGGAAGCCGCATCCGCCCGGATTGTCGCCAGCCCGCTGCGCCGCGCCATGCGGACCGCGGAGATCATCCGCCCGCATCTCGCCGCCGTAGCCGACTTGGTCATCGACGACCGGCTACGGGAAATTTCGGCCGGCGCCTGGGATGGGCTCACTTTCCGCGACATCGAGCAGCTTTCTCCTGGAACGTTCGACGGCGACGGCCGCTATGAATGGAATTTCCGCGCGCCCGGCGGAGAGACCTACGACAGTTTTGCCGCTCGCGTTGCTGAGTGGCTGAGTGAGGCGGCCGCCGCGCCGTTCGTCATCGCCGTCACTCACGGCGTCGTCAGCCGCGTGCTGCGCGGGCTCTACGCGGGCCTGCCACGCGAGGCGGCGCTCGCGTTGCCGGTACCTCAAGACAAGGTCTTTCTGCTGCGCGGCGGACTTATCGAAGAAATCCAGGTGCGTGCCCTGGACGCGGAAACCCCGTGATCTTTTAGGCGGGACTACACTTAGCTTAAACTCCCCCAAATACTCGGAGGCAGTGCTACACGCTTACCACCTTCCCGGGGTTCATGATGTTGTCGGGATCGAGGGCGCGTTTGATCGTGTGCATCAGCTCGATTTGGACTGGCGATTTGTAATGGGTGATCTCGTCGCGCTTGAGGCGGCCGACTCCGTGTTCGGCGCTGATCGAGCCATTGAACTCGCGCACGATACCGTGAACGATGTCGTTGAACTCCTGCCACCGTGCGAGATAGGCGGAAGTTTTGGCACCGTCCGGCCGGGTCAAGTTAAAGTGAATGTTGCCGTCGCCGACGTGGCCGAAGGCCATCGGCCGGATTCCCGGCAGCCGCTCGGTCACCGCCGCGGTGGCGCGGAGGATAAACTCCGCGACGCAGCTGACCGGCACCGAGACGTCGTGCTTGATCGACCCCGATTATCCTGCGCTTCGACGATCGCCTCGCGGATGCGCCACAGCTCCTTGGCCTGCGCGCCGCTTTCGGCAATGACGCCGTCGGCGATGAGATCGTCGGTAAGCGCCCCTTCGAGAAGTCTCTCCAGAAGTCCGCGAATGCCGCTGTCGGTTTGGCTCGACGACATCTCGAGCAGGACGTACCAGGAATGCGGTGCTGTGAGTGGATCGACCCTTCCGGGGATATGGATCAGCGCCAGATCGAGTGCAGCACGGGGGATCAGCTCGAACGCGGTCAACTGATCGGCGGTGGCGGCGCGGGCGCGGGCGAAAAGGTCCATGACCTCTTCCACTCTGGTGAGCCCCAGGAACGCGGTCTCCACCTCGCGCGGCCTCGGAAAGAGTTTGACGGTTGCGGCGGTGATGATGCCGAGGGTGCCCTCGCCGCCGATGAAGAGCTGCTTCAGATCATAGCCGGTATTGTCCTTGCGCAGCCCCCTGAGGCCATCCCATACCCGGCCGTCCGGCAGGACGACTTCGAGGCCCAGGGTCAGCTCGCGGGTGTTGCCGTAACGCAGCACCGCGATCCCGCCCGCATTCGTCGACAGATTGCCGCCGATCTGGCAGCTGCCCTCGGCGCCGAGGCTCAACGGGAACAGACGGTCGACCTCGGCCGCTGCCTGTTGCAGCTGCGCGAGGATGCAGCCTGCCTCGGCGGTCATCGTGAAATTGACCGGGTCGATCGCGCGGATGCGGTTCGTGCGGCCGAGCGCGAGGACGATGTTCTGCCCGTCCTCGGGCGGAACGCTGCCGCCGACAAGGCCGGTATTGCCGCCTTGCGGCACGATCGGCAGTCTCGCTTCGGCGCAGATCCGCACTACCGCTGCGACTTCTGCGGTCGAAGCGGGACGGACAACGAGCCGGGTGGCGCCGCGCCAAAGGCGCCGCGCTTCGACCAGATAGGGTTCGCAGTCGGCGGTGTCGGCGATCCAGCCTCTTGGCCCGACCACCTCTTTGATGCGCTCCAACGCCGCATCGATCTGCATCCTCCGTTCCTCGGTCCTGACCGCGCTATCCTGCAACCAATGATTGTTCATATTTGGCCGATCGGCTAATCTGCAGCAAATCAGCAGCGAGATTTCCCCGAAAAGTTGAAGCTGTCCACGCCAACCGGGCGGTCACAGGCGATACCGACATCGTACTGCCGGACGGCTCGAACCCAACCCGGCACAGAACCCATTCCGCTCGTACGCGACCTCTCCCCCTGTGTGAACCCCCCCTCGATGGGGGAGGGATCGGGAGGGGGTGAACGCTGGAGTGACGGGTAAGCGGGAACACAAAGCCCGCCTGCCGCCGAGCAAGTGATGGCACTCCGGCGTCCTCGGCTAGATCACCACCACCCTGGCCCGCCCCATCTAGGGGCGGGAACGCGCTGACGACCGTCGATCTACCATGGGCATTTCGCTGTTTTTTGTTATGTCGCGCGCACCTGAGCTTTATTGAGATGGGGCGCTTGGCACCGCGACACCGCCAGCGGCGGGACCGCCCTGCGTAAAGTAAGTAAAAGGGGTCCGCGGACCGGTGGAGGCTCCAGTTCCCGGACCGTAAGAACCCGGGCCATAAGAACGCGGCCCGTAAGAGCCTGGACCAGTGAGGCCTGGGCCGTAGAAACCTGTTCCATAGGAGCCTGAACTGATCGATGAAGGCAGGCTGGTGAGCCCATGTGTATCAACTCCGACCGTGTCCTGCGCCAGCGCCCAGGGAATGACGGTCACGCTCATCAATTATACCGCGGTGAGCACCCAAGTAATTTTCATCGCGGTCCGACCTCCGATCCCGGCACCCGCCGACGAGCCCCGGCCGCGCCAATTTAGAGGCAAACCGTGGACACGATAAGCGATATACTCACTTTTGCAATATATACGAGACCATACGTTTTGTCAATTTGATAATGCGCTACCATGCCCGTTCCACCACCGCTCCCGCCGGGCGGCGTCACGCGTCGGCGTTTGACAACATTATTCCGAGCGTGCCTGCCGCCGTGCGCAGCGGCTTGTCCAACGTGGCGAGCGGCAGGGATCGACGCTGTGCGAGTTCGAGATAGGCAGCGTCATAGACCGTCAGCTGGAAGCGATCGGCGAGCTGTAACGTGTTGGTCCAGGCATAGCTGTCTGTATCGGGGTCGATCGTGATCGCCATACGGCCGAGTTCGGCCAAGGTCCGGTCGCGGAAAGCGCGATTGATGCGTCCGCGCCTGAGCGCGATTTGTAGCCCATTGGCGATCTCCAGCCGCCACAGGGACGGAACGATCGCGCCGTCTTCCGCCACACGGTCAAGCAGCGCATCCGCCGCCGGCGAGCACTCATCCTCGAAATACCAGCTCAGCGCCATCGAAGGATCCAGGACAAGGCTCACAGCCGACCTTCGTTAATCAGATCCTTCAGCGAAAGCCCGCCAAGGGTGACGCCCTTTCGCATCTCGCGAATGCGCTGCGCGGCGGCGCGCGCCTCAGCGCGGTTGATGCCTCCCTTTGGCGGAACCAGCCGCGCGACCTCCTTGCCGTGCCGGGTGATGACCACCTCCTCGCCGCCCTCGACAAGGTCGAGCAATTGACCCAGCCGGTTCTTCGCCTCGAAGGCGCCGACCTCTTTCAATCGGCCGCCCGTCTCGGTCGCCTCTTCGGATCTCGCTGCCTCTGGCACGGCCGTCTCCGGCCCTTGCCGGCCGACCTTTTCAAGGACGGCAATTGTCTCGCGTATGTCGTACCGGGCGTCGTGCACAGTGCTTTTCTCCAACTCGATCCCCTCCGCCTGCATACGGGCATCGAGATCATCTGGGCTGATCTCCAGATTAGCAGCCAGGATGCACAGCAGCTTGAAACGCCAAGATTCCTTTCTAGTCTCCTCAATCTCGGTCGCCCCGGGCTCCGCCGTCTTCAGCCGGCCGGCCTTTTCGAGGGCGGCAATTGCCCAGCGCGTATGAAGCCAGTAGGTCCGCCTAGAGTTTTTCTTCAACGTGTTCCCCGCCGCGTTCAGACGGGCATCGAGATCAGCGTAGCTGATCCCCGGATTGGCGGCCACGATGCATCGCAGCTGAAAACCCTGGGATTCTGCCATTATCCACTCCTGCTTCTGCCAGCATAGTACTGGCACTCAGACATATGGGAGCAATGGCGTGGGTCCGCCGACCCGGATTAGCCTACGGGCGCCGGGCGGCGCGGCGGAGGCGGTCGTTGATGGCGCGGCCGAGGCCGCGCTCCGGAACCGGCATCACTGCGATGCCGGTGAAACAGGGCCGGTCGAGCCCGCGCAGCATCGCAAACAGATTAGCCGCCGCCTCGGTGAGATCGCCGGAACGGCTGAGCCATAATACTTCGGCGAAGCCGGGTGGAGCGTCGGAACCGAAGGCGAGCAGGGCCTCGCCGGGACGGGCCTCCGTCGCGTCAAGACGGACCGGCAACGCCGGCGCGTAATGGCTCCGGAGCATACCGGGCGACTTCGGCGCGCCACCCCCGGGCTCTGCAATCGGGCCCAGCAGCGCGGCCAGTTGTTCGAGCGTAACAGCGCCGGGGCGGAGCAGCGCGGGGACCTCGCCCGTCAGGTCGAGGACAGTAGACTCAAGCCCCACCGGCGTTGGGCCGTCATCGAGGATCATCGCGACTTTGTCGCCGAGTTCCTCGGCCACATGCACCGCCTCGGTCGGGCTTACCCGGCCCGAGCGGTTGGCGGACGGCGCGGCGATCGGGCGCCCGGTCGCGCACAACAGGACTTGCGCGCCAGGATGGTCCGGCGCGCGGATCGCGAGCGTATCCAGCCCGGCGCTCGCCAGCAACGACAAGCCACAACCCTCGCGGCGCGGCAATACCAGGCTCAGCGGTCCCGGCCAGAAACGCGCGGCCGCGCGGTGCGCGGCTGCGTTGAAGACCGCGAAGTTTTCGGCCTGCGCCAAACCGGGAACGTGCACAATCAACGGGTTGAAGCGGGGTCGGCCCTTGACCGAGAAAATCTCTGCAACGGCGCGCTCGTTTGTCGCATCGCCGCCGAGCCCGTAGACGGTCTCGGTCGGAAACGCGACGAGCCGTCCGGCGCGCAGGTGAGCCGCAGCTTCGGCGATCGCCTGCGGCGTAGCAGCCGAAGTCGGGGCGGGCATTGTGGGAAGCCCCTCTACTGAACCTGGTTGCCCACTAAACTTGTGCGGGCTACCCCATCCCGCAACAGTACATATCACTGCTTTGGGGGAAGGAAGTGGCAGGACTGGTGATTGCGATCGCGCAGCGCAAGGGCGGCGCCGGCAAGACCACTTTGGCGGCGCAGCTAGCGGTTGCCTGGGTACGCCGCGGCGCGCGCGTCGCAGCTCTCGATACCGATCCGCAGGGCAGTCTTGCCGCCTGGGTCGATCTGCGGCGGGCACGGCTCGGGAGCGAAGCAATCGGTTTCGAATTTGCCGCCTTGCCCGGCTGGCGCGCGACGCAATGGATTGAGGACCGCGCGCGCGAGGCGGATCTGGTCGTCATCGACAACCCGCCGCATGCCGAGACCGAGGCGAGGATGTCGGTGCGCGCGGCAAAGCTGGTGCTGATCCCGGTTCAGCCGTCGCCGCTCGATCTTTGGGCGACGGAAGCGACCCTCAAGATGGCGCGCGACGAACGCCGGCTTTCGCTTGTCGTCTTGAACCGGGTCGCGCCACGCTCCGGCCTCGCCGATGCGATCGCCGCCAATCTCAAGGGCACTGGGGTAGCAATCTCGAGTACGAGAATCGGCAATCGGATCGCGCTAGCCCGCACCATGGCACTCGGGCTCGGGGTCGTTGAAACCGCGCACACGACCCCCGCTGCCGCCGAGATAAACGCACTCGCGGCAGAGTTGCGCGCGGGCTAAACTTCATACCGCACGATCGTGACGCCCAGAAGGGGAGGATCTCGATGAGCGAGTGCACTGCCGTCCCGTTCGGTTTGCACCAGCCGGGTTGGATCGAGGAATTCCGCGCGTTCATCATGCGCGGCAATGTCGTCGATCTCGCTGTCGGCATCATCATCGGCGTCGCCTTCACCACTGTCGTCAACAGCCTGGTCAAGGACATCTTCACTCCGGTCATCGGCCTCCTGGTGGGCGGCATCGATTTCACGAACATCTTCGTGACGTTGAAGGGACCGTCGACGCCGACCCTCGCCGACGCGCAAAAGGCCGGCGCGGTGACGTTGAACATCGGCGTGTTCCTCAACGCCGTGATCCAGTTCCTGATCGTCAGTTTCGCGGTCTTCTGGCTGGTTAAGGCGCTGACGCGTCTCCATGTCCGTCAGGAGGCAGCGCCCGCCGCGCCGCCACGCAGCGAGGTATTGCTCGCCGAGATCCGCGATCTTCTCGCCGCAAAACGGGGCTGATGTTCAGGCAAACAAGCGCGTTCGATCGTCATACCGGCCCACGGGTCCGCGCGGAGCGCGGCCCGAGGACAAGCTCCGGCCGGTATCCACCGTTCCAACGCAGGAGCGGTTGAGGGGTGGGCCCCGACCTGCGTCGGGGCGACAATAAAAGGAGTGTGGTTGGTCGACCAAACTTCGAGATCAGGACCCTACCTCGTGCCGGGCGAAGCTCGGCGAGAGAACCATCAGCGAGAAGATCTCGAACAGCATCTGGGCGCCGACCATTGCGGTATTGCTGGTGGGGTCGTATTGCGGCGCGATCTCGACGACATCGCCGCCGATGATATCGACACCCCTGAGGCCGTGCAGGATCGCCTGCGCCTCGCGTGGGGTCAGCCCGCCCGCCTCCGGCGTCCCGGTGCCGGGGGTGTAGGCCGGGTCAAGACCGTCGACATCGAACGAGATGTAGGTCGGGTCGTCGCCGACCACTTCGCGCGCCTTTGCGACGACGCCTTCGATGCCGATCCGGTCAACATCCTCGATATGCAGCACGGTCATCCCGGACTCGTACGAGAAGCCCCAGAAAATCTCCGCCGCGCCGCGGATTCCGATCTGGATCGTACGCTCTGGGTCGAGGACGCCGGCAAGCACCGCCTGACGGAATGGCCCGCCATGATGGAACTTGGTCTGCTCGATCTCGCCCATCGTGTCGCAGTGCGCGTCGATGTGAACGAGACCGACCGGGCGATCGCGCCCCAGTGCCTTCAGGATCGGAAAGCTGACCGAATGGTCGCCGCCGACCGACAGCGGCCGCACCCCCGCGACGTGAATGCGATCGAAGAAGGTCTCGATGTCCTCGATGCAGCTGTCGAGGCTGAAACGCGACCGCATCGGCACATCGCCGATATCGGCGGCCTGGCACTCGGCCCGCGGCACGACCGTCAACGCATGGTTGTAAGGTCCGATGCGTTCGACCTCGCGCACCGCGCGCGGCCCGAAGCGGGCGCCGGCGCGGTTGGTGACACCGAGATCCATCGGCACCCCAACGAGGGCGATATCGACGCCGCCGAAATCCGGCTGGTCGGGCGCCTCCGGCCGGTATGGCAGATCCAATAGCGTTGATATTCCGGCAAACGGCATCGCCCGCTGGTAACGGCTGCCGAACACCAATGAGAGCGCCTTTTTGAACTCGTCCGGCCCGACTTCGGTTTCCTTGGCGCCCTGATATCTGGCGCGCAGCGCTTCGAGCTTTTCCTTGTCGAACATTGCGCTCTTCGATCAGCGGCCGCCGCGGACGCGCGAAGGCAATATGACTTTCCACGGGTCGGGCATCTCGCCAACCGCGACCTCGATCAACGTCGTGCCGCGCCGTTTGAGCGCAGCGCCAAGCTCGCGGCGCAGGCCGTCCGGGGTGGTCGTACGCACCCCGGCGGCGCCGAAGCTTTCGGCCATCTTCGGGAATTGCGGGTTCAGCAGATCAACCCCGATCAGCCGGTTGCCGTAATCCTCCTTCTGCATGCGCCGGACGTTGCCATAGGCGCCGTCGGCAAAGACGATCGCGACGATGTCGATGCCGTGCTTGACCGCGGTCGAGAGCTCCTGGACGTTGTACATGAACCCGCCATCGCCCGAGACCGAGACGACCGGCAGGTCGGGGCGCCCGACTTTGGCGCCGAGCGCGGTCGCAAAACCGTAGCCGAGCGTGGCCTGATACCCGCTGTGGATGTAGCTGCGTGGGCGGTAGACCGGGAACGCCACGCGCCCGACATAGCCGACCTGCGTCAGATCCTCGACATAAATGCCGTCCTCGGGCAGCTCGGCACGGATCGCATCGAGGTATTCGCATTGCGGGCCGAGCTTGTCGGCGAGCGCGGCGCGGCTGCGGGCCTTCAGAGTCTCGAGCTCGTCTCTGCGTGACCGGCGCGGGGTATTGCGGTGTCCGAGCGCCTGGTGGAGCGCGGCGAGCGCCGCCTTGGCGTCGGCGACAATGCCGAGGGTGGGGCGGCGAATGCGGCTGATCTCGATCGGGTCGATGTCGATGCGGATCAGCGTCAGGTCATTATCTACGCCCCAGCGCACCTGCGGCTGATGCAGGCGGGTGCCGACCGCCAATACGACATCCGCCTCGCGCCACAGCTCGTGACCGGCGAGCGCCGACTGCGCCAGATAATGACGATCGCTGACGATGCCCTTGCCGCCGGTAAAGCTCACGACCGGTGCTTCGAGCATCTCGGCGACCGCGACCGCCTCCTCGGCGGCATCGACGGCGCCGCTGCCGACGAACAAAAGCGGCTTCTTGGCATCTGCGAGCAGCGCCGCCGCCTTGTCGATCAGCTCGGGATCGGGCGCTGTAGGCACCGGTGGCCCCTCGGCCGCCGGCAGCGTCACCTCGGTCTGGAGCGCCAGCACGTCGGGCGGGATCTCGATTCCGACCGGGCGCGGGCGGCCGTCGCGCAATTGCCGGAACGCCTCGTTGACGAGCTTGCCGGTCTGCGCCGGGTGCTCGATCCGCACCGCCCATTTGGTCAGCCGCTGCAGGATGCCGAGCTGATCCGGAATCTCGTGCAACAGGCCGAAGCCCCGGCCGATCAGGTCGGAGGCGACCTGTCCGCTGATGCACAATACCGGCGCGTTCGTCGCATAGGCGGTCGCGAGGGCCGCGGTCGTGTTGAGCAAGCCCGGTCCCGGGACGACAGCGTAGGTGCCGATTTTGCCGCTCGCGCGGGCGTAGCCGAACGCCATATAAGCCGCGCCCTGCTCGTGCCGCGTGTGGATCACGCGCAGCGCCTCGCCCGCATCGTAGAAGGCGACGAACAGCGCGTCGTTCTGCACGCCGGGAAGCGCGAAGATTGTATCCACCCCATGCCGGCGCAGCATCTCGACCAGCGCCCCGCCACCCGTCATTTTCGTCATCGCGTCCCTCCTTATCTGGCGCCTTTCTTATTCGAACGCGTACGTGTAGGCGCTGCCGTGGCGCACGATCCGCCCGAGGGTCGGGCTCGGGAAATGCGCCGGCAACAGGCGGGTACCGAGCCCGGCGTGCTGCTCGATCAATCGCGTCCGGGTCTGCCGCGACAATTCGCGGTCGCTGCAGGCGAGCGTCGACCATTCCGGCTTCAACAGCTGCAGCGGGTGGTGGATCACGTCGCCCATGAACACGGCGGTCTCATCGCGCGAGCGCGCATGAATGACGACATTGCCCGGTGTGTGGCCGGGAGCGCCTTCGAACCACAGACCGTCCTCCAGCGCATAATCATCATTGACCAGCACCGCTTGTCCGGTGCGCACGACGGGCAACACGCTGTCCTCGAAAGCGAGACGATGTGGGGTGTCCTCGCCGCGCTGGTGCACACCTTCCCAATGTGCGAATTCGCGGCGGGCCATGATGTAGCGCGCACTCCGGAAGGTCGGGACCCAGCGGCCGTTTTCGAGCCGCGTATTCCAGCCCACGTGATCCCAGTGCAGGTGCGTGCACATCACGTAGTCGACTTCTTCGAGCGCGATCCCGGCACTGGCGAGGTCGGCGACATAGGAGGTGCGCAGCCGATGGAATTGCGGCCGAGACGGGCGCTCCTTGTCGTTGCCGAGGCAGGAATCGATGAGGATCGTGTGACGCCCGGTCCTGACGACAAAGCTATGGAAGCTGAAGAGCAGGTTGCCTGTCGCTCGATCGATCAGCTTGGCGCCGAGATGATCGGGGTTCGACCGCACCGCCTCAGCATCGAAATCGGGAAAAAATGTCTCCGGAGCGATGAACGGCCCCTCATACTCGG
>Ga0306926_10004999_pt1 | contig 14043 bp, 11 predicted proteins | sample flu12Cox44000178_FD_203759 | JGI IMG/M metagenome (GOLD analysis project Ga0306926, IMG submission 203759) | Lab enrichment of tropical soil microbial communities from Luquillo Experimental Forest, Puerto Rico - flux8day.12C.oxic.44.000.178 (v2)... | ecosystem: Environmental > Terrestrial >...
CCTTGGCTCCCGCTAAAAGCATGCACGCGATCAGAAAGCCAAGCGCGATATAATGGACAGTGTGCATAGCGTCGTCCCCACGATGCCCTTAGCGCGCGATTCGGCATAGCAATGTGACCAGAGCGCTGTGACAGAACGCCGCTTGCCGCCGCCCTGGTCTGTCGAAGAGCAAGAGGCGTGCTTCGTCGTGCGTGACCACGGCGGCCAGGCGCTTGCGTATGTCTATTTCGAGGAGGAGCCCGGCCGGCGATCGGCCGCCAAGTTGCTTTCTAAGGATGAGGCGCGGCGGATCGCGGCGAATATCGCCAAGCTGCCGAAGTTAACGAAAGCCTAAACGGCCTATCGGCTTTAACCGATGTGAAAATACAGGTCGCGGTCATTCACGGTCAGCTCGGGAAATCTCCGTTCGACCGTGAATGCGTGGTGGGCCCGGGAGGACTTCCCTGAGCTAGCGGTGCCCCACCTTTGGCCAGCTCCTGCCTAGCTTCTCCCCTCGCTCGTTACAGCGAAAAATTGACATTCGCCCTCGCAATTTGAAGCTCGCTCGTCATTCAGCCGGCAATCGGCCACACGCGGTGCGGCGGGTGCGACACGACTATTCAAAACTTATCCCCCGGGCGCGCCACGGCGACAGGGCAGTGCTGTGCGCGTTCGATCTGATCCACCTTGACGGCGAAGACCTGCGCCGCGCCCCAATCGAGCACCGCAAGGCAAAGCTCGCTCGGTTAGTGCGCGTGGTCACACCCCGGCATCATCCTCAATGAGCACTACGAGAGCGACGGCGCTATCGTGTTTCGCGAGGCTTGTCTTCTCGGTCGCGATTGCGAGGAGCTATAAGCGCCGATACATCCATTGTCATTCCTGGCGGTCGGCATGGGCGGCGGCGCGGTGTTGCTGCTACCGGCGATGGCGCTCGAGATTGCCGCCGGGCAATCAATGGTTCTCGATTTCGTCACCACGTCGAGCCTGCTCTACGTCTGCATATTTCCGTCGCTGCTTGGATATCTTTTCCTCAACCGCGGCATCGAACTCATCGGCGCCAATCGGGCGGCGCCCTTCATTCATCTCGTGCCGGTATTTGGGTCGGTCCTGGCCATAGCGCTGTTAGGCGAGCGGCTGCAATTCTTTCATGCCGTCGGATATCTGTTGGTGCTCGCGGGCATCACGGTGGCGACGCGGCCCTGAGGCGCGTTTTAGAACTGCAGCGGCTTGACCTGTTGCACATTCGGAATCTGCCGCACCTTCGCCAGCACCTCGGGCGGCACGCTGCCATCGACTTCGACCAGCGCAATGGCGTTGCCGCCCAGCGAATCGCGCCCGAGATGGAAGGTCGCGATATTGATGCCGGCCTCAGCAAGCAGGGTGGCGAACCGTCCGATGAATCCTGGCTTGTCTTGATTGGTCACGTACAGCATGGATGGCGCGAATTCGGCATCCATCCGAATACCCTTGATATCGATGATGCGCGGCCGGCCGTCGGCAAACACTGTGCCTGATACTGCGCGCGTCTGCCGGTCGGTGACCACCGCGAGCGTGATCAAGCTGTCGTAGTCGCCCTCGGCGTCGCGCCGCGTGTCCTCGACGATGATGCCGCGATCCTTCGCCACGATCGGCGCCGAGACGACGTTGACCTCCTGCAGCATCGGCCGCAGCAGGCCCGCGACCGCGGCGGAGGTGAGCGCCTTGGTGTTCATCTGGGCAACCACGCCTTCATAGGTAATCCGCACCTGCTTGATGCCGCTCTCGGTGAGTTGCCCGGCGAACGAACCGAGCTTTTCGGCAAGCGCAACGAACGGCTTTAGCTTCGGCGCTTCCTCGGCGCTGATTGAAGGGAAATTCACCGCGTTGGAAATAGCGCCGCGCAGCAGATAATCCGACATCTGCTCGGCGATTTGCAGCGCGACGTTCTCCTGCGCCTCCATGGTCGAGGCGCCGAGATGCGGCGTGCAGACCACATTGGGAAGCCCAAACAGCACGCTTTGGGTGGCCGGCTCCTCGCGAAACACGTCCAGCGCCGCGCCGGCAACGTGACCGGATTTAAGGGCTGCGGCGAGCGCGGCATCATCGACCAGCTCGCCGCGCGCGCAATTGATCAGCCGTACGCCGCGCCTCATATGCGCCAGCGTTTCCGCGTTGATGATATTGCGAGTCTTTTCGGTGAGCGGCGTGTGCAGCGTGATGAAATCGGCGCGCCGCCACAATTCGTCCAGTTCGACCTTCTCCACGCCGAGCTTGACCGCGCGCTCGGCCGACAGGAACGGGTCGTAGGCGATGACTTTCATCTTCAAGCCAAGCGCGCGGTCGGCGACGATCGAGCCGACATTGCCGCAGCCGATGATGCCCAGCGTCTTGCCGAAGATCTCCACCCCGAGAAATTTGTTTTTCTCCCACTTGCCGGCGCGGGTCGAGCTGTCGGCTTCCGGGATTTGCCGGGCCAATGCCAGCATCAGCGAGATCGCATGTTCGGCGGTGGTGATCGAATTGCCGAATGGCGTATTCATCACGATGATGCCACGCGCGGTCGCCGCCGGAATATCGACGTTGTCGACGCCGATGCCGGCGCGCCCGATCACTTTCAGGTTCTTGGCATGCTCCAGGAGCTTGCCCGTGACCTTGGTCGCGGAGCGTATTGCCAGCCCATCGAAGCCGTTGATGGTCGCGGCCAGCTTATCCTTGTTCTTGCCGAGATTAGGTTGAAACTCGACGTCGAGGCCGCGATCCTTAAAAATCGCGACCGCCGCCGGCGACAGGGCATCGGAAATAAGGACTCTCGGCGCCATGCGTTTGTCCTCTCAAACGGGATTCCTATTCTTCGACCTACTCGGCCGCCACCTTTGCAGCCGGATCAACTGCTTCGACGCGCGCGGCTTTGTTCTTTGCTATCGTTCATCGTGCACACCTTGGCTTACCAATGTCCCAGCGGCTTGGTCAGTTCATCGGGAAAATATTTTAGCACGCACAGCAAGGGATTTGGCGGCCTGACCGAGACCGCAAATCGAGGCGTCCCGCATCAGCGCGGACAGTTCATCGAGGAGCGCGGCATCCCACGGGCCTTTGGCCATAAGCTGTGCCGCCTTTTCGGTACCGACCCGGCATGGTGTGCATTGGCCGCAGCTCTCGTCTTCGAAGAACTTCATCAGGTTAAGCGCCACGGCTTTCATATCGTCCTGGTCGGACAGGATCACAACCGCATGCGAGCCGACGAAACAGCCGTACTTTTCCAGTGTGCCGAAATCGAGCGGGATATCGGCCATGGACGCCGGCAAAATGCCGCCTGACGCTCCTCCTGGCAGATAGCCCTTGAAGACATGGCCGTCGGCCATGCCGCCGCAGAATTCGTCGATCAGTTCGCGCACGGTAATGCCAGCCGGCGCGAGCTTGACGCCTGGATTCTTCACCCGGCCCGAGACCGAAAAGCTGCGGAAGCCTTTGCGCTCATGTCGGCCCTGCGAGGTAAACCAATCGACGCCGCGCTCGACAATATCGCGCACCCAAAACAGCGTCTCGACATTCTGCTCAAGCGTCGGGCGACCGAACAAACCGACCTGGGCGACGTAAGGCGGGCGATGACGCGGCAGGCCGCGCTTGCCTTCGATCGATTCGATCATCGCGGATTCTTCGCCGCAGATGTAAGCGCCGGCGCCACGGCGCAGATGAATCTTGCTGTGCTTCGCAAGCCCGGCCTGCTCGACATTGGCGATTTCCGCGGCAAGGAGCAGCCGCACTTCGGGATATTCGTCGCGGATATAGATGTAGGTGTCGGCAGCCTCGACCACCCAGGCTGCGATCAGCATGCCTTCGATGAAACGGTGCGGATCGCGTTCCAGATAGAACCGATCCTTGAACGTGCCGGGCTCGCCTTCGTCGGCGTTCACAGCGAACAGCCGCGGCGCCGGCTCGGCGCGCACCAGGGACCATTTGCGCCCCGTGGGAAAGCCGGCGCCGCCAAGGCCGCGCAAACCGGCATCGCTGACGATCTTGATGATCTCGTCGCGGCTGCGTGTGCCGGCAAGGCATGACTTGAACAGCTCATAACCGCCGCTGCGACAATAAGCGTCGAACGGCGTTGGCGTTGGATAGACATGCGGATGCGGCGGCTGCGCCGCAGCAGCAGCCACCTTGGCGCTATCCGCCTGCATGACCTGTACATGGCCGACTGCGCAAACCGGCGCGCGGTCGCAGGCGCCCATGCACGGCGCGCGCACGACGCGCACGCCTGGTCCGAGCTTGTTCGTCAGTTCGGCAAGGAGCCGCTCCGCGCCTTTGAGCGCACAGGACAACGAATCGCAGACACGCACCGTCACCGCTGGCGGCGGCGTCTGCCCCTCCTTCACCACATCGAAATGCGCGTAGAAAGTTGCGACCTCATAGACCTCGGCCAAGGCAAGCCGCATCTCGTGCGCCAAAGCAGCAAGATGCGCGGCCGACAGATATCCGTAGCGGTCCTGAATGAGATGCAAATGTTCAATCAGGAGATCGCGCCGGCGCTCGCGCTCGCCGAGCAGCGCGCGTATTTCCGCAAGCGCCTGCGGATCAACTTGCCGGCCCTTGGGCGTGCGCGGCGGGCCGGCCGCCCGCCTCGCTCGCGGGTGCGGCTCTCGGCCGGCACAGTCGGCGGCAGTTCCGTGGCGCTCATTTCCTCCTCGCAAAAGCGAAAAAATCGAATGAAATCACTTAAATTCAACAAAGGGTGGGAAATAATACACCTCGTTCGGGACGAGGGGGTCGCAGGTTCAAATCCTGCCACCCCGATCAACACTTAGCTAAATTGCCGGTCCCATCCGGCACCACTTCCGGCACCGATACGCCGATTGCCACGTGGTGTTTCGCCAATACCCCCGTACGGTTCAACCCCCAAGTGGCGTGAGCGACCCGGCCTCTGCAGCGACTTGTCCACCTGCGCGATGGTGGACGGGATTCGAGTAATCAACGATCGCAGGGAGATGCTGATTTGTCATTGATCAGCGCTATTCATTTTTAATCCTTCTTCTTCAATTGCGCTTCGTTCGCAGCAATAAACGCGCGAATGTCATTCGACATGTCCAGCAGCTTCAGCCACTGTTCTTTATATAGGGTGACGGGAAACCGCCCCAGTCCGTAAGCTGAGACTGCTCCTTTTTCGCTCACCTTCAGGCGGATGCCGGACGCGGATCCCCTCTTAAGCGCGGCATTCTCGTTACGGAGCCGCTCAAGTTCGGCCTTCAAATCTTCGTCGGACATGGCTTCTCACCAGCTTTTGTAGCGATCGAACGCTACAGGAGATCGCTAAGGATCGGATGGGCATAATTTGTACTGCCCCATCTTGGAAGTCCACGCGCAGGCATTGCCGCGGATCGGACGACACACAATGCTAACGACGCTCCCACATCGTCTTATGCGTGGCTTGGATAACGAAGGCTGGCGGCTGGTGTGTCTCAAAGGCAACCACGAGGACATCATGCCACCAATTCGTTGGATCCGCGTTTCGGGAACGCGTCACATCTTCACATAAATCGCAGTAGCGTCGTCCGTGGCGGCCGGCCTTGTCGGGAACTTTGCTACGTGGTCTGGTGTTGGCATTCAAAGGTCGCCCGATGATTTCGAGATCACCATCTAGCGGCAAAGACCAACGAATCGGGGTACGCATTCAGTGCGCCCCAGCTACGAGGAAAACGATTGGAATTGTTGTAGTTGCAGCCTTGAGCGCCAAGACCGAAGGAGTCGTTGTCCAGCCTTTGGCATAGTCCCGAGCGCAGCACACCGACTTTTTACCGTCCACTTGAAAATCTAATTCAGCAAAATCAGGGGCTTATGAACTCCGTTCCGGAAAAAAGTCCGGGCGAACCCATTCGCATGACCGCGAGTGCAAGAGGGAGCTCTATGCCGCTGGCAAGCTGATCCTCAACGAAGTTCGCGCGGGCGTCGGGCTGCCGCCGGTTGAGCGCGACGGCGACCGAGCTAGTCGAATGTCCCAGCATGATTTTTACCGATTGGGGCATTTGGAACCGACTGTTTTTGTTGAAGAATTTACCTCTCGTGGACGAGAAAAATTAGGAAGCACTTTGCTTGGAAGCGAATGGGGCCGAAACTTTGGTGGATCAGTGGCGCAATCACTGCTCCGTCCTATCTAGCGATGGTCATGTGCGAAACGTTGAAGCTCCCCGCGATCTCCATCAGCGTTTTCAACAACTAGCACTTCCTTTGATGAGTGCGCAGCACAGTCTCACTACTCGTGCGCACTCGGTGCGCCCAACACTGCGAATGCAATCTCACGCTTGCGGTGATTGTGAGAAGTATGGGCTTTTGGATTTTCACGTAACTTGGTGAGCATCATTGCCCGACGCGCGCAGAGCAAATTTTGGCCCCCCACCCCCGGCATCGAGGCCAAATCCAAATGGTCCATCGCAATCGCTCGCGCAGGAGCAGCGCACGAGCAGCGCACAGCCACGATCTGTTATCCATTGCTCTGAAATTATATGGAAATGATATAGGAAGCTGCCCAGAGAAAACCTAAGAAATGCTAAAAGTTGACAAGCCTCTGACGATGATACTAGCCATCGTTGTAGTCGTAGCAATAATTATCTTGCTTCAGATAGCGTTCCCATGAACAATCCTAATTGGCGCTATCGTGAAATTGGTAGCACCGCCGTACTCTGGATGCGCACTGAGTGCGCACAAGTGAGACTGGCCTAGAGCCAAGTGAGATTGAGACAGGCTAGGTTGCGATGGGTTTTACTATGACGGTGTAGGCCGATAGACTGGTGCTGACACAGAAAGGAGATGTTTAGAAATGCAGACTTGGCTCGTGGCCCTAATCCTCGCTGCTGCTGTGGGTGCGGTTTTCCTAATCGCACGTCGAGGGTATTGGGGTTATCCGCAGCGTCTTTCAGATGAGTCGCGTAACGGGCAATGATTGGGAACGGGTATTGCCATAGCCACGTTTTCTCATTTGGCCGGCCGGGGGCCGTGGCCATGCTACCCGGCCGCGCCAGTGGCCCCGGATCGCTCGACGCCCAAAACTCCAGCGTAATCTGGGGCCACACCGAGTCGTCGGACTAACGGCATCTGCGGAAAGCCCTGCCGTTACCCATTTTGTACCAAGCCGCGAAGCGCGGGCACATCAGACCGGGCGTCCTTCCGTTCTGCGACCTTCGGAGACAAAGTGCGCTCCTCTGGCTGCACTCCGGTTCGAAAGCCCCGACGATGCTGGTGCCGCTCCGGATACACTCGGCATTGTTTGGGCCGCTAAGGCAAAGCCGCCGGTTTTACGCATGCCCGGCAGCTTTGCTGTGTGAGACGGCAAGGTACGACAGCCGACGGAAAGAGCCCTCAAAGCCGGATATGCTTTCGTCGTTGGGCTGGTTGGTTAAGCAGCTACACCACCAGTTCAACAACCCTGATGCTGTGTGAGGCACGGCATCATGGGGAGATTGGCAAAGCCGTTGGCTGTTTGGTCGCCGGCGGCTTTGCTGTGATGGTCGCATATAGCTAGCCGCGACGGTCAATCGGGGTCATGACTGGTCGTACAAATTGGTCGCGAATACAGCAGCGCCGCCTTATGCGTCGGCGGGGCGTCGAAGATGCTAAAGCTAAGACACCGGTCATCGCGCCTGCGAAACAGCCTCGCCGCAAATTGAGCAAGGCCGAACTTCGTGAGCAAGCAGCGGCCGCATTCCTCGCTTGGCGCGCGGGCCAAACGTCCAAAGACAAGTAGCGCGGCGCGAAACGGCTCGGCTCGATCTATCGCTCTGGCCGGTCGCCCTTGTGGTTGAAAGTCAAAAATCCGAAAGCGCCAGCAGTGAGGCGCGAGGCCGAGGAGGATTGGGGGCGCTAGGGCATCGACCCATGCGTGAGGTGGTGATCGTTGCGATAGCGGGCGCGCTAATCGGGATTATAGTGGTCGCTTTACTCGTTCACTTTTTGCCGTGAGTGGCGCGATGACTGCGCGCCACTTCCCACCACCATGGACAGTCGAAGGACGCCTGCCTGTTTTGTGGTACGCGATCACAACGAGCAGCAGCTTGCTTATGGCTATTTCGAAGAAGAGCCGGCGCGGCGATCAGCGGCGAAGCTGCTCAGCAAAGATGAAGCAAGACGCATTGCCGCGAACATTGCTAAGCTCCCCGACTTGCTGCGCGGGGATTGAGTGGTGGATTGGCTGGACCATTGGCAGGCTATCCTTGCGGCCATCGTCGCAATCGGCACTCCTATCGTCGCGATCCTCGGGTGGTTCAAGCCGCTACTACGCTGGTGGCGTTCGCGCTTTAAAAAGAAGCTGCTTAGCTTTGCGCAAAACGATGTCTTCTGTTTTTGGGGTGAAGGCAAGCTTAACGAGGCCCCGCCGGAGATCACACGAAAAGGGACTTACCGGGAAGCGCCCGGTGGTCGCGCGTGCCAATTCAATCGTCGCTGGGTAGCGGCGGCAACTTGATCAAATAATCAATCAAGCGATTCCAAGCCTCGCGCTCAAACTGTTGCAAGGCACCTCGTGACATCGCGGGGAATTTGCTTCTTAAATGGCGCGCCTCATGCAGGTCGGCGAACGCCTCCACAACTACACCATCGGCTTGCTCGAACCCCCGCGCGCGTTCCGGTTTTGCTCGGCCGCTCCCGCTCCCCACGCCAAACCATGCCATGACACGTCCGATTCCACTTCCTTACCTTGACGTCCTCATCTCAGAGCTGCAACCAATCCTCAGCGCCCCACGAGAGCGCCGCGAGCGAACAACTGAGCAGCCAACGATGCAAGCATCTTTCGCAAATGATCGAAATGCCCGACGACGGCCCGGCGGTGCGACCTGCGATGAGCCGCATACAGTCGATAGCACGCTCTAATTTCGCCGGGAGACATGCCGTGCCCTCAGTAGCTCTTTCCAATAAGTCGGACCGCCGCCCATTGTTCCCTGCAGCGCGCGCGCCGGCAGCTCTCGCTGCAATGCGGCACGAAGTCTTCGCGGGTGCGATATGTTCGAGATGGAGCGAACAAGGATTGGATTACTCAGAACTTGCGTCCCGCTTCACAGGCTGCCAGGGATGTCTCTGCAGCCATCGATCCTATCATGGCGCGGGCCTGTAACTCTGCCCTAATGCCTGACAATAAAAACTAGCCAAACGCGGCTCTTTGATCGCGCAGGCCATGGCGGCCGCTTGCAGTAAGCGGCCCAGGCGTTCATCAGCTCGCCGCGATAAGCACACTCTTTTCACGGCATATACTGTCAACCAGAGCCATTTTCCCTTTGCAGCGTAGGAGAATTCTCTGTGGCCACGTCCTCATCATCTTCATGCCGCGGCGGCGGTCGCACAAACACAACCCGTATGCCATACTTCTCAGCGTCTGACAGCCGCTCGGCCTTTGCTGCTTCGACCGGGCTCACTTTCGGATGCAAGTATGGAGCGGCGGCCATCGCCATTGCATCGCGGCGCTTCGACTCAGAATTAACGTCGCGCATGACCCCTAACATATAATCGAGGGGCAAAATGCCTGTAGCTTTCGCCGCAGCTCGAGCTTCCGCGGTCGCACAATTGCGAGCGCCCTTCTGTCGTCCACCAGTTTTGCGGCCTAGTGCCATGCTGTCTAATGATCTAATTTAGATCGACACATCAAGCTAGAGGATAATTTTTCCGACCCGCCCCGGTGTGCGGCGCGCACTGAAAATTCCCTTCGACGTTCAAAGCGGCGAAATGCGCCGCACCTGGCGAGCAAATGATTGGTAAACCGCAATTGTTGTAAATCTCCCAGCCCCACCACGCATTCGCGATCGAACGGAGATTTGCCGATGACCGTGAATGACCGACAGCCTTTCCGATGCCCTGCTGCCCCGCTTGCCTATGCGGATCGGCTCCGGCGCTCGGCTGAGACTGAAGCTGTCATGGCTCCCCGCCGAACCGGCTCTCCGCCGCTTTGTGATGATATTGGAGCGCGATCATCAAGCCCTTCATCGGACGCAAGGGACCGAGCGTGACCACCAAGATCAGTGGCAGCCACAGCGCTGCATGTACCCAATAAGGCGGGTGAAACAGAATTTCGGTGATGAGCGCGGCGCCGACCACAATCGCACCAGCCAGGAACATGATGAAGACGGCCGGGCCGTCACCGGAATCGGCGAAGCCGTAATCAAGCCCGCAACGCTCGCAGTTAGGCCGTAAGGTCAAGAAACCGGCAAATAGCCGACCCTCGCCGCAGTCGAACGTTCGCAGGTCGCGTCATGCGCCGTCCGGCGGGCAGGAAAGATGGCTCGGCGATATCCAAGCCAGAATCCGGAGGGCGGCATGATCCTGTACCACTTCACCGTCGAGCAGAACTTGAAGGGTATTGGCGAGCGCGGTCTCGTGCCAGCCATCGGCGAACATTCGTCGGACTGGCTGACGCTCGGCATCCCCGTGGTCTGGTTCACGTCGAACCCGTGGCCGGTCTGGATGGTCGCGGCCGGTTACGGCACCGACATGTGCTGCCTCACCGTGAACGTGAAGCGGAAAAATTTGCACCACTGGCGCAGGTGGCTGGCAGAGCGAGAGGGCGCTGGATTGGATGACAGGGGCGTGATGCAGCGCGTGTCCGGAAGGGATATGCTGGCCAGACTTGAGCGCAACCCCGAATGGAACGAACGGGTCAGCGCCGATTCCGAAAATTACTGGATTTGCACCAGCGTGATTCACCGCAAGCGCATCACGAAAATCCAGCGCGTCGAGTACGTCGTGGAGAAAGCATGACCAGCAAAGCGATGCCATGGGACAGCGAGAAGATCCGCGACAGCGGCCGCCGCACAAGAGACGGTGAGATCATCTGGGAGCTCACCGTCGCCGGTCTCAGTGCCGCTTATGTGGTCCCGCCGTGCGGATTCGCGGTAGCGCAATCAGCGCCGCAAATGCTCCGATTGGCCGATATATTGCCGAAATTGCCGACGCCTGAAGGCCGGCTGTTCTTTGCGAGCCTCGGCAGCTGGTGGGCCAGCGCCGCCGAGGACATGCTCAATATCGTGGGCGAACAGAGTTTCATCGAGCATTGGGCATTTCAGAAGGGCGAGATCGAGCGGCTGTCCTGGTCCTTCGGGCCCGAGCTGGACCACGGGGAGACGGCATGACCGACATCATCGAATTGCGCCGCCGCCTCGGTGAGCTGAAATGACCGACAACGACTACCGCCCGCTGTTCCCCACCGAGCCGCCACGCCAGACGCTCGAGCGCAATCGCCTGCAACCACCGCCGCGCAAAGGCCAGATCAGCTACGATGAGTTTCTCACCTGGGCCACAGCCAACGGAAAATCAGCACGCCCAATCGGACGCTTCGAAACCAACCCGCTAGACCGAGCACCGTCAAAGCCGAAAATCACCCCCAAAGCGCCGATTGCGCCACATGCGGGTTACATTTATTCCGGCCCGCCCGCCGCCACCGCGTTCGCAACGCTGCGCGACAACACAAATACTTTGGCACGTATCGTGCTGATCGGTCCGGCCCATTACGTTGCCATCCGCGGCGTTGCCGGCGCACGCGCCCGAACACGCGCTCGAAGTAGAATTGCCGTTCTTGCAGAGTGTATTGCCATCGTTTTCACTGCTGCCGCTTGTCGTCGGTGACGCCACCGCGCACGGCATCGTTCCGTGAAACAAACGCCAAACCAGCAATCTCGTTTAAGGCATTGTGGTCGACCGGCACGCGACCGAGTGGAGTTTCGAAGGCGTCGACAGTAGGAAGCGCGGACGGAAATGGCGCCCGGGCCAATCGCGGCCGCCATTTGGGAGGCCTCTCGAATCGCGCCTGGAGCAGGGCTTCGCCGTTCAACGCCAGTTCACAGCGAACGCCGCCCACGAGCTACGCACTCCACTCGCCATCATCACCAGTGCGCTCGACACGATGGAGAGCAACGATGAGCTTGTCAAACTGAAGGCCGATGTGGCGCGCATGAACCGGATTGTTGAGCAGCTGCTGCGCGTTGCTCGGCTGGACGCACTTGCGCTAGATGTTTCTGAGACTGTCAACCTCAACGACCTTGCCGCGGGGATTGTCGCGGCGATGGCGCCCTGGGCGATAGCCCGAGATCGGACGGTTGCCTTCGTCGGCCCTGACGAGCCGGTGATGGTGAAAGGGAACCCGCACGCCATCGAGGACGCGATCAGAAACCTCGTCGAAAATGCCGTTGCGCACTCGCCTGCGCTGACCGAGGTAACTGTGACCGTCGATGCCGATGGGAGCGTAAGTATTGCAGACCAGGGGCCTGGCATACCTCTGGAGGATAGACCGCATATCTTCAAGCGTTTCTGGCGTCGCAAAGGTTCAGCGTCTCAAGGCGCGGGCCTTGGCCTCGCCATCGTTGAACAAATCATGAAAGCGCATCGTGGTACCGTAACGGTCGGTGACTGTCCGAACGGCGGCGCGCTGATCAGCCTCCGCTTCCCATTGGCGAACGAAGCAACGAAGTAACTTGGCCAAATTTGCAGTCTGGCTCAGACGCGAGGCGCGGCGGCATCGTTTGTCTGCTTGCGCTCACGGCGCTGGCGCAAATAGCGCCGACCAGCGCCGAGACTGTCAAGGGCAAGGCCCTCGTCGATCTTAACGGCATGACGCTCTACGTTTCCGACCGCGACACCGCGGGCAAGTCACATTGCAATGCCCAATGCACCGTCAGCTGGCCGCTTTTGATTGCCGACACCGATGCGCAGCAGGCTTCAGGAAGTTTTTCTTTCATCTCCCGCGACGATGGCCGCAAGCAATGGGCCTACAAAGGCAAGCCGCTTTACACCTGGGCCAAGGACAAGAAACCGGGGGGACGCAAGCGGAGACGGCGTGAATAACGTTTGGCACCTCGCCAGGCCCTGATCGACGCGAAACGAGCAATCGCCGCGGCCGCACCTGCGCAAATTAGATCTGCAAATCGGCCAGAGTCTTGAGCGCATAGAATCGCACTGGCTCGCGCCGTCCTTTCACCGGCGCTTCGTGCAATTCCTGGCCGTCGAGGCTCAAGCCTGCGGCTTCGGCGGCCTGACGTGAAATCACGACGGCGCAGCCGTATTCCTTAGTCAGGCTTTCTAGGCGCGCGCAGGTATTCACGGCGTCGCCGATCGCGGTAATCACCTGCGAGCGTGGTGGCCCCATCGCCCCTACAATCGCCTCGCTGAAGTGAATGCCGACGCCGATGCGCAGCGGTTCGCGCAGATCGCTGCGCAACCGGTAATTGAGCTGATCGAGCCGCTTCAGCATCTGCTTGGCGCCGCGAACGGCGTCGGCCGGTCCGCTCTTCGGATCGGCGGCGTAGAGGCCGTAGAGCGCCATCAGCCCGTCGCCGGTGAATTGTGAATAGTGTCCGTTGCTTGCGAGGAGCGCCTGCGTCATCTCGTAAAAAAATTGGTTGAGCGTGAACAGCGTGTCATAGGGCAGCTTGCCCTCGGCCAAACTTGTCGATGCGCGCAGGTCCGCGAACAGGATCGTGATCAGGCGTTCGCTGCCTTCGAGCCCGCCGCGAATGCTGCCGTCGATCGCCGTGGCGTCCGCCGGCAACAGCGGCAATACGGCGATGTCGGCGGTCGGACGGATCTGGCAGGCGAGCCGCATGCCGGATGTGGCGCCGATGCGCGCCAAGGCCTTGGCCTCCAGTCCGCTCGGCACGGGAAGCTGTTCGAGCCCTTTGGTGACGAGAACCCGGCAGGTGGTGCAACGGGCGCGGCCGCCGCAGACGGATGCGTGGGGAATGCCGTTAGCGCGCAGCGTCTCGAGCACCGTGGCGCCGGGCAATAGCGGCATGCTGCGGCCATTAGCATAGGACAAGATCGGAGGCTTACGGCGGCGGTAGACAACCTCACGGATTGCGCGCGCGGCGAACGGCAACAGCGTGAAGCCAAGCGCGAGGCCGAAACCGATATTGCCGATGCGATCCGCCGCTGCGCCGACTTGCGGCGTGATATTGGAATCTGCGGCGGCGGACGCGACAAAATCCGGATCGGCACTCGCCGCCCGCAGCACCTGATTGCCGCCGCTGATATAGCCGGCCAGCGCCAAAGTCGGCAGCAGCAATCCATAGATAAAGAATGCCGGCTGCCATGTCGGATACCAGCGCTTGGTGCGGAGCCAGT
>Ga0306926_10005000_pt1 | contig 14042 bp, 12 predicted proteins | sample flu12Cox44000178_FD_203759 | JGI IMG/M metagenome (GOLD analysis project Ga0306926, IMG submission 203759) | Lab enrichment of tropical soil microbial communities from Luquillo Experimental Forest, Puerto Rico - flux8day.12C.oxic.44.000.178 (v2)... | ecosystem: Environmental > Terrestrial >...
AATGTCCGCCTCTAGATCCGGTGACTCGCGGTGCACGCGCAGAAACCGGGCAAACGCCTGCAGCGCCGTCAGCACCTGCCGCGGCGTACGCAGTATACCAAGGTGTAAGTGAATGCCGTGGAAGCCGGCGTCCCCATGCTGCTGTATGGCGTCCAGGTCGTGCACGGCGATAATTGGATCACGACCGATCAGCGACCGGTGACGATGAATGAAATCACGCGATCTCTTCCTGCTGAGGAGATAAATCGGGTCGTCCCTGTGCAATCGGCGGACCAGCGCGAAATTATGGCGCAGCACCCTGCGCGCGACCGAATTCCAGCCCGAGTCGATAATGAAGACGCGAAAGCGCGGCGGCCCGGATGGTCTGGACTTGCGCTGGCGGGGTCGCGCGGGCAGCTCGACGACTGTGCCTTTCTCGACTTCCGGCCAGTTCTGTGATATCGGCGATCCCGATCCCGGCCCGGTTTTTGCCATCGCTACGCTTCCGTCTTCGCAATCAACGCAGATTCACTGGCACTCTCAATCGGCAGCGGCGGCGACTTCCTGATAGGGAACCGGCGAGCCGACGCCACCCAATGTCACGGGCATGCGTGCCGGAATCGGGTCGGCACAACGCACGGGGTCGGCAGGCGTGGGCTGCGCGCCGTCCACGAGGAGGAAGCCGCTCTGACGCAGCTGGATCTCGAACTGATGCCGCCGTTTCGGCTTCGAGCTGCGCAACCTTGCGCATCGGCCATAAGCCATTGGCCAGCGCCCCCAATGCCGCGACGTTGTTGGTCACCACCGATGCGCCTATGCCGAAACCCAAGGTGAACACGCCCGCAACGCAGGTAATGTTCGGAACCAGGATCATGATCCAGCTGTTGCGGACGTTGCGCTCGAGGTCGCGGGCGATGTCCCTGAGCTCGCACAATTTGCCGAGCCCTTGCTCCATGAAGACGACATGGGCTGTATCGGTCGCAATCGACGTCGCCCCGCGCAAAGAAATCGAGACATTGGCCTTTTTCAACGCGATCGCATCATTGATGCCGTCGCCGACAAAGCAGACTTTGCGGCCTTCCCGCTGCAGCTGAGCGACGTAATCCGCTTTGTCGGCGGGCAGCACCTGAGCGAAATAGCGGTCCATCCCGAGCTCCTCGGCGAGCCTGCGGGTCGGCGCTTCGTGGTCACCCGAGATGATCGCGATGTGCTCGATGCCGCGCTCGCGCAGGCCTTGGACGATCCCGCGGACCTCGGGTCGTATCGACGCCCGCAGCTCGAGCGCGCCGCCGAGCTCGTCGTCGACAGCGATCATCACCATCGTGTGGCCTTCGCGGTGCGCCTCGTCGAGGGCGTCTTCAATCTCCGGCGTTAATGCGACACCCTCCAGGTCCATAAAGCGCCGGCTGCCGACGCGCACTTGATGCCCGTCGACGCCGACTGTGATGCCATAGCCGACTTTGTACTGGGTCGCATCGGTCAACGGCAGCCTAAGGCCTTGCGCTGCTGCCTTTTGCAGGATCGCGAGCGCGATTGGATGGTGAAACCGCCGCTCCGCCGCCGCAGCAAAGCGCAGGATCTGGAGCGGATTGATGCCGTTGGCGGCGATCATCCGACCGACCTCCGGGCGCTCGCGTGTCAATGTGCCGGTCTTGTCGAAGAGGACCGTGTCGACCTCACAGAGAAGGTCGAGTGCGCGCCCGTCCTTGACGAGAATCCCTTTCTGCGCGCAGAGCGACAGTGTCGACAGCATACCCAGCGGCGCCGCCATGCGAATGCCCGTACCGAGATCACTGTTCAGCGCCGCTACCGCGCCTTGCGGACCGATCGTTGCCCCGGCAACTGCGCCCACGGCCAAGGTCGGGATCACCGCCTTGTCGGCGAGCTGCTCACCCCGGTGCTGTGAAGCAAGCTTATAGCCGGCTGTGTCATTCAGGATCTGGGCGATTTTCGCGGTCGCGGTATCGCTACCCGATTTTTCGACGACGATCTGGATCTCGCCTGCCACTAAGATGGTGGATGCAAAGACGCGGTCGCCGACGCCTTTTTCGGCGGGCGTCGATTCTCCGGTCAGCGCATGCTGGTCGATCATCGCCATGCCCTCGACGATGATGCCGTCCACCGGCACCATCTCGCCGGTGTGGGTGACGACGACGTCACCCTTTTGCAACCGGTCGAGCGGCACCTGGATCTCGACTCCGTCCTGCATCAGCCAGACGAACCGCGGCTGTTTGCCAAAAGCTCCGAGCAGGAGCTTCTTCGAGCTGTCCTCGGTACGCCGCACCAGAAACCGCCCGAACGACAGGCACCAGGAAAGAATGGCACCCGGGAACACGTGAAGCGTCGCGAGGCAACCCAGCACGACGACCGAATCGACAGCACCCGGTAAGCCCCACGGAAGCTGGGGATCGTCGTGTAGGCGAACAATGCCGCCGAGACCGGCAGCAGCGCCGGCATCGCGAACTGGGCGACCGCTGCGAGCGGCACCGAGGCGGTGCATATCGCGAGATCGAGCTCGGGCCTGTCGAGCTGCTCGGGATGCTCGGCATTGGCTAGAACCTCGTCGAGGATCCCGATGATCTGCGCCGGACCAAGCTGGCGCGGGTCGTACTCGATCCTGGCCGAACCGTTGCGAGCACTGACCTCGTAGCGGTCGATCCCAAGCACGCTCATCAGCTCGCGCTCGATCGCCTCGCACAATGCGGCTTTCCGGTAGAGCACCGGGTTTTCGAGCTTGATCATGCCCATGCGCTGGCTCGTCATCCGCCAGCCGGTGACCCGTCGGGCGTAGCGGTGGTAGCGGACAACGCCGTGTTGATCTCGAGCCGTGAACGCCGGCGGCACCTCGAGGTCATCGGCGCATAGCGCCGATGCCGGCCGGTGATCTGCGACCTCGCCTTTCGACTGTGCAGGACCCGGTTCGTCATCCGCCATCAGCAGCGCCGCTAAATGATCGAGGACCTGGCGTTGCCCGCGTTGCGTCGCGTCGAATCGCAGCTCGATGGCCGGCACGGGTGCCGGCGCGATGAGCACCCCCTCGATCTCCGGTGCCTGGAAGGCGCACTCGACAAAGCGGCGGCACAACGGGCGATCCGGATCGGCGAAGATCCGCGCGCTCTCGACACGGATAATGCCGTCTTCGGGAAACAGGATCGTTACGTCGAAACAAGGGGCCGTGTCGGTGCCGGCAGCCTCGTCGTCCATGATGTCGCGACCCCTACAACCGCGCAGTCTGGGGCTCTCGCGGCCGGTTACTCAGCCGTCGTCCAGTTGATCCATGGCTTCGCGCCCGCCATCACGAAACCCGTTCATGACCGGATTCTCTTGGGGCAGCAATTGAGCGAGGAACACCGCAGAGTAAACCACACCATAGGACAGGACATATGAGCCAGTGTAAGTCATGCGCGAAAGCCACTGCAAGGCATCGGACCCGATGTCGCCTGCTGGGGGCTTGCTGTCGGTGGTATTCTCCGAGGCCGTTGTCGCCGCGCCCCGCATGGCCGTGGCGACCGCCCGCATCGCGGCCTCGTCTTCGGTGGTGGTCGTCTTGGCCGCCGTGCTCACCGCCATCCCGACATTCCCTCTGCCGCTTTTGTAGCAACACCGCCCGAAGCTAACACGGGTCTCCTCAAACCGGCAACTCGATGCCCTTCTGTAATAAATTGTTCACAAATACTCCCTTAGCACCGGGATCACAATCCGAGGTTCCGGGCGAGCCATCCGATACTGACACATTCGCCCTCCGTACTCTGCCGGTGGAAGGCTCACGAGATTTTCCCAGCACGTTCCCGGTCGGTGCCGCCTCTGATCGGCACAGGAAGTATCCGCCGGAATTACGGTGAGTATCGGCGCGCGATCATGGCATCGGCCTGGGCATCGCCAAGCGTTTCACTGTGCCGCTTACATTCGTCCTATTTCGAGATCGTGATCGGGATTCCGACGCTCTCTATCCGGCCGATGGTCGTTTGAAACAAAATGCTAAGAATCAGAAAGGTCGTGCGGTCCCATACCGTGTCATTTACAGAATAATAGTGGCCGTCATAATAAACGGTTGGGATTCTTACATCTGGTGCGCGATCGGTTACGTTGATCTTTAATGTCGCTGTGGCCCTGTATCTGTGTCTTCAGTCGGCACGTCCGGGCTAACCCCGAACTCCGGGGCAATACGAATACCTGTGGCGATAAAATTAAGAATCTGAAACATGCTTCGTAACTTGATCGCGCCTTGGATTGGGAAATTTCCACCCGGTCCATTTGGCTGGATATCCAGATAGACAAATCCACTCGGGTTCTTCTTGATCTTTTCGTCGAGCTCGAAGCGCTGCTGGTCGGTCAGCGCCATCGGGTCGAAATTCCCCACGACGACCCGATCGCCCTTCAGCCGCGTCAGCTCGTAGTGGCCGTTCGGTTTCTGTCGCCATCGCAATCCCATATTGAAGCCGTTGTTGATATCGCCGGCGCTCGGAGTGTCTTTGAAATCGGCGATCAGGGTTTCGTCAAAGACGAGAGGGCGGACAAACAGCTGGCGATTGTCATTCAGCCACTGCAGGTGAGCGGCGATCCGGCGGAATTCTTCGTACTCTTTTGGTCGTCGTGGATCGTTTTCAATGAAACGAACAAACCGGCCATCCGGTTTCTGGACCTCTATGCCCGCCCCCATCAGACGCATGGCTTGGTCGATCCTGCCTCCTTGAAACACGAGAAACTCAAAGACCCTGTCCTGAAAGGGCGTTGCGACCCGCTCGGTAAACTCTTTGCCCGAAATCGGAGAGATGCTGAACGTCGGATTCTCCGACGCGGTCCCGCCGATGTTGAGGTTAAGAAAGTTGGTCCCCTTAGACTCCGTGATCTCACCGCTGGCACCCAGCGTTGTTGTCCAGTTAAACGTGGCGGCAATGCTCGAGGTCGACGTGAAATGAACGGGTTCTTGGTTGGAGACGCGGGCGATGTTGAGAAGCAGGAGCTTTTCGTCGAGCGTCCTGGTGACTTCATCGTAGCCGAGCACCTGCCGCTCGAGCACCGGCGGTCCTAGGCAGCCGCTGATAGCCAAGGCTATCGCGCCGCTGATGAGGTTGAGGGTCACACGACGCACGATCTACACCTCGTTCGGTCCGTGGATCATGCCCATTCCGATACAGACGGGTGGGTCGCTGGTCCAGGACCACCCGACCCGGCCGGTCGATCGCGTTATCGATCGGGGGAAAGGCGGCTATAAGCAAGGCATTTTGGTACATTCGAACACATCTCCGACCGAAAAAGGCGAGAGTTGCGCGAGGCGGGACGCGGCAGGATATGTTCCCGTGTAGCGCGGAATTTCTAGGGAAAGCGACGTGGATACAGCTTACATCTCAGCGCTGTCTGCCCTCGGGGGAGCCGCGATCGGCGGTCTGGCGTCGTTTGGGAGCTCGTGGCTGACACAGCGGACGCAGCTTCGCTTCGCACACTACGAAGCAATCAAGTCCAAGCGGGAGGCGCTCTATGCTGAATTCGTTGACGAGGCCTCCCGCCTCTACGGGGACGCGTTGGGTCACCAGAAGGACGACGCCTCCGACCTGGCCAAGCTTTTTGCTCTGCTCGGACGGATAAGGCTCGTATCGCCCCGACCAGTCGTCGTAGCCGCCGAGCGCACATTCGACACGATCATTCAGGCCTACCTCGGGCCTAATCGCACCATGCACGAGGTGCTGGACGATGTGCACCGGGGCGGGTTCAATTTTCTTATTGAATTCGGCGAGGCCTGTAGGCAGGACCTGGCTCGTGACTGAGCGGTGGGGAGCACTAGGTGTATCGCGGGTGCACATTGCGCAGCTGGTTTACGCGAGGGCGCAGCACACTGCGTTGCCATTCTGCGAGGATGGCGGCGTTCACCCTGCCCCACGCTGAGGGACTCACTAGCAACCGGATTGTTTCGTGCACTGTCGAGGAGCCAAACCGATAGGCCAGAAAGTGATTGGTCGCTCCGTCGCAAGGCGGGTTGCCATCCCCTGCGCCGGCTCTCTGACCGATTGATCGAGCCCTCACTGGCAGATTGCCTTCGAGTTTGACGGCGCGGTATCGGTTGCGGTCATGGCCTATGCCCTGCTGCTGTTTGTTCCGCTGTCCCTTGCGCTGCGATACGTCTTCGACGCACCGGCCGGCTGGGTCTTTCTGACTGGCGCTGTCGCAATCATCGCGCTCGCGGATTGGCTTCGGCGCGCGACCGACCAGCTGGCGGGGCGCGCCGGCAGCACGATCGGCGGGCTGCTCAATATCAGCTTTGGCAATACCGCTGAGCTGATATTGGCCCTCTTCGTCCTCTCTCGGACACATCCTCGCATCGTCCAGGCCCAGATCACAGGCTCGATCATCGGCACGACCTTGCTGTTTCTCGGCATCTCGGCCTTGGTCGGTGGTGTGGGGCGCACCCGCCAGACCTTCAGCCAGGCCGGCGCCGGTCTGCTGTCGACATTGCTGTTCCTTGTGGTCGTCGCGATCCTGCTGCCGGCGGTGTTCGACTTGAGCGACCGGGTTGCCGCACCCGGAATCAACACCTCGCTGATCGACGAGCGGCTGAGCCTCGGCGTATCGGTAGTCCTGCTTGTGCTCTATGCCGCCAACCTCGTCTACACGCTCGTAACCCATCGCGACGTGTTTGCCGGCGAAGCACCGAGCGGTGCCGCCGAATGGAGTATCGCCCGCGCCTTGGCGGTCATGGTGGCGGTCACGGCGGTGATCGCGGTCCAGTCCGAACTTGTCTCTGCCGCGCTCGAGGCGGCCTCGCCGCAACTCGGGTTGTCACCGGTGTTCCTCGGCGCCGTCGTGCTGGCGCTGGTCGGCACGGTGTCCGATCTGTTCGCCGCAGTGGTGTTCGCCCGCCAGGACAAAATGGACATCGTGTTTACGATATGTATTGGCTCGGCGATCCAGACGGCGCTCGTCGTGGCACCGGTGCTGGTGCTGGTCTCGTGGCTGATCGGCCAGCCGATGAACCTGGTCTTCAGCAGCCCGCTCGATCTGTTCGCGATTGTCGGTGCGGCGTTCATCGTCAGGTCGGTCGGGATGGATGGCGAGACCACCTGGTTCGAAGGCCTATTGCTGATCGGTGTCTATCTGCTGTTTGCGCTCGCCTATTATTTCGCGAGCCCGGTCTGAGGTACCGTGAGAGGCGGCGGGGTATCTGCGTAGCCGTCGGTGATCGTGGTCGGAATGAGGGCCGGCCCATGTCGGCCTCTGTCACTTTTCGGCCGGCTCGTCCGGAGATGGACCGGCCAAATTCGCGGCGAGGAAGGCGCGCACTTTCTGCTCCGCATCTCTGGCCGCCGGCTCGTTGTACTCGAGCCAATGACCGAGAGACCGGATACCCGGCTTCAATTCAGTCACGTCGAAGGCATGATAGACACCCGGGTAGACGGTCAGAGTGATCGGCGCGCCATCCGGCCGTGCACGGGCCACCGTTTCCCGGCAGGGTTCCGCCAGCGTCCAATCGTCCGCCTCGCCGATCAGGATCAAGGTCGGCGCCGTCATCGAGGACGCAGGGAAGCCGCAGCCGTAGCCGGGATAGTAGGCGATCGCGGCGCTAAAGCGCTGGTCGAAATATTGGGCAACTAGGGCTCGATCGACCGCGTAGAGCACCGCCGAGCCGCCCATCGATTGGCCGAGCACGGCTACCCGCGCCGGATCGACGAAATCCAGCTGAGAGAGGTAACGCAGCGCCGCGTAGGCATCGATCGCCTGGTCCTCGAACAGCGCGCCGCCACATTGGCCGACAATGCCGCGCGGGCCGAGGCTGTCGACAGTGAGAGCCACATACCCCCACGAGTCCAGCCGATCGGCTATTTGCGCGGAGTGGCTGGAGATGCCGCCACAGCCGTGCAGCACCACAACCGCCGGATAAGGTCCGGCGCGGTTGGAATGGCTGCCGAGCATTCCCGACAAACCGGCATCCGGCCGCGCCAGATATCCCGGCAGCTTGGCCGGCTCATGATCCGAGACGTTGGGAAATTCCACCAGCGTCCCGGCATGGCCGGCAGTGGCGCCGAGCGTCGAAGCAAGCGCGATTGCGAGTAAAAATATCTGGGCGACGCGCGTCATTGGGCCCGCCGCTCCTCAGTTTTGCGCCAGGTACGTCCTCGCCTCGGCGACTTCCGGCCGGTCCCCATCGCCACGCTCCGCAAGGACGGTCAGCGCGAGGTAATAGCGCTTCGCCGCATCGACGGAGCCGCTGTCGCGGGCTGCTCTCGCCGCCCCGGCGACGATCCGGAAGCGGTTGGGCATGGCTCTGTCCGACGCCTCAAGTTCGAGGAGTGCCTCCCTGGGCATGCCGGCCTGCATATAGAGTTCCCCCAAGAGCACGCGGATCGGCACGAGCTTGTTCTCCATCGCCACGTTCTTCTCGCTGGCGTCGTCGAGATCGGCCGCTTGGCGCATTGCCGTGATCGCCGCGTCGCGCTGGCCGTCGGTGAAGGCGACCCATGCCGCTGCAGCTTCCTTCTGGATGCGGGTCTGGTCCGCCCAATAGTCGTTCTTCGCGGCGGTCAGCTTGGTTTCGATGTCGTCGAGATGGGCAATCTCACCGCGCGCTCCGGCCGCATTGCCCGAGCGGGCGGCACCGAGCGCGCGGGCGAAATAGGCGATCGCTTGCGCCGCCGGATATTGGCTGTCGCGCACCGGCAATTGCGCGGCCTCCTGCCATTGGCCGCGCTCGAGAGCAAAACGCGCCGGGATCGCCGCGAGAGCCGTGTCGCTCGCGAGGATTGTGACGTTGAACGGCTTGAGCTGTGGGAGCGAGTCGACAACCTGCTTCGCCTCGCGGTCCTTCGCCGTCTGCAAATAAGCGACGATCATGAAGTCAAGCACATGCGAAATGCTCGCATGCGTCTTATCGGGAAAGTTCCTCGCGGCGTAATCATCGGCCGCGGCCTTCGCGGCGAGGTTGGAGCGGATCGAATCCTCCCACATGCCGAGCATTGAATAAATGTGTGACGGCATATGCAGCGCGTGCGGTGCCGCCGGCGCGATCTTGTCATAGAGCTGCGCGGTCGAGACGCACATCGCCGCGAGCGGCGCAAAATCGTAGCTGTGGATCAGGTAGTGCGCAACGCCCGGATGGTTCGGCTGCTTTTTCGCCTCGTCATTCAGGATAGCGGCCGCTTTAAGCTGTTTGGTGTAGTTCTTGTCGTCGAAGTCGACCGCGCCGTTCAGCGCCAGCGCATAGAAGATCGCCGCTTCGGAATCCTCCGGGTAGTGCTCGTGCAAGCGCTGCATCGCCTGCTCATAAAGCTCGGCGCGGGTCTTGTGGTCGATCTTGTCGTAATCTGTGTAGAAGACCTCGATCGCCGCTAGGTACTCCGTTTCGCGCGGGGTCTGGGTCTTCGCGGCCTTACCCTGCCGGATCGCCTCCCAGCCGGCCTTGAGGTTGGCCGGCGGGAAGGGTGGCACCAGCGGGTTGGGCAGCTCGCTCATCGCCAGCCCCCAATACGCTATGGCGCAGTCGGGGTCCTCTTTGATGATGGCTTGAAAGGCTTTCACTGTTTCTGGATAGAAGAAGTTGTGCAATAGCGCGACCGCGCGATCGTACTTAGCCTGCACTGCACTGCATGAGATCGGGAAATGGACGGCACTGAGATGGTCGTCCGCGACCTGTTGGGCCTGGGCCGAAGCGATCATCGCGGCCGTGGCGATTGCGAACGCAAAGGTTCGGATTTTCACAGCTTCCTCCCACCTGTTCGTCGAACGCCTTTTGGTACCGAGCTTGACACCGGCAAATTATGCTGTCCAATCGTAAAGAAGTATATGGTTGATGCTTTAAAGGCATAAGCGATGGAGCTGCGGCACCTTCGATATTTTACGGCCGTGGCCGATGCCGGTAGCGTGTCGCGCGCCGCTCGGCGGCTGCATGTGACACAACCGGCGTTATCGAGACAGATTCAGGATCTCGAGCGCGACCTCGCGTGTCGATTATTCGATCGGATCGGACGTCGCATCGTCCTCACAAAGGACGGCGACGACCTTTTGGAGAGGACCAGGCGGCTTTTGGCGGACGCCGAAGCCCTCCAGGAGCGTGCGCGAGCTCTCGCTGGTGGGGAGGCCGGAGTGCTCCGCATCGGGGCGGCCCCGCAGTTCATCGAGGCAGCTTTGCCGGAAGTCTTGACGAGATACGCTCTAACATACCCTGGAATCGAGGCGCAGCTCGTCGAGGACGGCGGAGGTGCCCTACTTAGGCGGGTGCAGCAGGGGGAGCTGCATCTTGCGGTCGGGCTGTGGCGCACCGGCGGGCTTCGGAGCCAGCCGCTCTACCCGGCTCGTGTATTGGCGGTCATGCAGCGAAGGCATCAGTTAGCGGGTCGAAATGCACTTGGGGTGACAGAGCTGGCGGGAATCCCGCTGCTCCTGCTGGGGCGCGATTTTCAGACCCGAGAACTGTTCGACGAGGCCTGTCAGGCGGCGCAGTTCGAGCCGTCTGTCCGTCTTGAGAGCCGGTCACCGCAGTCTCTGGTCGCCCTCGCCGAGGCGGGTCACGGTGTTGCGATCGTTCCGTCTGCGGTCAGGCTTGAAGTATCTCGGGTTGCCATTGCGGGAATGCTCGACGGTTCGCGGCCGCTCGGGTCGTGGGCGCACGTAATCTGGGACTCACGTCGTTATCTGCCGACTTACGCGAGCGGTTTTATCGAGGTTCTCGAAGATTATACCGAGACTTCCTATCCCGGCCATTAGTTCGGCGATCTCACCCGCGTCGTGCCGCGACCTACAACCGCGTGAATGTTCAGCTCTCGCATTACAGGCTGAGGTGATCGGCGTCATCCTCTTTTGAGAGACGTTATCGCGCGGTCAGCTCGGCGCTCTCTCTGATCGCCAGGGACGCGAGACGACATGGTTCGAAGGCCTGATGCGGGGGGTCGGCATCCATCCTCCCTTTGCGCTCGCTTACTAATTCGAGATGACCGATTGAGAGAATCTCGCTCACGTGGTAAGCTTCCCTGGTGGTTCCCTGATATCTCAAAAATGCCGGACATCGCTCCCTGATCTGTAACAACAACTTCCCTGTTCGGCCCGAGAAATTCCCTGTTCGCTAATCTAGGGAATTCTTGTCGCAACGCGTTGATTTCCCGGGCCACCCGTCCAGGATCGAGGCGTTCTCCCGGGGCGTTTTTGGTTTACCCTGTATTTCTTGGTCGTAGGGAATTCTGCCGGGCCTCATAGGTGCCGGCCGGCGTCGACCGGGACGATCGATCCGGTGGTATGGGTCAGGTGAGTGATCGAGGCCATCACGGCCAACGCCACGTCGTGCGCTTCGATCGCCCGCTTGAGCGGGGTCGCCAGCGCCGCCTTGGCCATCATCTCCTCGGTGCGGCCAGGGACAAAGCCGGTGTGGACCATACCCGGCGCCACGACGACGACCCGGATTTCGGGGCCGAGCACGCGCGCGAGCGCCATGCTCATCGTATTAAGCGCCGCCTTCGAGGCGCCGTAGATGATGCTGCTGCCGGTGCCGCTCTGTGCGGCACCCGAGGAGATGTTGACGATGACCCCGTCACCGGTGGCGCGCAGCATCGGGACAAAGGCGCGGATCGTGGCGAACGGCCCGCGCACGTTGGCGGTCAGCACCGCATCGATCAGATCATCGTCGAGCGCGTCGAGGTCGTGGTGCGCGACCATCCGGGTGAACCCCGCGGAATTGACCAGGATGTCGGTGCGGCCAAACCCGTCCTTGACTGCGGCGGCGACCTTGCGGATCTGGGCGCTGTCCTCCAGCGGCAGGTGCATCGCCTGGTGGTCGCTGCCGGGCAGCTCGGCGATCAGCGCGGCGGCGCGGTCGGCGCCCTTGTTGTAGCCGACGACGAGGCGCGCGCCGGCAGCAGCAAGCAGCCGCACGCTGGCCGCACCGATGCCGCTGCTGCCACCGGTGACCACCGCGACCTTGCCGGCGAGAGAAAAGGGGTTGTCTATTATCCTCACACCCTCGTCAGTTGGCCCCGGCGATCTCCGCCAGCACCGGGTTGAAACGGTCGGCCGCCTCGTATTGCACCCAGTGCCCGGCTCCGGCGATGACCTCGAAGCGGGCACCAGGCTGAAAGCTGCGCAGCACGCGGGCGCGCTCGTCGAGATGGGGATAGGCGGTCGCGTCGCGCTCGCCCCAAATGCCGTCGAGCCGCGTTTTAACGAGCGGCAAGGCACGGGCGAGGGTGTCTGCGCGCGAGAACCGGCGGCTTTTGATCCGGCCGCGCGGCGCGTTCTGCGACTGAATGTAGACCGCGAGCTCGTCGATCTTTGCCGGGTCGGCGATCATCAGGGTGCCAAGATTGTGACGATGGACGGCGAGCGCCTCCGCCTGCGAAACCCCGGCCGGTACCCGATGCAGATCGGTCGGCTGGCGCACCAGCCCGAGCCCGTTCGAGCCGACCAGCGTAAGCGCGCGCAGCCGGTCGCCGAGCTGCGCGGCAACGTGTCCGCCGAGCACCCCGCCGAACGAAAACCCGGCAATGTGCGGGGAGGTGTCCTTCGGCAGCACGATCTCGATCCCTCGCACGACGATCGCCGCCAGGCCCTCGGCGGTGTGCGGCTCGGGCGGGGTCGCCGACTCACCGAGCCCCGGCAGATCGGCCGCAATCACGGTGAACCGGCGCGCCAGAGGCAGCACATTGCGGATCCAATGAGTCCAAGAGCCGTAGCCACCGTGCAACAGAACCAGCGGCGGGCCGCTGCCCCAGACCTGCCATACCATGCCGCCGTCACCGCAAGGCGTTTTGACCCGCCGTGCCTCGGCCGCGACGCCTTCGACGAATGCGACGGTTTTCTCGCTAATCAGAGCCACCACCAACCCCACTGATGCCGCGCACAGGCTGATAGCCGGTTTCGCGCCGGTCGCCTAGCGTTGGATGTGGTCTGGCCCGGGATGAAGTGGGGGCTTTCCCTGACGGCGATTGCGTTACTATATCAGCGGGAGCGGGGAGGCGCAGATGCCGAAGCAGCTGGAAGCGTTGATGTGGGAACAGGCCTGCGACGCGATGGAACGCGCCGAGCGCCTGTACCGGCAGTTTTTTCATCGCAGCCGCGCGAGCGCCGCTTGGGAGGCGCCTTGCGACATCTTCGAGAGCGATGAAGCGCTGACGATCCTGATCGCCCTGCCAGGCGTGGAGCTCGACCAGATCCAGGTGACGTTGAGCGCTGGCGTGCTGATCGTCAGCGGCGAGGCCCCTTTGCCGCGCGAAGTTAGGGATGCCAGAATCCATCGCCTCGAGATACCGCACGGGCACTTCCAGCGCCGGATCGAGCTGCCGCCCGCCAGGTTTGAGATATCCGGCCGACACTTGGCGAACGGCTGCCTGAAGCTGCAGCTCCACAAGGTCTGACGGCCTGGCGCCGTGCTCTATCGAGCCATTTTCAAGGATCTTTCCCATGCCCCTCGAGGACCATAACCTGCGCAGCGCGGAAAGCGCGCCGGGGGCCCCGCCGCCTGGTGCCATCGAGACGGCATTGGCCGGTATTCAGGCGCTGCCCGAAGACACGCTAATCATGATCCCGACCCGCAACCTGGTGCTGTTTCCCGGGACGGTGCTGCCGATTACGCTCGGCCGCCAGCGCACGATCGCAGCCGCACAGGCGGCGATCCGGCTGAGCCGGCCGGTCGGACTGGTGCTACAGCGCGACCCTGCCACCGATGACCCGATCCCTGTCGACCTGCACCGCGTGGGGACCGAGGCGACCTTACTGCGCTACGTGACGAGCCCCGACGGCACCCACCATGCGATCTGCCAGGGGGAGCGGCGTGTTCGTATCCTCGATTTTGTCGAGGGTTACCCGTTTCTCGCCGCCCGGGTCGAACGGGTGCCCGAGGTCGAGTCGACCAGCAAGGATATCGCGGCGCGCCTGCTCAATTTGCGCAACCAGGCGATCGAGGTGCTGGAACTGTTGCCGCAGGTCCCGGCAGAGCTCGTCAATGCGGTGCAATCCGTAACCTCCGCACCGGCACTTGCCGATCTGATCGGCAGCTTTATGGACATAACCTCCGCCGAGAAACAGGAAATCCTCGAGACCATCGATGTCGAGCATCGGCTCGACCGGGTATCGGCGATGCTCGCCTATCG
>Ga0306926_10005001_pt1 | contig 14042 bp, 12 predicted proteins | sample flu12Cox44000178_FD_203759 | JGI IMG/M metagenome (GOLD analysis project Ga0306926, IMG submission 203759) | Lab enrichment of tropical soil microbial communities from Luquillo Experimental Forest, Puerto Rico - flux8day.12C.oxic.44.000.178 (v2)... | ecosystem: Environmental > Terrestrial >...
ACCAAGGAGAAAAACACATGCCTTCTGAGCTTGATGCAAGCCCAGTCGTCTCACGCAGGGAGTGGCTCGAAGCCCGTCAGGAGCTGCTCGCCCGCGAAAAACAGCTCACTCGCCAGTACGACGCAGTTGCCGCCGCGCGGCGCGCCCTGCCGCGGGTACGAGTCGCGGAGGACTACCTCTTCGATGGGCCCGAAGGCAAAGTCACGCTGGCCGATCTATTTGCAAACCGCAGCCAGCTCATCATTCGACACTTCATGTTCGCGCCGGGTTGGCGCGAGGGCTGCGTGGGCTGCTCGTTCCTTGCCGACCATATCGACGGCGCTCGTATCCACCTCGAACAGCACGACGTCTCGCTGGTTGCCGTCTCGCGAGCGCCGTATGCCGAAATTAACGCATTCCAGAAAAGAATGGGCTGGCAATTTCGCTGGGTCTCTGCCTACGCGAACGACTTCAACTATGACTATCACCTTTCCGGCCCGATGAAATCGCGAGCGGCAGGGTTTATCACAATTTCGAACTACGCGCAGCCGTCAGTGAAGAGCGCGCCGGCATCAGTGTCTTCTCCAGAGATGCCGAGGGCAGTATCTTCCACACCTACTCGACCTACGGGCGAGGCGACGAACTCCTGGTAGGCGCTTATATGTATCTCGACCTCACGCCCAAAGGCCGCAACGAGACCGGCCGCGGCAAACTCACCGATTGGGTGCGCCATCACGATCGCTACCATGCAGGCGGTTCGGTCGATCGGCAGGGAAGATACGTCGCGCCACTCAGCGGGAAGCCCGCCTGCTGCGCGGAGCGGGACTAGTCTCGACGAGCGGGACGATGGCCCGCCATGGCCCAGGTTGCATGGCCCGCCCCGCCATGCGAAGGAACCGTGTGAAGAACACGATGGAGGGTGCGGGCCGGGGTCTCGAAAAAGGCCTTAGCAGTGCCCTTCGTAGGGCCCCTGGTAGGGCCCCTGGTAGGGCCTCGATACGCGCCAAGGCGGGTCAGCGTGCCGGTTTGCGGGTGTGGTAGAATAGTGAGTTTCATACATCTAACAATTTTCGAGAGAGCATGCCAGAAGAAGCCATCATTTTAGATACACAGTTTGACCCGGAAGACGAGTACCGTCCGGAGCCCGAGCCTGAACCCATACCGCCGGCGTGGCTCGATGGCAGTCTGCGGATTGGTATCCACACCTCGATCGCCGGAAGCTACCGGAATGCGCTTGAATCGGCGCGAAAGCTCGGTTGCAACGCGCTGCAGATCTTTTCAGCGAGCCCGCGCATGTGGAAAGGCGGGCCGGCGCGCATCCCCGATGCGGATGCGGCCGGGTTTCGCGCCCGGCGCGAGGAGCTGGCACTCGGACCGCTGGTGGTCCACGCGAATTATCTGATTAATTTGGCGGCGTCGCAGCCGATGCTGCGGACGCGTTCGATTCAGGCGTTTCACGATGAGATCGTGCGGTCCATTTCGCTCGGCGCGGACTTCCTGGTGGTGCATCCGGGAGCGCGCGGGGAAGCGCAGCCAGCGCAGGCGGTGCGGACGATCATCGAAGGCGTCAAGCAGGCTTCTAAGCGCGTGCAGCTGGGCCATTTGCGGATCCTGATCGAGAATACGGCGGGTATGGGGTCGGCCGTGGGCGCGCGGCTCGAAGAAGTGGGCGCAATCGTCCATGGGTTAAACGGGCTGGGCGTCGGGGCATGCCTCGACACCGCGCATTTGTTCGCGGCCGGGTACGACATTTCGACCGACGCCGGCCTGGAAAAGACGATCGCAGCAATCGATGAAACCATCGGTCTCGAGAAGGTGTTTGTGTTTCACGCCAACGATTCGAAGATTCCCTTGGGCGGGCGAGTCGATCGCCACGCGCACATCGGCGAAGGAAAGATGAAGGCGGAGGCCTTTGCGAGGATTTTGCGGCATCCGCGGCTCGGAGCCGATCCCAGCACCGGATTGCCTGGCCGGGTGTTTTTGCTCGAGACCCCGATCGAGGATCCGGGCGATGACCGCCGCAACGTGGCCAAACTCTGGGAACTGGCGGGCGTCGAAGGGCCGGCAGCGGAAAAAGGCTATTCCATGCTGACTCTGGCGTTGAAGAAAAAACTCCTGGCACAGAAAAAAGTGCAGCGCAAAATGGCCGGTGCGGCGGCGAGGAAAAGCGGGGCAAAGGGAAACCAGAACGCGAAAAAGGGATAAGACGAGTGGCGGAGACTTTAAAGGCAGGATACGAACCGCAAAAGATCGAAGCCAAATGGCAGCAGCGCTGGGACGAAGCGCGCGTTTTTGAGTGCGAAGCCGACCCGAGTAAACCCAAATACTACGTTCTAGAAATGTTGCCGTACCCCAGCGGCACGCTGCACATGGGACACATGCGCAACTACACGATTGGCGACGTGGTGGCCCGTGTGAAGCGCATGCGCGGGTATAACGTCCTGCACCCCATGGGCTGGGACGCCTTCGGCCTGCCAGCGGAAAACGCCGCGATCAAGAACAAGACTCATCCCCGGGTCTGGACCAACCACAACATTGCCGAGTTTCAGCGCACGCTGCGGCGCTTCGGCTTCAGCTATGACTGGCGCCGCGAAATCTCTACCTGCGAACCGGAGTATTACCGCTGGAACCAGTGGTTTTTTCTGCGCATGCTCGAGAAGGGGCTGGCGTTTCGGAAAAAGGCGCCGGTGAACTGGTGTCCGAAGTGCTGCACGGTGCTGGCCAACGAGCAGGTGATCAAGGGCTACTGCTGGCGGCACGAAGACACGCTGGTCGAAACGCGCGACCTCGAGCAGTGGTTTCTGCGCACCACGGCATACTCCGAGCAATTTCTGGAGGATTTCAGCCAGCTCGAGGAAGGCTGGCCGGAACGCGTCATCACCATGCAGCGCGAGTGGATTGGAAAGTCGCGCGGCGCCAATGTGAAGTTTATGGTGGCGGACTGGCCCTCAGGCGAATCCCTGGAGATATTTACCACGCGCATCGACACCATCTACGGGGCGAGCGCGATGATTCTGGCGCCAACCCACCCCCTGGTTGGCGCGCTCCTTGAGGATTCTCCGGAAAAGGCGAAGGTGGAGGGCTTGCTCGCTCAGATGCGGCAGACTTCGGTTAAGACCGCCGATCTGGCCACCATGGAAAAAGTGGGATTTTTCACCGGCCGCTATGCGATCAATCCTTTCAGTCAGGAAAAGCTGCCCATCTGGGTCGGGAACTTTGTGCTGATGGGATACGGCACGGGCGCCATCATGGCCGTGCCTGCGCATGACCAGCGGGATTTCGAGTTCTGCCGCAAGTACGGCTTGCCGGTGCGCGTGGTGATCCAGCCGGTTTCCGGTGCGCCGCTCGATGGCGACACGATGGCGGCTCCTTTCGAGGAACACGGCGGAGCGAAACTGGTCAATTCCGGACCGTACAGCGGCCTCGCTCCCGACGACGCGATCGAGAAGATGACGGCCGACGCGGAAGCCAGGTGTTTCGGCAACGGCACGATCATCTACAAGCTGCGCGACTGGCTGATTTCTCGGCAAAGATACTGGGGCACGCCGATTCCAGTGGTGTATTGCGAAAGGCACGGGATGGTGCCGCTGCCGGACGAGCAGTTGCCGGTTTTGCTGCCGGAGAACGTGAAGCTGACCGGAGAGGGGGCTTCGCCGCTGGCGACGACTCCGGAGTTCGTGAACACCACCTGTCCCGAATGCGGTGGGCCCGCGCGGCGCGATACCGACACCATGGACACCTTTGTGGACTCCTCGTGGTACTTCTATCGCTACTGCGACCCGCACAACGGGAAAGCGCCGTTTGATGGAGCGAAGATTGCCTACTGGTTTCCGATCGACCAGTACATCGGCGGGATTACACACGCGATTTTGCACCTGCTCTATTCGCGCTTCTGGTGCAAGGTGATGCGCGATTTGGGACTGGTGAGGCACGACGAGCCGATTACCCGGCTGTTTACCCAGGGCATGGTGCTGAAGGGCGGCACGGCGATGTCCAAGTCCAAAGGGAACGTGGTGGGCGCGCACGAGATGGCGGACAAGTACGGCGCGGATACCGGGCGTCTCTATACGCTCTTTGCGGCGCCGCCGGAAAAGGATCTGGAGTGGAGTGAAGAGAGCATTGACGGTGCTTGGCGCTTCCTCAATCGTGTGTACCGGCTGGTCGAACGGCATGCGGATTCGCTCGCAGCATTGACGGGTCGGGAGAGCGACTCCTCCCGGACGGAGAAGGAAAAGAGACTGCTGCGCAAGGCGCATCAGACCCTGCAGCGCGTGACTTCGGATTTCGAGACGCGCTGGCACTTTAATTCGGCGATCGCGCTGATTATGGAGCTGACCAACGAGATTTACGCTTGCGAACCGCTCGAGAACGGCGTCCGGCCCGCAGTGCGCAAGGAAGTGCTCGAACTGCTGACGCTGATGCTGGCCCCCATGACTCCGCATATTGCAGAGGAGATGTGGGAAATCCTCGGCCATAGGAACGGGCTGTGGGCGGAGAGCTGGCCCACGGCCAACGCGGAACTTGCCAGGGACGACGACGTCGAGATACCGGTGCAGATCAATGGCAAGCTGCGCGGCAAGCTGACCGTCGCCACCGGAATCGGTCAAGAAGAGATCGTTCGGCTGGCCAAGGCCGACGCTCTGATCGCCGCGCATCTAGACGGCAAGCGCGTGGTCAAAATCATTTACGTCCCCAACAAATTGCTCAATCTCGTCCTTGCCTAGGAGCGTTTATGACCCCTGAGGCTGCCATGAAGAAGCACCACAACAAGCCAAAATCGGAGCTCGGTGGTGTGGTGGTGCTCGATTTTGGCGGGCAGTACACGCAACTGATCGCCCGGCGCATTCGCGAACAGCAGGTGTTCAGTGCCATCGTGCCGTGCCAGGCGAGCGTAGCGGAGATTCTTTCCTACGAACCTGCCGGCGTCGTCCTCTCCGGCGGACCGAGCTCGGTCTACGACCGGGATGCGCCGGTCTGCGATCCCGCGGTGCTTAGCGCCGGTATCCCGGTCCTGGGCATCTGCTACGGGATGCAGTGGATCGCGAAGACGCTTGGCGGCAAAGTGGAGCCGGCAGGACGCCGGGAATACGGGCGCGCGGAGTTTGCCGCCGATACCATGGAAAACGGGGAACTGTTTCGCGGCTTGCCGGGAAAACTAAGAATCTGGAACAGCCACGGCGACCACGTGTTGGCCCTGCCGCCGGGTTTCCGCGCCACCGGCAAGACGGAGAACGCGATTGCGGCCATTCAAAACAGCGAAAAGCGAATTCACGCCGTTCAGTTTCATCCGGAGGTCAATCACACCGAGCAAGGTAGGGCGATCCTGCGCAATTTCCTGTTCGCCGTGTGCAAAGCGGAGCCTAAGTGGAGCGGCTCGGCCTTTGTGGAAGAGACGGTCGAGGCGATTCGGCGCAGGGTTGGCGAAAAGCAAGCCATTTGCGCCTTGAGTGGGGGTGTGGACTCCACAGTGGCGGCGGCGTTGGTCGATCGCGCCATTGGCGACCGGCTGACCAACGTCTTTGTGAACAACGGGCTGCTGCGCAAGAACGAGTTTGAAGACACGCTGGCGATGTACCGGGAGCGGCTCGGCTTGCACGTGGTTGGCGTCGACGCGACCGACCGTTTCCTCGGGCAACTTGCGGGAATCACCGACCCCGAGGAGAAGCGCAAGCGAATTGGCCGTGAATTCATCGCGGTATTTGCCGAGCAAGCGCAATCCCTGCGGCGCGCGGCGGGAGAAGACATCGCCTTTCTGGTGCAGGGGACGCTATACCCCGATGTGATTGAGTCCGTATCGGTTAAGGGGCCTTCGGCGACGATCAAGACCCACCATAACGTGGGCGGGTTGCCGAAAGAGATGCCCTTCGAACTGATTGAACCGTTGCGGGACCTTTTCAAGGACGAGGTGCGGCGAATCGGCAGGGAACTGGGTTTACCGGAAGAGATATTGCTGAAACATCCGTTTCCGGGCCCGGGTTTAGCCGTACGGGTACTTGGTGAGGTGACGCGCGAGCACCTCACTACCCTGCGAGCGGCCGACGCGGTGGTTCGGGAGGAAATCCGCAGAGCCGGCCTGTATGAAAAGACCTGGCAAGCTTTCGCCGTTTTGCTGCCGGTGCGGAGCGTCGGTGTGATGGGGGACGGCAGGACCTACGGTCTGACGGTGGCGGTGAGGGTGGTGGATTCTGACGACGCCATGACCGCGGACTGGTCGCGGTTGCCGGCCGGGGTGCTGGAGCGTATCTCCACCCGGATTGTCAATGAAGTGGCGGGCGTCACGCGCGTGGTTTACGACATAACTTCCAAGCCGCCGGGCACGATCGAGTGGGAATAAAAAATAAAGGCCGCATCAGCGGGAATGCGGCCTGGCACGAGAACACTACAAATGCCTGCAAAACTAGCGAAGCGCCCGAACCTATCTGCCGGCCACTTTCTGGGCCATGTACAGAACCAGTTTGCGGTCTGCTTCGTCGGTCTTGCTCAACAAACGGCGAAGCTTGTTAAGAAAACGCGCATCTTTGCCGGCGCTGCCCCAAGCGATATCGTCACCCGACTTGCGCTTAGGGAGGTTCGGCAGCTGAGGCGGTTCCTCGCCGTCGTAGAAGAGTTGATAGAGAGGCACTTCGAGAGCGCGAGCCAGTTTCTCCAGCGTTTCAATAGCCGGGACGGTGTGGCCATTTTCGACGCGGGAGATGTAGCAGCGGAGTAACCCGGTTCGCTTCTCGATGTCGCCTTGGGAGAGTTTCTTTTCTTCGCGCAGAGCGCGAAGGCGGTCACCGATAATCATGGCGGCATTATTCCATATAGATAAGAGCCCAAGCAAGCATAAACTCGTAATGGACGGAGTGAAACATCCGTATCAATCTGGGAACCTGAAGGTAGTCCGGCCCGACAGGATTACGTAACCGGAAAACGATGGCACGCGTCACAAAGATAGCGGAAAGCGACGCCCCCGGCCGCAGCGCCGCCGTGGGCGCCATTTCCGCCGCCGCCGCCGACGAACGGCTGCTGGTGCGCCGCGCCCAGAGAGGCGACAAAGAGTCGTTTGAGGTTCTGGTAGAACGGCATCAGCACCGCGTTTTCGCAGTCGCGCGCGGAATCCTGAAGCGCCAGGAGGACGTGGAAGACATCGCGCAGCAGGTTTTCGTAAAGGCGTACTTTTCGCTGAAGCGCTTCGATCAGCGCGCGGCGTTCAGTACCTGGCTGTATAAGATTACGGTGAACGAATGCTGGGATCTGCTACGCAAGCGCAAGGCGCGTCCGCTGGTGTACGAAGCGGACTTCAGCGAGGAGCAGTCGAGGCTGTTCAGCGCCACCGAGCAGAAAGCGGATTCTGGCCCCGACACCAGCGAGAGAATGGCCATGCGGCAGAGGCTCGACAACATGCTGGCACAGCTCGATGACCGGGACCGGGCCATGCTGATTCTGAAAGAGGTGGAGGGATTTTCCGTGGAAGAGATCGCGGATTCGCTAGGATTGAATGCGAATACCGTGAAGGTCAGGTTGTTCCGCGCCCGGCGGCGGATCGTCGAGTATGCCAGGCGGGAGCGACAAGAGCTTTAGGCGAGTGGTCGGGGTAGCAGGAGGTTAGATTCATGTGGTGGAAGAATAAAGCCAACGCGGAGTGCGAGCGCGTGTGTGACGCTTTGGAGACCAGCGCGGCGCTTCGAGCGCGCGAAAAGATAGCCGTCGCGGGGACGGTTCTGGCGCAATTGCCGCAAGCGATGCGCCAGCACGCGCTTTCCTGCGAGGCTTGCCGCATGTTTGCCGGGGAATTGGCGGAGGCGCGGGAAATTCTGGGCGTGATGGAAAGCAAAGCCGAGCCGGGACCCTTCTTCCTGGCGCGGGTGATGGCTTCGATTGCTTCGCGGGAAGCCGAACTCGAGAACCAGGCGCAGACCTGGGCCGCCGTGCCACGGCTGGCTTCGCGCTTGACGGTGCTGGCTTCGCTCGGTTTGCTGATCGCCGCGACCTGGCTGTACCAGATGCCCGCCGCTACCAACATCGCGGGCTGGAACTCTTCGCAATGGGCGGGGTTGGTCGATACCAGCGCCACCCAGGATGACCTGCTGGTCAGCCCGGCGGACAAGTAGCCATGACGGCGCCCTCCGTTCAACAGAAAGCTACCTTATGGCTGGCCTTGGTCTTTGTTCTGGGCACGGCTCTTGGCGCCGTATTGGGCTATGCATTTGCCCACCGCAGCTACGCCGCCGCGCCCGCGCAATTGACCGCCGAACAGCGGCGCGCGCAGAAGCGCGAGCAGCTGACCCGGGAAGTGGGGCTGACCGCCGAACAGCAGAAACAAGTGATAGCCATTCTGGATGAAGCGCAGGGGGAGTACAAAGCGATTCACGCGGTGAGCGATCCGCAGGTGGATGCCGTGCGGCAGAAAAGCCGGGACAAAATCCGGACGATTCTTACAGCGGACCAGAAGCCGAAGTTCGAAGAATTCATTCGCAAGATGGATGAAGAGAGAAAGCGCCTGGGACAGTAGGTCCGACCCGTCTCGATGTCATGGCTGCCGTTGCCCTGTGCGAACTAAAAGGGAATGTCGTCGTCTGAAATCTCGGGTCCGCCCGCGCCACTGCCAAAATCTTCCGCTCCTCCCGCTTGATCGTGCTCCTCGCTGCGACTGCCCCCGGCGAAACTGCCGCCCGTCGCGCCGTCGCCACGTCCGCCCAGCATGCGAAAATTGCTGGCCACGATTTCGAAGCTGGTACGCTTCTGGCCCTCTTTGTCCTGCCATTCGCGGGACTGAATCCGGCCTTCGATAAAGATGAGGGAGCCCTTCTTCAGATACTGCTGGGCGATCTCCGCCTGCTTGCCCCAAACTACAATCTTGTGCCACTCGGTGCGTTTTTGCCGTTCGCCGTTTTTGTCGCGATAGCTTTCGTCGGTGGCCACCGAGAAATTGGCCACGGCTTGTCCCCCGCCGGTGTAGCGGGTTTCCGGATCGCGGCCCAGCCGGCCGACCAAGATGACTTTGTTTACTGACATGGACGAGTTTCTCCTGAATGGGCGAACATAACACGAGGCTCCAGAAAAAGAAAATCGCGCCCCTGGGCGCAATTGTAAGGCCGGGATTTAGAGCGGTTCGGGCGCGACTTTAGCCTGGCCACAGCCAAAGTCGCGCCGCTCAAAGAGGCTTAGAAATAGAAACGCAGGGAAAGTTGCAGGTTGCGCTCGCCGCCGCCCACGCCGCCGCCCTTGGTTAGCACCTTGCCGAAGGTATTCAGGTTGGTGGGGTTCAGGCCGATATTGGTGGTGCCGCTGCAGCCGCTCCCGCCGCACCAATTCGGATGATTGATGAAGTTGAACGCCTCGGCGCGGAATTGAAAACCGAAGCGATCGGTGACCGGGAAGGCCTTGAACAAACCGAGGTTCCAGTTCTGGAAGCCTGGTTGGTAAATCAGATTGCGGACGCGCTGCGTGTTGAAGGTACCCGCGGCCGGTTTGGTAAAAATCGGGGAGCCGTCGGGATTGGTAGTGGCGAACCATTGGCCGTTCGGGCCGAAGGTGCCGATGATCTTGGGATCGCCATTCACAACCCAGTACTGACCGTTGACGCCGCAGCCGAAGTTGGCGTCGAGTCCCACACCAGCGTAATCGGCCGGCCCCGCGATACTGCAGGGAAGCCCGGTCTGGAATTGCGTAAGGCCGCTGATCTGCCAGCCGCCGAGCAGCTTGCCGGGCAGCGTGCTGTGATTTTTGAAGAAGGGCAGGTCGTATAGATAGTTGAAGACCAAAATGTGACGTGCGTCGAACTCCGACGGTCCCCAGAGCATGCTGGTGTCATAGGTGTCCGGCACGACGTCGCGTTGATTCGAGCCGTCGTCCATGCTCTTTGAATAGGTGTAGGAAGCCCCGAACATGAGCCCGCCGGAATAGCGGCGATTCCAGGCCACCTGCAGGGCGTTATACCGGGAACTCGCGACGTTGTCGGTTTGCCGGATGGAACCGAAACCCTTGTAGGGCCTTAAGGCGTTGATGTTTACCAGGGGGTTCGCGGCAACGACATCGACGGTCGGCTGATTGATGTCCGCCTCGCGTTGCAGGTGCAGCCCGCGACGACCGACGTAAGAGACGCTTACCAGCGACTTCCAGAACAGTTCTCTTTCTACGGTGACATTCCAGTTCCAGGCTTCAGGATTTCGAAAGTTCTTGCTTTGCGATGTAACCACCAGCGGGATGGCGCGCGTTCCGTTTCCGCCGGGATTATCGACCGAGCCGTTGGCGACACTGGCGTTCGGCTGGAAAGGAGGATTTCCGCCAAGGAAGATGGAATCGCTGACTCCCAGACGCGTAAAGAAGCGACCTCCGCCGGCGCGAACCACGGTCTTTCGATCGAGTTGATAGGCGATGCCTAGCCGCGGCTGGATATCGCCCCACTGAATGTCCGAGTAATGGTTCGGAACGCCGCGGAAGAGGCCGTCGTACAGCCCGGAATCGGCTTCCGGCACCCGTCCATGAGCGGAAGACGGGAAGCCGGAGCCAGGAATGACCATCCCGTTGTAAAGCTGCTCAATGGTTGGGGAGCCGGTGATCAGCCCCGTCGCGGGGTCTACGGTCACGGCATTGTTGGGGTCGTAGAAACGCGGGTCGAAGACGATCATGTTGGCCCATTCCGCATGATACGGAACGTTGACGGTGTATCGCAGGCCGTAGGTGAGCGTCAGTTTGGGCGTCATTTTCCAGGCGTCTTGCGCGAAAGCTTCATACATGTTGGAGCGGAAAATGGTGTACGCGCGGTGTCCGATCTCAGAATAGGTATCGAACAGCCCGAGCGCGGCATTGGCCATGGCGACACCGGTTCCCCGGGCCCGCGTGTCGGTAAACAGGAACTGTCCGTTCTGGTTGTTGGTACACGTCGGGCAGGCCTGCACGTTGATTTCATCATTGTCGTTCTCGCCGGAGCGCTCCCACAGGAAGCCAAACTTCAGAGTGTGGTTGCCCTTGATCCAGGTGAAGCTGTCGGATATGTCGTAAATCGGGCCCGCGGAGTGGGACGGATAGGGACCACCGCTCAGCCCGGAAAACGGAGACATGTTCACCGTTGGAATCCGGTTGGGAACGAGTTTTCCCTCCGGGAAGATATAGGGATAGTTCAGGCTGCAGGGCACGACCGAGCCGGCGCAGGCCTGGTTCTTGTCAAAGAAATTCTTCTCGTCGATCGGAATCTTGACGATATCCTCGCTCGCCGAGACCAAGATCTCATTCACCTTGGTGGGGCTGATGGTCCAAACGTAATTGATCGAACCGGTGCGATTGGGCCGATCGAAAAACTTTGGCGTGCGGTCGGTATTGCCGTCGAGCGGCTGATACTCAAGATAGTAGTAGTTGAGGAATCGAAAGCGGAAACGGTGGTTGTCGGCGGCGTTGAAGTCGGCCGACACTGTGTCCTTGCGCTGGTCGTAAGTGTGCGTCTTGGCTCCGAACCAGTTGCCGCCGCCGATGAAGTTGGTGAGATTCGGGACCGGCCAGGCGTTCAGAATTCCGATTCCGTTGGGACTCAGCCGGTCCTCCGGGATGATATTGCCGGCGAAACAGCCACTTTGGTCGGTCGCGCTGCAGGGGTTTGCAGATTGCGGGTCCTTCACGTAGGTGGCCTTCTTGGTGAAAGGATTCTTCGGATCGAGCAACTCGCTGAAATCGCCCTGCCGCATCTTCAGCGAGGGAACCAGCAGCAACCCGGCGCCCCCCAGTGAAGCGCCCGATTCTTGAAAATTGTACTTGAGCCACTCTTCGCCCCAGTAGAAGAAGACCTTGCTCTTGCCGGTATTGAATTTGCCCGGAATATAGAGCGGTCCGCCCACGTTGAAGCCGAACTGATTGTAGTGGAATGGCGCCGCGGACTGCGTGAGCGGGTTCGCATTCCTGGCCCAGGTGTTTGCATTGAGAACGGTGTTGCGGAAGTATTCATACGCCGCTCCATGAAACACGCTGGTACCGGTCTTGGTCGTGATGCGGATCTGCGCGCCGGAGGTGCGCCCGTACTCGGGCGCGTAGTTGGAAGTAAGTATTTGCACTTCTTGGGTCGAGTCGACGTCTACCGCCCCCAAGCTGGTGCCGTTTGAGCGTGTGCGCGTGGCCGGCGCTCCGTCGTAGGTAATGAGATTTTCGGGATTTCGCGAGCCGTTGAAGTTCGCCGGCCCCTGGCTAAAACCGAACGTGAGGCTGGCAAGCGTGCTGGCGCGAGCGCCGGGTACGAGCGAAGCCAACCCCACCGGATTCCGGCCATTGAGCTCGAGGGAATCGATTTGCTCGCGCGTGACCAGCTTTTGCACGGAAGCCGATTCGGTCTGCAGCTGAACGGTCGAAGCCGTCACTTCGACCGTCTCGCTGGTTGCTCCTACTCTCAAACTCGCCGCGATCACCAAGTCCGCGGCCGGATCGAGCTTGTTGTTCGTGGACTCGTAGCGCTGGAAGCCCGGCGCCTCGGCCGTCATGGTGTAGAAGCCGGCCGGAATATTGGAGATCACGTAGTATCCGGACTCGTTGGTGGTCGCTTGCCGCTCGACGCCGCTCTTATTCCGTACCGTAATCTTGGCGTTCGGAACCGCAGCGCCCGACGGATCGGTGATAAATCCGGAAATCCTTCCGAGGTCAGACTGCGCAAACGCTTTCTCGAAGCTTCCTTCCAGCAGGACGACCAACAGACACACTACTGCCGCCTGCGCGATGCCGCGCAACGACCTGATTCGCATGGACACCCTCCCTATAGCGACAACTGACCCGTCTTCCTGATTAAGCAATCACCAAGTTCGCCTAGCGGCCTGGGGCTACACCAAGGGGCAACCTGGTATGGGCGCAAGTTAAATAACGTAATGCCTCACTTACGTCAATACTTTTTCTTCAAAATTGAAACAATTTTCAAGCAAATACGCGACATGTCGAGTTGCGCAGGAAAGACGGCGCGGGGGAATCGATCTTTTCACGGCCGCGGAAGGATCCGGGGCGCGAGTCATTCAAATTGTTTGCGAAAATCCGCGAATTGCTGCTGCAGGGTGGCGACTTCGCCGCGCAACCGCGCCACTTCTTCGCGCAGCGCCAAAATCTCGCCGGAGTCGCTTCGAGTGGAGAAGCGCTCTTCCCTGGATTGCTCTTCGCTGGCTGTTTTACCGCCGCCCGCCGCCGGCGGACTTGTTTCTCCAAGCAAATGCGCGTAGCGCGCTTCCTTGGTGCCGGGCTGGCGGGGAAGAATGGTCACCAGAGGTGGTTCGCGTTTGCCGAGGCGTTGCAGTGCGGAGTGCACGCTTTCCAGGTCTTCGAATGGATGCATGCGGGAGGCGCGCGTGCGTAACTCTCCGGGCGTTTGCGGGCCGCGCAAAAGCAGTTCACAGATAATCGCCACTTCCGGGCGGTAAAAGTTGAAAACGTCCTGCAATCGGTGTGCGAATTTTGTGGCGCGACTCTCGGCGATGGACCTTACCAATGACTGGGATTCCAGGTGATGGATTGCCTTGTGAATCTCGTCTTCCTCGAGCTGCATCGCCGGTTCACGGTTCGATTTTTGGTTGCAGGCATTGCTGAGCGCGTTGAGCGAAAGCGGATAGTACTCGGGCGTGGCGATCTCTTTTTCGATCAAAGAGCCAAGGACACGGGCTTCAACCGTTGTGAGCGAGAGTGGCATGAGTTCGATGATAGCCAAGGGAATCGCCGCCGCCAAATTCCTCCTGTACCGCGGGTCAAGGTGACGCTTTGTGGGAGTACCGGGCCAACCGGCGCGGGCACCCGCGCGCCTCGCGGTAGGGTAATGGTAGGGAGAAAACCGGCCTGGGCATTCCCGGCAAAGGAGCCTTATGAGAAATCTCACCGCCGTGCCGCTTCATCGCATCGCCCTTTTGACTGTGGCGACGCTGCTCGTTTCCCTCCCTGCTGCGGCTCAGGGCCCGGCAGGAGCAGGCGCCGCAGAAGCGGCGGGAGGCGGCTCAGGCACGCGCTCCCTTCATCCGACCAAGTGGTTCGGCAAGAAGGATGCAAAAGCGGCTTCTGCGGACGTGTCTCGGGAGGAGCTCGACCAGAAGCTCGAGCCGAAGCTTCGCGCCGCCGAGGTACTTGCCGCC
>Ga0306926_10005003_pt1 | contig 14042 bp, 11 predicted proteins | sample flu12Cox44000178_FD_203759 | JGI IMG/M metagenome (GOLD analysis project Ga0306926, IMG submission 203759) | Lab enrichment of tropical soil microbial communities from Luquillo Experimental Forest, Puerto Rico - flux8day.12C.oxic.44.000.178 (v2)... | ecosystem: Environmental > Terrestrial >...
CTTGCCGCGCGGCTGGTACATCGACCGGCCCTCGAGCTCCGGCTCGGGCTCGCTCTCGTACATCCAGTTGACCCGCGGATTGCTGAACAGCCGGCTATAGCCCATCGGCACATGGATCCAGGGATAGCGGTCCTCGCCGCCCGCTTCGAGCAGCAGGACGCGATGCCGTCCGGATTCGCTAAGCCGAGCGGCCACCGCGCAGCCGGCGGAGCCGGCTCCGGTCACGATGTAGTCGTAAGCGTCTTCGATTGGCATTTCCCCCTCGCGTTTTGGGCGCTATGCCTGTAGCGCCAGTGGCTTGATCTCGGGCGCGCCGCTGTCGTTTTCGGGAAACAGCAATTCCTCATAGACCGCGATCGTGCGCGCACACATCGCCTCGCGCGTGAAATGGGCAGCGATGTGAGCGATCGCCCGGCGCGCTAGCAGCGAGCGCTCGCTCGACTCGAGCGACAAGGCCGCGCCGATTGCCGCCGCAAGTGCGGAAGGATTGCGCGCGGGCACCAGCCAGCCGGTGACACCCGGTACGACCGTCTCACGCGCACCGCCATGATCGGTGGCGACGACCGGCCGGCCCATCGCTTGCGCCTCGGCGATGATCCGGCCGAACCCCTCAGGGTCTGTCGACGCCGAGACCACGACATCGGCCAGCATATAGGCGGCCGGCATGTCGCCGCAGTGCTCGACGATGCGAAACAGGCCGCCGAGCCCACGCCGCTCGATCGCCGCTTCGAGCTCGCGTCGGAAACCGTGTCGCTGTTCGGCGCCGACCAGCACGCAGCAGATGTCGTGCCGGCCCAGTTCGGCGATGGCCGCAATAAAATCGAGCCCGCCCTTCCACCGGGTCAGACGGCCCGGTAGCATCACCGTCGGCGCCCCATCGGGCAGCCGCCATTGGCGTGCGAGGGTCGCGATTCGCTGGCCGCCGACCCGTTCGGGATCGAATATATCGAGATCCACGCCGCGCGGGATCGTGCGCAGCCGATCCGCGCCGATGCCATATGTGCTGGCGGCGTGATCCGCGACAAACTCGGAAATCGCGATGACCCGATCGCCGCGCGCCATGACCGAATTGTACCAGCGTTTCAGTGACGAACGCGCGCCGTAGGCGTTGTGAAAGGTGGTGACGAAATGCCGGCCGGTCGCCCCCGCCGCGGCCCACGCGCTCCAAGCCGGGGCGCGGCTCCTGGCGTGGACGATGTCGATGCCCAGATGCCGGGCGGCCCCGCTGCGCTCCACATCGCGTTCGAGCGGGCCCCCGGCGGATGCGACATACGCTTTCCAACCGGCCGCGGTCAGCGCTCTCGCCAACTCTATCGTGCCGCGCTCGGCGCCACCGGAGACGAGGCTCGGGACGACTTGCAGAACCGCCGGCGGGCGACCCTCCGGGCTCGAGTGTTCGAGCGATCGGGGGTTGGTGTTATCGTCGCTTACCATTCCGACTGCGGCAAGCCGTCCAATGAAATCCCCTGCGATCCTAGCACGTCACGGTGATGCAACAATCGCCTACCACAGGCTGGCCGGCGCCAATCCGGGGTTGGTGTTTCTCGAAGGATCCCGCTCCAACATGAACGGAGCGAAGGCGCTGTTCCTCGAAGAGTATTGCCGTCGGCGCGGCTGCGCCTATGTGCGGTTCGACTATTTCGGACATGGCGAATCGAGCGGCGATTACGCCGACGGCACGATCGGCCGGTGGGCCGAGGATGCGATCGCGGTCCTCGATCAATTGACCGAAGGCCCGCAGATCCTGATCGGGTCGAGCATGGGCGGCTGGATCATGCTGCTCGCCGCACTTACCCGAACCCCGCGCATCCACGCCCTCGTCGGCATCGCCGCGGCCCCCGATTTTACCGCTGACCTGTTCTGGATCCGACTCGATGCCGCGCAGCAGAAGGAGTTTCGCGAGCAAGGGATAATCACGCTCCCCTCCGACTACGACCCGGCCGGCTACACCTATCGGATGAGTTTCTTCGACGAGGCGGCGCACCATCTGGTGATGCGCGAGGAAATTGCGCTCGACTGTCCGGTACGGCTTCTCCACGGCATGGGCGATCCTTCGGTGCCCTGGGAGCGCAGTTTGAAGCTGGCCGAACGGCTGCGCAGCCACGACGTGACCGTGACCTTGATCAAGGACGGAGACCATCGGCTGTCGACCGAACCGGATCTTCAGCGGCTCGGCGCCACGCTCGACGAACTCGTCATTCCGTAGGGATTCTGAACTCCAGCCGCTGGTCGGTCAGGAAGGTTGCGTAGAAATAGAGTTCGGCGTCTAGCGCACGTTTGATGTTGTCGGCCCGGCGAAACCCGTGCTGCTCGCCGTCGAACAGCAGGTAGAGCGATGGGATCTGCCGCCGGCGCAGCGCTTCGACCATCACCTCGGCCTGTTGCGGCGGGACTACGCCGTCCTCGGCTCCCTGAAAGAATGCGACCGGCACCGACAACAGCCGAGCGCTGTGGACCGGAGAGCGGGCGACGTACCGATCACGGCGCTCGGGATAGGGGCCGATCAGGCCGTCGAGGTAGCGCGCTTCGAATTTGTGCGTGTCCTTGGCCAGCGCTTCGAGGTCGCTGACCCCGTAGTAACTGGCCCCGGTCTTGAATTCCTTGCAGAAGGTCAGTACCGCGAGCGTGGTGAAGCCGCCGGCACTGCCGCCGCTGATCGCCCATCGTTCCGGATCGACGGCTTGCCGCGTCTCGGCGAGATAGCGGGCGCCGTTGACGCAATCGGCAACGTCGACGATCCCCCAATTACCTTGCAGGCGCAGCCGGAACTCGCGGCCGTAGCCAGTGCTGCCGCCATAATTGACGTCGAGTACGGCGAAGCCGCGGCTGGTCCAGTACTGCGTCCCCCAACTCAGCGTCGGCGACGCGGCGGCAGTTGGACCACCGTGGCAATGCACGATCAGCGGCGGCAATTGGTCGGCGGACGCGGTGAAATCGACGTTCTTTGGAGGGTAGAACAGACCGTAGGCCTGCATTTCGTTGTTAGTGTCGAACGTCACCGGCTCCGGTACGGAAAGGTAGCCGCGATAGGCTTCGATATCCTGTGTGGTCGAGAGCTTTAGGGCCGTGGTGTGGGCCGAGGCGAGGTCGAGCTCGACGATAGCCGGTGGGCTGGTCGGCGAGCCGCCGCGGAAATAGATGCGGCCTTCAGCTGACCGCAATGAGGAGATGTCCTGATAGAGCGTCGATATTGACCTCGCCCCTAGTGAGGTCAGATTGACCTTGCTCAGGCGATGAACGCCGTTCTGCACATGGCTGCAGACCAGGCTTTGCGTCCCGTCGAAAGCAAAGACCGACATCCGGAAATTCCATTGCGGACGCCCAAACTCCGCAGCCAGCGGATAGATCGGCTCTGGCCCACCGCTGCGGGCGCGGTACAGGTTCCACCAGCGACCGTCCAGCCCGTCCTGGGCGCGGTCGGAGACGAAATAAAGAATCCCGTCGGGCGACCATTCGGGCTGAAAGATCGATTCATCGTCGCCACCGGCGATGCGCCGCTTGCTGTTGAGTGAACCGTCCTCGGCAAGTTCGGCGACCCACAACTCACAGCCGATCCAAGGCATGTTCGGGTGGTCCCATTCCAGCCAGGCCAGCTGGTCGCCATTCGGGCTGAGACGGGGCGCCGCATAGAAATCGCGCCCCGACTGCAAGATACGTTGCGGTCGCGATTCGTCGGGCGGGATTTCAACGAGCGTGTTGACCGGTTGCGGCGCGCCGGTGGTGTGGTCTTCGCGAACCCAGATCATTCGCCCGCGCTTGGCATCCATTACCCCGTCGGCATAACGCAATCCGCGCGGTCGGCCCGGATCGGGAGTGACCGCCACCGGCGACCCGCCGCGATCCTGACGATAAAGGCGCTGGTCGAGGTCATTACTGAAGTAGACGGTGCCACCGTGGACCAGGTACGCGCCGCCGCCATATTCGTGAACCCGGGTACGGGCGTTGAAAGCCGGGCTCCCGTCCGTTGGCACGGGTGGGGTCACGTCTGCGATGTTGCCGTCGGAGCGGCAGACAAGCACGGATCGTCCGCCCTCCTGCGGGCGTGATTCGAGCCAATAGACATCGTCGCCATCGAGTTGGATCTCGCCGAGCCCGATCGAGGAGGAGACGATCAGATCCGAGGTGATCGGCGACGACCAGGATCCATAGGGTGCTGTCTGCGGTTCGGGCATGATCACCTCAAGCGATTTGGGGCACGGCGGCTCTTTGCTTTCCCCCTGTGCCGGGCCATTCTATTCGCAACGAATGTTCCTGCGAGATGACAGATGGCCTTCTCCCTGATCGACGAGACCGGCGGCGCGATCCCGGTCGCCGCATTGACCAAGGACCGGCTCTCGCCCTGGCTCGAAGCGGCACCGGGGCATCAGCGCAACTGGCTGCGGGCGATCGGCTTTTCGGCAGATGCCGGCAAGCTCGCGCTGATCTCGGGGGAGGGGGGCGCCCTCGCCGGGGTGCTGGTCGGGCTTGGCGAGGGAGGTGAGGCAACTCAGGCGATTTGGGCGCTCGCGGGGCTGCCGGAGGCGCTGCCGGAGGGAAGCTACCGACTCGAGGCCGTTCCCGACGGGGCTGATCCGTCCCAGCTCGCGCTCGGCTGGGCGCTCGGCACCTACGCCTTTACCCGCTACCACGCCAAGAGCCGCACCGCCGCCGCATTGGTGTGGCCCGAAAGCGCCGATCGCGGCAGGGTCGAGCGGCTCGCCAGCGCGGTATTCCTCGCCCGCGACCTGATCAACACGCCGGCCGGCGATCTCGGACCGGAGGAGCTCGCTGCCGCCGCGGTCCAGGTCGCGGAAGCCGCCGGCGCCTGTAATCGGGTCATCGTCGGCGACGAGCTTCTCGCAGATAACTATCCGACGATCCACGCCGTCGGCCGCGCCAGCACGCGCGCGCCCCGGCTGGTCGACATCGTCTGGGGCGAGCCGTCGTCGCCCAAGGTGACCTTGGTCGGCAAGGGGGTGTGCTTCGACAGCGGCGGGCTCGACCTCAAACCCGCCTCAGGCATGCGGCTGATGAAAAAAGACATGGGCGGAGCGGCGATCGTACTTGGTCTCGCCCAGGCGATCATGAACGCGAAATTGCCGGTGCGATTGCGCGTGCTGCTGCCCTGCGTCGAAAATTCGGTGTCGGGCAATGCCATGCGCCCAATGGACATCATCCGTACCCGCAAGGGGCTAACTGTAGAGATCGGCAACACCGATGCCGAGGGCCGGCTAATCCTGTGCGATGCGCTGGCCGAGGCCTCGACCGAGAAGCCGGAAATTCTGATCGACATGGCGACCCTGACCGGGGCGGCGCGGGTGGCGCTGGGCCCGGAGCTGGCGGCATTGTTCTGCAACGACGAGGTGCTCGCCCGCGGGCTGCTCGCCGCGGCCGAGGCGGAGGCGGACCCGATGTGGCGGATGCCGCTGTGGCGGCCTTACCGGAAGATGATCGACAGCAAGATCGCCGACCTCAATAACGTGTCGGAAGGGCCGCACGCCGGCGCGATCACTGCCGCACTCTATTTGCAGGAATTTGTCGAGCCAGGCATCCCTTGGGCGCATCTCGATGTGATGGCCTGGAATGCACAAAGCCGCCCCGGCCGCCCCGAAGGCGCCGAAGCCACCGCGCTGCGCGCCCTTTACGGCTATATTGCCTCGCGCTTTGGCTAGAGGGGTCAATCCGATCCGACGGTCCGCTAGCAGATAAATATCGGCGAATCGGATTCGCTCCCGAGAGCGAGGGCTTCGCGAGAGCGGGGCGACCGAGCGAGATGCTCTGGCTTCCTGCGCTGACGTTGCGCTTGTGGATCGATGGCAGCGCTGGGATTGGTAGGGCAGGTGCTGTGCCGACGCTAATGCGGTGATGCCCTTTGGCATAATCGCGCCCTACGAACCGGAGGAAGGGCTTATGAAAGCTTGTTTTGGTGTCGCCGTCGCAATATTGGCCGGCATGGTAATCGGCGCCGCCGCCGTGGAAGGGCTTCACGCCCAGGCAAACCGCCCGTTTACTTGATCGGGGAGATCGACGTAACCAACCCCGAGGGATATGCGAAGGAATATCTTCCGAAGGCCCGGGAAATCATCAAACAACATGGCGGGCAGGTGGTCGCGGCGGGCGGTGCGGCCGGAAGCGGAACTCCGGTCATGCCATCGATGGTGAGGCGCCGAAGCGCGTCGTCATCTATCGCTATCCAAGCATAGATGCCGTTCATGCATGGCGAAATGATCCCGCCTACCAGGCGATACGAAAAGTCGCCGAGAAATATGCCAAATATCACACCTTCGCCCTCTCGGGTGTCTCGCAGTAACACTTGCTTGCAGCCGCAGCGATTCTCGTCTGAGGAGTCGTGAGCGCACTCACGATCGGCTTGATCGTCTTCGTGTTGGTGTTCAGCAGTGCGCTATTGGCTATGCTGGTGCGCTCCGCGCTGCCCGAGCATCATCTGAGCGCGGATTCGAAAGATACCGTGAAGCTCGGGATCGCGCTGATCGCCACAATGTCCGCACTGGTTCTGAGCCTTTTGGTTGCTTCGGCGAAAAGCGCTTTCGATACGCGCAGCAACCAGGTGGTTCAGGCCGCCGCCGACATCATTCTGCTCGATCGGGCGCTGGCCCGCTATGGGCCGGAGACGAACGAGGCGCGGGCCTCGCTGCGGAGTTCTGTGGCTGCGGTTGTGGAACGGTTTTGGCCCGCCGCCGATCGCGATCGATCCGACAACATCCCCTGTCGAAGGCCTTTTTGACAAAATCGAGAACCTCTCGCCGCAAAAAGAAACGCAGCGCTGCTGCGCAGCGAAGCCCTGACAACGACGGAGAACGTGGGGCGTACCCGCGTGCTGCTGTTCGAAAACTTGGGCACCTCGATCCCGGTGGCGTTCCTGGTGGTGCTGGTGTTCTGGCTGTGCGTGATCTTCGCCAGTTTCGGATTGTTCGCCCCGCCAAATGGAACCGTGATCGTCGTCCTTTGCGTCTGCGCCTTGTCGGTCGCCGGCGCGATCTTTCTGATCCTCGAACTCGATCGGTCGTTCGAAGGGCTATTGCAGGTCTCAGGCGCGCTGCTGCGCACGGCGCTGGCCCATTGGGACGATAAACAAGAATTCGTGCAAAGCAGAGGTAGGATGGGTTGACCGTAGGGAAAACCCATCGCGAGGCAGATATCGAAGTGATGGGCTTCGCAAGCGCAGCCCACCCGACCGCAAGCTACGCTCGCTTTATCATGAATAAATTTAACGATGTTTAGTGTCTGTATCTCTGTATCTCTGTATCTAATCGCCAAATCGATTAGCACCCCACTCAATTCTCGCATTCTGAACGGCGTAGCAGAAATTTTTACTGGTTAAGCGTCGATAGTACCTATTGCTAGGTGAGGCAAGACTGTTGTGGTTGTTTCTGAAGCAACCAGCGATTGTTCTGCAATGTTCTCGACGGTCCCACAGACTACTACAAGAGGGAGCGGGCGCTTGATCACGCGCATCCCTAACTTCTCCGCAGCGTTTACTACGACGTCGCGCTCTTCGATAAGATCGCGCTGAATGCGGGCTATCCCAGAACGTATCACCTGGATCTGCGAAAAAAAGAGAACTATATCGTTTGGTTGATCGTTGAGTGCGCCGAGGCGGTTTGTGGTATTTGGATAAATAACTGGGTCGATGAAACGCGCAGTCTCTTCATATGGTCGTGAATCGTCACTTGTGCGTTTGGTCGCGTAATTAGCCGCCGATGTGCCTTGAAAGCGAGGACGGCAAATTGAAATATCTCAGAAGTTAGAATCCTGCCACTCACGTAGCGTTATAGTGGCAGTGCGCCAAAGGGTCATGGCGTTCACTGCGCGCGCTTATGCCACAGAAAGCGCATGCCGCGCCATTTTCCAAAATCACCCTTATGTATGGGCCACACCACCGCGCAGTACCAGTCACTGGCTTTAGTACCCCCGCGCGGGGTCGACCTGGTTTAGCAGCGGGCGGCCTTGTTCGAGGCGGCGGATGTTGTCGAGGATGATCGGGGCGGCGGTCTGCGGATTGGTGATGCCGGCGATGTGCGGGGTTACCAGGATGCGCGGATGTTGCCAGAACGGGTGACCGGGCGGCAGCGGTTCCTCGCGGAAGACGTCGAGGGTCGCAGCCGAAAGCTGCCCTGAATCGAGCGCCGGGATCAGGTCCTCCTCGACGAGGTGGGCGCCGCGGCCGGCATTGACTAGGCCAGCTCCCCGCGGAAGCGCCGCGAAGGTGCGGGTGTTCAGAATGCCTTGCGTCTCCTCGGTTAGCGGCAGCAGGCAAACCAGGATCTCTGTCCGGCCGAGGAGCTGCGGCAAACCGTCACGACCGGCGAATATTTCAACGCCCGCGACCGTCCTTTGCTGCCGGCTCCAACCGGAAACCGGAAAACCGAGTGCGGCGAGCTTGCGGCCGGCATCCTGTCCGATCTCACCAAAGCCGAGAATGCCGACCGGCCGTTCCCCCGCGTTTTTCTGCGGCAATTCGCGCCAGATCCCGGCCTGCTGCTGGGCGCGGTAGTCGGGATCCTGGCGGTGCAGCCGCAGCACCTGCAAGACGACATATTCGCTCATCGCGTCGGTCAGGTACGGGTCGACGAGCCGGGTGATCGGCACGCCGGCAGGCAGATGCGGGTCGCACAGGATGTGGTCGATTCCCGCGCCCAGGGACAGGATCAATTTGAGGTTCGGCAGCGCGGCCAGCAGGCCGGGCTCGGGCCGCCAGACGAGCGCGTAATCGATCTCCGACGGATCGCCGATATCGGGCCAGATGCGAATGTCGAGGTTCGGCATCAGCCGGCCGAGTTGGCCGCTCCAGCGCGCGGCCGAATCGACGGTGGAGCGGAATAACAGCGCCATCGTCATGATCATAGCACAGTCGGCGGCGTTGCCATAATCCGACCCGCTTCCGGGTCCATCAACGCCGCGCAATCACCAACGGGGGTGGTCGATGCGCTCGCTATGGAGGATGATCGCGCTGCGCTGGCTCGGCGGCCAGGGCTCGGTGGCGCTGACCGATGATTCTGGGCTGCTCGATCTGTTGCCGATCGGGGAGCGCGCGCAGCCAATAGGCTTTGCGGTGACGCGGCAATCCGGCGTCTCCCATCACGCGATGAATTCCCAACAAGCTTCGAGCCAGGCGGTCCTCGAGCCTGTCATCGCCGAGAAATCCGGCGGCGACCATTCCTGCTGATCGGTCGGTCGACGGCCTCCCCGGTGGCGCCAGGCGGTGTTGCAATCGATTATGATCCGTGTTGTGTTGCCTTGGGCCCCGTCTCGCGCAACGGCAGGTGTGAGGTTGCTCGTCACCGGCGCGGCAGCAGACGGCGCCGGACAAGAAGGACGAGGGCGTGAAGACGAAGCAAAAGACGCTGCCCGGCTCATCAAAGCCCGGGTCCAAGTCAAGTCTTGCCGAGCGCGTCCGCGATTACTTCACGCCGCATGAAATCGTCGATACCTCGCCTAAAGTATCCGACGAGGTCAAATACACGACCTGTTATATGTGCGCCTGCCGCTGCGGGATCAAAGTCCATCTGAAGGATGGGGGCATCCGCTATATCGAGGGCAACCGCGATCATCCGGTCAACCACGGGGTAATCTGCGGCAAGGGCGCCTCGGGCATCATGCAGCAGCAATCGCCGGCGAAATTGCGCAAGCCGTTAAAGCGGGTCGGCGAGCGCGGCTCCGGTGTGTTCCGCGAGATCGAGTGGGACGAGGCGATCGAGACCGCGGTCGAATGGCTGTCGGCGATCCGCGCCACCGATCCGAAAAAGCTCGCCTTCTTCACTGGCCGCGATCAGAGCCAGGCATTGACAGGGTATTGGGCGGCCCAGTTCGGAACGCCGAATTTCGCCGCTCATGGCGGATTTTGCTCGGTCAATATGGCGGCGGCCGGGATGTACACCCTGGGCGGCAGCTTTTGGGAATTCGGCGAGCCCGATTGGGAGCACACGCGCTTATTTATGATGTTTGGGGTGGCCGAAGACCATGATTCGAACCCGATCAAGATCGCACTCTCGGGGCTCAGGCGGCGCGGCGCCAAATTCGTCTCGGTCAACCCGGTGCGCACCGGCTATTCGGCGATCGCCGACGAATGGGTCGGCATTCGACCGGGCACCGACGGGCTCTTGGTGTTGTCGCTGATTCACGAGCTGCTTGAAGCCGACCGGATCGATCCCGACTACCTGGTGCGCTACACCAACGCCGCCTGGCTGGTGATCAAGGCGCCGGGAGCCGCGGATGACGGCTTGTTCGCCCGCGACGAGGCTGGCGAGCCGCTGGTGCTCGACGGGTCGGGCTCGCCGGCGAGCGCGATGGCGGCCGGGACCGAGGCGCGGTTGGTCGGCGAGGCGGAGCTGGCGGACGGCCGACGAGCGGTTCCGGTATTTCAGCTGGTGGCGGAACGCTATCTCGACTCGCGTTACGCGCCCGAGGCGGTGGCCGAGACTTGCGGCGTCCCGGCGGCGACGATCAGGCGGCTCGCGGCCGAGATCGCCCATGCCGCGTTCGAGGAAGAGATAGAGCTGCCCGTCGCCTGGACCGATTGGGCCGGCAGGCGTCACGAAACGATGCGCGGGCGCCCGGTCTCCTTGCATGCAATGCGCGGCATCTCGGCGCACTCGAACGGGTTTCAGACCTGCCGCGCACTGCATTTGCTGCAGATCCTGATCGGCACGATCGATGTACCCGGCGGGTGGCGCTACAAGTCGCCGCACCCAAAGCCGTGCCCGCCGGGGCCGAAGCCGGCGGGAAAGCCAAATCAGGTCATTCCGGGGCAGCCGTTGCCGGGGCTTCCGCTCGGTTATCCGGTGTCGCCCGAGGATTTGATCGTCGATCCCGAAGGCCGGCCGGCGCGCATCGACAAGGCGTTTTCCTGGGACGCGCCGATCGCCGCTCACGGCATGATGCATATGGTCATCGCCAATGCCTGGAAGGGCGACCCGTACCCGATCGACACGCTCTTCATGTACATGGCGAACGTGGCATGGAATTCGGCGATGAACACCGCCGAAACGATGCGCATGCTGACTGATAAGGATCCGGCAACCGGAGCCTACCGAATTCCGCGGATAATCTATGCCGATGCGTATTATTCCGAGACCGTCGCCTTCGCCGATTTGGTTCTGCCCGACACGACTTATCTGGAACGCTGGGATTGCATCTCGTTGCTCGACCGCCCCATCGGCGGGGTCGACGGACCGGGTGACGCGATCCGCCAGCCGGTTCTAACTCCCGATCGCGATGTCCGCCCGTTCCAGGACGTACTGATCGAGCTGGGTGGCCGGCTCGGCCTGCCAGCCTTCGTCACCCCGCAAGGCCAGCCGCGCTACCCTGGCGGCTATCCCGATTACATCGTCAATCATGAGCGGCGACCGGGGATCGGTTCGCTCGGCGGCTGGCGCGGCGGCGAAGGCGACCAAGCAGGCCGCGGCGCGCCGAACCGACACCAGCTGCAGCGCTACATCGCCAACGGCTGCTTCTGGAAGCACCCGCTGCCCGCCGACCAGCTCTACTTAAAGCACGCCAACAAGGCTTATCTCGAAACTGCGGTGACGATGGGGTTTATCGAATCCGCCGCCCCGATCGTGCTGCAGCTCTATGTCGAGCCATTGCAGCGCTTTCGCCTCGCCGCCGAAGGGCACGGCCGGGTGTTGCCTCCCGAAGACCACCGGGAGCGCATCGCGACCTATTTCGATCCGCTGCCTTTCTGGTACGTGCCGTTCGAGGAGGCGCGGGTCGACCGCGACACCTTTACGTTGCACGCGCTGACCCAGCGGCCGATGCATATGTACCACTCGTGGCACTCGCAAAACGCTTGGCTGCGGCAGATCATTGACCACAACCGGCTGTTCGTGAACCGCGCGGTGGGGCGCGCTCTTGGCCTTGCTGAAGATGATTGGGTCTGGGTGTCGAGCCACCACGGTCGGATTCGCGTGCCAACCCGACTGATGGACGGGGTCAACCCCGATACGGTGTGGACGTGGAACGCCATCGGCAAGCGGGCCGGCGCCTGGAACCTCGATCCGAAGGCGCCCGAATTCCGCAAGGGTTTCCTGATCAACCATCTGATTTCGGAATTGCTGCCGACGGATGGCGGGTACCCGTATGCCAACGCCGATCCGATTACCGGCCAAGCCGCGTGGTACGACCTGCGCGTTCGGATCGAGCGCGCCGCGCCGCTCGAAGCCGGGACTTCGATGCCTTCATTTGCGCCGCTTCGGCACCTCTCGTCGCTGCCGAGCCGGCCTGCGGTTCTTCGCTACGCCATCGGCGCCGACGGCAAGGAGGATGCCTCGTGACCTCCTTGCCGGCGTCAGGCCCGGATCAGAAAAAGCTTGGTCTTGTCATCGATCTCGATATTTGTGTCGGCTGTCACGCTTGCGCCACCGCGTGCAAGGAGTGGAACAGCAGCGGACATATGGGGCCGCTGCCGGATTTCGACCCCTATGGCGAAAGGGCCTGGGGCATATGGTTCAACCGCATTCACTCGTTCGAAGAGGGTGACGGCGACGGCGCGCGGACAGTCTATTTCCCGCGATCGTGCCTGCATTGCGAGGAACCGGCCTGCGTCACGGTGTGCCCGACCGGCGCCTCCTACAAGCGCGCCGAGGATGGCATCGTGCTGGTCGACGAAGCGATATGTATCGGCTGCAAGTTGTGTTCCTGGGCGTGCCCGTATGGCGCACGCGAGTTCGACGCCGACGAGGGCGTCATGAAGAAATGCACCTTGTGCATTGACCGCATCTACAACGAACACCTGCCGGTTGAGGATCGCCAGCCGGCCTGCGTCATCGTGTGCCCGGTGAATGCCCGACATTTCGGCGATCTAGGCGATCCCGATTCGGCGGTCTCGGAAATGGTGGCGGCGCGGCGCGGCGCCGATCTGATGCCCGAACTCGGCTACAAGCCGGTCAATAAGTATCTGCCGCCGCGACCGGGACGAATGGCGCCGGGCTCGTCGCTGGCCGATGCCGGCGCGGTGCAGCCGCCGGCGCCAATCTCGTCGGCCGACAAGCTGCTGCGCTGGGTCGATCGGCTGCTGTCGCGCTGACGGCGGCATTAACGCGAGAGACGAATGCATCCGGCGCTGTCGATTGTCCTGTTTACGACGTCGTCGGGCACCGGCTTTGCGCTGCTGCTGCTGCTCGGGCTCGGTGCGCCGCTCGGATTGCTGCCGGCGAGCCCCGGCTTCGCGTTTACCGGGCTCGCGGCCGGGGTCCTGCTCGCCGTAGCTGGGCTGGTCTCCTCAGCCTTTCATCTCGGCCGGCCGGAGCGCGCTTTCCGCGCTTTCTCGCAATGGCGTTCGTCTTGGCTGTCGCGCGAGGGGGTCTTTGCCGTGCTGACCTTTATGCCGCTCTCTGTTTTCGGCATAGGTTGGGTGTTTTTCGGCGTCACCCGAGGTTTCGTCGGCCTGTGCGGCATCCTCGCCGCGGGGCTCGCCGCGGCGACGATCTATTGCACCGGTATGATCTACGCCTCCTTGAAGCCGATCCGCCAATGGCACAACGGCTGGGTTGTGCCGGGCTATTTGGCGCTCGGCATGATGGGCGGGTTGCTGGTCCTCGATTTTCTCGTCAGGTTGTGGGTTCCGCGCGGGCCTGTGCTCGCGACCCTGACCTTGGCCGTCGTGCTCGTCGCCTGGTGGATCAAAGAAGGATATTGGCGGTTCATCGATACAACCTCCGCGCGCAGCACGGTCGCGAGCGCCACGACGCTCGGCAGCCGTGGCCGTGTGCGCCTGTTAGAGGCGCCGCATACCGAGGAGAACTACCTGCTGAAAGAGATGGGGTTCCGTATCGCGCGCCGACATGCCGGGCGGCTGCGCCGCATTGTTCGGTTCACCGCCTTCGCACTGCCGGCTCTGGCGAGCCTGTTCGCGGTGTCCCTCGGGCGCGCCCCGGCGGCGGCCGCGGCCGGGATCGGCGTTGTCAGCGCGGCACTCGGCCTCGTGGTCGAGCGCTGGCTGTTTTTCGCCCAGGCCAAGCACACTGTCACCCTCTATTACGGCGCTGAGCGCGTGTGAGGTGTGATACCGGTCGCTTCGTTCTGTAGCAATTGCCGATATGTGG
>Ga0306926_10005007_pt1 | contig 14034 bp, 11 predicted proteins | sample flu12Cox44000178_FD_203759 | JGI IMG/M metagenome (GOLD analysis project Ga0306926, IMG submission 203759) | Lab enrichment of tropical soil microbial communities from Luquillo Experimental Forest, Puerto Rico - flux8day.12C.oxic.44.000.178 (v2)... | ecosystem: Environmental > Terrestrial >...
CGCCGCATCCTGTTCTGGCAGATGACCGCTGCCGATTGCGGCGGCGATGCGGATTGCAAATTCGTCAGCCAGCAATTTCCGGAATTTCAGTCGCATCGGATCAAGCGCGGCGTCGACCGGTTCGGCGATCGCCGCAAAAGCGAGCCGACGATGGCGCAACGCCCGCGCGGCAAAGCTCATGATCACGCAGGCAAGCGCCGACAACGGACCCGGCGCGTTGGCCGCGGCGTGGCGCAATGCGTCGATCTCGCGCTCGGAAATTTCCGCAAGCACGGCGGCAATCAGATCGGTCTTGCCGGGAAAGTAGCGATAGACCGTGCCGGCTGCGATGCCAGCGCGCCTTGCCACCCGAGCGATTTGCACCGCCGCCATGCCGCCTTCGCTTGCCGCTTCGCGCGCCGCAGCGATGATGGCGGCGTGCCGGGCCGCAAGCCGGCGCTTGACGTTTTCGGTCCGGCGATAAGGCATGTGATCCAAGAAACGCGATAACAACTGAACCACGATTCACAACGCGCGGCAACGTGTACTCCAAGCGATCGATTGCACTTTGGCGCGGCTCCTCTATGCCTTGATGGATGGCAGCGTAGATAGGCGTGTTTTGAGGGAAGTAACGACCATGAACAAAAAACATGTTTCGGCACTTGCAGCCGCCAGCCTGTGCTTTGCGAGCGCGATGGCGATGCCGCCGGCCCGCGCGGACGATTATCCGTCACGTCCCATCACGATGGTGGTCCCGCTGGCGCCGGGTGGCTCGACCGACACCCTGGGGAGGATCATTGCACAAGGCATGCGGCCGACGCTCGGCCAGCCCGTCGTGGTCGAGAACACCGCCGGCGCGGCCGGCACCATCGGCGTAACCCGCGCCGCGCGAGCCGCGCCGGATGGCTACACGGTGCTCTGGGGCATGTGGGGAACCAACGTCGCCAACGGCGCTATTTACGCGCTTGATTTCGATCTCTTGAACGATTTCGCGCCGGTCGCGCTCGTCGCCACTCAGCCGTTCCTGATCGACGCGCGCAAAACGATGCCGGCCAATAATCTGAAAGAGCTGGTCGCCTGGCTGAAGGCCAACGCCGACAAAGCGACTATGGGAACGTCCGGCGTCGGCAGCCCAAGCCATGTGGCTGGCGTGTTGATGGAGCAATTGGTCGGGGTCAAATGGCAGATGATTTCGTACCGCAGCGCAGGCCTGGCGACGCAAGACCTGCTCGCCGGCATTACCGACATCCAGCTTGATACGCCGGCGGTCTCCCTCACCCATGTGCGGTCCGGCGACCTCAAAGCCTATGCCGTGACCGCCAAAGAACGCATTGCGGTCGCACCCGATATTCCCACCACCGACCAAGCAGGACTGCCGGGATTCTATTTCTCGTTTTGGCACGCCATGTGGGCGCCGAAAGGCACGCCGAAACCGATCATCGCCAAGCTCAATGCCGCGATCGTCGCCGCGCTTGAAGATGCCGACACGCGCAAAAAGCTACTCGATCTCGCGCAGGAGATTTATCCACGCGAGCAACAGACGCCAGAAGCGCTTTACGCCTTTCAGAAAGGCGAAGTGGAGAAATGGTGGCCGCTCATCAAAGCCGCCGGCATCAAGGCGGAATAAGCGCCGCGGCGCGGCCGAGGATTACTGCTGCGGCGGTTTGGGATTGTCCTTTTCGTTCTTCTTCGCCTCGTGATGCCCGATCGCGCAACCGGCCGCCGCGCCGATAACGCCGTGGTGACCTGCGACGTGACCGGCGACGACGCCGACAGCGGCGCCTTTAAGGCAGCCCTTTGCATCGGCCGGCGCGTTCATCACGCCAATTGCAAGCGCCAAAGCGGCGCAGCTCAGAAGAGTCTTCATTGGCAAAACTCCGTTATTGCCGTCTTAATCCGCCGCGAGGGCATTCGTTCCCGGCCCTTTGCGCCGGAGCGATATTCGCGACGGCCGTCGGCTAGCGGTGCTTTTCCGAAAGCGCCTTGGCGCGAATCTTGGCAAGCGTCGTTCCCGGCGTGATCGATTCAGGATCGATTGCCAAACGGATAATGGCCGGCTTGCCCGAGGTCTCGGCGTCGCGGAACGATTTCGCAAAATCCTCGGTGCGCTCGACCGACGCGCCGAAGCCGCCGAAGGCGCGCGCATAGCCGGGAAAATCTGGATTGCGCAACGCGGTCGCGGAAATGCGGCCCGGATATTCACGCTCCTGATGCATGCGGATGGTGCCGTACATGCCGTTGTCGAAGACGATCGTGGTGAACGGCAGATCGTATTGGACCGCGGTCGCGAATTCCTGGCCGTTCATCAGAAAGTCGCCGTCACCGGCAATACATACGACCTGCCGCTCGGGGTACAATCGTTTCATCGCCACTGCCGCCGGCACGCCATAGCCCATCGAGCCGGAGACTGGCGCGACCTGCTGGCCGAAGCGCCGAAAGCGAAAGAACCGGTGAATCCAGGCGGAGTAATTGCCGGCGCCATTGCAAATGATGGCATCGGGAGCGAGATTTTCGCGCAACCACACCATCACGGCGCCGAAATTCACCGCGCCAGGCTGCTCGGTCGGCTGCTCGCTCCAGGCGAGATAGTCCGCATTCGCGATTTTGGCGTCGCCCGCCGGAGCGCGTGCGAAGGTCAGGTTTTCCAGCGCGGCCGTAAATGCCGTCGGCGTCGCATTGATCGCCAGTTGCGGACTGTAGACGCGGCCCAACTCTTCGGCGCCCGGATGCACGTGCACGAACGGCATTTGCGGGCCTGGAATATCGAACAGCGTGTAGTGTTGCGAGGGCAACTCGCCCAAGCGCCCGCCGACCGCAATCGCCAAGTCCGACGACTTGATCCTTTCGAGCAGTTTGGGATTGGGGCCGATGCCGAGATCGCCGGCGTAACAGGGATGGGTCTGATCGAACAGATGCCCGCGCCGGAACGTTGTGCAAACCGGCAGCGCATATTTTTTGGCAAAGCCAGCCATGCGGTCGCAAGCTTGTTGCGACCAGCGGCTGCCGCCGAGAATCACGATCGGCGCCCGCGCACCGCTCAAGAGTTCGGCGAATCTTCGCATGTCCGCCGCGCCCGGCGATGTTTCGATTGCCGCGAAGGGCGGCGCATCGTCGACCGCGATGCGCTCGACCAGCATGTCCTCCGGAATGGCGACCACGACCGGACCGGGCCGGCCGTTGGCGGCGGTATGGAACGCCCGCGACACAAGCTCCGGCACGCGCGCCGGGTCGTCGATCTCGGTGACCCACTTGGCCATCGAACCAAACACAGCGCGATAATCGAGCTCCTGAAAAGCTTCGCGCTCGCGGGTGTCGCGCGCGACCTGGCCCACGAACATCACCATTGGCGAGGAATCCTGGCGCGCGATGTGAATGCCGTGCGCGGCGTTGGTTGCGCCCGGACCGCGGGTGACAAAGCACACACCCGGCCGGCCCGTCACTTTGCCGAACGACTCCGCCATAATCGCCGCCCCGCCCTCCTGGCGGCAGACGGTGACGGTCAGATCGCTGTCGTGGAAGGCATCGAGCACCGCCAGATAGCTCTCGCCCGGCACGCAAAATACGTGGCGCACGCCGTGAATGCGCAACTGATCGACGAGGACCTCGGCGGCACTGCGCAAATTGTCCTTACCGCGCATCGGCGTCTCCCTCTAAACCGCTTGTCGGCCGCTCGACTCCGCATTTTTGCATGTGGGCGGGCATTGCCGGAACGCTCAATAGCGCAACTCGGCAGCCCTCGGTAATGGGTAATTGGCGGGGCAATTACAGCCATGCGGAGTTTGCCATTGCCGGCGACTGGCTGATTGACTAAGCCCTGCGGATCGCGACATAAGCTCCCCGGCACTGACGGATTGCAAAAGGGACCGATTATGGCGAGCACTGCAGCGAGCGCGACAGCCGGCCACGCGCCGACGGGAACGCGGCGCGATTTTCTCTTTATTGCAACCGCCACGCTCGGCGCTGTTGGGGCAGCGGCGACTTTGGTGCCACTCATTGATCAGATGAATCCGGACGCCTCGACGCTGGCGGCCGGCGGACCCGTCGATCTCGACATCAGCAAGATCGACGAGGGCCAGCAGGTTGTGATCCGCTGGCGGCAGCGGCCGATCTTTGTGTTCCGGCGTTCAAAGCAGACGCTCGACGCAATGCAGAGCAAGCAGATGATTTCGCTGCTTGCCGATCCCAATTCGGATCAGCTGCAGCAGCCGCCCTATACCACAAATTGGCACCGTTCGCTTAAGCCCGAATTCGGCGTGCTCGTCGGCATCTGCACGCATCTCGGCTGCATTCCTTTGTTCTATCCGAACGCGAGCGAAATCACGCCGGTGACGAATTGGCCCGGCGGTTATTTCTGTCCGTGCCACGGCTCCAAATACGACCCGGCGGGTCGCGTGTTCTCGGGCGTGCCGGCGCCATACAATCTGCCGGTACCACCGTACCGTTTCGTCAACGACAAGACGCTGCGTATTGGCGAGAACGACCCCAGCGCCGCAGCTTGGAATTTCGACTCGATTCGCCAGCTGTAAGCCAAGCCGCCTTCAACGACCACGTATCAAGCAGCGTCGGCCGCTCGGGAGCATTTCGCGCGCGTTCGCCAAGCGCCGATCGCATCCGCTACATCGAGGATGGCGCGCTCACGCTTGAAAAGAACAACCCGGCGCGAATGCGACGCCTGAGCTCGTGCCAGACATGCAGCGCAATGGGCGTGCTTTCGGCGCCCTGCTCGCCGATAATGTTGCATGGCTTTCGATTCACGGAGCCTCGGGATCGCAACCGCCGGCTTTGCCGCTTTCGTCAATCTCTATTCGCCGCAAGCGCTGCTGCCGGAACTGGCGCGCGAATTTCATGTCAGCCCCGGCGAAATCAGCGCGTTGATGACCGCCGGCACCGCGGCGATCGCGATCTCGGCGCCGTTCACGGGCGCGGTGGCCGACGTCGCCGGCCGTAAACGCTTGATTACCGCGGCGATGTTCGCGGCGGTGGTGCCGATGGTGATCATGACTTTCGCCGGCAACGTGCCGCAGCTCATTTTCTGGCGCTTCGTCCAGGGCCTGCTTCTGCCGCCGATCTTCGCCGTCACCGTCGCCTATATCGGCGACGAGTGGCCGCCAGCCGACGTGACACGCGTCGCCGGGCTTTACATCTCGGGTTCGGCGATCGGCGGCTTCAGTGGGCGCTTTGTTCCCGGCCTGTTGACCGATGTGATCGGGTGGCGCGCCGCGTTCCAGGTGGTGGCGCTGCTCACGCTCATCGCCGCCATCATCGTCGCCGCGACCTTGCCGCGAGAGCGCAATTTCACCCGCTCCGGCGGACTTGCCACGGCAGCCATGCAAATGCTTCGTCATTTGCGCGACCGGCGGTTGGTGGCAACCTACGCAATCGGATTTGGCGTGCTATTCAATTTCGTCGCCACGTTCACCTATGTGAACTTCCATCTCGCGGCGCCGCCCTACCGCTTTTCGCCGACACTGCTTGGCGCTTTGTTCATTACCTACCTTGTCAGCAGTCCGATCGTGCCCTGGGTCGGCCGCGCGATTGCGCTGTTCGGCCGCCGCCGTTTCGTGCTTGCGGTCATCGCACTGTGGGTGATCGGCGCTTTGCTGCTGCTGGCACCACCCATCGTGCTGATTATTGCCGGGCTCACGCTTTGCGCAGTCTGCGGCATGGTCTGCCAGGCGATATCGACGGGCTATGTCACGCTCTCGGCCAAAGAGGGACGTTCGTCGGCGGTTGGGCTTTATGTGTCGATCTACTATGTCGGCGGCAGCGCCGGAGCGTTCATCACCGGCTTCGCTTGGGCGGCCGCTGGCTGGCCTGGTTGCGTGGCGGTAATTGTTCTGGTCCAAGTGATCATCGCGGCGATCGTCGCGGTAACTTGGGATTAGGCTTGGTTTGAATGGAGGGTTGTAATCGTGCTGATGCAAAAAGGGGGCAATAGCGTGGTCTCGGAAAGCCAATTCGCTTTTTTGCGGTCGATCGACACGCCGACCGTCTGCAACTTGATCGAAATTGTGACGCCCGAGCGCCGCGGCGCCGGCTACACCGCCGTACATTTGCATTGTCCGTTTCCCGATCTGCCCCCGATGGTCGGTTTCGCCAAGACCGTCACCATTCGCGCCCGCGACAAGGTGAGCGGCCCAAGCTACATGCAAAAACGGATGGAATATCTCGATTACGTGGCGCAGGCGCCGCGCCCAAGCGTCGTCGTCATTGAGGACAAGGACGAGCCGCCAGGCTATGGCGCGTTCTGGGGCGAGGTGCAAACCAATGTGCATCAGGCACTCGGCTGCCTCGGTACCGTGACGAACGGCTCGGTGCGCGACATTCCGACCGTGGCTCCGGGCTTCCAGATGCTCGCCGGCTCGTTCGCGCCGTCGCACGCCTATGTGCATGTTGTGGAGTTCGGCATTCCCGTGAGCGTCCACGGCATGGACGTGACGAGCGGCGATCTCATCCACGCCGACCGCCACGGCGCTGTCGTGGTGCCGATCGACAAGATCGACGCCATGCAGGCAGCACTTGACGGCCTCGCCAAGCAGGAAGCGCGCATCATCACCGCGGCGCGAACACCCGGCGCCACCGTGGAAAGCATCAAGGCGGCCTTTCGTGGTTAGAACGACAACGCCTTTGGGTGCCAATGCGGCTGATAGCCAGCGGACAGCACAGCCAGGATCGCCGGCGGCGTGAGCACATCGACCATGGTGCCGCGTGGTCGCGGAATGGACGCGTCGTAACCTTTAGGAGTCCAGCGCAGCAGCGCATCACCGCGGACAGCGAAGGCTGCGCCGTTCCATGCAATGAAGGCGCCGTCGGGCAAGCCATCGATGTTGCGGCGGTGCTGGCGCTGGGCGCGGCCGTGCAAACGCTCGCGGTGAAGCACCCGATCCATTTCCGCAGCGCGTGGACGCTCGTGTGCGCGATGTGCTTTACGCCAATATTCGGCAAAAATTTCCGCATCTTGTCGCCGGCATTCGAAGCAGGGCCGATGCCCGGCGGCGAGCGCGGTCGGTTCGTCGAGAAAGAACAGTTCGGTATAGAACCGCCCCCACACGTCGCGATGGCGTCCCCTGAACGTGAGCACGCAGCAAATCCATTGCCGCGAGGCCCAGCGCCGCGCCGTCAGCGTGCGCGTTTGCGTGTGAAACCGGCCGCCGCGATTGCCCATCAAGGTGCCGCGCGACGGATCGGCAAAAAGCTCGCCGAACGGATCGACCCGATTTTGCAGCGGCATTGCCCATTACCCGTGGGATCGTCTTAGATTTGCCAATCTATCCCGCCGTGGGAACAGTGACCTCACGAAAAATTTGGAGTCGTGCTTTGAACCCTTTCAATCTGACTGGCCGCGTTGCCGTCGTAACCGGCGGCAATGGCGGTCTTGGCTTGGCGATGGCGCGGGGCCTCGCGCGCGCGGGGGCCGCCATCGCGATCGCGGCCCGCGATGAAGGCAAAGGGCGAATCGCCGTCAAGGAATTGATTGGTTTGGCGCCGCGAAGCCGGTTCTATGCGTTCCAGGCTTCGTCGGCATCGTCATGCGGGAAATTGATCGAAACCGTCGTGGCGGATTTTGGTGCCTGCGACATTCTCATCAACAATGCAGGCATGAACAGAAGGAAGCCTCCCGAACAAATCTCGGAGCAGGAATGGCATGAGATTTTGGACGTCAATCTCGGTGCCGCATTGTTCTGCGCGCAAGCCGCCTATCCGCATATGAAAGCGGCCGGCCGCGGCAAGATCCTCAATATCGGATCGATGTATTCGCTGTTCGGCGCGCCGACGGTCGCCGCTTATGCGGCGAGCAAGGGGGGCTTGGTACAGCTCACGCGATCGCTCGCTAGCGCGTGGGCGGCCGACAACATTCAAGTCAATGCCATCCTGCCTGGGTGGATCGATACCGATCTCACCCGCAGGGCGCGGCAGCAAGTTGCCGAACTTCACGACTTTGTCCTCGCGCGCACGCCCGCGGGACGATGGGGCGAGCCTGACGATTTGGCAGGAGCCGCCGTGTTTCTCTGCAGTTCGGCCGCGGATTTCGTGACCGGCGTGGCGCTCGCCGTCGATGGCGGCTATTCGGCGCGCGGATAAGTCTGGAATGCCAATAATGGCCGCGTCACGCCTATGGCCGAGCGGCACCGCGCCGGCTAGTGTCCCGATCCGAAGTTCGCAAGCATCGGCGGCAAACTTGTACGAACTTCGGAATCGATAAGGGACACCAGCAACTCTATCCTTTTCGAGCCGCTTTTGATCCGATATTCGCATCCGCGCGCTCGGCAAACTTGTGCGGAGTTCGGGTTCGCGGCACCAGTTTGCCTGCACGCCATAACGGGAGGACAGGATGGGCGGTAAGATTGTCATTGTCGGCGCCGGCGCGGTCGGCGGCTATACGGGCGCGCACATGGTCCAGGCCGGCGAGGACGTGACGTTCATCGATCCGTGGCCGGCGCACGTCGAGCATATGCGCAAGCACGGCTTGCGCGTGACCCATGCAATGAAAGAGCCGGAATTCACTGTGCCGGTGCGCGCACTGCATGTGACTGACGCGCAGCAGCTCGCCAAGGAGAAACCGGTCGACATCGCCTTCGTCTGCATGAAGTCCTACGACACCGCCTGGGCGACGATGCTGGTCAGCCAATATCTGGCGCCCGACGGGTATGTCGTTTCACTGCAGAATTGCATCAACGAGCCGACCGTCGCCGGCGTCGTCGGCTGGGGCAAGACGCTCGGCTGCATCGCCTCAAGCATCACCGTCAATCTGCCGGAGCCGGGGCTTATTCATCGTGGCGCCGCCAAGCATGGCGCGGCGCACACGGTGTTTCGCACCGGCGAGGTGCATGGCCGCATCACCCCGCGCGCCGAGGAAGTCTGCCGGCTGGTCGCGTTCGCCGACAGTGCGAAAGTCACCACCAATCTATGGGGCGAGCGGTGGTCCAAGCTCGTCGCCAACGCGATGCAGAACGGACTGTCGGCCTGCACCGGGCTTCCCGGCGGCGAAATGCTCAAGAACGATTCCGTTCGCCGTTTCTCGACCCGGCTCGGCTCCGAAGCGATCCGCGTCGGGCAATCGCTCGGCTACGAGCTCGAGGAGATCCTGCACCTCGAACCGGAAACAATCGCGCGGGCCGGCGAAGGCGATGAGGCAGCGATGCAGACCGCCGACGCGCAACGCTTCAAAGATGCCACGCGGACGGCGGCCGGTCAGCGCCCGTCAATGGGTCAGGACATGCAGAAGGGTCGCCGCACCGAGATCGAGTTTCTTAACGGCTTTATCGTGCGCGAAGGCGAGAAAATCGGCCAGCCCTGCCGTGCCAATGCGGTGCTCACGGATCTCGTCAAGCGCGTCGAGAAGGGCGATCTCAAAGCCGACCCGCGGCACATCACTGAGCTGCGGCTGAACTAAACTCGAGCGCGCATCACAAGACTTCGGCTTGAACAAAAATGACACCGCGACTGATCATGCCGAGCGCACGCGCCGCGCTTGGCGATAGGTCAAGGACGCGATGCTTTCCGAACGGACCGCGATCGTTGATAGTCACGGTGACGTTTCGGCCGGTTTTCGGATCGGTGACGCGAACATGCGTGCCGAAAGGCAGCGTCCGGTGCGCTGCAGTAAGACCATTGCCGTGCGCAGGATAAAAAGCGCACAGCCCTGAGAAACCGTGGTGTGCGCTTTGCGCGCCCGCTTGTGTCGCAAAGGCGACCGCCAGCGGAATTACCACAAGACTGGCTCGCAACATCTAAGACCCCCGACGTTCTTCGCGCATTCAAACTTGGCAAAACCGATTTCGTTCCGACCCGAACTGAATTTTCAGAAGCAACGAGTTCCATTTTGTTCGGCAGATAGCGAATCGACGCAACCGGACCAAGCGGTTGCATATTAAATGCGCGATTCGTTGAAAATTTCATATTGAGTTGCGCCAGGCGCCCGGCGCTGGCGTTACCAGGCCGAGATTGTCGCGCAGCGTTGTTCCGGCGAATTCTTTGCGGAACAGACCGCGGCGCTGCAGTTCCGGAATCACAAAACGGACGAAGTCTTCATAGGCGCCCGGAACATGGGTCGCGGAAAGCACGAAGCCGTCGCAGGCGGGTGCGGCAAACCAGGCTTCGAGCTGGTCGACAACTTCCTTTGGCCCGCCGACGATCGGATTGTGCACACGGCCGCGGCCGCTGATCGCGATGAATTCGCGCACCGTTGGATTTTTCTTCACGCTGGTGACGCGATCGCGGATGCCTTGCAATCCAGACATCCGCTCCAATTCCGCATCGGTAAACGGCTCGTCCATGCCCTTTTTGGCGAAGTCAAAATTGAGCGCCTCCGAAAGCAGCGACAGGGCATCGATTTCGAGCGGCAGTTTTTCGATCTCGGCCCATTTGTCTTCGGCCTCGCTTTTGGTCGCCGCGGCCACAGTGTTGACAAGGTGCGTGATCTTGACGTGGTCGGGATCGCGGTTAAAGCGCGCCACCTCAGCCTTGAATGCAGCATAGTCGCGTTTGCCGACTTCGATATTCGGGTAGACGACAAAGATCACTTCGCCCCAGCGCGCGCCGAAAGTCTTGCCGCGGCCGCTTGAGCCGGCCTGGATAATGACGGGATGACCTTGCGCCGAACGTGGCACCGTAAACGGGCCGCGAGAGCGATAGTAGCGGCCCTCGTAATCGAGGCGATGCACCTTGTTCGGTTCGGCAAACAATCCGCTCGCCTTGTCCTGCACGATGGCATCGTCCTGCCAGGTGTCCCAATGGCCGAGCACGATTTCCATGAATTCGTCGGCGCGATCGTAGCGCGCATCGTGACCGATCACTTCGTCACGGCCCATATTCTGCGCTTCGCCGTCGTTGAGCGACGTGACGACGTTCCAGGCAGCACGGCCGCCGGTCATCAGATCGAGGGTTGCGAATACCCGGGCGACGTGAAAAGGCTCGTAGTAACTTGTCGAATAGGTCGCGCCCAGGCCGAGCCGTTCGGTCGCCATGCCCATCACGGTGAGCACGGTGACGGCGTCGAGTTTCACGCAGCGAATGCCGTGCTGGACGGTATGCGCGTGATTGCGTCCATACATGTCCGGCATGGACAAGCGATCATCGAAAAAGCCGAGATGGAATTTGCCAGCTTCCAGCACGCGGCCAATGTGACGGTAGAAATCCGGCGACCAGCTGTCACTGCGGGACTGCGGATGGCGCCAGGAGCTCGCCAGATTGGTGCAGTTCTGCGCCTGCAGAAAACCGACCAAAATCATCTGGCGCATTTCGATTCTCACCCGTCATTGCGAGGAGCGAAGCGACGAAGCAATCCGGCCTTCCGCTCGCACAAATATTGGATTGCTTTGCGTAGCTTGTCATCGGGCCGGCCACTTCGGGCCAGACCCGTTGGCTCGCAATGACGCAGAATCAACGGCTGCCCAACCCTATGCTGCAGCACCGATATTTCGGGGGAAATCCGCCAGCAAACCGCAGCGGTCCTTACGCCTGCGGCTGCGGCTCCATCGGGCCGGTTTCCGGACGCGGGCGATTGCGGCCGGCGCCGGCGGTGGGGACCGTCGATGCCCGCGGCGTTGACGGCGGCTCGATCACCGACTCGCGGTTCGGCCGCTTGCCCAAGAGCAGATCCTTGATCTCGTCGCCGGTCAGCGTCTCGAATTCGAGCAGGCCCTTCGCCAGCGTTTCGAGATCGCCGCGCTTGGCGGTGAGGATGGCGTGCGCCTCGTCATAGCCGGCCTCCACCAGCCGTCGGATTTCGGCGTCGATCTTCTTTGCCGTCTCTTCCGAAATGTTCTGCTGGCGCGCCACCGAATAGCCCAGGAACACTTCTTCCTGGTTTTCGCCGTAGGCGACCGTGCCGAGTTCGTCGGACAGGCCCCAGCGCGTCACCATCATGCGCGCAAGCTTGGTCGCCTGCTCGATGTCGGAGGCCGCGCCGGAGGTGACGCGCTCGCGACCGAACACCAGTTCCTCGGCGACCCGGCCGCCCATCATGATGGCAAGCCGCGATGTCATCTGTTCGCGGCTCATCGAAAGCTTGTCGCGCTCGGGCAGTTGCATCACCATGCCCAGCGCGCGGCCGCGCGGGATGATGGTGGCCTTGTGCACCGGATCGGTGGCCTTGACGTTGAGCGCCACGATCGCGTGGCCGCCCTCGTGATAGGCGGTGAGGAGCTTCTCTTCCTCGGTCATGACGAGCGATTTGCGCTCGGCGCCCATCATCACTTTGTCCTTGGCGTCCTCGAACTCGACCTGCGTCACCATGCGCTTGTTGCGCCGCGCCGCCATAAGCGCGGCTTCGTTGACGAGGTTCATTAGATCCGCGCCGGAGAATCCCGGCGTGCCGCGCGCGATGGTCTTGAGATTGACGTCGGGCGCCAGCGGCACCTTGCGCACGTGAACTTTGAGAATCTGCTCGCGGCCGACGACGTCGGGATTCGGGACCACGACCTGGCGGTCGAAACGGCCCGGGCGCAACAGCGCCGGATCGAGCACGTCGGGCCGGTTGGTTGCGGCGATCAGAATGATGCCCTCATTGGCCTCGAAACCGTCCATCTCGACGAGGAGCTGGTTGAGCGTCTGCTCGCGTTCGTCATTGCCGCCGCCAAGTCCGGCGCCACGATGGCGACCCACCGCGTCGATCTCGTCGATGAAGATGATGCAGGGCGCGTTCTTCTTGGCCTGCTCGAACATGTCGCGGACACGACTGGCGCCGACGCCGACAAACATTTCGACGAAGTCCGAGCCGGAAATGGTGAAGAACGGCACATTGGCTTCGCCGGCGATAGCGCGCGCCAACAGCGTCTTGCCGGTGCCGGGCGGACCGACCAAGAGCACGCCGCGTGGGATGCGGCCGCCGAGCCGCTGGAATTTCGCCGGATCGCGCAGGAACTCGACGATCTCCTGCAGATCGAGCTTGGCCTCATCGACGCCGGCAACATCCTCGAAGGTGACGCGGCCATGGGCCTCGGTGAGTAATTTAGCGCGGCTTTTGCCGAAGCCGAGCGCCTTGCCGCCGGCGCCTTGCATCTGCCGTGAGAGAAAAATCCAAACGCCGATCAGCGCGACAAAGGGCAGCCACGAGATCAGCAGCGAAACGAACCAGGGTACGTTGTCGGACTGCGGTCGCGCCGTGATCTGCACGCCTTTGTTGTACAGCCGCTGGATGAGCGAAGGATCGCTTGGCGCATAAGTCTGGAAGCTGCGCCCGTCGGTATAGGTGCCGTGGATTTCGGGACCTTGGATGAGCACATCGCGCACCCGGCCCTGATCGACGTCGCTCAGGAGTTGCGAAAAGGAAATGTCCTGCGATGTCGTGCGCTGGCTAGGATTCTGAAACAGCGTGAACAGGGCAAGCAGCAGCAGGACAATGATCACCCACAGGGCGAAATTGCGCAGATTGGCATTCATCTCTTGTCCTCGGTCCCCGGTTCGGCCGGAGTCCAGCGGGCGATCCGTGCCCGCTAATGGTGGCGGCTTCGCGTCCCCTGTTACACGCAATGTAGGGGGCACCCCCCGGCCTGCCAAGGGAAGCGACCGTTGGAAAGCCCTTTATTACGCTATTTCGTAAAGCTCCTCTTGCTTTGTTTCGGCATGGCTGCGGTGCGGCTGCCCGACCGGCCCCGCCGGGTGGGGGACCGCCGGTCCGGGGCTCGTTCGACCACGATCCAGTCGCTATCGAGCGTGACGAGCGCGCCGGCGAGCGTCCGGCGCAGCCGCGAGGCGGTCTGGCGCATCGCGGCATAGAGCGCTTCGAGCTTGGCGAGTTCGACCGGGCCTTCGCTTCCGGTCCGGGCGACGGCGCGGCCAAGAAGCCGCAGCGCCACTTCCGCCGGAAGGGTTGCGAATCGGGCGGTGTCGAACTTGACCGGCCCGTGCTCGGACCATGGCTCCGGCGCGAGCGCATCGCGCGCGGCGGCGACGGCGAATTCAATGGTAGCGTCAGCGCGCCGCATCCGTGCCGCAAATCGCGACAGACCGCGCGCGCTCAATCCTTCGCGCGCCAATTCCGGCATCAAGGCGCGCAGCCGCGTGCGGGTAAAGCGCGGATCGCGGTTGCTTGGGTCGTCGCTATAGGCGATG
>Ga0306926_10005012_pt1 | contig 14027 bp, 12 predicted proteins | sample flu12Cox44000178_FD_203759 | JGI IMG/M metagenome (GOLD analysis project Ga0306926, IMG submission 203759) | Lab enrichment of tropical soil microbial communities from Luquillo Experimental Forest, Puerto Rico - flux8day.12C.oxic.44.000.178 (v2)... | ecosystem: Environmental > Terrestrial >...
TGACTATATCGAGCGCTTCTACAACTCTAAACGTAGACACTCGACGATCGGTTACCTGAGCCCTATGGAGTTCGAGCGAAGAGCTGGATTAGCTTAACCGCGTGTCATCCAAACTGGGTGCAGGCCAGTTGAGCTTTCTTATTGAGCGCATTCGTGACTTAGAACAATGGCTCATGGACTGGATTCATGCCTACGAACAGTCTACCAGCTGCCCGATTACGTCCCGCTGGCGCCGTAAAACGCCTGTTCGCGCGGCGTCAGTGGCGCCTCAATTCAAGATCTCGCCGCTCGCAGGTTGGCTTTCGAGGATCATGCCCGCTTGAAGACCACGGCGCTGTTGTGTCAATACTTCGTTTCGGGTGGTGACGGCCTGGGTTGCCTCGCAAACATCGCCCCCTCACTGGTACCATAGGTCAGGGGTCATGCTCGACGCTCAAGCCCATGTGAAACAGGAGCCCCTCAACGAGGAGCTACTGACAAAGCGACCTACACGTATCATTACATATGCGTGGGGCGAGCGGTATCTCCACGAACTACTGTCGCTGACATTGCCCGCGCTGCTGGCTCCCGGAAACCTTCCTTCCGTCGCCGCTTTGGTTCCGTGTGAGCTCGTCGTCCTCACAGAGGAAAGGTTTTTTGCGACTGTCAACTCTCATGCTTCTATATTACGGGCCAAGGAATTCTGCCCCTTACGACTGGTCGGGCTCGACGACCTCATTACCGTGAAAGATAAGTATGGAATGGCGCTGACGCACGCGCTACATCGGAGTTTCAGCGACCTCGGCCCGGCGATGATAGATAGCTGGCAAATCTTTCTCAACGCCGACTTCATCCTGGCAGATGGGTCCCTACGCAATCTGCTTCGACATCTTGCCCGTGGTGAGCGCCTCGTCGCTTCGCCCAGCTATTGCGTAGTTGCAGCGGAGGTCATTCCAGAATTGCGTCGGCGGATTGACCCAAACACGTCGACTTTGTCTATCTCTCCTCGTGAGCTGGCTGCACTTGCGATCAAACACCGTCACAACACAATACGAGGCAAGACTGTCAACGAACGGCCCTTCAACATCCGTCACATGGACCAGTTCTACTGGTTGATCGATAATGACACGCTGGTCGGTCACCAGATGCCCATCGCCATTGTTGGAATGAGGCCTGAACGATATCTGGCGGAAGTGAATTCGTATTGGGACTACGGGCTGATGCGCGAGTTCTGCCCGAAGACCGAAGTTTGCGTGTTAGGCGATTCAGATGAGTTTCTCATGATTGAGCTGCGAGAAAAAGAGGTTGCAGAAGATCAGATTGCATCTAGCTGGCCTGAACCGATGCAAATTGCCGAGCGGATGATGGTGTTTCTTACCGGCTATCAGCAGGAGTTTGCGCGGTATCCGCTCACTCTCCACTCTGGCGAGTTAACGGCAAACATTGATGAAGGTCGAGCCAAGCTTCGCGCCTACATCGACGAAATCTTTTCTTACCTTCCTCCCTCTCTTCCGTCTCATGTTGATCATCCTCAATGGAACTATCACCTACCGGGCTTTATCGAGGCTCGCCACAAGTTCTTGTCGGCGAGGCTTGGTTCGTTGACCGAAACAACTGAGCCGCCAGCTTTATTATCCAAGGCTGATCGGATCTGGTGGCAGCTCGATGGAATCCGCAAGACGTTCTCCCGCAAGCGCGCCGAGATTGAGGAGACCATGAAGCAGCTGCTGGCACTTATCCAAGGGGAGATAGCTGACATCGATAACGAGATAGCCAAACAGCGTGACGACATTGACCAAGAATTTATTAAAGAACTCGCCACAATTCAAAATATTCGATCCGAGTCCGACGACATTGTGAGTAGGTTCCTGGGCACGGATTGCAGTGGCAGTTCGGGTGCTTCCAAGTCCTTAGCGGCGCTCGTCGAGCGATACGATGATAAATTGTGCCAAATTCAGGACCCAATGCTGAAGCGAAAAAAAATGAATTGGGATGAATCTCGTAAAAGAATAATTGAGCTCTATGACCAGCGAATTCATCGTCTCGAATTTGATCACAGGTGCAAATGCCAAGAGCTCGAAAATGCATATCAGGAGCTGCTGCAACGACGTGTGCTGTCCGCTGCGACTCCGTATGTCGCTTTGCACCGGGGCCCCGCTAAGGCCGCCCGTTTGAGTGGAGGAGTAATATCACGACTGATAACGAAGGTTTACCGAACAATATTCGGAACGTTACCGCGGGTCACTCAGCTGTCCTGCTATTGGGCGCCGCTGCGCCACGTCATTCGACTCGTTGATACGGCTACGGCGCGAGGCGCCAAGAATGTACTCGTCATCGGCTCGAGACAAGGCTTCATCAATACCATCGCCGACCATCTGCGGGGGCTCCACGGGCTGGTGTCGATGTCGGATCTAAAGACCGGCAACTTGGCAAAGGCATTCGATCGCTTGCCTAAGTGGGATCTGTGTATTTGCAACCTTGAACTTGCGGAGCTTGCGGAGCTCTCAACAATTCTTACCGCCGTAAGACCGGTGATGTTGAACGGCGGTACGATTATTGGTTTCTACCTGAATTACGATGCCGCCCCTGTCACAATGGATGCGGCGTGGATCGATGGCATGTCCCGGTTGAGGGATACGTGTCGGTTTTATTTCGCGGGTTCCATAGGCTCTGCGCGCGTTATGCGGAAGTACCAGGACGCTGGCAATTTGTATCGAACCGGTGGCTATTCCATTATGAGGGGAGCAATGTTTGTCCTTAGGCTGTTGAAGATAGTGCCCCAAGCGCTGCTGGCCAACCGAACGGAGGCTGCAATCGCGCCAGAAGGCTTTTCCATTCCTCCAGCGGTTTGCACGAGTGTGACGATCGAAGTAGTGGTTGATCGATTGTCTAGTGGAAATCCATGCTCGGAGTAAGTGTTTGATACGATCGGTGAGCCGCGTGCTTCCATGCAAATTCAAGAAGCTGCTACAACCATCAAGCTGCAATTATATTTCGTGGATCGTCCAGGAGCGTGACAGCGGCAGAAGAACCACCTCTCACCATGTCTTGTCGATAGGTCTGCACGGCCGGAAGCCATTGAAAATGGCGGATGTGGGAGACCGGTGGTGGCATTCTTGCAAGGAGTCGATCCATGAATGCCTCGAACGGCGCTACGCGCTGGCCAACGTCCGAAGGCAGATCGTTCTCGTGGAAGTAAATTGTCCGCGCTGCTGATCGACGATGCTCAGCGGTCGTCCAGGTTGCGGCGTGGGCTGCGATCTCGCGGGCGACCCGCGAAAGCCGCCTCTTAAGAGTTCGATCGAGAGGTGTAACTCGCAGCCAATGGGATTCAGAATCGCGGTCTTGCAGCTCGATGATTAAGCAATTGTCGGAGTCCTCGAGGACGCAAAATTGACCATTTGGGCAGAACTCAGTAATAAACCCATAATCGACTGGGCACAAAACTTTTTGCATGATCCGCTCAATCCGGAAACACAGCGGATGCAGCATGAAGGCTCGCATGGCCAGGCAATCATCTGAGATACGCCAAAAAATCTGATGGTAGTACGTGCTGTCCACGACGGTAGGTTCATTGATGATGCGAGCGGTGACCGTGCTATGCAGGTTCTGATTAACCAGCCGCATTAGTTCGCGAGGCTCGACCGCTAGAATGCCACTATTCCGATCCACCATATCAAGCAGATGGGCTCGCGCCGATCCATCGATTGCCCGGATGCTCTGCGTCGTGATGATGGCGTAACCCGCATCTATCCGCTCAGCGATGCTCTTGAGCGATCCCGACGCCAGCACGCAATCAGCGTTCATCAAGATGACGTACGTCCCTATGGCGGATTCCTCGAGATCGAGGATGCCCTTGGCAAATGCAAGCGTGAGGGGAACGCCATAAGCTGTTTGACCGGTCCGCGGAAAAAATTCATCCATCAGGATAAAGCGGACTCGGATACCGGACATGGTATCCTTGAACCGCGAACTCGACTGCATATAGGTAGCATCGGCCGATTTCGTAACGATCGCCAACTCAAACTCGCAATGCTCATTCAGGTAGGGAATGTTATCGCTACTGCGCAGAGAGGCAAAACCGAAGCCAAGCCAGCGGTCGATGTAAGAGGTTCCCCAGATCGGAGTGATCATGCGCACGCGCGGCTTGGAGCCCATATTCAAGGCTGTAATTCCTGCTGCCGTCGCCCGACACCCAAGAATTCTATTGGTGATGTTGCAGTTGGCAACACATTCCTCGGCCGAACTGGGACGAGAAACACCTCCGCCGTAGGACGCTGATATTGAGTGAAGGATAGAGCATTGGGCGTCAACGAGTTAAGCATTTGCCACTCGAACTGTCGAACCTTGCGTAAAAGGCTGCTAGAGGATAGTCCTACTTCTTGGGGCACCTCGATTGGTGCTGAGCAAAGCCACTTGACCACGGATGCCGACCCAAGACCTTGCACGCGAGACGACCAATCAGGCCGCCATTGCGGTACCACCACGCGTCCGGTTTCTGGACCTGAGCGTCAAGGATCAGGGTGAACGCGCAGCCATTTTGCAGGCCATTGAGACTGTGTTGGATCACGGCCGCATTGTGCTCGGGCCTGAGGTTCAGGAATTCGAGCGCCAAATTGCCGAATTCTGCGGGCGTCGCCATGGCATTGGAGTCGGCTCCGGCACCGATGCCCTCATTGTGGGGCTCAAGGCGCTGGGTGTCGGGCCGGGTGATGAGGTCATCACGACGCCGCTATCCTGGCTCGCCACTAGCAGCGCAATTCTTCTCAATGGCGCCACGCCGGTCATCTGCGATATTGATGAGACCCTGAACATGGACCCAGCGACGATAGAACCGTTGATCACGGCGCGTACCAAGGCAATCCTGCCGGTGCACTTCACGGGACGAATGGCACGCATGCCAGAGATCAAGGAGATCGCAAGGCGACACAAGCTTCTGGTTATTGAGGACGGCGCCCAAGCCTTTGGTGCCACAATCGGCAAGAAGCCATGCGGTGCATTCGGAGATCTTGCCTGTATCAGCTTCAATGCGATGAAGATTCTTGGGGGGCTTGGCGACGGAGGTATTGTTCTTTGCGATGACGACGAAGTCGCCAAGCGTGTGAAAATGCTTCGCCATTCGGGGGTCGCGGATCGGGAGTACTGTCTCGCCTTGAGCCACAATTGCCGGCTTGACACGTTACAAGCTGCCGTGCTGTTGAAGCGGCTGATGCGCTACCCGGCGATCGTCGAGCGTCGGCGCAAGATCGCTTCCCGTTACGATCGCGAGTTGGCTGAAATAGTCGAGACCCCACGGCGACTGCAGGGGTACAATGACGTTTTTTATACCTACACGATTCGGACGTCGCGGCGCGATGCGCTGCGCGATCATCTGGAGCGTCTCGGGATCGAGACCAGAATTCAGCACCCAATTCTGGTGAATGATCAACCCGCCTTCCAGGGCAAGGTGCGCGGCAATTCTCCCCGGGCTGCTAGGCTTGTCCAGCAAATTTTGTGCATTCCGGCGCATGAAAAGTTGAACGATGATGATCAGACATTCGTGATTAATGCCGTGAAAGGGTTCTTCAGGGGCGGATCATGACAATTCCCGTCTTTTACAACACTCAAGACGTCGCCGAGGTAAGTCCGGATTGGTACGAGAGGCTCAAGCTCAATGCCCTTGGCGCGAAGCGAAAGCGGTCGAGGCTCTGCCTTCATCACAGCGATGACGACGTCCTGCACGAGATGATCATCGTCTTCCACCGGGATGCGGTTATTCGACCACATCGTCACCATGGTAAGACCGAGTCATATCATATAATTTTTGGCGAACTCGACATCGTGCTTTTCGATGACGATGGGCGACCAACGCGGATCGTCAGCATGGGTGACCTCGCCTCTGGCAAGACGCTGGTTTATCGGCAGAGCAGGCCGATATGGCACAGTGTGATCGTTCGCTCCGAGTATGCAGCGATTCACGAGGTCACGAACGGGCCCTTCCGCGTTGAGGAGAACGAGTTCGCGCCGTGGTCGCCGGAAGAAGATAATCAGCTTCGCGAGTTTCTGGACCGGTCGGTTGAGGCCCTTTTGCGGTCGGAAAATCGTTTCGTGCAGCATCCAGCATAATCGCTGCGCGAATCCCACGGCGGCGATCTTGCTCCATTCTTGACAGTTATAATTCGCAGTGCGAAGGACTGGTGATCAATGCAAGATTCATAGCCGATGAACGAGAAATACGACCCCGTGCGTTTTGAGCAACTGCTTCAGGAGCAGTATGCCCGTTTCCCGTCGATGAGCCTTCCTCCGGAATTCGCGGAGTTGCTCGAGACGAATACTCTGCAGCTTCTCGTCAAATTGGCCCGTTACAAGTTCGCGGCCCGATTGCTGAAAGCACAGGACGAGGTGCTGGAAGTCGGTTCCGGCAATGGAGTCGGAGCTATCTTTCTTGCTCAGCACACCAAGCATGTGATTGGGCTTGAGATCAAGCGGCGCGACTACGAAGCCTCTTGCAGCATCAACCGACGTGGCAACGTCAAGTTCATGCTGCAGTCTGTGTTTGACCATGATATTAACCGGCGGTACGACGCGGTCGTCTCGCTCGACGTGATCGAGCATCTCCCAGTCGAGGAAGGCAAAAAGTTCGTGCAGCAGTTAGCACGACTTTGCAAGCCCAGCGGGGTCGTGATTGTCGGTACACCGAGCATACATTCTTATCCCTATCAAGGTAAATATAGCCAGGCTGCTCATATCAAGTGCTATGATCAGGCCGAACTGGTCGCGTTGATGGATGGTTACTTTGGCCGAACGCTCGCCTTCTCGATGAACGATGAACTTGTGCACACTGGCCACCCTAAGCTCGCCTGGTACTACATCGTCCTCGGCTTGTTACCGCGGTCCATTGCTGAATGAACATGCGCAAGATGGCGCGGCCAATAGTTATCGCCTCATGGGGAGAATAGTTTTATATTTCCCTGATGGAGCCGACTTCCACAATGCGCCTGGAACTGCTTAGTACCGACCTCCTCGGGAACGAGCGACTCGATGCGATCATTTCATTAAAATCTCAGCATTGGCCATACCCGCGCGACTCTCAAGTCAAATGGTTTGCGCGGCATGTTGCAGTGAGTGATCGACACCTCCTTGGGTGGACGGACGAGCGTCTCGTTGGCTATTTACGAATTGTCTCGGCAGATGGCATACAAGAAAGTAAGATGATTCCACTCGCACTCGTTGACACGGTATGCGTTGATCAAGCTGCCCAGGGCAAGGCATTTGGCGTAGCTCTCATGGCGGCTGCCAACCGCGCGATCCGCGGCGCTGACAGGGTAGGTCTTCTTGCATGCGCGATGCGTTTCGTGGCGTTCTATCAGCGATGCGGCTGGACCTCTCTCTCAGTGTCTGTTGAGGCCGCGAGCGAATTAGCGGATGTGCTGCCGGCGGAGGGCAATGCTTTGTTGGTGTATGATCCTACGACCCGCCTCAGCCGAGCGCCCCTTCACGTGTCAGTTTCTGATCGGACGCCGATGGCTCATGATTTGCGGTGTCCGAGCGCCGACGCGTCTTAAGACCGCGCCTCGACACCCCGCTGAGATTCGCCTGATTCGAGGTCGAGCTCACCGGCGAGCCCGCAGGTGCTGGCTCGAACGGGGCGAGATGACCGCCATCGAGGCGATCGACGCAATGCTCACGGAGGAACTGACGCTAGCGTGAGACGTTCGATGTCATGCATTCAAGAACAACTGACAGAAGGAGTGCGTCCAAATGCCAGGGAAAATGGCCAGATCAGACCCTCGACCAAGCGTTCGGGTTACCCGAGGTGCTAGTAGCGGTCAGCACCTCGCGTCTGTCTTGCAAGAGGGCCGGGAAAACGCGAACATTGATGCCGGCTTGGGATTCATCTGGAGAATCTCGGCTAATAGCGGTCGAGCCCACCCGCACAGCCTTGGAGGCGTGCTATCCTGGCAGCCAGCGACCAAGGTCCACCCCGCCGCCCCACCATGCTCGCGCCTCGCCATCGCTGCTCGCCTCCTTGCCACGAGGGCTGCACCGAGGGGGTCGTGCTGGCGCACGGCTTCTCGATCGATCGAATGGTCCAATTATGATCTCCGGAAACAGTCTTAGGTATTCTCGGCGAAGTTCGCTTATTACAGAGGTCTCGTTATTTCTCATCGCACTTGGAATCAGGCTGCTGTACCTTCGGGGCGCGCCTGCTTGGCCGGTCGCGTTTGGCGATGGGGGAGTCTATCTTTTGGAGGCGAGCGGCGTACTCCAGGGTGATTGGCGAAATTTTATCGTACATTCGGCGATTGAGGGACCAGTTTACCCGCTGCTCGTTAGCCTCATCCTTTTGCTATCTGGGCGAAGAGCGGAGGCGATCGAGGCAATCCAGCGCAACCCCAATCTCCTCGATCCAAGCTTGGTAATGCCCATCCAGATTGTTCAGGCGGTTTTGGGCGCATTAACCTGTGTCGCGATTGCCGCGGCGGGACGACGTACAGGCTCGCGGCTCGGTCGGTGCGCAGGGCTTATCGGAGGCAGCTTCTTTGCAATCCTGCCCACTCACATCCTCTACACGAGCTATACCGACACCGAGGTGGCTGGCACCGCCATGGCCGCTGCCGCAGTTTTGCTTGCCATTGGGTCCCCTCAAGTTTGGCGAGGGCTTGGAGTGGGTTTGATGTTGGGAATCGCAACCATGGCTCGCATTACCCTCGCTTATGCTGCCGTGTTGGTGCCCGCCTCGACAGTTTTTGTCCGGGATCGAAGCAATTTAAAACGACGAATAGCAGCAGCAGGCTGCGGCCTCCTCGTCGTGCTCGCTATCTTTTTCGCTTGGCGCTCCCTCCTCATAATGGCGGGAGCTGCCACGCAACTCCTTGGCCCAATGGTCGCCGGGCCCTTTGTTGGCGTGGGCGGGATTGCACCTCGAATAGACGCCATGGTGGATGCAGCTGACCCGTCTCACTTTGCTTGGGGCGACGACCGCATCCCCTACTACCGTAATATTGTACGTCCCGACGCAAGGCGTCTTGCTGCCAAGCAGTGGACCCTTGAGCGCGATCGCGAAGAATTCTTAGACCAAGAGGGAATCCAGCAATGGCGCGTTCCCCCTGAGATCACCAAAGTTATTCAAGGTAATCACGTTCAGATAAATGTCACAGCACATCGTCTGCGTTCTGGGGTACTGCCTGAGCTCCGCTATGTTGCGCCTTATCAGTCTTCTTCGCCATGGCACCAAATTCGGCCGGGAAAGCCGCTGGAAGTATCCGTCCCGCTGACAGTGCTTGGTAATCACCACCGAGAGACACGGATCGAGCAGTTGACATTACAAAAGTCGAGTTGGTGTTTCCTCGCTTCCCGGCTAATCTCTCGGAGTTTCTTGCTACTATTCCGAGGATGGTTGCGAACGGTTTTATGAACTTCTGGTATGCTGAAACGTTTGGCAATATTGTCGGGGGGTCGGAACAGTTTCCGGATGCCCTAATTCAGGGCCTTCAACACGCTCTCCTTGTGTTGGCAGCGATTGGCGCCGCTCGAGCTTGCGTAGAATTCGGATCTTGGGCGCCCGTCCTTGCATTCTGGGTCGGGGGACTGATGGTGGGAATCGATTGGCTTGAGCAACGCCACAACATGCCGTTTATGCCGGCAGTCTGCTTGCTTGCGGGCCTCGGCGCAACATGGCTCGGGACGCTGTTTTTCGTTCGAAGAAGCAATTTGTATTCGCTGCCATTTCTTATTGGTACGGCGCTTCTCGTGCTAGGTGCGACGTCTGCTGCTCTGGATGCTTTGTCGGCTCCCTTCATTGCATGGACGCCGCTGAGCAACTTTTCGCTTCCGCTTGCCCTCACGGGTGGCTCTGTCCTGCTGTGGAACGAGTATTCCGCTCTCAACCCTGCGCGGCGGTTGGCAGCGCTCACGCCTATCTTCTTATTTCTGCTCGCCTACACGTGCTATGTTTCAACCGACCCGACGCCGCGCTGGAAACACCACTACGCGAATATACCCCGGGATGGAACGCGCCTCGCTCAACGCTTTAGGTTACGCGATCTGGGAACCGGTGCGATCGTGAAAGCGGCCGTTTTACTGGACCTTAAGGCGATGGATAGAGCCGCCAATTTGGTTGTGCGGCTCAATGGGACCGTGATCGCGGAAACGATGGAAAACGCTCGTGCTCTTTATCCGACCGATCCGAATGCGCCGTCGGATCCACCATATGTAAGACCCATTTGGGATCTTTATGCAGCTGGTTATCAGCGGCCTTTAGACACTTGGCCGCAATGGTGGGAAATTCAGTTCGATCCTCGGCTCCTAACAGGATCGAATGTAGAGATCGAAATTTCAATGAGTGAAAATGGACCGGGACTTCAGATCGGGAGCACCAGAGCCGAAGAACCTGGATCTTTTCTCGGGCCGAGTATCAGCCGAACTTCGATCACACGTTGGCGCACAACGGGAGATTGGCGCTTCTGGGAGAGCTTTCCGAACGCCGGAGAGATTGAGAGCACGATGCTGATTCAAAATGGAAACATCTCTGAGCCGTACGGAGCCACACTGGGCGTTCGGCTTGTGACGGAAGATCGGTCAGGCAATGTTGCACTTTACTAGAAATCATATGCTCGGCTGTGAAGGACCTAGTCTTGGAAGCTGCCCTGCGGACACCGCGAGTTCCACCAAGTCTATGGCGAGCCACGAGGACTGCACCCGACGCACGGCTACGCGGCAACGCGCGAGGCCGCGGCGTTCGCCATGAGTTGGCGAGAGCATTGACATATCGCGTGATTGGCGTGAGGAGCGGCGGGACCGACTCTAAAGAAAAAGCCCCGACGCAGGACCGGGGTCCCCACCATAGACCCGGCGGCGTCTCCAGGTCGACAATCCATCCTATGCTCGGCTGCATTCGGCATCATAACTCTCCCACAGGAGGTTGCAACCAGCCGGACTGAGGCGTCAGACCTTTTCTGCGGCGAAGTTTCGGGCCATCAGGATTGGCGCTTATTCAGCGGCAACTAGCGCGCCTCTTGGTGTCGACATCAGAGCCTAGTTGATCGCATCCTTTTGTAGCGCGGCCGGCCAGAACATCGGGTTCGTGAAACTGAACAGCTTGCACTTGATCCAACCTTCGCTGACGATGTAAACGGCCCCAATAAATTTTGAGGTATGTATCGCAGATTCCCTACAATCGGCAACTTCTAATGCCACGACCACGCTGCCGCCGGTTTCGCACGTATAAAGGATTTTCAATGGCTCCTTCTGATAGCGGCTCATCCGAGCGGCACATCATAACTGCTGTGTTGGCGCGGTTAGCACACTATGCGCGCACAGCAGTTCGCCCAGGCGGCATCCTATATTTGGCGAGGAGGACTCTTGAAGAATCGCGTTTGCGGCTCCAAGAAATTGCGGGGAAAAGCCAAGAAATTGTGGCGAGAGTTCACGAAGACTCGCAACGGTTGCTGCAAAATCTTGTGACGAGCGCTTATGAAAAGTCAGCATCTCTGATTCGCCTGTGCCGGCTGGAAAATCTGGACTCAATGTTGGTAGCTAGCAATCAACTAGGAAAGCTTGTCGCCAAGCAGATTCGACTGAAAAACAAACCAATCGATATTGCCGTTATCAGCCCGGTTGAGGATTATGCGGTGGCGGCCGGGATTGCTGCACTACCACGACCTGCAAGACGGATTTTTCAAGTCGTAGATCCCACTCAGTCAGGGCGCACGCGCGATTTTAATCTAGCCATTCCCAGAGATCACACCGCGAGTGAAGCGAGCACGCTCATAATCTATGCAACTCCGGGCGTTCTATCGTTATGGGATCGGGTGGAGGAGGATCTTGAGCGATTCCTGGTGGAACGACTACAAGTCATTCTTGTGGTTGTTCAGCCAAGATTTCGTCCTTTGGATTTTGCGAGTCATTCGTATTTGTTGTCACTTTTGCTCAGCTGCTTTCCAATCAGGAAATTCGATACCAGCCTTGAGGTCTATATGGCCCCTGACTCGCCGCGTGTGCCTGAGGCCCGCATGACGCGCTGGATGCGCCTGCTCTACAACGGTTTGCGGCAACGGCTCAAACAGTCATGTCTAGCGATATGTGGACGACGATTGGTAGGTGAATCTTCGGAAAGATTCTCTGCGCTCGTGATTTCTGTGAAACGAGCTTCAGAACGCACGATCGCTCTTGTGCAATATCGAGGTCTTGGCAGCACGGACGCGGTAATTCCTAGGGGCATCGGCATGGCAAGACGATCCGATGGAAGTTCCATACTTGGACCTAGTTTTTTATCCAGGCTTGGGGCTCGTATTCAGGTGCGATTGCAGATGAACGGATTTCTCACCCAAAAAAACGAATTTGTCGTTGCAGTATTCCGATCCGACTCGACGGATCCGCTCTCATTAGTCAGACGATCCGCAGGAGCCGGACAACGCATATTTGTTGATTACAAATTTGAATTCCGAGTTATCAGACTGGATCAGATTGATCTTGACGTCCGTATAGGGCTGTCGCGACCAGGCGGAGTGGTTTATGTCAATGGCGATCCGACAGGTCAGGATCACTCGTTGCCTGTTCCCTTTCTCGAAATTCGCGAGTTGAATTAGCGCCCACAGCGTTCGGTGCCCACGACTCATCGTGGTTTGCCTTCGACCGCTAGTGCCTTGTGACGGGCGTAGCGTTTCATTTCCCAGGTCGCCAGATCGTGCAAGCCATCGAGGAAGTCATCGTGCGCCTCGAGCGATTGCTGCACGCGAGATCCCCCTTCTCGAGCCCGCCGCGAGCTCCTGTTGTCACTATTGCAGGATTGCAGGCCCGGCTTCTGAAGGCGATCGCGGCACAAGATCGTGCGGTACGGATCCGGCCCGTAACCTCGTAACGGCGGAACCGACTTGAAGGTTCCCCTTGACAATGGAGATTTGGCTCTGTTTCAGACTAATCGCGACGTCGACCCAAAGGCGAGGCTGATGTGCGCGCCATGAGTTTGCGCAGCGAATTCGACGTTTGTCCAAGTCTGCATCCAACATGATCCGCCTACGGACAGAGATTATCATGCGATCCTTCATCAACAGTTCGATCCAGTGTGGGCGGCAAACAGCTTCTCGTATCGCATGCCTACTCGAAATCGTCTTGTGCATTGTCAACGTCGGCGCCGTTTTCTATATAACGCGTTATCTGTTCGCGATGAACAGTCTTTTCGTCTTTTTCGACCGGGATGCGCGGTCGGTTCTTGCGTTTATTGGTGAGAGGCGGCGCTTTTCATCGGCAATGCTTGGCGTTGGGAGCGATCCCGTGATAGGGCTGGGCAACATCTCCTATCCACTCAACCCAGATTGGTTCCTGTCTTATCTGCTGACTGCGACCAACGCTGGGGATCTGCACGACGGCCCACTTGCCTTTGCGATCGGGGCGACGGAGTTGTTTGCTGCAACTGCGCTCTGCGCACGAGCAATCGGCTTTGCGGTTGGCCCTGCTTTCGCGGCGGGTTGGGTGATAACGTTGTTGACCTGGCCACTGTTCGGCATGCCGATAATAGTCTCGTTGTGGGGGTTTATGTTCCCACATAATGCCGAAATAGTGGCGGTCTCGATGCTGACTGCGCTTGCGGCGCTTGAGGTTGGCCGTAAGCCCGTGTGGCTCTCAGCATTGTTCACCACGGGTTTTTTTCTCGGAATTACGTATATCATACTTGCCCTCCCAACACCACTCATACTTTGCCTACCCATCATGATGATCTTCGCTGTGACACAATTTTCGTTCGGAACGGATGCGCGTGGACGACTCACTATTCTCGTTTGGTGGGCTGCACTTGGACTGGCCGTCTTGGCGGCCGGATATGTTTATTACTTGGCGGGCCTTCTGAGTTACACCGCAATTGGCTTTTTCCCGGATATGAACATGCGTCCAGAAACCAGTCTGTTCAGCGGCCATGCGAGCATGTTGTTTTTGCCGCCTCCAATTAGTGTTAACGCCTGGTCTCTCAAGATAATCTTCACACCTGAGCGCACCTTTCTGTTGGGCGGGCTGGCCGGCAATGCCATGATGGCTTGGCTCGGCTCCTCGCGACAGCGTCGCGTCGGTTTGGC
>Ga0306926_10005014_pt1 | contig 14025 bp, 12 predicted proteins | sample flu12Cox44000178_FD_203759 | JGI IMG/M metagenome (GOLD analysis project Ga0306926, IMG submission 203759) | Lab enrichment of tropical soil microbial communities from Luquillo Experimental Forest, Puerto Rico - flux8day.12C.oxic.44.000.178 (v2)... | ecosystem: Environmental > Terrestrial >...
GCAAGCATCGCGACGTGCAGCTCGGCGAGCGCTGGATGGATGCGATGAGCGTGGATTACTCGTGTCTGTTCCCGACCGGCATGCTCAACATCGGCATGCATCCGCAGAAGGAGATGGAGTCCGATCTGTGCTGGGCCTACAACCGCTGGGTCACCGAGAAGGTATTGCCGGAAGCGGGCGGCCGCATGTACTCCATGCTGTGCCTGCCGTTTTCCGACCCCGCGGCGTGCGTGCGCCAGGTCGAGACCTTCGGCAGCCGCAAGCACGTGACCGGCTTCATGGTCACCACGGTGCGGCACCTGCAGGTGAACGATAACGCCTATATGCGGCTCTACCGCATGTTGGAGGAGCGCGGGCTCGCGCTTGCGTTCCACTCTGGGCCGAACTGGAACGAGCCGGTATTCCGCGCCTGCAACCGCTTCCTCTCCGTGCACGCGCTCGGCTTCACCTTCTACAACATCCTGCATTGCACCAATTGGGTGATCAACGGGATGGGCGAGCGCTTCCCGAAGCTGCCGGTGATCTGGATCGAATCGGGGCTCGCGTGGGTTCCGTTCCTCATGCAGCGACTCGACCACGAATTCATGATCCGGCCGTCGGAAGCCCCGCTCTTGAAGAAGAAGCCCTCGGACTACATGCGTGACATGTACTACTCCTCGCAGCCCATCGAGATTCAAGATCGGCAGGCGATGGAGTGCACGTTCCGCATGATCAACGCGGAGACGCAGCTCCTCTACTCGTCGGATTATCCGCACTGGGACTTCGACCTGCCGTCCACGATCTACGACCTGCCCTTCCTCTCGGAGAAGGCCAAGCACAACATCCTCGGCGGCACCGCGGCGCGTCTGTTCAAACTGCCGCCGCGCAACGAGAAGCAGAAAGAAAACCTCAAGCGGTTCGGCAATCTCGCCGCCGCGGCCTAAAAGCCGCCGCCGACGCGCATCGGCCGCCTCCCGGGTTCAGCCGGGAGGCGGTTTTGTTTCTGCACGTGCGGCTTTTCCCGCCTTAGCGCTGTTGCACGCGGCGTTGGATGCGCAGCTCGATCGATCGTAGACCCGCAACGATGACGACGAGCGGAACAATCTGGATCACGCCCAGCGCCGCGACCGCGCCATAGCTGCCGCCCTCCTCCCACATGGTCAGACTGATGGTTCCGAGCACATGGGTGCCGGGACCGACGAGGAAGATCGACGCGCCGAGCTCGCGCACCGCCAGAACGAAAACGTAGATCCAGCCTGCCAGCAGCACCGGCGCCAGAAGCGGCAGCATGATGCGCAAGAAGATCTGGGCAAGCCCAGCGCCCGAGACCGCGGCCACCTCCTCGAGCTCGCGGTGGACCTGGGTGAACCCGCTCGACGCGAACCGCATGCCGTAAGGAAGATACAAGGTCACGTAGGCGACCAGCAGGATCCAGATCGTGTTGTAGATCGGGATCGGCAGCATGAGATAGGCGACCAGGATGCCGGCGCCGACGATCACGCCCGGGATCGCGATCGGCGCGAAGGCAAGCGCGTCGAGGATGAAGCCGTAGCGCGGCAACGATCGCTGCGCGATCCAGGCCATGACGAAGGTGAGAGCGGCGACGATCGTCGCGGCCATCGCCGCGAGCAATACGCTCGTTTTCAACGCGGCGAGAAAGATCGGATAGCTCAGGATGAACTCGTAATTGTCGAACGTCGCCGGCGCGCCCGCGGAGAAGAACGGCTGCGCCAGATTGCGGAAGAACGACTGCCAGACGAGCGTGACCAGCGGCAGTCCGAGCGCGAGGATGAACATGGCGGCGACGCCGAGCGCGACCGGCCAGCGGGCGCGTCCGAGCTTGACGCGCGTGGGCCGGTAGCCTTTGCCGGTGATGGTGGCGAATGATTCCGCGTGCCGCGTGGCGCGGCGATAGAAGAGTACGGCGAGCACGCAGATCGCGAGCAGAGTGAGGCCGAGCGCGCTTGCGACCCCGAAGGCCGGCGGCGCCGCGATAATGGCGCCCTGGATGTCGGTGGTGAACACGTCGATGCGCGCCGGGCGGCCGATGAGGCGCGGCACTTCGTAGGACGCCATGCCCATCACGAACAGGAGCAGCAGCGCCGACAGGATCGCGGGGCGCAACAACGGCAACGTGACCTTGGCGAAGACCTGCGGGTAACTTCCCCCGGCCATCAGCGCGGCCTCTTCCATGCGCACGTCGAGCGCCCGCAAGGCCGGTCCTAGCACCAGATAGGCGAGTGGAAAATAGTGGCTCGACAGCGCCCAAGTCATCCCGGCCATCGAATAGATGTTCACGGGCGCCTCGGCGAGCCCGAACGCCGATTTGAGCACCGCATTGCCCCAGCCGATGTTCGGGCTGAAGACGAAAATCCAGGCCATCGCCATCAGCAATCCGGGCACTGCGAACGACAACAGCGACAGCGTGTGAAAGAGGCTACCGCCCGGCGCGTCCGTGCGCTCGACCACCCAGGCGACGAGCGCGCCCATGACCAAGGTCGTCAGCGCCGTGCCTACGGCGAAGACCAATGAATTCCAAAACAGTCGCAGGATGTGCCAGCTCGAATAGGCCTCGACGAAATTATCGAGCGAGAACGCGCCGGGACCGAACCCGGTGTCTTCGGTGAAGGCGTTGTAGATGAGCGCCGACAGCGGAACGAAAACGAACCAGACCGCGATGACGACGCAACCGGCCAGCAGGATATTGGGCAGGCTCACGAGCGCGGCGAACCGGCCGGCCGCGGCCGCGCCCGGCAGCCCGTTTAGACGTGCGTTGGCAATGCTCACTCAGCGTCCCCGTCGTCATTGCCGGGCTCGACGCCGTACGTCGTGCATACGCCAGTCACGGCATCTCCCCCTGCGGGACGCCCGCGCGCGACATCCGAGTGTGGGAGATGCGAGCTCACCGCCCCTTGAACAGCTGGTCGAATTGGCGCTGCCATTTGCGCTCTTCCTCCGGCGCCATCAGCACCGTGATGACCTTCTTCTGCGTCAGCATCTCGATGATGCCGGGCGGGTTCGACTGCACGTCCTTGCGCGTCGGCAGCCGCCCGAACTTGGCGAGGAACTGCTGGCATTCCCGGCTGAGCATGAAGTTGGCGGCAAGCCGCGCCGCGTTCGGATGCGGCGCCTTGGCGTTCACGCCGACCTGGCCGAAGAACAGCGTGACCGGGTCGAGCGCCCACACGTCGATCGCGCCGCCAGCGAGTTTGACGTTCATCGACAGGTTCACGTAGTTGTTCAGCGACACCCAATACTCGCCCGCGCCGGTTGCGCGCGCCATGGCCAAATGGCCGTCGGTAACGACGGGGCGCAGCGTCGCCACGATGCGTTTGACGAGGTCGATGCCGTCGCGCTCGCCGTAATACTGCACGATGGCCTTGAGCCATTCGTTGTCGGTGCCCTCGATGGCGACCTTGCCGGCCCATTCCTTGCGCTGCGCAAACTCCTCGTAGCTCTGCGGTAGCTCGGAGGGCTTCACCCGCTCGGTGTTGTAGGCGGGCGAATTGTAATTGGCGTAAACGCCGTACCAGCGCTTGTTCGCATCGCGGGCGTTCGGAGAAATGTCGTTGGCCTCGGGCGGCTCGTACGCCGCCAACATTTGCGACGGCATCTTGTTGATGGTCGCGGTTTGCACGACGTCGTAGGACTTCTGATCGGCGCGAAACTCGATGGCCATGCGCGACATCAGAACCGCATCGGATGCGCGCACATATTCGACCTTGATGCCGGTGGCGTCGGTGAACAATTTGAACAGCGGCAACCCTTCCTGCTCGTTGGTCGACGAGTAGACGATGAGCGAGCCTTCCGCCTTCGCCGCCGCCAGCAGGGCCGGATCGAGCCAGGGTCGCGATGGCGTCATGGCTTGCGCGCGGGCGGGCGCGGGTGCAAGCAACGGAACAAGCGGCGCAACGAGCGACAGCGCGAGGCCGAGCGCTGCGGCCGCCGGGCCTGCGGTTTTCGGTACGCCGCTCACTCATCCTCCCCTGCGCTGCGTCCGACTTGGCGCGTCTGAAGCTTGACGCTTTTGCTTTACGGCACGCGCGACCCTGTTCGCTCGGCCGGCGCGGCGCAACCGGCGCCACACGGAATCCGCTCGACTTTTCCGCCGGTTGGATTGCGCGCCGACGAAGCATATCTCATGCCCGATATTTGACAAATCGGCTTGCGTGCCCGATGACGCTTGCGCTGCCGCAGGAGAAGAGTTGGTGAATACAGCGACGGCCACATCTGCCGAGGCTACGCCGGCAAAGAAGACCGACGGCCTGATCGAGATGCGCGTGACCGCGACCCGCTACGCGGCGCGCGACACCAACCTCTACGAATTCGCGCCGCTGGACGGAAAGCCGCTACCCCCCTACGAGCCCGGCGCCCATATCGACCTGCATCTGCCGAATGGACTGGTCCGGCAGTACTCGCTGATCAAGGCCGAGCCCGATGCCTCAAGCTACACCGTCGGCATCAAGCGCGATCCGGCGAGCCGGGGCGGCTCGCGCTACGTGCACGACGAGCTGCGGGTCGGCAAGACGCTCAAAATCAGCGCGCCACGCAACAATTTCCCGCTGGTGGAGGACGCCAGCCACGTGGTGCTGCTGGCCGGAGGCATCGGCATCACGCCCATTTGGTGCATGGTGCAGCGGCTGCACAAGCTCGGCCGCTCCTGGAAGCTCTATTACGCCTGCCGCTCGCGTGACGACATGGCCTTTCTGCAAGCGCTCGAAGCCATGGGCGGGGCGCAGTTCCATTTCGACGACGAGAGCGCGGGCAATGTCCTCGACGTCAAGTCGATCGTCGCCGAGGCGCCGAAGGACGCGCACCTCTATTGCTGCGGGCCGACGCCGATGCTCAAGGCGTTCGAGGCGGCGACCGCCGATTGGCCGCGCGCACAGATACACGTCGAATATTTCACCCCCAAGCAGGAGGCGGACAAGAAGGGTGGCTTCGTGGTCGAGCTCGCGCGCTCCGGACAGGAATTCGTCATTCCCGAAGGCAAGAGCATCCTGCAGGTGCTGCTCGATGCCGGCGTGGACGTCGACTATTCCTGCGAGCTCGGCATCTGCGGAGCCTGCGAGCAACGGGTGATTTCGGGCACCCCCGAGCACCGCGACGCCATCCTGACCGAGGAGGAGCAGGCCTCGAACACCAAGGTCATGATCTGTTGCGCCGGCTGCAAAAGCGAACGGCTGGTGCTCGATCTCTGATGGTCCGGCTCAAGCTTTTTGGGCGCGCCCCCCGGATGAGGGCGGACAATGGCTCCTATCTACTGGTTGAGCAGGGGAATGTTCTTGTAATCCGCCGGCTTGGGGATCGTCTGCAGATAGGCGTGGATATCCGCGAGGTCGTCGTTGGACAGGATCGCCTCCGAATAGGGCGGCATGGCGCGATTGGTGGTGCGCACGAAAGCGGTGAACGTCTCGATCGGGATGGGATCTGGCGCGAGCTTGGGCCCGGTGACACCGCCTTGGGCCTGCATGCCGTGACACTGCCAACAGCCGTGCTGGATATAGGCCGTCTTGCCTTTCTCGGCCGAGGCAGCGAACGCGCCGCCACAGCCCAAGAGCCAGCCTACGAGCAGAGCGGCGGCGAGCGCCGCCTGCCGGAAATCACGAACCAAACGCATCGACGGCCCCCCTAGCGCGGCTGGGTCCAGACATTGAGCAGCGCAGGCTGGCCGGACTTCACCACGGCGACCGCTTCCTTGATCACGGCACCGAGCTGCGCCGGGTCCTTGATTGGTCCCTTCGCCCACCAGCCCATGGATTCCGCGAGCTTGTGATACTCGATGTCGGGATTTTCGATGCTGGTCCCGATCGGACCCATGTCGCCGCCCAAGCTTGCCACGCGGTTGCGGAAGTTGGACAGGCGCTGCACGTGCATGACCTCCTGGTGGTAGCCGCGGTTGTTGTGCATCACGGCGAGCAGCGGGATCTTGTGACGAGCCGCGGTCCACAGCACGCCGGGCGCGTACATCAGGTCGCCGTCGGACTGGATGCTGACCGAGAAGCGGCCGAGATCGCGATTGGCGAGCGCCGCGCCGACCGACGCCGGCGCGCCGTAGCCCACGCCGTAACCGCCGGATGCGCCCAGCCAATGGTAATACTTCTCCATCGGCCACAGCCGACGCGGCCAGTTGCTCACGTTTCCTGAGGATGCGACCAACGACCAGTCGAGGTCCTTGATCTGCGCCCAGGTCTCCATCACCAGGCGGGCGGTGCTGACCGGACTCGCGTCCCAGGCGAGCGCCGCCGCCTGCTTGGTGCGCTCACGCGCCTCGGCAAACGCCTTCCTGGCGGCCTCGCCGCGTTTCTCGATGGCGGCCTTGCGATCGTCGGGAATTGCCGCCTTCACCGCCTCGATCAGCGCCGGCAACGTCGCTTCGGCGTCCGCCGCCATCGACACGTCGACGGACTGGAAGCGCTGGAAGTCTTGGTAATTCGCCTTGGTCAGCAGCTCCGAGGAGTTGATGCTGATCAGCTTGGTTTCGGGCTTGATCTTGGTGGTATTGATGCCGATGCCGTGCTCGCCATTGTCGATCCAGGCGTTCACCGTGGCCCAGAAATCGGAGAGCTCGAGCCCGATGATGACGTCGGCATTGCTGACCGCGGTGGGCGGACGGTTGAGATAGTGGGTTCTGGGGAAGTTCATCCGGCCGCCCTGATCGATCACCTGCGCCTGCAGGGCCTCGGCCAGCTGCACCAGCAGCCGCACGCCGTTCTCGCTACGGGCGGCGCGATCGACGACGATCACCGGGTTCTGCGCATTGGCGAGCAATCGCGCCGCTTCCTTCACGGCACCGGAATCGCCCTGCGGCGGCGAGGTCGCAACGTAGCGCGGAATGTAGAGTTTTTCGCCGTTGTTGCGGATCGGCTCTTGCTGCAGGCCGGCGTCGAGCGAGATCGCGACCGGTCCGTAGGGCGGCGTCATCGCGATCTTGTAGGCGCGCACGAACGATTGCGCGAAATGCTGCAGCGAGACCGGCGTGTCGTCCCATTTGGTGAAGTCGCGCACGAGCGCGTTGATGTCTTGCGCGGAGTGAAACGTCGGCACGCCCGGCGGCCGGTGGGCGGCGTCGAGATCGTTGCCGCCGACGATGATCACCGGCACGCGATCGCACCATGCGTTGTACACGGCCATCGCGGCGTGCTGCAGGCCGACCGTGCCGTGGCAAAGCGTCATCAGCGGCTTGCCGGCCACCTTGAAGTAGCCGTGCGCCATGCCGACCGCGGATTCCTCGTGCGCGCAGGTGAGAAATTCCGGCATCTTGTTGCCGCCGTAATTGATCAGCGACTCGTGGATGGCGCGGAAGCTGGAGGCCGGGTTGGACGGCAGATATTTGATATCGAGCGTCTTGATGACGTCGACCATGAAGTCGGAGCCGGGGACGCCACCCATGCGCGGCAGTTCCTTCGGCGTTGCAGTCTCGGCGACCGCGACCTGCATGGTGGGAGGCAGCGCGGAGGGCCGCCGAGGCGGTGCGCTCGTGGGCGCGCTCGCGGTGGTTGCAGCCCTCGCCGCTGGCGTCACCGCGGTCGCCGCACCTGTCACTGCGGCTGCGGCCAGGAATTTGCGCCGGCTCACCTCGGGACGCGGATGTTTTCGTGCCATTGAGCTCCTCCGTCGATGGTCGGTCAGCCGGCTTGCGGTCGACGCCGCCTGACTCGAACTTTTGCGTCGATATTATCGTCGCCGCGGCATGCTGCAAAGTCTTTCGCAGCGTCGCATGCGTGGTGCGAAGTCTCAAGCGTCGTTGTCGGCTGGAAGCGGCGCCTTGTTGCGAATGAGGTCGGACGCCTTCTCCGCCATCATCAGCACGCAGGCGTTGATATGCGCCGAAACCAGATCAGGCATGACCGAAGCGTCGACCACGCGCAGGCGCTCGACCCCGTGAACGCGCAGCTGCGGGTCGGTGACCGTGTCGGGTCCGATCCCCATGGCGCAGGTGCCGCAGGGATGGTGCGCCGTGATCGCGGTTTTCCTGATCCAGGCGTCGATCTCGGCGTCGGTCTTCACTTTTTCTCCGGGCGAGGTCTCGGTGCCGCGATACGGCGCCATCGGCTTCTGATAGGCGACATCGCGGGCGCGCTTGACGCCTTCGCGCAGGCGCGGCAGGTCGTTGGGCGCGGAGAAGAAGTTGTAGACGATGCGCGGAGGCTCGCGCGCGTCGGTCGAGCGCAGCCGGATTTCGCCGCGGCTGTCGGGATGCAGCAGCGTCGGGCGAATGCCGTAGCCGTCGACATAGGCCGCCCGGATCAGCGGGAACCAGAGATGCGTTGCCGCCGGCGCGCCGCGGAACATGAACTCGATATCGGGCACCGCAAGCTCGGGCCGCGTCTTGACGAAGGCGTGCAACCCGCCGGGCACCACCGTGCCGGGTCCGGTGCCGAAGACGTAGGCGCGGATCATGCTGACCGCCATGCGGTCGAAACGCATCTGCCTGAGAAACGCGCTTTCGTTCAAGCGCTGAAAGAAGATGATCACCGCGAGGTGGTCCTGCAGATTCCTGCCGACCGGTAAATCGACCACGGGCTTGATGTCCATCTCGAGAAGATGCGCCGCCGGGCCGATCCCCGAGAGCATGAGCAGCGGCGGGGTATTGAACGCGCCGGCCGATAGAATCACGTCCCGCTCCGCCTCGACCCGCACCACGCCGCCACCGCCTTTGACGAATTCGACGCCGGTCGCGCGCGTGCCCTGCATCAGCACGCGAGTCGCGTGCGCGCCGGTCGCGACGTCGAGATTTGTCCGCGTCTTCGCCGGCTTGAGATAGGCGGTCGCGGCCGAGGAGCGATAGCCGTCGCGGATGGTGTACTGACCGCGCCCGAAGCCTTCCTGCTGCTGGCCGTTGTAGTCGTCGGTGACAGGAAAGCCCGCCGCCGCCGCCGCTTCGAGCCAGGCGTCGTAGAGCGGGTCGCGCGTCTTTGCGAATTCCGTGCCGACCGGCCCGGCACCGCCGCGCCACGGGTTCCCGCCGCCCTCCCATCGCTCGCAGCGCTTGAAGTAGGGCAGCACGTCGGCATAGGACCAACCGCGCGCGCCCTTCTGCGCCCAGCGATCGTAGTCGCCGCGGTGGCCGCGGGTATAAGCCATCACGTTGATCGAGGACGATCCGCCCAAGACCTTCCCGCGCATCGCCTCGATTTCGCGGCCGTTCATGTTCGGCTCGGGCTCGGTGTGGTAGCCCCAGTTGAACATGTCGTATTCGTGCATCTTGCCCATGCCGAGCGGGATGTGGATGAGCGGATTGAGGTCGCGCCCGCCGGCTTCGACCAGCAGCACGCGCGCGGCGCCATCCTCGCTCAGCCGGTTGGCCAGCACGCAGCCGGCGGAGCCGGCGCCGACGATCACGTAGTCGTAGCCTTTGCTCAGGCTCATGCGCAGCGCTCGTTTCTGGCACGATTCATCTAATCGCCCGACAGCATAGTTGATGCGCAGCGGCGGCTCACATATCCAGCGTGCTGGCGGCGAATACTTCCTTAAGCTCGACCCGGCGCGCGCTCAGCCCTTGCTCGTGCACGTATTGCGCGATGGTCTCGAGCACCGTCCGCGAGGCCTTGAAGCCGTAAGCCAGCGGATCGTTGTCGGCGAGCGCGCGCTTGACGCCGCCATCGAGCAATCCGGTTTCGAAGTACCAGTGCAGGTATGAATTGCCGTAGCGCGCAATTTCCTCCTTCGCGGCAGCGAACGCCGAATAGAGATTGAGCGCGATCCAGGGATGGCGCTCCAACAGCGCGCGCCGCACCACGACCGTGTGGTTGATGGGGAACAGGCCGGTCTTGGCGTAGAAGCGGCGGCCCTCGGCGGCGGGATCGGGAAAGAGATATCGCGTCACTCCCGAGATATCGACCGTGCTGCGGTCGATCAGATTAGGATGGACGAGATAGAGCAGCGCGCCATCGAGCTCGCCGCGCAGCAGCATTTCGCCCATATTCGTGCTGGGCGAGATATAATGCAGGCGCACGCCGGGCGGGCTAAAGCCGGTCGCCCCGCCGTGGCTCTTCTCCGGGTTGCGCTCCATGAACCATTCGATGTCGCGCGGATGCACGCCGAACTCGTGCTGCAGGACGCCGCGCGACCAGATCGCCCAGGTCTGCTGATATTCCGGCACGCCGATGCGCTTGCCGCGCAGGTCCGCCGGCGCCGCGATCCCTGAATCCGTGCGCACGATGATGCTGGTGTGGAAGAACTTGCGCATGGTGAAGACCGGGATCGCCACCCAGCGGGTGTCGCCACGCGACACCGAGATGATGAGCGACGACATCGACATTTCGGAAACGTCGAATTCGGCGAAGCGCAACTGCCGCCAGAACATTTCGGACGGGTGCACCATGGTGGGGAGGAGCTTGATCCCCTGCGGCACGACGCGGCCTTCGATCAGGGGACGCGTGCGCTCGTTGTCGGAGAGCGCGATGCTCAGCTCGAGGAGCGAAGTCGTCATCAATGGACGCGATCGTAGGGTGGGCAAAATCGTTTTTCGTAGCATCGTCGCGTGGGCAAAGGCGCGGTGCGATTTTGCCCACGTTCAGCACCGAGAGCGCCTTCGCCCACTCTATTCCTCTCGGTCATCAAGGAATAATTCCGCAGAACAGCGCGCGAGCGCGCCTCATCCTGAGGAGCGCACGCAGGAACGTGCGCACTCGCAACGTGAAGACGTGGGCGCGTCTCGAAGCATGAGGCGATCTCAGGCTGCCGGCGGGATGCTGACATAGACGCGGTTGTCGCGCACCTTCACGTCGACCGGCCGCAGGCGATATTTGGGGTCACCGCAGTGGCGGCCGGATTCGATGTCGAATTCCCAGCCGTGCCAGGGGCAGACGATGTTGCGCTTCTTGGAGAAACGCAGGCCCCGGCTGGTCTGGTCCGGCGCAAGCTCCTCCTCGACGCGCGGGATCACCTTGCCCTGACAGACCGGACCGCCGTCGTGCGGGCAATGATTCTCGTAGGCCACCAGGCGGTCGCCTTCCCGGAAAATTCCAAACTCGAACGCGTCGACCCGCAGCACGCGGTAGCCGCCCTCCGCGAATTCGCTGAGCTCGCCCACCATGATCTCGTTCATCGCTTCACCCACGTCGTTCTTGCGCCGTCACTCGCGCTCCCCCCGCCGGTACCACATTTGAAGGTCGAAGAAGTTGAGGTCGGCGGCGCGCATGATCGCGCAGATCGCGGTCACCGCCTCGGTTGCATTCACGGGCCTGTCGCCGAACGGCGCAAGCTCGCGCTCACGGTCCTCCGATTTGGCGGCATAGAGCCGGACCGCGGCCGAGAGCACGCGCTGCAGGCTTTCGTCCGGCACCGCGTCCGGCTTGCCGTTCTTGAGCGCGTCATCCACCGCCGAGCAAAACGCCGCGCCGCGCTCGGCGCTGGCGACGTCATCCGTGGCCGTGGATGAACTCATGCCGATCTCGCGAGAGCCCAACCGGCGGCGCTCATTCGGCCGGAACGGCGACCGGCGGCGCCTTCACGCCCGACTTTGCCGGCGGCACCTCGAGCTCGAACAGCCGCGCGGCGTTGAGCCCCAGAATGTTGCGCTTGGCCTCTTCCTTGAGGAACGGCAGCTTGGTGATCGAGCTGGGCGCGTCGAAATCCCAATGCGGCCAATCCGACGCGTAGAGCAACTGGGTGTCGGCCCTGATCGCCTCGAAGGTCGCTTGCGTCAGCTTCAGGTTGCTGCGCTCGAGCGGCTGGCTCGTGAAGTACATCTCTTGGATGTACTCGCTCGGCTTGCGCTTGAGCAGCGGGCACTCCGACGTGCGCATCATGTATTCGGAATCGAGCCGCTGCATGACGAAGGGAACCCAGGCAAGTCCGCTCTCGATCCAGATCACCTTGAGCTTGGGAAAGCGCTCGGGCAGGCCGTTGAGCACCCAATTGGTCATATGGACCATGTTGAAGTGCGCGAACGATAGCGAGTGCATGCCGATGAAACGGTTGAGCTGCTGGAACGACGGATCGGCCCAGGTAAAGCCGGCGTGGAAGCCGAGCGGCTTACCCGCCTCCTGCAGCGCGGCGTAGAGCCGCATATAGGAATTGTGCCAGACCGGCTTGTGGCGGGTGGAGGTGACGGAAAAGCCCACCACGCCCGGCGCGTCGGCGAAGCGCTCGACCGTCTCCACGCAGGCGTCGGGATCGTTGAACGGCAGATAGAGCAGCGCCTTCTGGCGCTTGTCCTGTGGCAGGATTTGCTCGATCAGCCACCGATTGTAGGCGTTGCCGAGCGCCACTTCGACATCGATCTGCGGGTGCATGCCCAGCGAAAGCATCGGCGTCGGGAACACCACCATGTAATCGATGCCCATGGCATCCATGGCGCGCTGGGAGAGCTGCACCTGACGGTGGAGCCCGGGCGGCGTCGGCTCCGCCAGCTTCTGCTGATGCATGATGCGGCCGGCCACGTCCTGGTAGAGCGGACCATTGGCGTTCAACAGGCCGGGCGCGGGGCCGCGGTCGCGGAACGCCTCGGCGATGTAGCGCAGCACGTCGTTGTCGATGCAGTCGGTCACTTCCGACCAGAACGCCGTTTCGTTGACGTGGGCGTCGACGTCGACGACCAGCCAATCCTTGAGCTTCGCCTTCGTCGGCGCGGCCTTGGCGAGATAGTCGCGGGTGTCGGTACGCGTGGAAAACTTCTCGAGCTCGGTAAATCGAGGAGCGGTTTCGCGGATATTCATGTTTCCACCCTGCGTTGATGAACCGGGATCTCTTTGAGAATCCATCGGCTGGGGCTGTTGCCGGTCAGTGTATTGGGCCGGCCCGGGGCGCGCAATGACCAACCAATGGGCTATCGAACCAGCGCCAAGCATGCTTTAAACGGACCGCCGACCGCGCTTCTCCCCATTTCCGCACAATCGAGGAGCTTCTCCCATATGCCTGCGAGCCGCCATGCCTCAGCGGCGGGCAAATGCGCCGAGACGACGGCCGCCGTGATGGCGCTGACCGTCGTGATCGCCGCCGCGCAATCGGCGCCGGCGCAGCAAGCGCCCGAAGGAGCGCCAGCCGCATGGCGGGTCGAGTGCGCGGGCGACGGCAAGACGTTGGACTGCCGTGCTGTCCAGCAAGTTTTCCACCGCGAGACCCGGCAATTGGTGGTGTCGGCGCTGGTGCGGCCTGCGGCCGACGGCAAGACCGGCGCGATGGTGATCACGCTCCCGCTCGGCCTCAATCTCACCGAGCCGGTCTTGGTCAAGGTCGACAACGGCACCGCCGAACGGCAATCGATCCAGACCTGCACCAATGTCGGATGCTTCGTCGCCATGACGCTCACCGACAAGTTCCTTGCCGCCATGCGAACCGGCAGCGACCTCAAAATCACGGTGCAGGACGCCAACAAGAAACCGATCGAAATGAGCCTGCCGCTGCTCGGCTTCGGCATCGCCTTCGACAAGGCCAAATGACGGTTAGGACAGGAGATCTCCGATGCGGACGCTGCTTTTCCCCCTCGGCCTGGTTCTCGCGCTTGCAATCGGGGCGAGCGCGCAATCGGCGGGAAAATTGAGCGTCTCGGTCGCCGGCGTCCGCACCGACAGCGGGTCCGTGCGTTGCGGGCTCTATTCCTCCGCCGACGGTTTCCGCGAACCGGGCCGCGAAATGCGCGGCGCGGTCGCGCCGATCAGGCACGGACAGGCGACCTGCGTGTTCAACGGCGTTCCGGCCGGGCGATCGCCGTTTTCCACGCCGAGCACAATGAGACGCAGATGGAGACCGGCCTGTTCGGCAAGCCCAAGCAGGGCTACGGCTTCTCGAACAATCCATCCTCGACCTTCGGGCCGCCGGGCTTCGCCAGCGCCGCCTTTGCCTACAAGGGCGGGGCTCTCAACCTTCCGGTGCAGCTGAGCTACTAGCCGCGACGCCGGACGCGAACCGGCCGTGGCAGCGGTACATGTCCGCTTTACATCCGATTGCGACCAAATTGGTTAGCCGCAGCAGTCCGCCGCTTCGTGCCGAACGCCGAGATAAGGCACCGGAGCCTGTAGGGGTCTAGCCAATCCGGGAATTGGACCAGCGCAGCGGCTCAATGACTGCTCCTTCAGAACGCCACGGTCCCGCGCGCCC
>Ga0306926_10005016_pt1 | contig 14023 bp, 10 predicted proteins | sample flu12Cox44000178_FD_203759 | JGI IMG/M metagenome (GOLD analysis project Ga0306926, IMG submission 203759) | Lab enrichment of tropical soil microbial communities from Luquillo Experimental Forest, Puerto Rico - flux8day.12C.oxic.44.000.178 (v2)... | ecosystem: Environmental > Terrestrial >...
GAGCGGCACTCCGTCGGTCTTGGCGACGATCTGCGCCGTCACCTCGGGCGGCAGCGGCCGGCCGGCGACATGCTCCGCCAGGGTCTCAATCTCGGCGGGTGCGAGGCGGTCGAGCGCTATGCTGCTGACGTGCGCGAGGCCGGTCCAGGGCGCCTCGTATTCCGGCCGGAAGGTGATCAGCACCAATACCGGCAAGGCGCGGACGCGCTCGACCGTCAGATCGAGCACTTCGAGCGAGGTTGCATCGGCCCAGTGGGCGTCCTCGAACAGCATCAAGACCGGTTTTTGCCGCGCCAGTGCTTCGAGCTGGTCGAGCAGGGCCGCCAGGGTCAGCCGCCGCTGTTGCGCCGCGCTCAGTGCGAGCGGCGGATAGCGGCCGCCCGTTGGGATCGACAGCAAGGAAGCGAAGAGCGGTGCCGTTTCCGTGATGCGCGCCGGCGCCAATATGGCTTCGAGCTTGTCAAGCTGCGTCTCGGCCGGGTCCTCGGGGGCGAGGCGGGCGGCGCGTCCCAATTGCACGACGAAGGGGTGCAGGACGCTGTCGCGGTGATAGGGCGAGCATTGATAGCGCAGCCGCGTGTGGGGCTCGTTCGCGACCTCGGCGGCGAGCTGAGCGCCGAGCCGCGACTTGCCGATGCCGGCCTCGCCCGAGAGCAGGACGACCTGCCCGGCGCCTGCCCAGGCCTCTTGCAGGCGGTCGCGCAACAGGGTGCTCTCAGCCGCCCGCCCGACGAGGTCGGTGATCCCGCGGCGCGCCGCCTCGAACCGGCTTTCGGTCACGGCGACGTCCTCGACCACGAAGGCCTCGACCGGCTCGGCAGAGCCCTTCGCTACCTGCCGGCCGAGATCGGTGAGCCGGAACAGGTCGCCGATCAGGCGGCGGGTGGCGCCGGCGAGCACGATCTGCCCGGGCTGCGCCAGGGCCTGCAGGCGCGCCGCGAGGTTGGGGGTTTCGCCGACCACCGCCTGCTCCTGCGCCGAGCCTTCGCCGACTAGATCGCCGACGACGACCAGCCCGGTGGCAATGCCGATGCGGACGGCGAGCCGCTCTGTTCCACGGGTCTCCAGGCTCGTCACCGCTGCGGCGATTTCCAGCCCGGCCCGCACCGCCCGCTCGGCGTCGTCCTCATGCGCCCACGGATAGCCGAAATAGGCCAGCACCCCGTCGCCCATGTATTTGGCGACAAAGCCGTCATAGCGCGCGACGACGGCGGAAACAGTGTTTTGATAGGCGCGGATCTCCTCACGTAATTCCTCGGGGTCGAACCGCACCGACAAGGCCGTCGAGCCGACGAGATCGCAGAACATCACCGTCAGCTGCCGCCGCTCGGCCTCGGCCGCCGCCTGTCGAGTGGGCGGGGCCAGCGCCGCGTCCGCAGCGGCACCTGCACCTCCGGCCGGCAACGCGGCGATGGCGTCGATAAGGGGCGCCGGTGGCCGATTGCGGCGACGCCGAGCTCTTTCAGATCCTCGGCGGTCAGCTTCGGCAATACCCGCAGGTCGATCTCGTTCTCGCGAAACGCCTGTTCGTATCGCTCAAGCCCGAGCTCGCCCAGCCAGCCCCCTATGTCCATCGTGTTCGTTCCGGCGCTCGTCTTCGACGCATAGTACGCACGAAAGATAACGCGTGGGAGCCTATGATGCGACCGAAGTAGGCGTCGAACGAATGTCGCAAAGGTGCTTCATAGGCCGTCGCCGCTGATCGCAACGAGTGACCGCAAAGGGGCACTTTGACCCGTTCCCGCCGCCGAGGCTGAACGGCCGGTGTCCGTTCAGTTAGCCGACCTCCGCCGGAACGAGCGGGAACGGAAAGGATGCGCCGAGAGCGGACATGAGCCTGGCACTACCGCGCTGCCGCTGTCGGCCCTGCGCGGATCTTACGTTCGTCGCAACAACCCCTGGGCCGAACCGATACACGGGAAAGTCTCACATCCCCTTAATGCCCGAGCGCTGCGGGCAACACGAATGAGTTGAGCGCCGTGTCGCCGGCAAGGCTTTCCGGAGCGGGCGAGCCGCCATTCGCTTTATAGAGGCCGGCCGTGACAGCCACGACCAGGTTCAGCGTCGGCACCGCATAAAGGCGCTGCCCGCCGCGGCCAAGCGCGCCAACCCACTCGATGTCGTGGTCACCGACCAGCGACTGACCCTGCCACCACAGATAGCCGTAGGAGCGGGCGAAGCCAAACCACCAGCCGCGGGGGCTTTGCGGAGCAATCATCTGCTTGATCCAGCCGGCCGAGACGATCCGCCGACCATGCCAAACCCCACCGTCGAGCACGAGCTGACCGAGTTTAGCCAAATCTCGCGGTCGCAACCGCAATCCGTTGGACGTTCCCGCGTCGCCGTTTGAGAAGCGGCCCCACATCTCATCCTGTATCCCGAGAGGCTCGAGAAGCGCCTCTTTGGCGAACTCTTCAATTGGCTGTTTCGAGACCTTCCTCAATATCAGGCCGAGCAGCCACACGCCGCCGCTGTTGTAATTCCACGCAGTCCCCGGCGTTATTTCGACCGGACGCGCCAACACGAAACGGTACGGATCGGAAGCGCTCCACCCCTGCCGCACGACGTTTGCCCAATCATCGAGGGAAATGGCGCGCTCGGGCCAATCCAGTCCCGAGGTCATCGCCAAAAGATGACGCAGGGTAATCCGATCTTTCTCCGGCGTGCGCAGATCGGCGTATTCGGGAAAGAACGAGACTACCGGGGCATCGAGGTCGCTGAGCAAACCACGGTCGAAGGCGATGCCGATCAGCAGTGCGACGACGCCCTTGGTGATGGACGCGATGTCGTGCAGCGTGTTCGCATTACGCGGCACGCGGTACATGTCTTCGAAGTACTGCTCGTAAACAAGCGCGCCATGCCGGACGACGACGACGCCGTGGGGAACAGCTTCCGTTCGTTTGGCAAGACCCGGTCCTGTAGCGCAGATCAGCTCCGGGTCGAGCCCCTGTTGCGCTGGCGGGGAAACCGGCCAGTCATCCGACATGGCCGCCGGGGCGCCGCATTCCGCCGGTGTCCCGGCTTTGGCAACCGCCGCAACGAGCACCACGCAAAGCGCAGCTGCCGCGATCAAGAGCATCCCTCACCCTCCTCGGGCGGACGCTGACGGCGGGGAGTATGGCATAAAGTCTGCCGGTCGGATGTCACGATATTTGATGACGTGCAAGTCGGGGTTACCGTTTGGCAAATGGCGGGAATGGGGCACTTTGACCCGTTCCCGCCGCCTAGGCTGAACGGCCGGTGTCCCTTCGGTTAGCCGACCTCCGCCGGAGCGAGCGGGAATGGGAAGGATGCGCCGATACCCGTCATTCGCCGAGACGGCGACACGCCAGGCGGGCAGCTAGTTTCACGGCCCAGCGAGCGATACGGTCGAGGGTTGGGGCCACGGTTGCGCCGCTGCGTAGTTGCGCAAGGCGCTTTCGACCGGTAACCATCCGGCGAGGGCTGTTGCCGCTGAAGATTAGAACGCTGCAGCCCGTGAGACGTGCGAACCGACATACCGGCTAATCGCATAGCCTCCGATAATTAAGGTTTAAGGGGTCGCGGTGCCGGAGCCCGACACTATGGGCAAGTCGGGGGCTTGCCGCGATTACCAGATGTCCACACGCGGTCGTCACAGCAATTACCCCTGCTACGAGCAGGCCGCACTGACTCCATCGTCGCACATGACTTGAAGATGATCCCTCGCTTGCGAATAGCCCCCTTCAGCGGCCTTTTTGAACCACATTATCGCCTGATTTTCGTCTTTGACCGCAGTCCCGCCGCTCTCATAAATCAGTCCAACATTATATTGCGCAGAGGCATAACCCTGCTCAGCTGCCCTGCGGAACCACTGCAGCGCCAGCCCATCGTCTTTCGGCAATGCTCTACCTGCTGATACATCGTTCCGAGGTTGTTCTGAGCAGCAGCGGACCCGAGGTTCGCCGCCTTGCGGAACCATTCAACCGCCACAGCATCATCCCGGGCGGTGCCACGGCCGAGCGCGTAGCCGATGCCGAGATTGTTCTGCGCATCCGCATAACCCTGCTCGGCCGCTTTGCGGAACCACTGCAGCGCCAGCCCATCGTCTTTCGGCAATGCTCTACCCTGCTGATACATCATTCCGAGGTTGTTCTGAGCAGCAGCGTACCCGAGGTTCGCCGCCTTGCGGAACCATTCAACCGCCACAGCATCATCCCGGGCGGTGCCACGGCCAAGCGCGTAGCCGATACCGAGATTGTTCTGCGCTGTTGCGTTGCCCTGCTCCGCTGCCCTGCGGAACCATTCCAAAGCCAGGGCGTCGTCTTTAGACACCCCCCGACCCGACGCGTACATATTTGCCAGGGCATTTTCTGCATCCGCATAACCCTGCTCGGCCGCTTTGCGGAACCACTGCAGTGCCCTGCTGTCGTCTTGAGTAACGCCTCGGCCCATGAAGTACATATCCGCAAGGTTGTATTCAGCTTCGGCATGGCCCTGCTCGGCCGCCTTGCGCCACCAGAACACGGCTTGAACATCGTCTTGAGCGACTAGTTGCCCGCGGGCGTACATGTCGCGAGCTTGTTTTGCGTGTCTCTGTCGCCGCGCTCGGCGGATGCGCGGTATGCGTTCACCTCCTGCATCCACAGCACTTCTTGACAGATTCTGGCTGCCACCCCGATCCCGACGACAATACACAGTGTTGCCATACAGCCCTTCGAAAATACGGACCATGCGGAATGCGCTCGCTGCGCCTTTCGGCTGGGGACGCTCAACACCGCGTCGAAAAGGGGCCGTGGAATTGTGCTTGTACGGATTCGCCAAAATCGTACTCGGCGCCACATACTCCGTGCTCCACTGAATCCACATGAGTAGCGGCAAGTAACTTTCCCGATCCATGCCGCCAGTATAACCGTTGGCAATGTGGCTACTGCGCCCTGACCCATGATCCCGACACTGGTTAAGGCTACCTCCGAGACCCGAAATTGGGGATCAATACCGAAAAAGATGTAATTACCGATGATAATGATGCAGCCGGCGACAGATCCAGCAAACAAACCACACACAGCGCTCAGCCGCCTTGAGCGTCCGGTTGAGATCGCCGCAGCAATGGCCTGAAAGGCCATGGCCGAGCCCGCCAGCAAGAAATTCTTGTCGCCGAATATTTGTGCCGTCCAGGTAAAAAGCGGGGAAAACACCGAATTGATCGCGTCGGCGATCCCGATCGGAAAATGATTGCGAAACAAGTATGACTCCCACAGGAGCCAAAAGACCAGCCCTACGACAATGCCGGTTGTCAAAGCACGCCGGGGCCGCAACGCCTCTTGATTTGGAAGTTCAGGCGGGGAGCCTTCGAGGAACACCCAGGGTGCCAACCCCCCCGGTATAACCTTCTTTCGCCTCCACAGGGCGGCCAATGGAAAGGCCCAGACCGCCACCGACGCAAGTATGACGGGACCTCCCATAAAGATGTCGTAGCCATAAATCCAGTCTATTCCTATTATTTCCTGCCATTGCCAAGGCTTGAATACTACGGACAGAGTAACGAAGAACCACCCTACAGCGAACGTTCCGATCACCAGGATTAAAGCCATTGCGACGGTGAGAACGAGGATCAACCGCGGTGACCGACTCTGCAAGACGACTTCCAGCCACGCGGAAGCGGCATCGGCAATCCATCGAAAAATAAGGAAACATGCCACCAGCAAGACAATGTATGTCACCACGTTCAATTGTACGGTAACCAATACTTGCGAAAACGGTATGGGTTGTGCCTGGGTTACTGCCCCTCCTAGGATGTGGATGAGCCCTGGGAGACAGCCTGCCACCAATGCGGCGCCTAACCATCCTGCCCCTTTGGACGGGGGATCGCCCTTTAGTATTGACGCAAAGGCACCTCGCCAAACGCCGATTCCGATAACGCCGACAGCAAACACAAAGACGACAGCCGGGATACCAACCTTGATTGACCAGAAAAAGACAAGCGAGGCCCATTTGCCCTGCGGCCAAAAAGGCGTTGCCATAAACGATAGGACTTCGACAATGGACCAGGCCGCGATTCCAACCCCGAAAGCATCGGCGAAACTCAATCTAAACAGTCCGGACGGATCGCCGACAATTCGACGGCGTTCCCCCGCCCCCGGGTGGAACCGAAAATAGCCGCGCCAGCCTTCGTCGATACGTGCAGGCAGTGTAGCCAGCGCACGATCTATCTGAGATGTTTGATCCCAAGCAGAAGCTCGTATATCGGCGTAATATTCACGAGCACGCAAGACCGCCAAACCCGAAAGCATGACAACCCCTGTCCAAAAAATACTGTCGAGAAGTGTTGTAGCAGCATAGAACCAGCGGTCGCTCATCAAGAACCAGAACGAAACTAGTATAGATGGGGTTAGAGTGGTTATAAGAAATGCAAGCCAAAGTGATATCGTGAAATATGTTTTGGAAACGTCGCCGTTGCGGATATGCGCCAATTCGTGCAGCATAATTGCGCGAAAGGTAGTCTTGTCGCCCTGGAAATGCTGAGCGATAAATGAGCCGCTTAGGGCCAAATAGTATTTGCCGTGGCATCCGAAAGCGACGGGCAGGCCGGCGGCAAGCGGATTCCACACGAAGCGCGCAGGAACTCGAAGCTGAGCTGTCTCAGCAATGTCTCGTAATTCTTGTTCTACCTCCGGTAGCTCAGATGAGGTAATGCGCTCCAAGTGTCCAGTCTTGAGTTTCCAAATTGGATAGAGCCAATAAACAGCCGCAGCGGCCGCGAGGGTCAGAAAAATTCCGCCTATGTTCCACACAAGCCCAGGCCGGAACAAAGCAGCACAATGCGCAACTAATGGAAGTACATCTCTTTCGATGATGGCCGCGTTGCGATCAGCGTCTGCCGACGTTGACATGTTGAGGTCGGAAACTTCTGACCAGGCTCTCGACGCGCACTCGCCGGCCGCCTGGTCTGTTGGGACATCGATGTGAAACTCCCCGTACAACCGCCCACTACCGCAGACAACGAAGATCACCAGCAGAAAGAAGCGCAGCGTCGTATCCGACGGGAAGGCAAACGGGTTGAGACGCGGGCTGCGAACAGGCGATCTCGTCGATTCGGACATGCGTCCTCACTTCGGCAGGACGAGTTGAGCCGTGACGGTGTTGGCAAGTGATCGGGCCTTGTCGGCTGGAAGGCGTAGCTTTTTCGCCGCCAGGAGAATGTTTCCGTGGATTAAGGCGATTTGTTCCTTGGTCAGAACAGAACCTATGCTGGGTTCCGATGAATGGAATTTTTTGAACATTGCCTTAACAATCTCCGGGATCTCCTTCTCCAGGCCAGCTTCTATCGTCTTTTTGGCAATGTCCGTCAGGAATTCGAAAACCTCGGATAAGATGTACAGAACCGCAGGGGTGAGGAAAACGGCCAGCGGATCCATCCCGAAGCCGAGCACATAGTCCTTGGAACGAAATTGTTTGAGCGCGGCATCTCGATTGGCGAAATAAGCTCTGCTCGCGGCAGGAAAGATTGGCATCTCCTGCGGCGCAAGCTCCGCCAAAACATCACGCGCAATCTCAGAAATGAGTGTTGCGTTGGCAGAATTTCTCATGTTTCGACCTCCTTCACGAGATTCCATCACCATCCCGCGTTCTGTCGTGGACTTCCGATTGAGGCGAAAAGCCCGTGACGGACAACCGGCGGCAAAGCGGCGGGAATTTGACAATTGCTGCGCCCGCAGGCCCAGCGAAACTGAGAGAAACTCTGGGTTTTGAGGGTACCATCCGTTGCATTCTGACCACTGGAGTCCTACGCGTCTCCGCTGCCATGCTCGCCGTGCCGGTCACCGCGTTGACGAGAAATTCGTCGTCTAGGGTGCGTCTTTTGCTGGTCCGCGGGCGTCTGTTCGGCTGCGGCGAGGACACCCTCGGGGCAGCCCTCGTCCGCCGCCCTGTCCGCAATTGCGGCCTTTCGCACGCATCCATGGGCTCGGCCTCCCTCCCTACGCCTGGCTCGCAGATCGGCGGTCGGCAGTCTCTCCCTTAACTTACTTTGTTTACCATCCACCTGGCCTCGGAGGTGTGAATTTGCTCACACTCGATATTTTTTGGCTGTCCTAGTCCGTCCCGGATGCGTCCGAGTGGTCGTAGGCGGACACAGGAGCAGCCGGCCGGGTCGCTCTTGGTCTCGATCCGACCGGCGGCCTATGCACTGCCCCGAATGACGGCTGTGGGGCATGAAGAGCGGTTCCCGTCGACAAGGCTGAGTGCCGGCTGTGGGTTCAGAAAGGAGACGATCGCGGAATGCGCTGCAACGCGCGAGACGCGCCGAAAGCCGTTTGTGTGACGACGCCCGTTCGGCCCAACCCGACCTTGCTGGAACGCTACCGACCGGTTAAGACCGCTCCCGTGCGGACATTTGCACTCGACTTTTGCACACACTGACATCAGCTGTGATGAACCGCGAAGATGATCTCCGTGCCAGCACGCATCTGCTTTTTCGGCGACAGCATGGTCAACGGCACGGGCGACGATGCGTGCCTCGGGTGGGTTGGTCGAATCTGCGCGTCAGCACGCCACAGCGGTCGCGACCTAACGTTCTACAACCTTGGTATTCGCCGTGACACGAGTGCGGATGTACTGGCGCGTTGGCAGCGCGAGGCCGAGGCGAGGTTGCCACCAGAGCACGACGGCCGCCTCGTCTTCTCGTTCGGCGCAAATGATTGCTGCCCGGGCGAAGATATCGGCGGGGTGCGCGTGGCGCCCGGTCGAGCAGTGGCAAACGCCGAGACTATTTTAACCGCGGCAGTCGTTTGGTGCCCGACGTTGATGGTTGGCCCGCTGCCGATCTATGACGCCGCGGTCGATAGAAGGATCCGTCATTTGTCGGATGACTTTGCTTCGCTCTGTGCTCAATTGGGGGTTGCGTACCTTGATGTGTTTGATCTCGCGGTTGCATCTGACATCTGAGCGCGCGAGATCGCGGCGGGTGATGGCGTACATCCGAATGAGGGTGGCTATAGTGTGATCGCCGATGCCGTCGAGAACTGGGCAGGCTGGCGCGCATGGATGCGCTGACGCCGAATACATTGTGACGGCGATGGGGTGGGTGGCGCGACTCACGGCACGAAGTCGTCCGCAAGGTGAAAGAGACAATCGCCCCGCTCGACGCGACCGGGGACGCGCTTGCAGATAACAGTGCCGGCGCGGCCAAAGGCAGCAATGGGGGGCTCGCGCCACGGTGTGTCATGCGGATGGATGATTGCGGCCAGAGTGCCTGCGGTTACCTCTTCACCCAATTCGACGAGGGGCTCGAATAACCCGGGGTCTGGGGCATAAACGTAATAATCCTGGCCGCGCACTTGCATGATCCGGGTCGCGGCCGCGGCCGGCAGCGGCTCGCCGTTCAGCGCCCCGACCTTGGCTAGGACGCGCCGGATGCCGATTTCCATGATGCGCAGCGCGACGGGCGTTACTTGGCCGCCGCCAGCTATTTCGGTGCTCATGTGCCGCACCCCGGTGCGCGCCGCCGCCGCGGTCAGCGTGTGGTCCCCCAAGGCGGCATCGACGAGGTAGCCGACCGGCGCACCAAAGGTGCGCAGCATCTCGATGCCCTGCGCTAGCGTCTCTGGAGTCTGCGGTCGGCGCATCAGCGCGCTAGGCACATAGCTCAGCGAGCTGCCGCCCGAGTGGAAATCGAATACAAAATCGCACTGCGGCAGCAGCACGGTCTCTATGTAGTCGGCGATCTGCGCGGTGGGGCTGCCGTAGGGGTCGCCCGGAAAGCTGCGGTTGAGGTTGCCGTCGTCGAGTGGCGAGGTGCGCATTCCGGCCATCGCCGCCGGGAAGTTCGCCGACGGCAAAATGATGATGCGGCCGCGCACCTCCTCCGCTTTGAGGCTGCGGATCAGCTTGCCAAGCGCGACCTGGCCCTCGTATTCGTCGCCGTGATTGCCGGCGATCAACAGGACTCGGGGTCCATCGCCGTTTTTGATGCAGGCGACAGGGATCGGAATCCAGCCATAGGCTGAGCGATGCACCGAATGGGGCAGCCGGATAAAGCCGTGCTGCTTACCGGCGCGGTCGAAGTCGATTTCGGCGGTGAGACGGCTCCGAGAGCGGGCCATCAAGGGCTCCAGTACATGAGGCGAAGCGCGCCACTTGATAGCATGAATGCGCTGTGCTCAGCCCAGCATTCGCCCGGCAGTTTGGTCAACGGCGGAAAACCACTCGATTCGGCGGTCCGCCGGGGTGGTCGCGAATGACGCATTTGGGGCAATTCAGAGCATTCGCCGATCGCCCGATTAACGGCAGGAAGGCGCGTCGAAAACGGTCGTTTAAGCCAATTGTTTGCTGCTTCTCGGACAAGCTCCAGGCGATCAAATTCGTTTCCCGAGCCCGGAACGAGCCGGGCGCTGAGGCGATAATCCCGGTTCCGGGGACGCGCGCCAGCTCAAGGCCCTGTTCGCGCCCCTACCCGTCGGATGAGATGACATGGTGGCCGGTCAGCACGCGGGAAGGTAACCATCAGGTTGCCCTGATCGCCGGAAGTTCAGCAAATCTGCGGCTTGAGCAACCCCGTACGGAGTCCAAATGGGAGTCCATTAACTATGCGGGTTGCGAAGATGGGGTATGCTCACCGAGTTACCAAAAAAGACGAAAACGGCCGCATCATTTCGTCCTGGACACGGGTAAGAAAAGTTGTCCCGGAGGGGCTCGCCCCTTCACTGTCACCGCCCCACACCGGCAAGAAGACCCTGACGAAAAAGGTCAGCACCGAGCGCGAGCACGCAGAGTGGACCGCGAAGTTCTTGGCGATCATCGATCAGGCGGCGGGGCGCACCAGCGTCCTTCGGGAACTCACCGGGCTCGATGGTCTGAGCACGCCGGATCTTCTGCGGCAATGCCCCTCAGTCATCGCAAGGTTTGACAACCTGATCGGTCTAGCCGTCCCAGTAGTCAAACCATCGGAGCCGGTCATTTTCGCGTCGATGATCGCCAAGTGGGCCAAGCTGACAAATGCCCCGAAGAAGGGCCTCCGAGATATGGAAACGAAGTCTGGCCGATTCGCCGCTTGGCTTGGTCACGATGATATGGCGAGGGTGACATTCGAGAACTGTCGTGATTACAGGGACTTTCTGATCGAGGAAGGCGAGCTATCGGGGACAACTATCTTGAATCATCTCAAGGCGCTGAAGCGGCTGTTCGGCTATGGCTACGAAAACATTTACCTCCCCGCCAATCATTGGCAACGCGTCAAATACAAAGCTGGCGATGGTGAGGAACGCGAGGATTTCACCCCGGAGGAACGCCGCTTGATACTGACCGCCGTCCGCGATGCCGGGCCGGTAATCAAGTGGTGTAATTGGCTGTCATCGTTTCAAGCTCCACGGCTATCTGAAATCCTCGACGCACACACGCGTGACGTCGTGGTTGAGGAGGGCGTTCCAGTGATGAAGATCCGCCGGAAATACCGCTCGCCAGATCAGCGGCTCAAGACCAAGGTGTCGACTCGCACGGTGCCGTTGCACTCGGCAGTCTTGGCAGAAGGTTTTCTGGATTACGTCGGCTCAGTCGGTGATGGGCCGCTGTTTCCACAACTCGCACTCGACACATACGGCCGGAGGGCGGGTAAGGTGACCAGCCCGATCTCTAAGTGGCTGCGCAATGTCGTCGGCATCACCGACCCGAACAAGCCCTTTTACAGCCATCGCCATACGGCGGTCAGTTATCTGCGCAATACCCTTACTCCGGAAGGCCATCCTGCCGTCAAAGAAGATATAGAGCGGTATTTGACAGGCCACGCGGGGAAGGACGTGCATGCCCGCTATGGCGATCAATGGATTAAAACGCTGAAAGCAGCGATCGAAGTCATCCCCAACCCGCTTTAGGCGCTAATTCGTCCCTGAAATGGAAAGAGGTCACCCCTCCCGAACACTGCAACACTGCAACACCCGATTCTGCGGCGAGGATGCGCTACGGCCTCCATTCTGCGGCAGATCCTCGAAAGGGGAGGCCAAGAAAGCCGCCGAAACCCTGCCATGGCGAGGTCGTGGGAGAATTCCTCAGACTCGTTCTGTTTGCTGACGAGCCCTGACCAGGCCGGTGCGATGGCGATCAACCAGCGTCAGCCTCGTTTTTGAGTACGGTGTACCATTCGTTCCTGACGGACAGCTACCCGCTGCAAAGGTCTGCTATCGAAGGGTAACCGGGTGGATTATGCTCATTCCGAGCTTTACTACCTCTTTCGTGGCCGGGCAGATCGACGAGCTTTGCGGAACCGGAGTGTTCGGCTTAGAGGGAGCCCGTCACAAAGAAGGGCGCCCAGTGGTGAGGATGTTCGAACGGACGGAGCGTCGGGTCTTGAAGGACGAACCTGCGCCATAGCGCAGACACCTGCTCGTCATCGAGGATGCGCTCCGCGGATGGCCGGCGGCGTTCCGCGACGAGACGGGCGACAATGACTTCATTTGTTGCATTCCGCAGGTAACTCTGCGCGCGTCGGAGCGCCTCGCCAACGGCCAACCCTTGGTCAAGGCTTGCGTAGAACTCGTCCATGAGCAACATTGTGGACATGTCGTTCACTGGCCAAAGGCTGAGCACGAGCTGCTGGACACCGGCATAGAGAAAGCCACGCGCGAGGCCGGCGAGGCTGTTGCCAACGCTGACCATCTGTTGCCCCGTACTACAGGCGCTAAGCACAAGAAGCCGGAGGCGAAGTCTTTGGCTCATTGCGTCGCGGGCATTGAAAACGGTATTGCCGGCGAGCAAAATACCGGACGCTAGCGGATCACCCCAGTCGAACCAGGCATGCGCCGCAATGTGCGCCGCATCGGCTCTGGCCAATTCGGCGCTAACCCGCGGCGCCGATGCGGCATCGCCGATGAGCGGCGAGCAGGAAAAGCGGCGCGCAATTGAGGTTGCCTCAAGATCGGCGAATGGAAGATCCCCGGTGGGATTGCCGACTGTGACCAGATTGCTGGCGCGAAGCCCCGGCCAAGGCCCTTCTTTTCTTCGAATGGCTACGGCAGCGCTTGGCGCGTAGTGCACGACGACACTCTCCGCGAGTGGTCCGCTCTGGTAAGCCAGCGCATGAAGCGGAACGTGGTGCAGGAGCCCCTGAGGTATAAAGCACACGACCGGTATGTCGGAAAGATGTGCTGCCAAGGGAACGAGAAGGCGATTGGCCAATTCTGCTGCCGCCGAGCCAGCAACCTCGCGGCCTTCACTGAGGGCGGTCGTGTAGTTCGTTACGAGTTCGAGAAGCAGCGGCTCGGGGAGATCAAGTTCAACAACACGGGGCTCGGCGTCGCCTGTCGTCACGACGAGGGCAATCCAACGCGTCCCCAGATCAAGAAACTCTACGAAGGCCGAGGGTTGGGGTTGTTCGGAAAACCAGCCTTGCAGCTGATCCCATCCCAGGCGTTCGCCGCGTCGTAACTGCAAGTACGGCGCGGCCTCAGGGTGGCTTTCCATTTCTTGCCAGATCGCAGAGATCCGCTCCTGGACTGTACGAAATTCGTTTATGAGTTGGGCACGCCCGTCTGTGTCATCGGTAGCCCGCAGAGTTAGGTCGATCACCCGCAGCCTTTCGAGCAAAGCCGATTCTTCTGCAACCAACGGCTTTGGCAAGCCAGGTGCTGGCAGCGATACCCGCGCGAGCTCATCCCGGAGCGATCGGGAGCTGCCTTCTTCTGCGCGAAGGAATGCCTCACGCAGTCGGGAAGTTTGCACACAGGCTTCGATCAATCTTTGATAAAAGAACCAATTGGAATCCGCTGTCCTCTCCTTACCTTCCTCGGTTACGGCCCCTGCGTAAGCGCGGTCCAGCTGCTCACCAAGCAACTTAAGGCGGCAGCGATCCTTAATGAGGAGGCGAAAAAGAACCCGAACCATCCGGGTATCGCCCACTACTTGATCCACAGCTATGATTTCGCGCCGCTGGCCGCGATGTGCGTCGAGACCGCGCGGCGCTACGACAAGATCGCACCGGAGGCGCCGCACGCGCTGCACATGCCCTCGCACATCTACTCGATTCTCGGCATGTGGGAGGATTCGGTGCATTCCAACGTCGCTGCCAGGAAGGCCG
>Ga0306926_10005017_pt1 | contig 14021 bp, 14 predicted proteins | sample flu12Cox44000178_FD_203759 | JGI IMG/M metagenome (GOLD analysis project Ga0306926, IMG submission 203759) | Lab enrichment of tropical soil microbial communities from Luquillo Experimental Forest, Puerto Rico - flux8day.12C.oxic.44.000.178 (v2)... | ecosystem: Environmental > Terrestrial >...
CGCGACCCTGCATCAGCTCATCTTCACCTCCAGGGCGCGCAGCTCATCGAAGCTCATCGCCCGCACTCGGTCCATTAGCTCCTGGCTTAGCTCCTCGGTGCGCCCATAGGCCAGCGCCTCCTGCTCGGTCGCGAACACCACCTCCGGGCAGAACGGAGTGGTCACGTACCAGCCCGCCCGAATCTGCGTGTCGTCCTCTAGCTTGGTCAGATACTGTACGTTCAGCGTCATCGTCGTCATCTCCATGTTCACCCACCTCGTTATAGCCCCCTCAAGTCGCTTCGGATCATTAGCGCCCAATCGACTGGCTTGCGATGCGGGCGGAATGTCCGCTTTGCTCCGAAAGCGGCGGTCGTCTCGGCGCACTAACCGCTGGGGCGGAACAATGCCGCCCTTTATCCAGACGAAGCCGCTGGGCGTGCGCAGATCGCGTGGCCGATTCATGCTTGATGGTAAGGCGGCGCGGGGCGAGGCCGAGCAGCGGCTACGACCATGTCGGAAGAATCGGCCGCCCCCGGCCGGCTCCGCGCCGTCTGGATATTACTCCGCCGCGTTCATCTTTTCGACCGCATTACGTGCGGCCCCGTCGCGTCTAGGCTTTTCTTCGGAAAGTTGATTGCGATAGAAATCGAGCACGCACAGGCGAATGGCTGACGACAGATTGCCGTGTTGTCGCTCGGTATCGATGATGGCAACAAGAGTCGACAAGGTCATACCGCGCCCGGCTGCGACCTCCTTAAACCCCCGCCAGAATGCATCTTCAAGGCTGACGCTTGTCTTGTGGCCGGCGATTACTATCGATCGTTTGATGACCTGAGACTCGTTCCTAGTATTCATTTGATGGCGGCCCCTCCCGACTGGACTTCACCGAAATAAAGCACGGCCGCTTTCGGCTGCTGGCGCGGCGCGGCGTCGCAGGGTTTTCCCTCAGACGGACACAGGGATTTCCACGTCGATTTTCAGGTTGATAACCGATTGCAGCCCACGCGCGACGCGCGCAGCTTGTTCGGTTGCTGCTGCACACCTCCCCCAGCTTCCCTCCGCAGCAGCTACCGGCCGGGACGTGCGCTGCGGGCGCGCGTCTCGGCCGCGCCTTCGCACGTCATCGACTTCGAGGAGTATCCAGTCATGAAAGCTTGGTCAGTCATCGGTCTGCTGTTCGCCGCAGCGATCTTCGCGACCATCCCCGTCTCACCGCAAGTGACACAGCGCGGTGTAGAGCTGCGCGTCGATCAGGCGCAGGCGATCACTTACGGGCGCTACCGCCGAGTTAACCGGCGATATTACCGACGCGCCTATCGCCGTGGCTACTACGGCGGCTACGGCTACTACGGCGGCTACGGCGGTTACGGCGGCTACGGCTACTATGGGCGGCCCTACTACGGCGGCTATGCGCGTTTTTGGTAACCTCACGGCAGACCGGTTTTAGCATGACGGCTGGACCTATCACGGCCAGCCCGTGAACGGGCTCGTCCGTTAGCCTCATGGCCCCACGCCGCGGATTGAGAACGAAAACCCATTTCCAATTTCGCATCGATCTGTGGGATGCAAACGCCGGTACCATTTTGGCGCACGTTGCCGGAATTGATGATTTAGAAATGGCTATGGCCGCCTATCGCGTAGCGCTCACGCGTTGGCCGAATTCGCGGGTGATCTTGCGGCAAGGTGAGCGCACCGTGGAAGACAGCGGGCCGCGATCGGTTATTGCGTAATCAAAAAACTTCGACGCTACGGACTAGGTAATGTCCGCTATTGCTCCAAAAGCGACCGAATTGGCGCGCCGCAATAAACCGCCGCTTTGTGCCATTAGCGACCATATGCAGCGCAGCAATTCTCTACTCGATCACCTCGTCAGCGAACGCGAGCAACTTGTCTGGAATCGTGAGACCAAGTGCCTTGGCCGTGGTCAGATTGATGGCGAGATCGAACTTGATTGGCTGCTCGACCGGGATGTCGGCGGGCTTTGTCCCGCGCAGAATCTTGTCGACGAATTCGGCGGCGCGGCGGAACAGGTCCGGTATGTTTGCTCCATAGGGCATCAGACCTACCGCTTCGAGGTACTCCCGAAGGCCGTGCATCGTCGGCAGTCGCGCGGCAAGCGCCAAGGCGTTAAGCCGAACCCGGTTGCTGTTCACGAGTCCCTCAGCACAGATATAAAGTGCATCGGCGTGGCCCTTGAGCCTCTCAATGGCGGGCGCGATATCGTCGGCGCGCCGGATTTCCATTGCGGCAACCTCAAGTCCAAGCGAGCCTGCCGCTGCCCGGACGTTGCCCATCTCCTGCACGGTGAGGGCATTATCGACATTGGCCATAATCGCCAACTGGCGGAGGCCGGGGACAAGCTCGCGCAAGAGGTCGAGTCGCTTGCCGATAAGATCGGTCGAGAGAATCGACAGGCCGGTAACGTTGCCACCTGGTCGCGCTAGACTTGCGACGAGGCCAGTGTCGACGGGGTCCCCCGCCGCCCCGAATACGATCGGGATAGCCGTTGTTGCCCGCTTCAACGCTATGACGGTTGCGGTGCCCGACGTGACGATGACATCGACCTTGAGCTGGACGAACTCGGCCGCGATCTCGGCCATCCGCTCGGGGCGTCCCGCTGCCGAGCGATACTCGATTGCGATCGTGCTGCCCTCAATCCAACCGAGCTTGTGCAGCTGCTGTAGAAAAGCTGCGGCCCGAGCGCTCTCGACTGAGGGTGTACTCTGGTACAAGAAACCGATGGTCCGCAGCTTCGCTGGCTGTTGCGCTCGCGCCGTGAGCGGCCATGCTGCCGCCGCGCCGCCGATGAGCGTGATGAAGTCGCGGCGTTTCACTCGATCACCTCGTCGGCGAGTTGCTGGAAACGCAAAGGCACTTCGAGCCCAAGCGCCTTAGCGGTTCTGAGATTGACCACCAGCTCGTATTTGACGGGCGCTTGCACCGGCAGATCGGCGGGCTTCTCGCCCCGAAGGATGCGATTGGCGTAAGGCGCCGCGCGCCGATAACTATCGACGCTATCACTCCCGTATGACAACAGTCCCCCATTTGTAGCGAAGAAACGGAATGGATAGACGGGAGGAAGACGGTATTGAGCAGTCAGCGCCGCGATCTTCGCGCGATGGACAGTCGTGAAGGTATCCGGCATCACGATGAGACCGCCATTCGGTTCTCGTGCCTGTGCGACGATCGCGGTTTCAAGCTCGGCGGCATCGCAGACCCTTGCTATGATTGCCTCGACTGCGAAGGATGCAGCGGCGGCCTTGAACGGGGCCAAGAAATATTCGGCATATGGCGCTGTCGTTGGATTGAGTACGCCTTGTCGAGTTCGCTCGCCGCCGCCGGCACGATCGCAAGTTCGAGGCCGGGCGTGCGGGCCGCCGCCTCCACGTCTTTGCTGATGATCGTGGCCAGCGGATTAGTCGGGTTGACGAGAAGCCCGATGGTAGTGGCGTTGGGTAGCACCTCGTGTAGGAGCTGCGCTGAGCCGGCGGGTAGCCCCCCTGAATCAGGCTGGCTGACGCGCCCGTCGCTCTGACCGGCGACAAGACTCACCCCTAATCCTACAGTCTACTGCCCGATTGCCGTCTGGAGTATCTTGGCGACCTCGGGGGAGGGCCGATTATCGCTGCTGCCGGCCCGGCCCAAAGCCGCGTCGAGCGGCGACACGCGGCGGTCGTCCACGATGGCCACTTCCGCGCCGTGATCGATCAGATACCGGACCACGCGGGGCCAGGCCCATTGCACCGCGCCGAATAACGCGCTCTGCCCACCCCGCTCCGGCAGCGTGCTGCTACGCCCCATGCGCGCGGTCCTGCTCGTGACGTCGGCGATCCGCGCATTCACGTCGGCGCCGGCCGCCCGCAGTATTTCAAGCGTCGCGATCGACCGATCCTGCACATCCTTGGCGCTGGGATTGAAGCGCGGGCTGGGTTCCATGCCTAGCCCCGCGGCGGCCATCAGCGGCGTCACGCCCATCGCGTTGGGCACGTCGACACGCCCTCCGTATTCCAGCAACAGCCGCACGGCCTCGCTGTCTTGTCCCGCGGCGGCGCGCAACATGGGCGTGGCGCCGGTGGTTATGATCTCATCGGCGAAGCGGCCGGAGTTACCGCCGCGTCCGGGGCGGTGCATGTTCAACTGAGTATTGGGGTTGACGCCGGCGTCGAGAAACAGTCGTGCGAGCTCGAGCGCAGTGGTCTTCGTCGTCACGATGGGCGGCCCGGTGCGTTCTGCGTAAGCATCCAGGCTGTACGTATTCATGTCGATCGCCGTGTACAGCGCGGTGCGGCCCCACCAATCCCACAGATGCGGATTGGCGCCGCGCTCAAACAGGAGCTTTGCCGTGTCGAATGCGAAATTGTCGATGGCCACCATCAGCGGCGTCACACCGTCAGGGTTCGGCCGGTTGGGATCCGCGCCGGCGTCCAGCAGTGCTTGCACGCAATCCGTACATCCCGAGCGCGCCGCATAGAGCAGCGGTGTCATGCCGCCGGTCGGGCGATACTGGTTGCGCGGCTCGCCGGTCATCTGGCTCGGCCAGTCGTTGGCCAGCGCCCGGGCATTGACGTCCGCCTTATGAGCGATGAGAAACCGCGTCAGCGCGGCTGAGCGTGCGTCCGCCGCCCACATCAGCGCGGTCTGGCCGCGCCATTTTTCTCGTGCATTGACATTGGCGCCGTGGCGTACCAGCAGCTCGGCAACGTCCACGGATCCCGCGCGCGCGGCCAGCATCAGGGCGGTCTGGCCCTCCTGGTTCGGCACCTCCACGTTGCTGCCTGCATCGAGCAGCATTTCGACCAGGCGAGCATTGGCAGCCTTTACCGCCTCCGCCAACGGGCTCGAGCCGTAATTGTTGATGACATCGGGTTTCGCCCCGCGCCCAAGCAGCACGCGGACCAGATCCGCGTCGATCTTGTAGACGGCCCAGTGCAGCGGCGTTGTACCGTCTCCCTGGGCTGCGTTGAGATCGGCGCCCGCGGCAATCCGCTTGAGCGCAGCATCCCGATTGCCGGCCTGGATCAGACCGGCGAGGGTGTCATCGGCGGCTGCAGCCGTGCTGGCCGCTGCGAGGCAAAAAATGACTGCGAAAATCACACGCTTCATGACGGTTTCCATCAGAGCACATTCCCTGCGAGAGAATTGTGATGCGCCCAATAGCCCTTATGGGCGTCGTAGGCGAACCTGAACGGGTCACGGAAGGTCCGAGACAGATCCTTCATCAGTCCCGCATCGAGCATGTCTTGTGCGCTCATGCCCTTCCTGACCAGATCAAGCATGCGATCGAACAACACGCGCGTCATGTCGAACTCAGCCTGCAGCTCGGCGCGGCCCACCACCGGACCGTAGCTCGGCACGATCCGCGTCTCCGCATTGCTGAGCTTCAAGAGTTTTTCCTGCGAATCGGCGCGCCCGCCCAGCCAGCCGCCGCCAAACCAGTCAAGCGCGGGATCCTTCAGCGGCGAGATGGCATCGCCCGCGGCCAGCACGTTCGCGTCTCGGAAGAAAACGTAGATATCGCCGTCGGTGTGGGCCTCGAGCAGGTGGCCGTACTCGATCCGCTCACTGCCGGCGAGGGTCTGGTCGCCGGTAAAAAAGGTCACGGTCGGATGAGCCGCTGCGGGCACTGCTTTCTCGTACCGGTCCTCACCCTGCAGGTAGTAATCCGTCGCCAGATGCGCCCGAGTCTTTTCGTGAGCAATGATCGTCGCCTCCGACCGTCCGAAGGCGAGGTTGCCGCCCACCTGCTCCCGGTGCCAGTGCGTGTTGAATACCGTTGTCACACGGCCTGCGCCCGGCAGCTCGCGCAGGCGCTTAAGTACCGCATCGGTGAACTCGGCAGCGCCATTGTCCACCAGCACCTGACCGGTGCTTGCCGTCCGCACCAGGACATTACCCCCGGCGCCGGTGAGCATCACGAACCCGTCGCGCACCGGGACGACAGCGGGACTTTGTTGCGAGAAAGCTTGGCGCGCAAAGGGCGGCAGGGTCAGACCCAGGACGCCACCCAACGCACCCTTCAGTATTGACCTGCGATTCATGTCACTATTGCCCTGCGGTTGATGGCCGATGCCCGAACGCTCAGATACCGGCGATCACGCCGGTGCTGTCTCCGAAGCTCTTCGTCTCAAGGCCCGCCTTGTTCAGCAGCGTGAGGTGCAGATTGGAAATCGTCGTGCGTTCGGGCAGCTCGATCTGCCGTCCCCCCTTGAGCGAGCCGGCGCCGCCGCCGACCAGGATGGTCGGCAACGGATAATTGCTGTGCAGGTTGCTGTTGGACATGTTGGAGCCGTAGAGCAACATGGAGTTATCCAGCAGCGTGTTTTCGCCGTCGGGTGTTGCGGCGAGTTTCGCGACGAAATCCGCGAACCGCTCCATGTGATAGCGCTGAATCTTGACCAGCTTTTCAAGCCGATCGAGATAATCGGCATGATGTGACAGCGGATGGAAGGAGTCCGGCACACCGATATGATTATAGGTCCGGTTCGTGCCTTCGCCGATCATGATGAAGGAGGCCACGCGCGTGAGATCGGCCTGATAGGCAACCGCGATCAGATCGAACAGCAACCGCACCTCCTTATCGATCGCGATGTCCTGCTCGGCCTCAGGTATCTCGGGCGCCTTCACGCCCGAGAGATCGCGGTTCTGCGCAACCTGAACGCGCCGTTCGATCTCTCGCACCGTGTCCAGGTAGCCGTCGAGGACCACTTTATCGCCCGGGCTCAGCTCCAGTTGCAGCGCCCGGGTCCGTTCGGTGATGAAATCAAGGATGCTCCGTTTCTGCCTGACTATGGCCACGCGCTCTTCCGCTGTAGCGCCTTCACCGAATAACTGTGCGAAAACTTTGCGCGGGTTGGACTCCATCGGCAGAGGCGAGTTTGCATTCCGGTACGACAACGTGGAACTGTAGAGGCAGCCGAATCCGGCCTCGCACGCGACCGCCTGGGTTTCATTCTCCGAGCAGACTTCCATCGACGGCAGCGCTGTCTCCTGACCGATGCGCCCGGCAATGATCTGGTCGATCGTCGCGGACATGCTGGGACCGGGCGCTTTGAGATCGGGCTTCACACCGCTGAGCCACGTCGCCGGGTTGTATTTGTGCACGGAGGCGACGCTGGCCTTGTTCTCGAGATTGGATAACGAGGTCACGGCGTGCTTGTGCTTCTCGAGCGGCTCGAGAATTGGGCTGAGTTTGAAATCCGCGCCCGCACCGCTCGGGGTCCAGCGGTCCATGTCCTTCCCATGCTTCGTGTTCCACATGACCGCGCCGTGCGGAATATAGAAGAAGCCCGCCCGCAACTGCGGCGCGGCGGCAGTCTTGGCGAGCGCGGTGCCGGCCGGGATCATCGCATCGAGCAACGGCAGTCCGAGGGACACACCCGCGCCCCTGAGCAATGTCCTGCGAGAAAGATGCTTTCTGGTCAGATACATGGTCTTCATTCCTCCAGTGCCTGCATGCGGAATGCATCGCTCGATACAATCCCCGCCACGAGCGACGAGAACCGGTAATCATTCTTGGCCGCCGCGCGCACGATCGAGCGGACCTGCGGCATGTCATGAGGCGCGATCTCCCGGCCCAGCGCGTACATCATGAGCTTCTCTGTCAGCGCCTGGACGAACTGGCCGGGGCGGCTCAACAGGGCGCGGCGCAGGTCTGCCGGACCTTTGATTTCCGTGCCGTCTGGCATTGCCACCTTCGAATCGATGGGCGCATTAGCCTGCCAATCGACATCGCGCCACTGCCCCGTGACGGTGAAGTGCTCGAGCGGCAGTCCGTGGGGTTCGATCACACCGTGGCACATGTTGCAGGTCGGATTGGCGCGATGCTGCTCGAGCATCGCGCGCATGGTCTTCGGCTGCGCGCCCGGCGGCGTGCTCAGATCCGTCTCCACATTCGGCGGCGGCGGCGCTGGCGGCGTGCCGCGGAGTTTGTCGAGAACCCAGGCGCCGCGCACCACCGGCGAAGTCCTGTTGCCATAGGACGTGTGCAACAGCACGGCGCCCTTGCCGAGAAGACCATAGCGATTCTCGTCCTCAAGATGGACGCGGCGGAACTGCGCGCCGGACACCGTTTTGATGCCGTAGTGTCGGGCTAGCCTTTCATTGAGGAAGGTATAGTCGGCCGTTAACAGCTGCTGCACGTTCTTGTCTTCAAGCAGGATGCTCCGCAGGAAGAGGTCGATTTCCGTCGCGACATCCTGGCGCAGCTCGGTGCTGAATTCGGGGAAGATTTGCTTATCCCACGCGAATTTCTCTACCTCAAGGAGGTCCAGCCAGCGGAACGCGAAATCCGTCACCAACGTCTCCGCCTGCGGAGCGGCCAGCATACGCCGCACCTGGGCATCCAGTACGCCGGGACGCAGCAATTCGCCCTTTTTCGCAAGCTTGAGCAGCTCATCGTCAGGGGCCCGCTTCCACAAGAAGAAAGACAGACGCGAGGCTAGTTCGAGATCGCTCAGCGCATAGAATTTCGTCTCCTTCTGCGGCTGGGCGATTCCGCGATAGAGAAAATCCGGGCTCACCAGAACCGCGGTTACCATCTGTTCGATCCCGGCGTTGAATCCGCCAGATCCTTCGTGGCCGGCGTCGTAGAAGGCCATCAGCCTGGCGACATCGTCCTTAGTAATGGGCCGGCGGAAGGCACGCCCGGCGAGATCTTGAGTGATGCGCTCGGCGCAGGCGCGTTCTTGCTCGGGGACTTCGGGCTTGCAGATGATGAATAACTTCTCCCGGCTGGGTGTGCGCGTGGGGCCCGTGGCCGCGTGCGGCCCCGCAAGTTTTATGGACCCCATCAGCCGCGGCAGACGCAGATACCCCTTGATAAGAAACCCATGAAACAGGTTGCCCCCTGCGATCACGTCGTCTGTTGCCACACGGGAGCGCTCGATGAACGTCACGACGACTTCGTGCACACCGGCCGTCACCTGCACCGGGATGTTGGCGAAGCGCTGCATGAGCTTCTCACCCGCCGGTGCACCGCCGCCGCGATCCACGAACGCGCGATCCGCGTCACCGCCGACCTTTTGCCGGAACACTTCCTTGCGATCGACCAGCACGACCACCGCTGTCTCGTTCTCGACCCCGCGTGGGTAGAGCCCGAAATCAAGGTCAGTGATCGTGATGCGGTACTCCCCGTCCGCCGGGAACGTGTACTCGAACCTCGTGCCACCCCGCGTACCGAGCGGCATGCCGTCCACATAGCTATCCTGGTCGCCGGTAGCGGGGGGAGGGAAAGAGGCTTTGACGAGATCTGCCATCGGCTTGCCGACTGCCAGGCGCGCGACGACCCGCGCGGCATTGACGTACTGCTCCAGGAAGGCGGGTGACACGGTCAACGCCGAAGCGATGTTGTTGAAGCCTTCGACCGCGATGTCGGCCGGCAGGTACTGGTTGGGATCGATCTCCACAGCCAGAAGGTCCTTCACGGCATTGGCATACTCGTTACGGTTCAAGCGCTGGACGGCAACGCGGCCCGCAAGGTGCGCCTTGCTGCTTTCGTCGAGCGTGCTCTCGAGCCAGCCAATCAGCGCGTCGACTTCCTGCTGCGAGGGCTGGGTAATGCCGGGCGGCGGCATCTGGCGCCCGCGCAATTTGCGCACAGCTTTCTCGAAGATCTCGGGATGCCTGGGCACGGACTCAGGCCCAAGCTTGTCCAACAAGAGGTTACCGGCGCGAACGAACTCGTTGTGGCAACCGAAGCAGTAGGTCTCAATGGTGGACCACTGCGATTCGGGACGCTGCGCGACCTGGTTGGCGGGTTGGGAGAAGACCTTGGAGTCGGCCGAAACGATACCGACGGCACAAGAAACACCGATAAGCCATCTAGCGAGTTTCATATCAGCCACCCCTAGCGAGTCTCATAGCGGCCCACGGATTTATAGTTGATTGTGACACAGGAAAACAGGGGTTGACAGGGAACCCGCTATTCATGTGGGCACTCGCTGCAGTGCCGGAGGCTGAGCGGTGCGGTCCAGAATCGTCGCGGTTTTGGATTTGGCGGCAATGGACGAGGCAGGCCGGTCAAAGGCGAGCTGAGCGCGCGCCGCTAGCGGCCATGCGGCTACAGCGCCGCCGAGCAGTGTGATGAACTCGCATCGCCGCATGGGCACCCCTCAGCCCGAGGGGTTACACCCCTACCACATCATGGGTGGGAAATGCCGCGTTGTGCATCACAGCAAGTTTGGCGGCCAAATGTAGCGATGGGTCAATCGCTTCACGTCGGCAAGCCGGGTCGGCCGCGCAATGTCCGCTTCACCCCATTAGCGACCAAACATTCGCACCGCAGCGAAACGTCGTTTCGTGCCACAAGCAAACTCATGCACCGCAGCAAACGCATACGCCGGATGGTCAACGGCGCGTCGCCGACTTGCAATGATCGGGTCGGCGTCGCGCCGGTCGAAGCTCAGATGCAGGACTTCTTGACGCATATCGGGACGTATCGGCCCACATTATTTTTGTAACCCACCTGCTGCGGGGCCAGCTTTGCAGCCTGATGGCGGATGACCGAGCCATTTGCCGGGTTGGCCTGACTGTCGCTCATAGCGAGCGTCAGCAAAGCCAATGTCGCAACAGTAGCAAGTGCAAGGGATAATTTGCCGGACATGATAGTCCTCCTTTGGCAGGACAACGCGCGCATGTGCGCGCCTCCATCATGCCCGAACAATGCTTCGTGTTTTTATGAGCCATTTCACACAAACTTCGCCCAATCCGCTGGTCTTTTTGAGGGGCCCACGGAGGGTCTGCGCGCCGCGAAGATTTTTTCGGATGAGCCGCGCTTGATCGCAATGTCCGCTTCGCTCCAATACCGGACATCTCGATGCGCAGCAGCAGAACGCCGCTTTGTGCCAGGAGCCGACCCATGCACTGCGGCAAAGAACATCTCTATTCGATCCCCTCAGTACCCGTTCAGCCCCCTGCGGCATCGTAGGGGTCAAAATCGTCGGTTGGGTCCGTCACTGGGACGAGAAACATCAGCCAATCATCATCCTCGTCAATTTCCTTCTCGCTGATTGCCCGCGCCTGAGATGCATTAAATTGTGCCTCCTCAGCGGGGAAAGCTTTGCGGACGAGAATCTTGTCCGTACCGTCCCACAACGGGCGTCCCTCATTTTCGAGCACTGTAAGATCAGCTCGGAATGATTTACTTGCAGCGCGCCCCTCAGCGTGAATTTCGTTCTCTGCATTGAATGCTGCGATGGCACGTCCATTTATATCAGCCACAAATACGGCCATGGGCTTCCACCCTGCATCGTATTCTTAACCTGCTGACCCACTTTCCGCCACAGCAGCACAATTTAACACACGGCCTCCACGGTCCCAGCGCCTTGCACATAAGCTCAACGTCTTCCCGCGATACCGGATTCTGTCGGCCGTGCAGGCCCGACGCCCGCGAGCTATTCACTCTCCGCGATACAGGTCGACTTTGCAGCACAGCAGCACCTCGTTTGCTGCTGGCGTTACCGTTGCGCTATACGTTTTGAAAAGCTGGCATTTTGCCATGATGAGGGAGGACTCCATGCGTTGGCAAGGCAAACTAGCAGTTATGTCCGTCGCTGTGATCGCGGGGCTGGCAAATCAGCCCCTGCGGGCGCAGGGAGTCGGGAAATATTTTGCGCCGAAGGACCAGGTTGTCGCCATTCGCCCCGGGCGGCTGTTCGATTCGAGGTCAGGAAACATCCTGAACAATCAGGTCGTGCTGATCACCGGTGATCGCATTACCGATATCGGCGCCGCCGTTGAGCTGCCTGCCGGTACGAGGGTGCTTGATCTCAGTTCGGCGACCGTGCTCCCCGGGATGATCGACACCCATGTCCATGTGAACACAGGCGGGAACACGCTTGCCCAGCGCGCGCTGCGAGCGCTGGCGAACGCGCAAATCGATCTCGCTGCCGGCTTCACGACCCTCCTTGATATGGATTCACGCGGTAGTTTCTGTACCGTCGATCTGCGCGATGCGATCAATGCTGGCATCGTCCAAGGACCGCGGATGCAGGTGGTCGGCCAATCGATCAACCAGCGAGCCACCAACTACTACCCGGATTCGCAATCGCTGCGCTACTATGACGGATTTACCGAAGGCAAGAACGTCAACTCTCCGTGGCTTGCTCGCGCCGCCGTGCGTGAGGCCAAATTGCACGGTGTCGATTACATCAAGATCTATACCACGCAAGATTTTGCCGGCACCGTTCACATGTGGAAGCCGGACGGCACCTTGGTCAACAGCCCGTCACTGACCTCGGAAGAAGTCGAAGCGATCGTGGACGAGGCGCACCGGCTCGGATTGAAGGTAGCCTGCCACACCTACGGCGGCGAAGGACTGATGAGCTGTCTGACCGCGGGGGTCGATGCACCCAATCATCTGCTCGAGCTCGATGATGCGGGGGTGAAGATCCTGTTGCAGAAGAAGCTTCCCTTCGTTCCAACCGTTGACGATCTGATCGCGCTCGAGCAGGCCGATTTGCGAGATACCGGCGGCAGGAACTCGCGTTTGCGTCTTCTCGAGCAGGCAGTCAGGAGGACGGTCGCCGCGGGGGTTCCTATTGTGTTTGGAAGCGGCGCCACGTCCGAGCGCATTCCGCACGGAAAACAGGCCGACCAATTCAAATATTACGCGAAATGGGGCATGAGCCCCGCACAGGCATTGCAGACGGCCTATCTTCCTGCGGCACGGATGCTGAACTACGGCTGGGAAAACCAGATCGGCGCAATCGAAAAAGGCAAGTTTGCGGACGTCATCGCGGTTTCTGGAAATCCTCTCGCAGACGTGACTGAAATGGAACGAGTCAAGTTAGTAATGAAGGGTGGCTCGATTGTCCGAAATGATTTCGATTCTGGTGCAGGTTCGCGCACACCTTAGGGCTGCCTATCCAGGAGAGCCGCAGCCGCTGAATGTCCGCTTTACCTCCAAAAGCGACCAAATTGATGCGTCGCAGCGATCCGTCGCTTTGTGCCAAAACCGGACTCATGCGGTGCAGCAAAAAGCACCGCTATTCGATCACCTCGTCGGCCCGTGCGAGCAGCGTTGCTGGCACGTCCAGGCCAAGAAGCTTAGCCGTCTGTAGGTTGATGACTAACTCGAATTTGCTTGCCCGCAGGATGGGCAGATCGGCGGGTTTCTCACCTTTGAGAATTCGACCGGTATAAATACCGAGCTGGTATTCCCGGTCCGTAATGCTTGATCCGTAGCTCATAAGGCCGCCGGCTTCGGCGTATTCGCGTGAGGCATAGGCCGCCGGGAGTTGCGACCGCATTGCGAGCATCGCAAGTTGCACGCGACGGCTGCTGAACAGGATGTTGGGACTCACCAGGAGTGCGTCGATCCGCTTTTGTGTGAACATCCTAAAGGCGGCGTCGATTTCATCCTTGGTGCTAGCGCCGAGAACGTCGACTTGGCATCCCATGGCGGAAGCGGTCGTCTGCACCTCCTTCCTGGTGAGTTCTGCCAGAGCGCCGCCCGGATTTACGAGCAAACCAAAGCGCACCGCTCCCGGAAGCAGCTCGTGCAAGAGGCCAACCTGCTTACCGACGACATCAACCCCCATGTCAGTGATGCCGGTAACATTGCCTTCCGGCCGGTTGAGACTCGCCACGAGACCAGCTTCGACCGGATCGATTGACGTGCTGAAGACGATCGGAGTGGTCGTCGTCAACATTTTGGCTGCGCGTGTCGCTGGTGCGCCGCCAGGTGCGACGATGACTTTGACCCGTCGTCGGACGAGATCGCCCGCTAATTCGGGCAGTCGAGCGTATTGATTTTCTGCCCAACGATATTCGATCGCTACATTGCGACCTTCAACGAATCCCGCCTCGCTCAGACCTCGCTGAAATGCAGCAACTTGCTCGCGCCGCATTGTCAGCGAGCTGGAATGAAGGAAGCCGATCACCGGCATCGCCTGCTGCGCACGCGCGGCGAGCGGCCATGCCGCACCGCCGGCCACCAGGGTGATGAACTCACGGCGCTTCATCGCGCTGACCCAACCCAAGGATCATGGGAGTATAGCAGGTCAGGCCCATTGCATCGCAGCGAAAGCGGTGCGCTCGTG